>Ga0179593_1622756_pt1 | contig 22065 bp, 18 predicted proteins | sample CZODoug2_1_08_16_FD_185931 | JGI IMG/M metagenome (GOLD analysis project Ga0179593, IMG submission 185931) | Vadose zone soil fungal communities from Angelo Coast Range Reserve, California, USA - CZODoug2_1_08_16fungal (PacBio error correction) | ecosystem: Environmental > Terrestrial > Soil >...
CGGTTGCCAATGACCCGGCTGCTTCCCTTTACCCCCTCCACAGAAACTGAAAAAGTAACAAAGGGCATCCCATGAGGACCAAGGAGAGGCCCGGAAAAAGCGGGAAGGGAAGACAACCGTCTTGATACCGTAAAAATAGGGGCAACGGTTACAAAGAAGCCGAGGGTCAAAAAACCAGGAAAGGTGTGGCAAGAGACCAACAATTGGGATAAGGCAGTAGTAGCCTGGAAGACTGGAGGAATGGTGGGGGATAAATTGAGGCAGAATAAAGTACAAGAGGGGAAAGGTTTTCGAAAAGCCGAAGAATTGAGGGAAAGGAAGCACATCCAGCGCCGATCCCGACCAGAGTTACGAAACTTTTGGTCCCTAAAGAGCAAAGGGAAAGGGATGAAGAGACCGGGAAGAAGAGGGCCCAGGTGGGGCAACTTCTTACGAACAGCCAAGTAGTGATTTCAGTTACTGGTGTTAAAGGACTAACCGGGGAACCAAAAAAACGAGAAGAGGAAACGTTCCGAAACTCAAAATCCCGGATTCTAAACCCAGTGAACAGGTCAAGGTGGCAGGAGAATGGGGAGGTGGGCGGCAGGGCGTAGGACAATTGAGGGGGACTTACGGAAAAGAAATCTACTCAATGGAATAGCGAACAGAACGGTAACGGGACCGGCGGAGCTACAGTAACAAGCCACCGTGAACCGTTAAGGACGGAAACAATCGAGTACCGAGGCAGAAGGGCGTTTTAAGAAGACTATGGCACAAGGAAAGGCTGGGTAAAATTTCGGTAGCACGATCAACGGGGGAGAAAAAAAACTAATCTCCGGAAGTAAAAATCTTTTCGCTCCAACTGATAAAGAGAAAGGGGGGTAGAGGGTCCTGTATGGCCTATCGCAGCTCAAACGCCAACCAATCTGGATCTCCGATGATGGAGCGGGTTTTGCTGCGAGAAAGAGCGGCGCGCCGCAAAGACGGGAACTGTCATGGGTCATGCCAGGCCCGTAAAAATTCTTCTGGGGCCACCGCGCTTCTTCTAGGGGGAAGTAAAGTACAGGCACGGGAGCATCCGGAACGTGCAAGGGAGTTACAAACGGTAGCTTAGAGGGAGGAGGGCCCAGGGCAACTGGCCTCTGAGAAACGGGCAATCATAGGAAGACGTTCCGCCAAGGAAATTCAAAAGCTAAAAGGGATTGAAATCCGAAAGTCTGTTAGAAGTACACAGAAAAAAAGGAACCCAGCACGTGGGGCGGAGTGACAAACCTAACGAGTGACCCCTGGGAAGGGAAGATGGTTAGTCCAAAGCGAATAAGAGTGGGAACCGCGCATTCCTCAAGTCAAGGTGCACCAGTTCACCGGAAACTCGGGCACAGCAAGCGATGTGAAAAATCTGCTGGTCAAACAAAGAAGACCGTAGAAAGAGGGCGGCGTCCCAGGAATCAGGGCATCCATACCGGAAATAGTTTAACCTTTAAGAAGGCAAGAAGATGGAAGAGTCTGACCGGACCAAGGATGCGAGACATTCAGAATTAAATTTTAAGAAGAAGTTAAAGAACACCTTTGAAGGGAATGAAACTCCGTTCTAGTCCAATCCTTCACTGAGTCCAGAGGACAGGGGCTGACTCATTCTTATCCTCTGTTGTTCACCGATAGAAGGGGGACCAATGTGGCGTCAAGGACTCTCTCAGACTGGGCCGGAGGGCAGGGGGGAACCGAAAGAGGTCTTCCAAGCAAGAAAAAAACACAAGGAGAAAAATCCTTGAAATCACTCAAGCTAATTCAAATGAACGAACTACGGGGAGAGGAAGCGGGAGTGTTAACAGAAAGTCACCAGAGGGGGTTTCCGAGATAAATCTAAGATCTTTCACAAAACACAGGGTAAAAAGTAAGTTAGCTAGGAACTCATGAGAAAGGAGCGGGTTCAACTTCTGACCCTTTATTTGACTGGGCGTATGTCAGGGAGCCGAAATCATGGCGTAGAGGGGGACTACTTTCGACGAAGGTGAAAACGGGTTGAGGAAGGTCCGAGGTCGATGATAAAAACATCTTGCCATCTACCAGGGGGCAGGCCCCGAACGAACGTAGTCTATAGTTAATAAAAATGGGGCCTACCTACAAGAACTTAAGCGCGTCGATGAAAAGAATGGGAAGGGGGGAGAAGAGAAAACCAAAAGGGGGGGTAGTAGGACCTACTAGAAGAAGACCAGGTAGGTAAGGTGCGGTAACCTCACGTACCGACGTCCTACGGGAAGGGGAGCGGTGCGAAAGAACGGTTGAGGGACAAAAAACCAGAAAAATCTGAGGTTGGTTTAGGCCAGCCCGGAAAGCAACGTGCTGGAAAAAGCGCCAGTGCAGTCAAGGCAGCCGGTACGGCTACCGTGAAAAGAAATGAGAAAGGGTGCTCCAGGCGAAGACCTTTCCTGCCACTCTTGAGAGAGCAAAGGTCCACGGGAGCTGATAGAACGTACTTTATTGAGGGGACTAAACAGGGAAGTCTCGGTTCCGACAAATGCAGTTTGTACGCAAGTAATGAAAAGACGGGTGGGGGGACACTACGGAGAAAATGAGACCGACCAGAAGGATATCATCACCACAATCTCATCATCAAATCCGGTTATTTAAAAAAGGGGGGGCGGGGTGGAGGCGGACGTAGAAAGGGCGTACCTCTATAGAAAGACATTCCCACCGGGGGAAAGGCAGTAAGGGTCAAAATAGAAAACGATTTCCAAGTAAAAGACGTAAAGGGGGGGGAGGGAGGCACAAGCCTCTTTAGCCTTCCACAACTGCACTAACCTTAGAAGCAGAGGAATAAGTGTAACCGTCTTGGAAAGAAACTCTGGGAAAAAAACCGGAATCCGAAAAGGGAGGGGAGCTGGAACTTTCATTTTCTGAATGCCCGCTAAGAAGAACAGGCCCGGGAGGAGGTAATAGCTTGAAAGGGGGAATGGTGAGCGAAATCGGCGAAAAAGAACATACCGATCGGAAACCCCTCTCCAGCAAAGATACCGCCACATGCATAGGACAGTGGAAAAAGAGTTAATAATGAAAAGAAAAAATCGGGATTCCGATTATACCCTCCCCGTAGACCACGGGAGCGATGCGCCAAGGGGGACTTCGGGGGGGAGAGGAGAAACCAGCCTGTTCATCAGCCTCTGGTCCTTTCGCCGGAAAGTGGGAAAGAAGAGGGGGAAATAGGGACAAAACCAAAGCTAGGGAGGTCTGGAAATTGGGTAGAGCCTCTGCTTGGGAAAGGTAAGGCTAGGCGATGGGCACGAATGGTGGGGGTAGAATGAGAGCTTAAAAGTATTACTCTACATGGACATTGAGTTCTGTGCTCAAAAAGAAGTCCGCCAGGCAGAGATTCTGGAAAGGTACTTATTGAATTCCATTCAGGATAGGCCACGTATTGGCCGGTTTGTGGAGGGGGGGAGAAGGCGGAAACTTGAACGCCCTGTCCGCACTAGTTGCTAACGAGGAACGACAAGCCTGGGAGCCCAAAAATGAGGGCCGCGCAGTAGAATGGGAGGGGAAAAAGCCGTGAAAAAGGGGATGGAGTTGTCTTGTGGGGTGGGGATCACCTGATTTTCCGTACCAAAAATGCCGCCTAAGGGGGAAAAGAAGTCCTGAGTAAAGGGAGGAAAAAGGGGAGAACCAAAAGACAGCCTGAACTACATTTTGTGCTCGGTAATGAAAAGAAACACCGGGTTGAACGGTAAGAGATTCAGGTAAGATGCTGTCCGGTAAGGAAATCTAAGTGTGGTGGGGTAGCGGGAGAGCAAAGAAAGGAAGGGGATTAGCGTGATGACCGCGTACGCGTCGAAAGACAGTGGGAGCAACTGAAAAGTGGGGGACATGCTTGGGTTGGGGCCACATGCGTGGAGCCTGGCTGCAGCGGCTCTGCTCCCTGCGGTCTTGTGAGAGGTCGGGCATGGAGAATCCGTCAAGGAGAACTCATCGCGATACTACACTAACAGGTCCTCCTTCTGTGTATGGCCAGTGGCCTAGCTGAAAGATCGTGATGTCCCTTCTGTTCCGCGGGGGGTTCAAGGCACGTGGACCTGTCTCTTAGTTTTTTTGGCTGCTGAAAAAAAGAGAACTCTCAAAGGGGGGAATCAGCAGTAGAAACAATTAAAGTGTCACCGTTTCTCAGAAGATTAACCGGCCGGGTGGCTACTAGCATGAAACGGGGGCTCACAAAGGGAAGTACCGGGCCGGAAAGGAAGGGATAAAGTCCTCGGAGATCAGGAACTCACCGCATGGGTGCCCAATATAGACAGCAACAACAACACCGATTAGTATTCAAAAAGAAGAAGGAGAAATGGGATCTACAGAAGAGGACTAAGGGGCTGATCGCAGCCGGTCAAAAATCCGGCTCATTCGACCTAACTTCCGCGCTGTCCTCCCACTACGGCGCGAACTGCCAGGTTTAAAATCTAAGGATAATAAGGGAAAGGAAGAAGGGGTGACTACGCGCTGCTGAGTTCAAAAGTACTTCCGGGGACGCCCCACACCATACAACCATGTACAAGTTGGCCCTAAGGGAACCGTCGCTCCGCGGGGCAGGCAGGTTCGGAAGGGGAAAAAAAAAAAAAAAAGGTCCCTTCAAAGCGTCTTAGAGGAGTATATCGCTCTTGCGATAAGCTGGGGGGGGCCCCTCACGCGTATACTCGGGAATTAGTGGAAAAAGAGGGAGGGAAAAAAATAGGTGGAGAACCCATGCGACACCTTCACCGGTGTTTAAGCAAGTATTCTCAGCGAGGTAACGGGAAGAAAAAAAAGTTAAAAATAAAACTCCGGAGGGCTCGCCACTCGCAAAGGGGCGCGTCCCGTTACCTTAAGCGTATTCCACACCGTAAAATTCTCGGAAAAGAGAACAGGGCGTGAGCGGGTTCAGTTAAGGTCGCCGCACTGCGCTGGGATGACTTTTGGTGGGATTCTGGGGGAGAAGGCTACGAAGAAAGAAGAATAGGGTCAGCGGGTACCCGGGAAATCCAGGGATACCGAAAAAAAGCCGACCCAGTCAACCTACTGGATTCATGTACACACGAGGGATGGCAAGCGGCAGAAAAAGATGCCCATGGGGAAACAAGGATGGCGAAAATCTCACGAATTTACACAAGGGAAAGAAAAATTCTTTTTACACGAAAAACACAGTCACACTGGGCCTAAAGAAAATGGAAATCAGGAGGGAAGGAGGAAGGAAACGGGGCGAAGGGACTTGCATGGCGGGGTTTTCCGGACAAAGAGCAGCACCAATGATCTTCCGGAATGGTTAACACCATCTGAAAGGGGAGGTTACAAGGGAAGAAAAAGAAGTCGCAAGAGCCCGCAAAAATGAAGGGCATGTCGGGCGACACGAAGTGGTTAGAAATACCTCAACGAATAGCAGAGGACCTAGAACTGGAAAAAATTTTAAAAAGGAGGAAGCGGACGAGCGGGAAAGGGGGTAACCAGTCGTGACTGGTTGGACGCTCCGAGACCTGAAGGCCAACTGCTACAGAGCGCGCGAAGAAGGGAAAAGAAGTGCGATGAAAGGCTGCCTTCCTTCTTTCCGTGCATGGGAGATTCATGTGAGGATCCGTCCGGGGGAGCAGGTGCGATTAAGAGGGATTGTTAGATGCTCCGAGACAAACTTTCCTCAATTTCCGGAGGAGAGTAGAAGCTAACTGACCTGCAAGTTAAACAGGGCACCGATACACCGCCCTTAGAAAGCACCGAAGGAAATATATAGGGAAAACGAATCTCTTTCTTTTACTATCATCTTTCCACCGCTTTTGCAAACGGCCTGCCAACGGAGATCACCTGGGGTCTTTCGCAATTAGAGACACGCCGCGGGCTGTGCAGAACCGAGGACCTGGGAACCGAGAGGGGGGGTCAAAGCGGGATCAGTGAAGAGAGGGAAAGTAGCGGGACTTACAACGTGTCAAATTTAACCCTTCGAACACGGGGGACCGAACCTCCACCTCATTTTAAAAACTATGACGGGTGGTTAGGAGAGCCATGACCGCTGCGAGCAGCTTTCTCATCGGTTATGCTAGTGTAAGGGTAACCCGCTTGGTCAAATAAATGGACAAAGACCTGCATTATTGTTCACAATAGCGGCTTGAGGATAGTGAAAAAAGAACGGCCTGCTAAGCAAACTCTGCCAATCCCTCGTGGAACTAGCTTAAAGAGGAAACGGGCGCGGAAGAAGGGCGGAACGGAGGTAAAGTGGTCAACTGAGCGTCGCCGGATAAAATTGAGAAGGAATAGAGACGTGAAAAAGGTTAGAAGGGTAGATCCAGGAAAAGGCCTTCCATTTTAAAAGGTAACCTCTCAATGTCTGGTCGTCGAACAGAGAAACGGCCCGCGGGACGTCAGGTAGGAAAGGACGAGGGGAAAAGGAACCAAGAGTTCGACCCTGGAAGCCATTCTACATTCCTCCCCGAGAAGCACCAGAGGGGGTAATCAAGAAGGGCCAAAAGAGGACGGTTCAAAGTGCAAGTAACCGTGGGGCCGACAGTCGGTGGAACGGCCCAGCGGATTGAAGAACGAAACAAAGACACGAACAGAAAGAAGGAGGAGCCCGCGGTGAAGGCAGGCAGCAATGGTAAATCAAAAGCCCATCTTTCCAAGTCCCCTAACGTAAACCTGCTACTTGAAGGATTAGAATGAAAACAAAAGAAGAGTCAAAGGCAAAATTCCTGCGGACGTTGCCCGTGGAAAATTCCAAGTGTCAAAGAAGCAAACGGGCCGAATCGACTGCAAGAGCGCAGATGGTTCTGGGCTGATCCAATCATCAAATTAACTTGGGGGAACACGCTTGACGGGGGCCAGTCCACCTCGTACGGCACAAGAAGGACCAACCAGAGTGAGGAAACAAGACCCCCAGGCAGAGGGCTGTATCAAAGAGTCGCATAACTTAATGAACGTCAGGGGGAGGAATAGAGTGGGATTCATCCAAAAATCTCAACCACTTTTAGGAAGTAAATAGAGTGGGGGGAAAAAATCACAACCGGAGGCCCTAGGCAGGCGAAAAAATTACGAAGGTGGGATAAAGGGGAAGAGGAGTGAAAAGAAAAATGTGTCTCCTATTCCTTCTCGCTGGCAGAATCCCGTTGAACAGGGACTGAGGGGGGGGGCTGCTCAACGACGAAACCAGGCGGAGCTTGGTACGAGGCGGGGCATTTTCTCTACCGCCGATGGAACTTTGACAGGCCTTATTGCCATGTTACGACGATCAGTCTTGAGGGCCCTTCCGACCTCTTTAATTGGGAGGGAGGGAAGGGGTAAATGAAAAGGGCGGGTCTAAGTTCTGAAAGGGTATCGTGCTCCAGGAAGTGCTTCGGCAGCTCGTGCTTGACGACTTAGGACATGGCTGGGATGGGCAGGGGGAAAGACCAAAGCCATATGCTAATGGGGATCCACCGGTTGCTTTAAGTAACCTTTCGTCTTCCTTTTACATTTGAGGACTGGCCGAGGGAACACCGGAACTGGATGGGGGTTCGCTTGGGGATGAAGGAGAAGACCGAGCTGGAAGGGAAAAATTCTCTTAACTCCTCCTCAACTTAAATCAGGGGGAGTTGTATGTCGTGGGACGAGAACCGAGGGGGGAGATTACACAAAGGTAATTATTTCTTATCAGTTGGTACTCCTAGATCAGGAAAAGGTGATGCATGAGGAAAATGATGTAACATACCGTGATGCCAGCCGAGAATTGAAGAAGGGAACTGCTCAGTCCCTTGCTCCAGAATACCGGGGACAATGGGACGGCCTGAGACGAGTCACGTTTTCTCTGAGAAGACTCTTGTCAGCTTTGGGAACTGGAATCTGGGACCGCAGAAGTAACTCGGGTGGGAAAAGAAGGGAGAGGAAGTGTAAGAATTGATACATTTATAGGGGGTTTACCTTACCCAGACGTCCTCTACGGCCGCAGGGAAAGCAAGGAATGGCGGGGAAAAAAAAAAAAAGAGCTCACTCCTCTTTAGAATAAAGGGTGCTGTGACTTTTATGCCGTGCGGCAGGGGAGACTGAGACGAGCCAAGTCCAACCGCCCTCAGTACTTGAGACAAGAGGAAAAAAAAGATCCACACCACCTACGGTTGCGATGAAAGAGGTTGCTGCACAGCAGCCGACGGTTAAAAGACACCAATTCGAATCAAAGGGCAAAGAAACCGAGCCGGGCAGATAAGTGAAGCGTCTTGCATCCGCAAAGTTCCAAGAATCCAGAAGTCGGGGACTACGCCTTTAAGGGAGGGGGGGGAAGGGGGCACGACAAATTCAATGGGGACTGTAGCCGCAGAATGTTCCTTACTTGCGAAAAGTTCGTATAAAGTTCTGAGAATGTTATAGGAAAATCCCAGAGGAAAAAATCAAGAGATAGCCCGCGAAAAACACGAAGAAGAAGAAAAAAAATCAACCTTGCTGTGTCAGGCCAAACGGGAGAATCTACCTGGAAAAACTCCACCCAGCCCGCGCGCGATATCAAAGTGGTCGAGGGCGATGCTTCTCCCAACATGAAATTTGAAGAAACGCGGTCCGTGAAGCCCGGAAAAGTCACAGGAGCGGCCCGATCGCCAAAGAGGGAGAAGACGGGGAAGACACCAAGGGGAGGGGTTATCTCGGTCCCGTCTTTGGGATGGGCTCGCGATTGGGTTAACGGGCGAAAGGAGAGCTGGCGAAAAAAAAATGAAGAAAAGGGTCTTATGCTGAGGTCCTTCAGTCCACACACGTAACATCCAGAATAGGGCCCGAGGGGATCTCACAAAAATAAATCCGAGGTAACATTTTTTACAGTAGGTTTAAATGTGGGTGGTAGGGGGGGGGGGGGGGGGGGGGGGTACAGCGTGGCGGGCGGGGGAAAGGGGGGGCCCGGGAAGAATGAGGGAATAGTAGGAGGAAAAGGGCTGGTCACCGGGGCCCAAGAGGACTGTACCGCCAGTCCGTTTTTACAGATAGGGACCGTTCGGTGGGTGGTAGTGGAGAAGGGGGAACAAAGAGGGATGGGGGCGTCTTAACGCCGCCACTGCTATGATTATACTGTCGGCAGCGCAAAAAAACTACACCAAGGCAAACCCGAGAAAAAACATGGGAGGGCTGCGGCAGTGATAACTATTACCGCATGGGGGGGGGGAAAAACGTGACCTAGAGAAGGGCGGGAAGAACTTAAGGCAGGAGAGACGCGACTGTTTTGTGTGGGGGTGTTGCAGAGCACCAGAGGGGACGGTAGCAAGTGGTAGGAAAGAGAAAGGGTGGTAACCGCAATCTTCAAGAGAACATTGAACCGTTTTCTGGCTTACCTTGGTGGCCCGGAGAGGAAAAGTAATAAGAAAGAAATAAAGTCTGTCTTGTTATACTTTCTCGCAGCGCATCATCAACGTAAAGAAGAAGAGAGCCGGGTAGAAGGGGAACATTCCGTAGGTAGTCGTTTAACGTACCACCCACCTACTCTGGGACGACTGTGCCGTGCCACTGATAAGGAAGGAGGGGTGTGGAAGAGGAGAACCCATACAGCCTATCCCCATTTTTAATATAAAAGAAGAGGAGACACCTTATCCTTTACAAAACGTTTATCATCTCAGATTAAGAAACCCGGCACGGAAAAAGAGAGAACACGGAGGTTTAGGCCTCCTTCAGCCTTCCGAAGGTGGAAGAGAAGAACTCCCTCTGAACACCTTTCCCGCTTACTTTTAGGGAATAGAGACTCAGAAAGCAACGGGGGAGGGGGAAAGGATGGTGATAGGGCATCTACATACATCTGACGACAGGCCTTATCAAGGGGAAGGCCTTTAAAGTAAGAGGGAAGGTATTTTCCACCAGTGCTTCGCGCTCTAACCGGGCCGTTAAGCGGACTAGGCCGGGGCATAAATTAATCAATGTGGGCACGCTGGTGAGAAGGGGTTCAAAATTTAACTCCGTCTTTTGCAGCCCAAATTACACTCAGCTCATGGAGCATTGGGAAAGCCTAGCACGTCGTAAGGTCTATGGGATAGGGGTCGACTACAAAAAGAGTAATGTCGAAAGAGGAGGAGGTCGAGGATATTTAATAACGCGGTTCCTCTAAGACAAAAGCACATTAATTTCACTCAGGCTCGTTCTTGACTCGGCTCATGTGGGGGGTTACCGTTCACCACCTTTCCCCGTACCGAATTTAATCAAAGTTGTATTCAGGGCAGCTGCTATACTTTCGCACCCCTGTAGTGTTCAGCGTAGACGTGTCCCACAGCGAAACGTGCTAATCCTACACTCGCGTGGAGCGGCACGGGGCCCAAACTTGGGACTGAGTACCGAACGTCGTCCCTGCCTTCTTATTCGACGGTCCAGCTGTGTGTTAGGAACCAAAGGGAGTCGTCCATAGGGGGATGTTTCCGACCCCCTGAGCGATTGGTGCGAGGGAGATTGGGAATGCACTCCATGCGCGAGCGAAGTGAAAGCGTGCGTCGGTGGGAAAATGTTCATGGCAGACAATTTGTCAATATGTGCGGCTATCGTCTGAGGGGCCAGAGGTTCTACTGACGTACGGGGGACACGACCATGAGAGGCGGATCGTTAGGGGAGTGCACCGGGGGACGCCCCTTCTCTCGGCAAGGGTACCGGAGCTTTCTTAGCAAACACAGGTGGTCCCATGCCCCGGTAAAGGCGCGCGTTGATCGCCGAGGGTACCATTGACCGCCTTGTTCGGGGTGAGGGGGCTTCCCCCTTCGCAATAAAAGAGCACCGGCAGAGGAAAGGCGCAACCGGTAGGGTCGCCGATTTAAAAGGACGCAAGGGGCACTTCCAGACTCAACAGTCGTACCACAGGCACTAAGGAACTGTCAAGAGGGGAGAGGAAAAGATAAGAAGGGAGGGGGAAGGGCTGAAGGGACTTTTTGCGGGGCAAGCGACTCCATGAACAATCGTGGTTCGACCAAAGATGTCGTTACCCTAGACTTCGCCGAACCCAGACAGGGGAAGCGGATAAAAAAAAATGTGGGAACGCAAGGGGGGGGGGAAGGGAGAAAGGAGAGTCCTATCCGCCCAATGTCCCCTTAACTGCAGCGGGCTGATTGCACCAGTCAATTCTTTCGCCTGACTCTAAGACCACAAAGAATACAGTCGGGAGGGGAGGCGAGTTACCGAGGTAGAAGAGGCGGCTGACTCGGAAAAAAAAAGGAAAAGGGAGATGCATTGCTGAGCTTCGGTCGCGGTGGCGAGATCTTGGGTTCGCTTACTCCTACCGACTTCGAAACCATGGGCATCTACGGACCTAGGGCCAAAATGAAAGGCAGAGGGGAAAAAAGGAACCCTCGCACCTTCACGAGAAAGCTATCGTCACCTAAACTCGGAGGTTACGGAAAAGGCTTAGGGCCCAAGCGGGTACAAAGAAGGAGGTCCCGGGAAAAAAGGGGGGACGGCAGAAGAGGGGGGAGCCGTAATGACACTACCGCGAGCTTGTTCATCATCCACTTAGGGAACCGGAGGGGGTGCACTCGGGGATAGCTTCAATGGAGGGAGGGGCATTAAGGATTCTCATAACCGGCGCACAACCTCACAAAGCCGCTCAGGGGAGTAAACGTGATCTCAAAATCGGGGGTGCTAAAACCACATGAAGGGGAAGGAGGGAAGAGGACGCTGCAAGTCAGGGATAGATGGTCAAATTTCTCCTGTAACACAATACCTGCATTCGGTGCCAAAGAGCCACGGCTTTACCGTCGACGGAAAGGAAGGAAGAGCTGCCCTCAAGAGTTCCTTTAGATCTCAGAGCTTGAAACAGGATCGGAAAGGGAGAGAAGGAGCATGGGAAGAAGGGAGACGCTGAATGAAGCACGGAACTTAATCACGTGCCGGAAGCAACTTTTAACTGGCTGAGAACCCTGACGCCAGCTGAATGGGGAAATAAAAAAGGGGAGGGTCGTCGGCCGCGAAACCCCTTAAACGTCGGTCGGCGGACGGCACACTCCCCGAGTTCCTCATCCCTGGCCAAACGGGAGGCTGAGGCAACACCGCTACAAGCAGTGACGGTGGGAAAAGAGGTTCCCTTAAACCAGGGGAAAATCTGTGAAACATCTGGACCCGTGACAGTGGCCAGACAAGATTGTTATTGCCTGCCCATTTGCGGTAGCCACACATCAAAAGCGCCAGGTAAGACGGAGGATACCTTTCCCTGGCCATCCTGCATCAGTAAGCATCCTGATCGGGTGCTAAAAAAACAGCAAAGGGGAGAAGAGGGTTGCAGAAATTTAACCTCCCTTATCATTCTTAACATTAACCAGCCGGCAAAAGTAAAAGGGTGAAAGAATTGCTAAATTGACGTTCTCCAAGTCCATCGAACAAACGCGGGGGAGGAGGGAGGCACCACGCTGAACTTACATTTCCACGGGTTCACTTCAAAAGAGGGAGCGGGAGAAAAGAGACACCCTAGTCTGGGAAAAAGCTCATGCTTATATGCGCCATCCGGGTCTCGAAAACGCGTAGTCTCAGAGAGAGCAATCTCTGTGTGATGTAATTTCCCATCTCTCACGAAAAAAAGGTTAGAGAGAGGGGGAGGTGGAAAGATATCAAGATTAAGTAGCCTCGCTTGACTGGAACCAGGATGGTAAAAAGAGGTGGGCCACTTTTCGTTCATGAGCGCTCAATCTTCAACGCAAGGATAGCAATAGCAGAGGGGGGACCTACTCACCGCGCTTATTTGGGTCCTAGGAAATTACGTGCAAGGGTGCTGGTCTTATTTTGCCTTTAACTTCCGGATCTTTGTCTCCCTCGTCTTGTGTCAAAAAAAGGGGGAAGAGGAGGGGGAAGTAGAGGACTTTTCACCGGGCTCTCTCTGTACCGACTTGGACCTTCCGCACCGTGGGCAATACGCTCGGGAGTGGAGGACTTTCGGTAACCAGCACAATGTTTCAGAGTACCTACAAGTTCAAATGCGGTATTAAGCAACGTAGGAGGGGCATGGTGAACATGGGGAAGATCCTTTACCTATTTACACTCACTTAGGGGTAAGGATCTGAGGAAGGGAGAAACACTCCGGAGAAGAGGGAGCGGGGTCAGTCCATAGAACTGCCTTTTAGATTTTGCTACGACCCGACTTTAATGGAGGAATAGTCAATCGGCGTAGAGATTAGCTCCCTTATTCGGCGCCGTGCTGCCCAATGCGACAGGAGCAGTGTCGCAAAGTTTGCAACATTTCCGCGTTTTCCATGCCTGTCTCCCGGAGCAAATCTCAGGCGAGGGTCCCGGGAAGGCGAAGAGCACGTCAAAAGAAAGGACGGCAGAGCAAGGGAAGTCATCGAGACGCAAGAACGTGCTCGGTGGCCAATCAGCAGGGCCACCCGAAGGTCAGGGGCCTACCCGGCTGACCAAGAACCGCGAGCGCCAATCGGTCAACCGCTGCCAGTCTCGATAAACGCAAAAAACAGAAGGGGGGGGAGGAAAAAAGTGGAGAAATGGTGGACTGCGGCACTGCGAGTCCGATTCCCAGGACCGGAAGCCACAAGCCACATCGATCGCAAGGAGAAGAGGCAACAATCAACCCGTTGAGAAAAAGGGGATGCAGTCCTCATATCGGGAAACCGACTTGAGGGAACGGCCAGGCTGCACTCCCGGAGCGCCGGGAAAGAAAGTTTGAGACATGATGGTGGAAGATAGGGACAACACAAGAGGAGGGGGGGGGGGGGGAAGGGGAGCTGGCCTGGAGGGGCGACGGTATTCTGACCTTTCTTGCAGACTGCAGGGCCAGAGCGGGGGGAAAGGAGGGGAAATGATTCGGTGAGTGGTACTCGACCGCGAACATCACGATCGAGCCTACAAGAGCTTACGAAAAGGAATACGCAATTAGGACGGGCCTAAGGCCTATCTCCTCCGATTAACCTCGGCCCCGGACGACCGCGAGACCTCAGAGAAGGGGACGATGGGCCCACATATGGGGTCAAGAAAAAGCCCTTCTTTCATCCCAGGGGGGGAAGGACTGAACAGAGGGGAGGGGCACGTTAGCGGGAGGGGAAAGTAGAAAATTCGTTTTACCCTTCCCGTGAGCGGTCTGTCTAAATGCTTTTAACTAAAACGAAAGGAGTTCAACGAACCATTCCCGGCCTCATTGGAGCCTGGGGGAGGCTCAAACATCAATCCAGCCACGTGACTGCTTAACTAGGAATGGAAGCCTTACTACTCATTGAAGATCGTCACATAGTGTGCGGGGTTTGTCGGGATGGGAGAGGAAAGAAAGAGGGAAAGACAATGCGGACCATCGTGTCTGCGCCAAAAAGGACTCATCTCAACGGGGGGGAGTGACCCGGTGCAACTTAGGGGGGAGGGGGTGTCGTGGTGAGGAGGAGGGACGTGGACCTCGTCAAAAAAATAGCCGCGGTAAACTGGCGACATCAACGACCTCCAGTCGATCAAAGAGAGAAGTGCGGCTTCACGGAGTACAAGAAAAACAGAACGGGAAAGATATGAACTGTCAACCGGTCAGACGTAGACGGTTGTGGTGGGGGAGCGGTGAAAAAAAAAACCAGGGGAGGCGGTGGGAAGGGGGGGAAAGCGCATGTCAAGTCTCACAGGGGCAGGGTTGCTACTTGCCAGATCTAGAAAGCAACGAGCATCCCTTCCCCTAGCGGCAGGGCGTGTGTATCTTTCGTCCCAAAGGAATCCGAGAAATAAGTGCGGAGCGAACGGGCACCTGAGGGAAGAACGGGACGCAGAGACGACCGAGCAGGGAGGGGGGGAGGTTAGAGGGGGGACCGGCTCAGGATATGAAGGGGTGGCGCTAAAAAAGCACGGAGCCGGAAAATGGGTGAGATCAACAGCGCGACACATTATGTTAATGGTCAACAGGGATCATCAGGAAAATTAACCAACGAGCGGCCCCTCTGGCTAACAATGCCCGGAACTGGTCCGGGCAGCCAGGGGAAACGGAAGAAGGACACAAGTTCTTTCCTATTGGGCAGGTATCAAGGCACAATCCAGACACATAGAAAGGAAAAGGAAGAGAAGTGAAGTGCATACATTGGTTCATTAAATCTCCTGTTCTGCCTACCTGTCTTTTTACACTGGTTTGAAGGACCGGGCACGAGAAGAATTTTCTAGACTTATGACTGCTACACGGAACTTACCCCTAAGTTCTGCTAGGGGCGCTTACCACAATGGGGAAAAAAGGACCGGGGAGCAACAACAAGAGTCAAAAGGGGAAAGGCAAGGGCACCGCCTCAAATTCTTGACATAAAAATCTCGGCCAGACCTCATGAATTCCAGCTCTCTGATAGGAGCTAGGGGATCGAAGCCCTATAAAAGCCAACAACAGCTATGGGGGAAGGAGAAAGAGCTTGCGAAATCTGTGGCACCAGGTCACCAGCCCCCTTGAATCTGCCCGAGGGAAACCAATGTAGGCTAAGGACCGCCGTCGAAAGAAAAGAAACAAACAAAAGTAATCGGTCCAGACCTAAACAGTTCCCACGTCCCCCGACCGGTCTGGTCCAAGTTAAACAAACGGGCCTGGTCATTTTCAGAGGCCCCAGGGCGCTCAGGCTCAAGGCGGAAAGGGAAGGGGGAAAGTTACTCCGAGCCTCTGCGGGTTAAAGGAACCATCGCGCGTCACTGACTACACCCTTACCACAAGCCAAGAACGAGCATCAATCAATTCTCGTTGTGTACTGGAACCAAAGAGGGAGAAGGGAGAAGGAATAGAACTTCCAAAGGGAAAGGAAAAAGACTCAACATCTTGCCAATCCCAACACCGCACCTCCTGCTCCCCTGGGAAAGGAGAAGGAGGGAAAGCCGCATTTCAGCTCTTGGGGAAGGGGGGAGGGGTGAAGCAGAAGGCAGAAAAACAGTACGATAGGAATGGAAGTTTTAGCCAGTATCATTTCGTTACAAGGAGTCACACATAAGGAGAAGAGGAAAGGACGCCCGGGGTTCAATGAAGGAAAAGGGGGAGACCCACGAAAATTGTTCCCCTACTCCAAAGCTAAAATTACGGATCGGGCCGATCATCCCCAGGGCCAGGATGCGCCTGAGGAGAATCATGAACGGGGTGGGAAGACGACCTACGCCCGTTCAATCGTCTCTGCGTACTAATGGGTCCGTATTCTAAGCTTAAACTAGGGGTTCAGGAAAAGGGGGAAGGGAGATGGCAGTTGCGAGGATCGCTTTTGGAGTTTGAGAGAAGTTATGGTTGAACTCAACTATAAAACACAGGGGAAAAGAAGAAGGAACGACTACCGCCAACCCTGCCGGAAGAAATTCAAGCAAATAACCGACTTACCACGGCCAGCGATGGTTCGGGGGACGGGGGAGGGGGCGTACCGAGTTGATTCCAAATCCGTGGCAAACAGATCGGCGGAGACGCACCGGTTCGGAAGGCAGGGCCAGACCTAAAGAGAAAGGGAGGCTGGGCACTAACCGATCCTGATGTTTGAAACTCCGGGACGAACAGTAGTGCTGTGGCCGCCGGCGAGAAGTAAAGGAAAGGCCGGCAGAAACGGAAAAAAAAGCACCTCTGGAGAGCTGAATTATAATGTTGTTTCTGCCGCCTCATGTAATGGCGAGGCCAGTCCGGAAGAGGAGGGGGAAGGAACCATTTCAGGAGGTGAGTACCGTCGGACACGGGAATACAGGGGACAGCAAGTTAGCACGACAACTAAGGAGGGGGCAAAAAAAGAACAAAGTTCTAAAAACGTGCCGATCGGGACCGACGTCCTTATCATAATTGAAATGGGCCTGAGAAAGGTCGGCCGAAAAGAATAAGACTGCGAAGGAAAGGGGAAACGACATTAAAAAAAGGGAGCTAAAAAACATTCCTCCCGTGACGATGGAAAGTCAACAGGGTGCTCGGTCAGAAAACTCTAAAAAAAGGTACGTCGGCGGTGGACCGCACATGCCCGCCGAATCAGCCCGGGCAGCGAGGGAGGGGAAAAAGGCCGAACGCTAAGAACCAGTGCGGTGGTCCCGGTTCCGGGGGAAATTCCGTAAATGGGCCACAAACGACCGGTAATCCGCGGATTCTTTTGGAGGTCATCGAAGGGGACTGGCCGCAAACAAGCAAAAGTAGAAAAGAGGGAGGTGCAGGGGTCGGCCTCCCGTGGAAACTACATATCGGGGTCCCCAAAAAAAAAAACTAGACCAGGATACCACTTCCCGCCATAGGGTCTTGCATTTAAAGTCGAATGACCTCCAATCGGGGCGGAGATGGAAATAAGAAGACAAGTTCACAAACCATTGAACTTCCCCCTTGGTACAAGCTGTACACATCTCCGGATTGTCAAGGAAAGGCCGACAAACGACATTCATGCCCTCTTGTTCTGGGACCAACGAGACTGCATCCAAGGAAGGCGGTGCTACCGTCCTCTTTCCTCAATCCTGACGCTGATAAGAAGAAAGGAAAGCGGGGGATTGGGGCAGTCAAGCATCTCTCAAAACACCTTAGGGGTATTAATAGAGATGAAGGGGTTCACGACTATGTCTATAAGAAAAACGAGTGCCGGAGTAGCAGCTGGGACCAGCGAAGGGTCAAACCGGCCGCCTGGCCGAAGAGAGGAGAAAAGGGGGGCCAACGGAAAACGTAGGTGGGGGGGGGGTGGTTTGGCGGCGTGCGGACGCGCCAAAAGCGGCGCCTGGCCGAGGCCTGCAAAGGGGAGAGGGGGGGGGGCGCCCCATGAGTTAAACGGAACGGCCGGATTGCCGGAGCCGACGAGAAAAGGTCATCAGCCTGGAAAGAGAGTCATGAGAGGGGCGAAGAGAGGAGGAAAGGACTGACCGGTGAAGGTCCTGTAACTGCCAAACGAGGATCCAAACTACTTCGTCTGCGATTGCGTTAGGAAAACCAGATGGACAAAAAAGGGGAGGCGAGCAACGGAAAATGGCGGAGGTGAAACAAAGACTGAGCCGGGTGACCACGAACGGATGGTACGTGGCGCACCGCCAGGAGGAGATAGGGAGGGAGCTAAAAACGAAGAAACGACTTCCCAACGGGCACGTGGTCTCGTGGGCCAACGGGGCGATTCACCATCTTCAAGCGGGCGGAAGCGGTAGACACGCCCGCGGTCAGCGGAGAGACGTGCTAAGGCGCCGTTACAAAACAAGGTGGAGCAGGCGCCATTCATCAGCTCGTGGATAGTGTCCTGGGAAGATCACGGAAGACTCGGAAGAAAGGGGAGGGCTGACAGGATCCGAATCAAGGCTCGGTGCAAATTCATTAGGGAGCGCAGTGGCCCTCGGTTTCACTACGGCTCCGCGCGAAAACCAGGAGGAAAGGAGTAAATTAAGCACAAACACCAAAGTCTAATAAGCGTGAGAGACGATGGTGGGCTGTTCCCGGGAAAGCCGAAGCGCCGCCAACCAGGCCCAGGACGATAGATCTGAAACCCTTTCAAGGGGAAGGAGGAAAAAGAAAGCGAAATTGGCCGCTAAAAATGGTAAAGCCTGCCAGTGCTTCCGGTTCTCTCCTCAAGAAGTTAATCAGGGGTCCATAACTCGGCTCCCCCGTCCGGTAAAGGGAAAGCTGGCCTTTAGTTTCCAACTGGCACCATTGTGAACCAAAAGGCAGTTGCCCGGCCCTAGCGTGATTAAATGTTAGTCGACGTGTTGAAACAGCGAAATCACGTATCCGAACACAAAAACGAAAAGGAAATCCGGAATCTCCCTCGGGGCAACAGGGCCGAAGTGCGCTCGGAGAAAAAGAGAATCGCCCGGCGCGAGATGGTCGCCAGTCCTAGGCAGGGTGAAAAGAAGAAAAAAGACCAGCGGTCGTGAGCAAGGGACCTTGGACAAGGAAAGCCCGATCGTCTCAAGCGATTGGGAGTGCTTCTGTCACCAATTTTAGCAAGATGGAAGGGAAGGTTGAGGAAAGTGTAAGCATTTAACGGTTATCGTTGTCGAATCACCGCTTTCATGTGAGGGCGCTTGAAGGAGAAAAATAATTTACCAGGCCAGAAAAAGGGCCCGTAGAGTCCTGATTACGGAAGGGGAGGCCACAATGGTCTGGGTTGTGGATGGGGAACATATGGCGTCTGGGGTAAGTGGTCCAGGACAAAGAAGTTAACATCTCGGGAAAAGAAGGGCGGGAGAAAGTCAACCGATGAGGGAGCTGAATCAATCAGGGGGGAGTGACTGCCTGGAAAGGGGCGTGGAATGGGGGGACGCATGGGATAAATTCACCCTCGAATATGCCTCTTATGGGTGGGGGAACGCCTCGCAGCAACGAGAAAAGGCGGAAATGCGGGTGCGGCGCTAACAAGTACCAAAAAGGGGGATAACTTTCCATATCCTTTTAAGACTTCCTTCCCGTACCCGAGAAAACTGGGAGCAGCAGGAGACAGGGAAAAAAGGGACCGGGTTACAGCTCTGGTTTTCTCAATTGTTCCTTTGCTGACAGGTCCACATATGCGGCCTCCTGTTTCCTCTCTCTCAAGCTTCTTTGAGCTTCGTTCCATGACTCGATCAAATAGGGAAGACTGGAAAGGAAAGGAGTTCGGAACTTCTCCAATCAAGGAAAGGAGTGAATACCGCGGGGCCGGTGCCGGGCAAACTGATAAATGGAGGGGGGGTGTAACTATGTAACTAATCCGGAATAAGCAAGTTTTTTAATATCACAGAGGAAACACAGAGGACGTCACCGGCCAATATGACCGACCAAAGAGGAGAAAGACCGGAGACGTCGAAATCCACGTACTTAAAAGGGGGTTCCGACATGTTATCCGATACAGAAAGAGAAACAGAAAGTACATCATGGAAGACATACGATCTCAAAACACACCGGTGGGAAATTGAAAATAATAGATGGGAATCTACAGTCTCGAGACGACATTCCTTACCCAAAGGAGAACGGGGGGAGTTGGTGGGTCCGAAGGGGTACGCCACACTGTTGATCCGGGGACCTACTCAGGTTAATCGGCCAAGGCTCCAAGGACAGGGAGGAGCTGCTTAGCGGAAATGTTAGTAATCCAGGGTTGTTTCCTCGCCCAACCGAGCGACAATGGTGTCCAGGAAAGGACGCGGCTCAGGGAATGCGGCGAAGGTGAAAGAAAGAAAAGGAATGTCCAGTCCGGAACATCTTCTTCCGAAGGATGGACGAGCGGGGCCGAGACCACCCCAGGCGGCGGGACTGACAAAGGCACTCATGCTAAAAGGAGAGTGGGGTAACAAAAAAAAAAAAAGGCACAATGAGACTGTCTTGCCGCGCAGAGATCACAACGGTTCTGCTACAGCCCGTGGAAACAACTAACCCAAAACAGGGGGAAGACTAAAGGCCAGGGTCTTAAGCCAAATTAGAGCTGCCACGTCCGGGCGGGGGTGCACGAAGCCAGAGACAGGCTAAGAGAACCAAAAGGTGTCCGTTGGCGGTCCGCCATTCATAAGGAACGAGGCGCGGCGGTGTAACATGAAAGGCCAAGGAACAAGAAAAAACGAAGGCAAGGCCCGGTGAAAAACAAGCCTGAAGTGCGCGGTCATCGGGGGCCCGGGCAGAGAGGGGCCCGATGGCTTTCGGCCCGGGAAATTACAAAGACGCACTCAAAGAAAGGGATACCCTTCAACGGAAGGGTAAGCGAAGGAGACGGAGGGCATTTTAACTGGGCAGAAGGGGATGTGAGCAGGGCGTCCATGAAACACTTAAAGGGTGACACGGAGGGAAAGTCCGGGTTCACAGCCTTAAGATGAGCCCGAACGGACCGGGCCGCGGCTCCACGACATTGGGTCCGCCGCGCAAGGAGCGGAGACATCGGGGCAAAAAATACCGGCCCAGGGAAAAAAAGCTGAGAAAGGTGCTGATGGGTACAAATAAGGACTGGGGTGAACCGACTCGACCGGACGAACGGGCGGAAAGAGGGGGCTACGGGGGCCGGTCTACGGAAAACGAGACTAGGACCACAGGCCCAAGAAGCCATGTCAATGTAGGGGCGCGGGCGAGATATATGCGCGGACGCAAAAACTAAAAAAACTCAGGAAAGGGCATGAGGCAAGATAGGCCCCTGGAGCAGGGCTAAGAAAAGGAAGGGAAACCGGACAATTGAAAAAGGAAGAATCTGTAACCGAGAGGCGGCTGGGGAAGGGAGTATGCCAAGCCTGTTCTCTTCCTGACAGATCAAAAATGGTGTCGTGCGAGTGGCCGAACTAGCGTACAGGGGGGAAAGAAAAGGAGGAACCTGTAGGTACTCGGGAGAAATGTGACCCTGGCTGCGTGCGTGGGGGGCAGCGCGATCGAAAAAGAGCGTGCAGAACAGCAAAGCACAGGGGATCTCACTACCGGATAAGCTCGGGTGCTGCGGCCAAACTGCGGGTCAACGGAAGAAGCGCGGAGCAGTCGGCATGGAAAACGCGGGAAGGAAAATAAAGGGTCAAAACAAAGAACGAAGTGCTGTGTGGAACCTATCAAGAGGGAATGATCGATGATCCGGGTTCCTGCGAGAGAGAATCAGCTGGCCAATCTTCGGCGCCAGCTGGCAGGAAAGTAGATGAAAATGGGACGAAGAGCACGGGCGCACTAGACGACAGGAAGGAACGGCTAAGCAGTGTGAGGAAGCACGTGTCCATGAGCAGGCTCGACACGGCTAGCAACGGGAAGAAGGGGAACTCCGAAACGTGCTGGAGGTCTTAACAACCGCGAAACCCAGGCGTGAACGTAGGTGATAGGACGCGAAAAAATGCCTCCGAGGGGAACAAGCGCCGCGAGGGTCGAAGTAACAGGAGTGTAAAATGGTGGGGGATCCCAACTCGGTCCCGCCGACCCAGTTGCACTCCGCCCGGCGAAAAAACCGCGCGGGGATGTCAAAATGACACTCTGTCGTGGGACGACCTCCAGAACACTGGCCCGTAAGAAGCGTTGCCGCCTGTCCCGGGGAAAACAGAAGAAAACGGAGACTGACAGAGCGCCACACGCACGCGCTAAAAAGCGCGGCGATGGCCAAAAGGATAGTAGCATGGCCGGCAAAGGGGAAGGAAAAAGGCCGACGGGCATCGGACAAGGCGGAGGGGTGGCGGCGGGCCGCACTCCGTGGTGGTCCGAGGGAAGTTGCTGTGGCAATCGGGTTCAATCAGGAGCAACCAAGGTGCTGGCAAATCACAGGGGGGCTGTTATCCCCACGGCGCGAAGAAGACGCGGCTGGAAGAGGAGTAATCGGGTTCATTTTCCCA
>Ga0179593_1470696_pt1 | contig 22064 bp, 24 predicted proteins | sample CZODoug2_1_08_16_FD_185931 | JGI IMG/M metagenome (GOLD analysis project Ga0179593, IMG submission 185931) | Vadose zone soil fungal communities from Angelo Coast Range Reserve, California, USA - CZODoug2_1_08_16fungal (PacBio error correction) | ecosystem: Environmental > Terrestrial > Soil >...
GGAATCTGTGGGAAAAAAAGTACCCCTCATGTCAGCAATCTTAGGCAAGCTCGAGGTGGCAAACATCAGATCAAGGAGGGTGTCCCGAGAATGCGGGAACACTTCCACAGCCCTGAAGACGGCGGAAAACTCACTGTGGGAATCAATGAAGCGGACTTGAAGCATTGTACTGAGGGCGTGAGGCATCGGGAGGAAAGATTATGGAAAGTAAGTTATTTCTCGATACAAACGCTTTCGTCTGAATCCTTTGACAAAAGGGAAAGAAGGGCTGCGGCAAACAAATGGAGGATCAGAAGTGGCCAGGGGACTCGTAAATTGGGTAACTATCAAGTGGTTCCAAGGGGAGGAACGTGTGCAACGGCAACGAATTTTCGCAACAAAAAAAGATAGAGACGGAAAGAACAGAAGTTGTCACCACTGTTGAAGACAGCTGTCAGGGCAAGAGGCGCGCATTGGGGGTTGAGGGCAGTTCGGATAAAGGAGGAGGGGAGGTTTTCCAGTTGGACCTGGTTACGATGAGTTGGGATCGTCCGCTTCAGTCATCGAGGGTTACGTTGTAGGGGAGGAACATGAAGAAGGGAACTACTGTGGAAAAGATAGGGGGGAAAAGGAAACGAAAACCCATTGCCTTAAAAGGTGACAGAGGGGGGGGGGACTCAATTCGCTGGAAAAAAAACCGCCGCAAGAGCCGAGCAATCCAAGGGAAGTCAATCAAAAAGGGGGGAGGGGACAGAAGTGGAACTGGAAGGAATTTCAGGGGGGGTGAGAATTTTAAACAAAAAAAACGGCCCGTTTAGTGTGCGACTTAAGCCGCCGTGTGATGGAGTTCTGGTAAATTAGTGAAAAACAGGCAGACTGGTCAACGGGGGGGAACCGGAAGGCAAAAAGCGTTAAAGGAAGAAAATTTTAAGGGGTTGTCAAATTGAAAAGCCTAACAGGGGACTGTAGGTCACGCTTGATTCGCACGAGGCAGAGAGAAAAATTGGTGAAGTTTGGTCAGTGTACCGTGCCCGCTAAGGCGAAACAGGAGAGTGAGGGAGGCTACGTGCGTTACTTTCACCTAGCACACACAGTACATTTTATCCCCCGGGGGGGTGGAAGCTACGCCATCAATTTGGACGCCCGAAAACTCCAACAGACGAGAGAAGTTTGAAGCAAGATCGTACAAATGACATCGAGGGGGTTTTTGGACGCATGATATTTTTGTAATGCCGGCCGGCCTGAAGACGCGGAGGCCGAGAGTATCACCAAAAATACTGAAGGTGAAGGAGGGGCTCCCAGGCCAGAATGAGGGGGAAGTCCGTGCGAAGGGGGAAACAAGAAAAAAACATGGGCCCGACAATCCCAACTGGTTTCATAAAGCAAAGACAGAGGTATTCCTAACGTGTCCCGCGCAGAGTGTGTGATTGGGACACGGATATGTTGAGGGAGAGGGGGAATGGGGACGCGGAGATGGATTTCAGGCGGGGGGAGGGGTTCTAACATGACTTAATCCAGCGCATGCAAGATGCGAACAAGGTTTAAAAGGGCCCGCTGGAACGGAAAAGTGGCGAGGGGTTAGAAACTAACGGGAGGTGAGTCAAATACAGTAACCGGAAGAATTGCAAGGCCCATCGAAGTGAAGTGGGGTTGAGGCAGAGGGGGGGGGCAGGGGGAGACAAAGAAGTGGTGTTCCCGGGAAATACAACATTGAATTCCTTATTAAGGAGGCGGGAACGGTTACGAGCTGACTCAAGGGAAAAGGCAAACTTTGGTGGGGGGGGAAAGTACAAATAAGGGAGCGACGGGAGGGGTGGTAACAAACACGGAGCTCCAGGAAACAAACTGGTGGGGCAATCCTTGAGACAGATTTTTTCAAACTTTCTTGAACAGAACAAACAACGGACGCTCTAACGAAGGAGAGGGGGGAAGGGGGGAAATTTCCATACAAGAAGACGGGGCTCCCACGAAAGACAAAGAATTGCCCCCGTATTCGTGGAACAAACAAGAGCGGGGAGGAGGGGGGAAGGGGGAAACATGATTACGGAACCCCGAGGAGAAAAAGCAAACAGGAAAGAAGAGGGTCCTGGGTACATCACTCCACCAGACTGGAAAACAAAGGTCGTCATGAGTTGTGCAACCGAGTCAGTGTTGGGAGAAAGCTACTGGGGATTGGCGAATTAAGAAAGAAAGAAAAACCAGTTAAAAATTGAGAAGATGGGGAGGCTACGTGGAGGGGCAAGTTTAAGTACCGTAACAGAAGGTGGAAACTAAAAAAGGAAAGAGGGGGGTATCCAGAGGGAAGCGCATCGGATTTTCCAGGAAGGGAGACTCAAAACGGTAATACTCCGAAGTCCTATCCAGGATTTAATGAAAGCGGGCACCAGCTTAACGCCGAGCGAACTGTGATAAGTGATCTGAAGCGCAGAGGGACGACCAATTGGTATAGGGACAGGGAGTATAAACAGCGAGCTGGTTGAAAGGGGGAAAGAGAATACCTGAGGGACTTGGGGGACAATGTGGATGACCAGGGGGGAGTGCAGATCGAAAGAAAGGAAAGGGGTTTGTAGGATAAACTTCAGGGGGGGGGGGTTCGGGGATTGGGGAAATGCGACGATTTAGGAGCGGTCACGGGGGGGGGATTCGGTTAGAGCAACGAACATCCCGGCGGAAAGACCGCAAAAAGAAAATATTCCGTTTCCCGGGGGAAGATCGAAAGAATAAAAAAGGGAACAAGAGGAGATTGGGGAAGGAAGAAGTGATACTCAACAGTAAAAACGGGGGGGAATCAACGTCAGGACCGTTTTGGGGGGTCAAAAAGTTGGTAATAATAAAAGACTAAAATTCCAATGGGTCCTTACAGTAGCGTGAAGAAGAACTGGGGAAGAAAGGTGGGTGAAGAACAGCCTATGAAATTTGTAAAGTGCAGTCTTTGGAACAAAAGATTGAAGCAGATACCTGATGGCTCTGCGCTCGAGACAATAGAAGACTAGGGAAAAAAGGGTAACGCCAAGAGGCAAAAAGTAATTATAAGTTCCCTAGCAAGGCCGGTGGCCAGCCACCAAAAACACCCACAAACCACAACCCCCCCCCCACCAAAAAAACCACCCCGCAACAAAACCCTCCCAAAAAAAAACAACCACCCCCCCCGACCCCGCAATGGTTCTTTGGCCAAAAGGGAAAGCGATTTGGACTCGGGTCCGCCGTAGAGGGGATACCGGAAAGAGGGGACATTCAATGGTATTTTGAAAAAGATTTTTACAAGGGGAGTTGGGGGGTTGCGAGCCACCGATCAAACACATTCTGTCACTCAGGGTCTTCTTAAGGGGGGGCGACTAATACGGGGGATTCAAAAGGGCCGCAGAAGCAAACAAAAGAAAGAGAAGGGGACGACAGAGATGAAAGAGGGCGGACTCCGCTTTTGCGACGCCTAACAGGAAAAATGAAAAAATTTGCGGTGACAAAGGGGAAGGGCAAGGCCGCCATTCTTACAGGAAGTTGCAAGTTGTAAAGGGAAAAAAGAACCCAATAAAAACGGGGAAGAAACTGGGGGAGTTGGCACGTCGAAGGAGAGCAAAAATTGGTTCGCCAAAAGGAAGGCAGAAATTGTTGGGACGAATCGCGACCATGGAAGCCGAAGTGTCTTCAGTTAAATGGAATCAGGGGCGGCACGTTTGTCGGGCTGCAAAAACTGGCAAATCTTTTGGGGGTGGAGCAAAACGCACTGTGAGTGCGGAGACATAAGGGGAAGGTGACCAGCGTTCCCAGCCTGCATGGGATTCCAGCAAGACGAAAATTGGCGACGGAGGGAAGCCAATTTTCTTCGCTCGTTGGGGGAACGGGTGAGGAAAAGAGCACCTAGGAAGGCCAACCTGGAAAAAAGGAACGAGGATGGTTGGAGGTAAAGGTCTTGGTGCCAAAAAATGCTAAGTGACTTTTGGTTGAAGGGGGGGGCCCAGGCGGGGGAAATTTCCAGCGAAGCAGTAGGGGAAGGGGGAGGGAGAGGGCCGGGGACAGCGGCATGCTAAAGTTTCGGCGGAGGGAGGGATGGGAAAAGAACCCTTGGGTATGCGTAAGGTTGATCATACCTCCTTCAACTATAAAATTAGGAGGGACGGAAAGGAAGGAGGCCAATAAAAAAAAAAAATGAGAACAAAAGCAATCAAAACGACTTTAAGTTTTTCTCTGGGAGGGAAGACCCTCTATACGCTCCTGCAGGACGGGGGGCCCGTAATTGGTACCAAACACCGGAGAAGCTTTAACAAAAGTTTCCGAAGGAGGTCCCTGCATGTCACAAATGTACCGGAGGGGGTGGACACGAAAAGGGGGACATTTTAGGATGAAAGAACATGTGGGGTCTGACGGGGGTGTGAACGCTGGGAGTGCCCTTAGAAGAAAAAGAGGGGTTCGATCGTGGGACAAATTTTTCACATTTTCTCGCACAAGGGGGAAGGGGTCACAGAAGGAGGAATTTATGGGGAAACTATTAATAGGATCGGAGGCCGGGAGAAGGATGGCAAGTCAGAGGGAAAGGTTAAAGGGGGACACAAAACTATGTACCTCCAAACCGAAGCCCCTCTACCAAAGAAAAAAATAGGGGACTGACGAACGGGAAGCTTTGACCGCTCCTGTATTGTGTGACCTTGGAAACTCGCGGAGGAAAGAAGGAGCTACCTTCAAGTCGACTGCAATAAAGATGGCCGGGAATAGCCGTAAATCGAGGAAGGGTGGAGCATCTTAAAGGTGCGCGGCCCACCGTGGGGCAAAAAGATACATCCATTTGTCAAGGAAGCAGACGGCATGAGTCGCTTACACAAAATTTGGTAAGAAACAAAACCGAATGGGGTGAAAACGAAATTACCATTTGGGAAATTAGTCAATCCTGACTTGCATCTCAGACTGGGAGGGGACGCCGGATATTAGGCGTAGCTGAAGAAAATTAAAAACAGAAGAGTGGAAAGTGGGGAGGAGGGATGGAATACCAATTCAAAAAGCAGTACTTTACACAGCGAAAAAAGCAAAAGCGCACTTCATAGACACGGGAGGGGAGGAAAACTATAATAGTTGAAAGAGGGGGTGAACAAAAATCTCTGCAGAGGGTGAGGAGACGCAGCTCGCTATTAGAACAGGAAAGGGAGAGCGAGCAGCAAAGATTCCGCATAGTCCGGCAAAATCGAGTGCTGAAGGACACAAGCAAAAGCATACCATTAAAAAGGGAAGGAACTTTTGAGAATGACAGAAAATGTACGCAGAACTCTTAAGTTCGTTGCCCGAAAAAGGAAGGGGGAAAAGGGTGTCATCTCAAGAATTGAACGGAGAAGAGCACTACAGGGGAGGAAAGTATCCGAGAAAAGAAGAGAAAAATTACAGAGAAAAAAAGATTGCCTCAGAATGACCATTCTCCAGGCCGATAAAAAAACTGATACGAAAAGGGAGTTGTTAATTCAGGGTCCCGAGAAGAGACATCGGTAACGGACAAGGGGGTAATGGCGAGGTGTTCTAATCCCTGAAAAAAGACAACTACGAAAAACTGAGAAAAAAGGGTACCCAAATCTGAAGCGGGAAAACCTTTATGTTGCGTCAGGTCCCTTCAGGAAAGGGGCAAAAAGGAAAAATCGTCTACAACAACAACCTTCTTAGTATAAAGAACGGGTGGAAGGGGAAAGGCATCCGGAAGGAAAAATCCTTTGAAACAGAGAGAGAACGTGAAAAACTCAGGTCTGAGTGCACCTGGGGAAGGTTCTCAGAGAACCCTGTCCCCACCAAGTGGCAGTGCAAGCCTTTTTCTTACTCACAACTTGATAGGAAAAGACCATTGCGCGTAATCGGATGGGGACAGGAGGAAAATGTAAGGAAGGGGAGCGGAGAGGGGCAACTTGATCTCGGCCTTTGATGCAGTCCAGGAGGAAGTCCACCAAGCCAAAAGTGAGTGCCGATAGAAAATGTTTGTCCTTTTCGATGGGAACAGTTTTTGTCAAAACTCCATTGGAAGGGGCACGCACCTCTAATGACAGGGGAAAAAAAGGGGAGGCATGCGAAAGTCACGTTACGTTTGCACTTTTATTGGTAGAACGGGCGACGGAAATCCAATAAAAAGGAGTGGGAGGAATCTAAAATTGTTTTCGCAACGATCATTCCAATTGAAAGCTAGCGTAGAGGGGAAGAGAGCCACCTGAGAGAGATTTTTGGGGTTTTCACGACAGCGATTTCCCGGGGTGTGAGAAGAGTTTACAACAAAATCGCGTACTTCCGTGCTTGTAACAAGTGCTCGTAGTCGAGGCGCAAGTCACTTGAGGGTTGCTTGGGAGGAAAGAAATTGGATACGAGCCAATGAACTCGGGTGGCGTAATTGTCCCGGGAAAGAAGTAACGAATAATCGACTCGGCAAAACCCTTCCTTCTTTGGGTAATGGAGGGGGCGAAAATTTCCAAAACAGGATCGGGGGAAACAAGGTCCGGGGCTGAATTCTTTGGGGGACAACGGAAGGCTCTAATCTGACCGCCCCGGAAAGAACATTGATTCTTCGGGGGCAAAAAATGGGACCAAGGAATGCGCCAGCTCCGAAGCAATCGGGTCCAAGCATTTACGGTTACGGAAAAAGAGCGTCGATATAGAAATTGAGCCCATAGAAGGCTGAAACCCGAAACAGCGCAAGTTACCGACAAGAGAAGGAAAACGCTACTTGTACAGTAGGAAGATCTGCCATTAAAAAGGTGCAGTGAGTCTGATGAAGTACTTTGGATGGAAAGGGGTTTGGGGAAAATGCAAAGAAAAAGCAGCCCCCTAAAGGATCAACCGCTAGCGTGTAGTCCAAATGCGTTTACAACAGAAAATGTGTGATGCAGGTACAAACTTGTCACTTTGCTCAAAAAAGAAAAATAGCGGAAAAAAAGAATCAACATCGTGGGAGAGGAAGGGGTGGTCGGACACTTCCAAAAAGCTCACCCACGTACGGAGCACTAAAACCGGAAAGGAAAGAGTAAATGTGGGGCTGTTAGGGAAGAAAGGAAGTTTTAACGCTGCGGAGGAGGGGTGACACAAATTTGAATTATGAACCCGACCTGCCCGGAAGAGGATAAGAAGGGTCCGTGCCCGAAATAAAAGGACCGAGATTGAAAAAGGAGGTTTGTGGCGAGAGCGATTGGTTTCTTGTATGGGCAGTGCCGGCGCAAGGACGCTTCCGCAGAAAAGGGCGGTTCTCGGAGTAGTCGGGAGCAATCTTAAAACCTGTGACCGAAAAAAAATCCAAGTAAAAAAAACCGCCACAGAACGTGCGCAGTCCAGTGGCGGGGGGGCGGCACGTCCGTCCAGAAAGGCAGTAGCGAATTCCAAAAAATGACCAACGGTTACACCGTCACCAAAAAGAAAGGTAGAAAAACAATGGTCCGCAAAAAACGGAATGCGGAACATACAACGCAGCGACTTTAGGCGGCGACGGAAGCGCCGTTCTCGTTGGAAAATCAGGGGAAAAAAAAGAACCTGTAACTAAAAGGGGAGAGCAGCCTCCGCCAAGAACCGCGACGGAAAAAATTGAAAACGCGGAAAGGACTAGGGAACTCTGCGGAAGTCAAATGCTATCTTCCCAAGATGAAGGTCCCTAGCCTCAAACAAAGGACTCAAAACATTGACTGGGGCAACGAAAGACAACGTCCGAGGGAGCGGAGCGATGAGATCAAACACAATGGTACCTTTCTTCGGACCACCTGGGGACGGGAGTAGCGGGGGTGAAAAGAAAGGAGGAATTAAGTGCCCAAAATTTGGTTATTGTTTCTGGGGACCGAAAAATGCAAAAGGGCAATCGTACACCGGGACGTAAGGGCAGGTCCACCGTGGACCGGGTCGAGAAAGGAAGTTAAAGGCCGGAGCTTCACCATCAGGCGGAGCGAAACTGGATGAACGCTTGGTCCGGGGGAAATGATATTGATTTGGACGGGGAGGTCGGGGGGCAATTTCCACGCCAAGGAACTTCAGGCAACTAAGAATCGGACAATAAAGGAGGGAGAATGAGGGGAGCAAAAAAACAAAGCCCGTGGAACAATGAATTTCAATAAATGGAATTGTCAAAGAAGTAAGACGAAGCTGCCCCGGGACAAACTTTCAGGACAAAAGTAGAATCAAGGAAAGAAAAGTTGCGGGGGAAACCGAACGGTACAGGGACGGGAGGGAAGAGAAAGTATACGGGGGACTAAGTAGAATTAAAGGAGCTGCTGATGCAGAAGAAAAGAATATTCAGTTCAAAGGAGGGGGGGAACGAATGAAGGAAAGGGTTCAGGGGGGGGATTAACCACCGGTCTAAAAAACATAGGTAATAAAAAACGTCATGAAAAGCAGAATGGGCATCTTTGGTAATCTTTAAAGAAAAAATCGAGTTCGCACAACACAAAAGAAAAGACCTGTTCATTGGGGTCTCCGTCACCATGGAGGTAAAAACAAGCCCTACCAAGAGAAGCAGACGGGACGTTCCTTACGATCCTCGCGAGAAAAACGTGAAAATGGTCAGGGTTTTGGGGGCGCGGGGGGACAGCACTAAAGGAAACGGGAAGGAGCACAACGATACCGGAACACGCGACAGGCTAGACTCACGGGGAACATAACAAACCGTAAAAAAAACTACTTAAAGAGAAGAAAAGAGCTCGGGTAAGTATCCTGCACTTTGGAGGCCAAATGGGCCAAAAGAACGCCGGTTAACTAGAGGAAGCTGAAAAAGGCGAGATGTTTGAGTATCTAAGACGCAAGGGGAACATCAATTTGTTAAACTGAAAAGAGGATGTTCTAGGTTGAATACGCAGGACTGAAACAACGGAGGAAGCGTCGGCGGCCTCTGGGGGACCCACGGGTTCGGAAAGACAGGAAGCGACGGAAGCTGATACCTCCATGACCGTTCGGGTGAGGGAAAATGACAAGAAGGAAAAACAAATCAACGAGGGCTCTATCCATTCGAGGAAGAGTCCACAGCCTGTTCCTTAGCGAACGGAAAGGCGTCCACGGGTCCACTCATATGCACCATCACTAGGAAGCACAAACGGCAAAGGGAAGACATCGGGGTTCGGGCATTACCTTCAAGAGTTACCACAATTTAAAAGTGATTGTTTTTGAGAAAAAACCCGCGAAACGAGGCGGCAAAGTTCAAAACCCCCAGTGACCGTCTTTTGTTACGCGTGCAATAAACAGGAGACAAAAGGACCAGAGATTCTGGGTGGCGTTGACAGCGGGAAGAGGGGCCCCCTGACGGGGGCAGGGTTTCCAGAATAAAAAGTACGTTTCGGGGGGTCCCGTGCCGTGATGTATTGGGAGGCGGATAAAGAATTCTGGGAGTGCTCACCACTTAAAACAAAGATTCGTAGGGACGCGGAAGGGGGTGGGATTGCCTGAAAGAAAGTTTTAAAATCTGCGAAGGGAGGGCCCACACAGGGGTGTAAATTATAAGCCCCTCTGAAAGCGGAAACCGCAGACCGCAGGTCGGAAACTCTCCTCCGTGTCCGACAGGCAAAAAATGGGGGAGGGGGTAAGGGGGGCGGGACGCCTAGGATGGCAAGTCGTGGAAATACCGGAAAAGGTTGTGTGATGTGAAAGTATCCAAACGAAACGTTATCAGGAAGTATGCAGGAAAAAATCGAATATTGGGGACAAGGGGAAGGAAAAGGACGGCCATTGATCAAAATGACCTCTTAGAGAAGACCCAAAGAGTACAAAGTGGCCGGTGAGATAGTGCTGGAACCCTTTGAAAAAAACTCTGGCAGTCATGTCTCGCGGGGGAAGGACATTCTCGCCGAACTGCCAATCTAAAAAAACGCTAAAGAGCAGCCAACCGACCATTCCGTGGCAGAGTAAAAATCGAGTCGTGCGGTAAGAAGAAAATGGGGCGTGAAAGTGAAACCAATAAGGGGTGTGGCCTGGGAAAACAGTTTGGAAAGGGGAGAACAGTCGGGAGAGTATCACCCCAGGCACGGCTAAAACCGTACTGAAGTACCCACCGCCATATCTCTGCCCAGAAGTTTTCAGTAGAGACGCGCGAGCGATGGAATGCACTGAAGGTTCAGTAACAAAATTCAAAAACAAAATGCAACCCGAACTAATGTCCAAATTTAGATCTAAAGGACAGTCAAAAAGAAAAAAGGATGGATTGGGCGTGGTGGAGAAACAAAGTGATCTGAAGCCAGCGGAGCCAAGTTGGGTACGGGGCCGAGCTCAAAAGAAACAGGTAGAAAGAAGGGATGCACAAAGGCAGGTCAGAAGCGAGAGGCTCCGGCAAAAAAAAAGGAAACAAGTGAATGCTCCCGGCGTGCGGGACCAGGATCATCCGGGGAAAAGGCAAGGCCTGTAAAGATGCCAAAATAATGAAGTGAAAAGACGGGAGGGTGGACAAGTCGGGAACCCCTCCCAATAATCTGGGGAAGGGGAGGAAAAACTAAGGAATCAAATGCCAAAGTACGGAGCCGAAAATAAAGGGCATTGGAATTTGGTTAAAGCTAATAAAACCCAGTATTGAAGGAAAAGCTTTGGCCCCGCAAACAAGGGTGAAAAGAAAGGACCAAAAAGGCTCGCTCTGGGGAAATTTTGTTGTCGGCTGACTTGACGCCAAAGTTCGATTGTCCCAAAGAGAAGGAAGCGGAAAGGCCAAAAGGGGGTGTGGGGGGAGGCGGTGACGTTGAAAATAGGCTGTACAGAAGTGTCGCACTTAAAAGAATCCAACAAGAAGACGAGATGGAAGAGCAGAGTCGAGAGGGAAAAAAAAAAGGAAAGATTTAAACCGAATCAAACGCTAATCGGCAGCTTAAGACAAAGCCGTTATATTCACTGACAGGGAAAGACCGAAAACGTGGGGGTCCGACAAAAGTGTTTCTCGCGAAGAAAAGACATTGGTTGAAGAAACACAGGGCACAACGTTAGAACTCCGTCACCAGGAAAAGAAAAACTAAAAGGCCAGCGTCCCCAGATGGGTCAAGTAAAAGCGAGTGCTTGATCAGCCTGCTTCGGCGAAATTTGAGTCCAAAGGATAGAAGAAGAGGTTATCTATCAATACCAGCCGGTATTGGAGACGGCCAGAAGGGGAAGCCGCCGGCAACAGCCTGTGTGAGGTCCGAAGGGGCAGGAAAGCGAACCTTAGGGCCAAAGCCGGGGCTTCGGGGAGGTTTGAATTGTAAAACATGAAGAGGAACAATAGCAGTGAAGCTGAAGAGGCCTGCTGGTTGGGAAAAAACAAGAGAGTGGAACTCAATATAATCCGCACTGAGGTAGGTGGGTTGGGTTCAATACGAACATCGTCTCACAAACAAAGGGAGGATAAGAGGAGGTTATTCGGTATGAAAAAAATGAAAAACATTCGGATGAGACTCTTGTGTCAAGCGCTGGAGGGGGGAAAAAGAGAGATATAACGCCAATTCATTTTCCGCGAATTGCAATATCAAAAAAGAAGCTAAAGGCAAAAGCCAGAGTTAGACGAGAGAATAAGTACTTATAAAATGTACAGGGGGCAGGCGCATTCATTCGGTAAAACTAGAAAAAAAAAGGAATGCGTGGGGGCTTGCTCGATAAAAAAGCGGCGTTAATGAAATGGGGAAGAATGTCCTGAAGAAGGGACTGCTACAAGTCCTGAGAAGGAAGAGGCGCAGGGATAATTTTTTAGCAAGTGGTGCAGTGAGTGAAAGGGTGCAAGAATTTCTTCACAAAACAAATAGTACGGCGCGCAACCAAGGGTGGGGAGACACGGTCAACGCCGAAGGGTTAAAAACTCTGCGCACGCGGTATGGGCAAAACTTCGGGAATGGGACGAGTTCCGTTGCCTTGGGAGGAGTTGGAGACTCTTCGGATCGAGGGCAAGGGGGAGGGTTTACAAGCGTCAGTAGGGGGACAAAAGTTGGAAAAAAAAATCACAAGTCTCAAAAACCCGTGCCGGACAAGAAGTCCATACTTTGGGGTAGAGGGGGAAGAGGAGGTCGAACAACGGCGACAGAGAGGGAGAATACTCAAACACTGTTCAAGTCATCAAATGGGTTGGAGTAAGACAGAATTTAACTGGAAACCGGCCGGGGGGGTGTATGAGCGGTACAAAAATACAGCCCGGGTCTGGGTTCGAGGATGTCTGAAGGGGCGGGGGATGTCGACGTCCCAATCTGTCCAAACATAAGGGACCGACCAGGGTGGGAACGGCATGCAAAGTCTGGGAAAGTGGGTGATTTGGCACCGGAAAACTATTGCTTCTCATCGATTAGGCGGCGAGGACTTGGTGAAATTGAGGGGACGGTCCTCAAAAAAAAGGTCGGATGGCTTTGCTCTCAGAAGTTTGCCCGTTGGGTTCCCTCGACGCACGAAATGAAAATTGAGACGACAAGCTCCGAAGCATGGTCGAAAAAAAAGAGCCCCACAGAAGGGAGGCATTGGAAAATCTAGACATGCCCATCGCCGGGGTTTGGGGTGGCGCAATGTTGGGGGAAATGACGGACGTCTTGCCATAATCGAGGACGAAAATAAACGGTCGGACGAGGTTAAATTGGTGGTGAAAGTAAAAATTGCTATTGGAATGGGGGGGATTCCTGTCAGGCTTGGGGTCTAACGACAAAGGGTACAAAGTAAAAAATCAACCCTGGTTTGGTCAAAAACAGGGACGCATACAGCGGAGGAATAAAATACCGCAATTGAAAATTTGCTAGGAACGGAGTTGTTTAATCGGGGGGAGTTCGGAGAGGTAGTAATCAGGGGAAGTCGATCTCTATAAGAAAGGACTGCGATTATTGCTAGGAGGGTGTGCCAACAATACTCTTTTGGAAGTGGGGGAGAAGGGTTTGGACGGTACACTCTGTGAGAGCAATGGGGGGCCAGGGGGGGGGAAGTTTGTACTGCCCCTAGGGTGACGATTTTTACGGGGACAGCGTCATTTACCCTGAGGATTGGAAAACTCTACTACAACGGTTAGGGGCCCGTAATACTTGCATTGGCATTCCCGGACAAAAACACCGTCAACCGAAACAAGTTGGGAAATGCGATCCTGGGAGGCGGAAGGTCGGAGTTTGGTAAAAACCCAACAAGGAAGCATTCCGAGTCTAGGAAACACGGGGGTCAGAACTGTCGGGAGGATGGATGAAAAAGCATAAAAAACTGCGTACTACGAGCGGGAATGGTGGGCCGGGTGAAGGGGAGAAATACAATAATGAGCGGACAAATCCACGGAAAAATACCCATAGACAGGGGAAAACCCGAGCGCTGGAACGTGGGTGAAAACAAGGAATAAGGGGGAAAAAACAGAGCTACTGTGCAAAGCACCAGCAGAAAGGAAATTGTCATGAAAGAGGAACCAAATGGAAATGGCAAGGAGGAAAGGGGGACCGAAGGAACGGTGGATCTCAACCATAACAAAGGGGGAAAGGGTATGACTGGAATGAAAGGAAAGACAGAGTTCCTGAAGGAAGAGTTTACGGACGGGATGGGGCATTAGGTTTAAGGAAGAGAAAAGCAGGCATGGGTCGGAAGGAAAGCTCGAGGGGTTGCGACATCGAAGTGACGAAAATCGGAGGTTTTTGGCAAGAAGGACGAACGAAACTGGTCAGCGGGGTCGCAGGAAAATTATGACCCCGATGGAAACAGCCAGGTACGCAGGACCGTAGGAAAAATGGCCTCGAAAGCAGCGGTGAAGTCCGAATTGGGGGAGAGGGACCGGATCGCGAGCACAGCGGTTGGGACATGCAATAGAAAGGAAAACTTTTCCGGAGAAAATGGGGGTCGACCCGGGACTCGGATAGACCGAAGAGAGTTGTTATGAAAATTTCAAATGGCCGGATGGGGGTAGGGGAGTTGAAACCAGTGCGAAGAGGAGGGGGGCACTGGTACAAGTGTGGAATGGAGTTAAAAAGGACGAACAGGAGCCTTGGCCGTCTGGAAAGCCTCAAAATACCTATTAAGCAGGGCACGGGGGGTGGATCGCGCCAGATCTGTAGTCGAACCGTCAGAGGGGGTAGTGGAGCGGGGCGACAGCAACCTGGAGAAAAAAAGTATCGGGCGTTTTGTAAAAAAGAGGGGGGGGGAAGAATCCATAAGGCACCCATCAACTGCATTCCGCGGAGCAAGGGAGAAAAAGAGCGCACAAGTGGTGAAGGACAATCAAAAGCATCGAATTTCCGGCGGCGGTAGTATTGAGAACTATCAGTAGTCGGAAGGGGACTAAGCTCATGATTTAAACAGCGAAAAAGGAGCCAATGTGGGAAAAACGTAAATTTGACGTTAGCAGAAAGGACACAGAAATTGAGTCACAGTAACCCCACCAAAAAACCAGGGAAGGGGGGGGGGCGCGGGATGGGTTTTTTTTTGACGAAGGGGAAAAAACCTTAAACAGCTGTGTGAAAATGCCAACCATGGGAAAGGTAACTTAGTTGGGTGCGGGCTCCCCGATGAAAGGGAGGAGAATTGGGTCCTGCTGAAGACGGATACCTTGGAAGGCAATTAAAGCAAAAGAAAGAAAGAAGGGAACTACGACTTTCAATCGGCGGCGAAAGAAGTCTTTGCTGAAGAGAAGAAAAGCCAAGAATTTCGCTCACTGTACGAAACCACCAGGCCTGCATTTGCCATTTTTTCGGTTACAAGAACATAAAACTGACTTACCGCTGGAGTGACAAGGGGGGAAACGCGCCAAAAGTGTGGCCAGACAGACGTACCGGGAAAGTATCGGGGGCCAATGGAAGACAGCTATTCCGGGTTCAATGCAATCGGGAGGTCACGGTTGGAGGAGGAGCAGGGAAAAGAAAAATCGGTCTCATCTGGTGCAAGTGAAGTCCACCATAGTCCTTGCAAGCGTGCAACTTCAATTGTGATGGAAAAAAAAGCGCATTGGCAGGAAGAGGAGGATCCATGTTGCCTGACTGGCCAGGTGTGGTCCCGGATGGGAAAAAACTGACCGGCCTAATTCGATTAGACGCCGATTTTAAAGGCGCTGGGGGAGTTTGTCAAAGCCGTAGGGCCGAAATGCATTGATGAAGTGATGGGAAGGACTGGGCCAAACAGTGCAGGTGGGATTACCCAAAACTAAAAGAATTATGGAGTCGGATCTTGAAGAACAGCCGAGACGTTTCTCGGCGGGAGGTGGTTTTGACCAACTGAATGTTTGGAGAAAGGGGATAAAAAAAAGACTGGAAAGAAGACAAAGACAATACGGCAATGAGCAAAGGGGGAAATTAATAAATAGCAGTAGAAAAAAAAGGCAAAAAAACGACTTTCATTCGTCTTCGGACAAAAAAAAAAAAGCTTGGGGTACGCGCCAGGGTCAAAAACCCGGTGGTAACTGGAAAATTTTCCAAAGAAAGCGATCGTTAAAAAAAAGTAAGATCAGGGTCACCGTCAAGGCACGTAAACCCGCGTGAACAAAGTGGACATGGGGGCGGCAAAGGGTGAGGACGGGGGGGACAGGGACCGGAGTTCTTGACCCACAGGACCCCGAAGGAACAGGGGGTCTGAGAAAAAAGACGATTGGAACATTGGCCGCGCAAAAGGGCACGTTCAAAAAGTTTTGTGGGAAAAGAATGTAGTAAGCTTGAGCGGGGGTCGGGGGCGGACTGCAGGAAATTTTCAAGGTGCAAAAATAGGGGGGAAATACAAAGAAGAAAAAAAACAAAAGAGAATCGAGGGAATCTCACTCCACCGTGAGGGTCCTGAGAGTGGCTGTTGGAAATGGGGGGCGGAGGTTCAGGGAGGAATCACGGTAAGGCTCCGCTTTCTTGATCTACGAAAAGCTGGCCGTAAAAAAAGCGGGAATATGAGACGAAATGAAGAAAAGCCCTAAAAACTTGGGGTGAAAAAGAAAAAACAGATTAAGTCCCTCAACGGATCGCGGATGGGGGGGAAAAATGTGTATTCAGCCCCCTTACTTTGGGGGGAAAAACCGGATGTCAAGTGGTGAGCCTGTTGAAAAAAGCAGACCGTGCGACGCGTATAAGAGGCTGACGAGGAAAAACAATTACGCAAAACTACAGGGGAAAGGTGAAGGTACTTACTTATTCAAAAGAAAAGCAAAAACGAAGCAGACGTGGCGGACAGCGCTGCAGTCCTCAACCGGACATAAAAACGTAAGTTGATAATCTTATAACAAAGAGGGAAAAGGGCGACCAAAAATAAGCTAAGGGGAATGAAGTCTTCGCTATTCGTCCCAGGACGGGGAGGCGAGGGAAAATGATCTCCAGAAGATTACGCAAAAGCGACTATTGCCAGAATTCTCGTCAAAAATGGGACAACGTACGGAAGTGAAATTATCGAGTACGCTGGGAAGTGCGGAAAGCACGGGAGTGGGTACTTTGGAAAACTAAGGAAAAACGGGCGATCGGGGGGCACGACTTTGAGATATTTGACCATCCTAGAAGCTAAAGGACATATGACCCCCAGGAAAAATACGCTCATCGTGAAAACACCAACGATACTAAACAAGACTGTGGGTGGAAGAGGGTAACTTTCGCTCATCTACCCCGCGAGTGAACGGACACGGTTACGTACGCTGTGTTCTATTAGCAATCTAAACCAGGGGCCACCCAGACCGAGTACGGACAATAAAAATTGAAAACTTAAGGACGGGGTACTTGGGGAGGAAGGAAAATCGAGAAAAAACAAACAACGGAGATAGTAGAATTCCTGTTGCCGTACCGAAGGTCCGAAAGAAAAAAGCCCTTATGTTCCAAGTCTATGTTCCCGTCCTGTACCGGATTGCCCTGGTGGGGCAGCGGCTCAGCGGAAACGCGTACCCCAAGTCCGTGAAGGCTAAATGTTTCTATGAACGAAAAACGGGAAAGGGAAAACAATTGGAACTGATCGATGGCTGGAACCTATGAGAAAATCAGTTTTAAGAATCTCGGCACCGTTGAAATCTCTGCCTTTAAGCTGAGAGAAACGAAAGCCGAAATGTATGACGACGACGTTGGGGCAACTGAGTTACGATGGGAACCAGGCCAAACGCACCGTATTCCTAGCACCGCATCGAAGGCGGGAACTGGGGGCATGCGCATGTCCGGAGGGGATTTTCTGGAAAGACCCGACTCCGGGAAGGAAAATAAGTTTTGCGGACTCTTATGAAGAAAAGAGGGGGGTTTGCAGAGCGCTCACCAAAGAAGTGGCGAACTGGAACTTTCCTTCAAAAGAGAAGATTTGGGGGGGGGGGGAACCGCATCCTTTGTGAAAGAGGTTCATCGTCGGGCCCGAGTTTCGCCGCCTCGGATTCGGAAACGCACGTTTCCGCGGAGGGTTGCTTTCGGTGAAAAAGTCTCCCCCTTCAATAATTGAGGTCCCGGGAGGCCAAGACGGCCCGTAAAGCGCATACTTCTTGAACCAGCAAGTGACGCGAGGACAAGTCAAATGCCTCAAGTAACAAAAGAACCTCGGTTGCAAACCAAGGGGCCCCCATGAAGAGTGACACAAAAACGGGTCGAAAGAATCCAGTTGAGATTCCGGGACCAAAGGTGCAGCAGCAACGTCTCCGGAAGGACAGGTGGTCCGCTCGAAACTGGGGGACTAGAGCGTCTAGCAAGAGAACGAAAGGACGAAATCAAGAAGAAACAAGGGGCAATTAGAAAAAGACACCACAAAGGACCGCGACGGTTACAGGATTCCCCTCTTGATTTTTCTGGGTCTTTAGCTTTTACTTGGTGGGGAAGGGCACATATGGGGTTATGGGCACTTAAAATGGTCAACAGCCGGCTCACCGCCAGGCCTAGAGGACTCGGTTTAAAAGAAACGTACACCCGCGTCAGGGAAAACAATTCTTTTGAGATGGGAAGAGGAGAAAAGAGCGACATACGGGGTATCGTGTTTTGGCAAGATATCCAGCGTCCCCGTAACACGGGTTTCGGAAAGACTCAAACCACATGGACCCGACGGGAACTTTTTGCCCTTTGACGGGAAGAGAAAGAAAGGGGTAACTATAAGAGCGGGGGGGGACACCAATTGGATTATTAAACAAAACGAAACTGCTCCATGTAAGAGAGAGGGGGCGGCAGAACCTCACCCGAAAAAGGTCCGATGTTGAGGTTTTTTGCACTCTCGCTAATTTGGCCAGTAAACCTGCTGAAGTGGCTCTTCAGAAAAAAACTGGTCCGTACTAGTTCTGAAGAAAGAAAAACTTGAAAAAAAATAAAGGTGTCAAAACAAAAAAGAACCTCGAAAACGATCCAGGACGCAGTTTTGGAGCAAGAACACCAAGTCCAAATGAATAAAAGTAAAATTGAAACGGAACAAGGTACCGTTCCAACCAAAAAGAAATTGGGTCGGCAAGACTGTGAATTCGCAAAGATCCAATCCAAACGCATCGGACATTTTAGGAAAAATAATCGAAGCCGGAGGCCTAACCGAAAATCCGGACCAAACAACCCTGGACCGCGCAACCAAGGGGGGGGGGGGGCCCACAAAACAAACCACAAACCCCGCGCGCTAAAAAGCAGGCCGGGTCCTCGGAAAAGAAAAGGCAGGGGGAGTCGAGAACATGGGAAGAAGGTATTATGAATTGCAAAGCGTCCAGATGGAGGAAAGGTTCCAAGTCGGCGAAAAACGACCACGTGAACGAAAAACTCCGTGACTTGAACGAAACACTTGCGGAGGAAAACTTGGCAGACGAGAAAACCATGGAGGGGAAGGAAAAGGGGGGTCGCCCACCTTTGGGAACGGGTCCATAAAGTAAAATACGCGTCCTTGGACAAATGTTGTTATGTATTGGACCCAACCTGGACACAAGGAATGCCTTAAAGGCATGCTTACGGTAAACGTTCAGGTGCCTGGACGGGCTGCAATCAACAAGCACCGCCGATGGGAAAGTGGGAGTGTCCGTACCCTGATATTCTGGAGGTGGGCTTCTGAGCCACTTGCCACTCATGATCCTTGCCGCCTCCGGGATGAACAAGTCGAATAAAATGGGGGCGCCACGCACAACGAAATGGGGGGAGGAAAACTTCATTCAAATAATGGAAACTTGGACAAGAAAAGCTGGGAGTGATCCACCATAACGTCAAACCAAACCAGGAGAAAAAAGGAGCTCACTGGAAAGAAAGTTTGCGTGGGGCCACCGGAAAAAGTACACTTATCACATAACTCAAAAGAAAGGCGCGTGCTTTACGTGGTTAGCAGGGAAGGCCATTCTTTCAAGCACGAAATCAAAGATCGTGCAAAGCCGAAACGCCTGAAAATTAAAGTCGATGCGGTACCAGGGGAGAGCCATTCTACAAAGGGAAAAGGTCATGCAAATCTGAGGTTTTTGTTTGGTGACGGCCTTTGGGTCTTTCCCTAAATTTGCAACGCCAGCCGACGGGTTTTGTAATTTTGAAGAGTGGAAATTTCAAGCTCCCAATACCACTGACGCAGGAGGAATTCCCTCGAAGCTGGCGCGAAAAAACGTGAAATGGGTAAAGTTATTTGGGGGGTCGTTAAAAAAAAAAAAAGGCAAGCGGTTCCGTCGGGATGCAAATCCCGGTACAAGCGGGCCAGTCGGACATGAAGAAAAACACGAAACCCGAATCCGGCAGAAGAGAAGACAAAGGGGGAACTTGAAGAAATCCTTGATCCAAAGGGGTCAGCACAGGACGCAGGTAAATGTATAGTGGGGCCGGGGGAGGGAAAAGCTCGCATGGGTCAGAAACTTTACAAAGTAATGTAACCATGAAGACGAGGGAAAAAAAGAGTCCTCCTGGTATTCGTTACCACAATGGCCGGGGGGTGTCCACCATATGGGGTAAAAAATCCAGTAAGTGTAACGCGCTTAAGGCCCTGACGGTCAGGGGGAAAAAGATTTCCGAATGAAAACGACGAGAGCTGCAAAATGCGCTATATACCAAAAAGGGGAGGAAAAGAAATCAATGGACATGCGTCGAGGGACTGAAATAATCCCCATCTAAGTAAGCAAACGAAAGCGGTCAAGAAGCGGGGGGGGGGCCGGCGTCCTTGAAGAAGTCAATCCCAAAAGAAAATGCAAGTATGTAAGGTGTTGAGATCCAAAAGAAGGATGCGGCAAGTTCGAGGCCGGCACATGTTCCTTCGGTGGTGTGAAAAAAGGGCACTGAAATATCCACAAGGACCGGGATGAGAAGATCTTTGCGAAACCTTCGGGGAGGCCAGAGCTGTGTCCTAGAACCCTTACGCCGCCTGGGGGTAAAAGGATATCAGGTTTGGGGTAAGGTATCGGGATGACGAAGACTTCAGGGTAAGGTCCACTTAAACGGACAAAAACAAAAGTCCGTAGTACGCTTCGGTATGAATGAGAAATTTTTTGGGAAAAAATCTGAGAAGGATTACCACAGGGTTTTGGCAGAGTCCAAATGCTCCAGGCGTGTGGAAAAAACGTCGACGTTCTAAAGGCCCAAGTCGGGAAGGCAAAAGTGTGTGAAGGTGGACTTGGAAGGGCGGGGGGCCACCTCGAAAAAAAGGGGTCCTGCATTGAGAAACGAAAAGGTTTATGAAAGGAAAGCATCACAGGCCACCGCTGAACGGAAAAATCAGGTCACTAAGGGCCCGGAAAGGAAAGGGCAGGGACTGCCCATTTTATAACACGTAGAGCCGCCCCACATAACAGGTAAGGGAAGGGGTCGTTTCGTGGCAACAAAAAAGAAGGCGCAGCATATAAGCGCTGCCGTCAGCGGCCAGAATGGGCTCTGAACACTCCTACAACAAAGGGCCCTTAACGAAAATCCCGTCAACACCACCAGCGGAAATAAACATCACAGAAAAAGGTAATTAGCGGGAGTTTAATTCCGCCAAGATGTAGAGGTGAAAAAGTGACCAACCAGTGGGAGTTGGTTACCGTTTCCTGGAGCCCATTTCGGTAAAAACTAGGATCACAATAAAAAGCTACCAATAAACCGAGAAACAACAAAAAAAAATCTTAAAAGCGGGTACCCTAAGTGGTCTTCGGCAATGACCGCGGCTGAAATGGAAACAATTTACTTGGAAAGAAGTAAACACTTAAAAGCACGAGGGATTTTGTGTAGCAGATGAAGTCTCCCCTCAGAGGGGGAATGGGCTGGGGGGAGGGGAAAAAAAGTTCGTCATGCTTGAGGGAAGTTCGGAGAAATTTAAAGGAGTAAAGTGAAACGTGCCGAGGGCAGGAAACTCCAACCGGAGGAAGAAATAACGATTCCTGGGAAATCTCGCTGTCAATCAAGGCCCACGAAAATGAAAAGTTCGAGAAATGCCGTCTGCTCGGAAAGACTGCTTGCAGACGCCGAGTAGCATTCAGCAAAAAAAAAGTTGGGGGGCCTACGAAAGAGGGGTGTTAAGTGAACCCGGCCCAAAAACAAGGGCTGCCTGGGGAAAACATTGGGGACCGACCTTGCCGAAGGACAAAAGGAAAAAGAGTTGCGAAGAATCAACGGTAAAAGGTCTTTTGGGGGAAATGCTTTCATACCCGAAATCTGTTCAATCTGTGCCCAGGGAAAAAGTTTGGAAGACTGTGGAAACCTTTTGGAGGAGGCTCGCTGAGAAGGGGGGGAGTGTCAAATCGCCACTAGTCGATTCCCCCAAAAGCATGAACTGTCTTCAGCAAAGGGAGACGTGAAGTTTCCAAGATAGCTGAAAGTCGGCACTTGTAAAAAAAAAGAAAAAAAATTCCCGCTGGCAGAGAGGACGAGAAAAACGGAGGGGGGGGGGAAAAGCAAACGGGGGAACCACGCGCCATAGCAGGAATCCTCACTACAATTGGGGCGAAAAGTGGCACTGACCTTTTCCGAAAAGTGGGGAACAAATTTGGGACGCACTCCACTCATTTGGTGTGTTTGGAACAAGCAAAAGGCAAAAGGGTTTAAAGTAACCAAGGGACACCAAATAATAAAAATGAACCAGCCCGCGACGGCCACTGATGAAACCGGAGGAGTACTTCTTCGGCGAATTTGCCAGGAAAATGGATACGAAGATGTGTGGAGAGAGAAAGAACCTACCGTTCATTCCTCTGAACGCAAAAGCCAACCACTGGAAATGAGGGAGGAGCTGCATTTCGAAAAACTAAGAGGGAACCTCCGCGCGGGTATGGAAAAGGGGTGTAAAGGAAGACTGGACTGAGCGGACCAAATGCTGCGATTTGGGCCCCCGTGCGTGCTCAAGGAAGGAGACAAAGAAAAGGAGGTAATGTTTTACAAGAAAAA
>Ga0179593_1283499_pt1 | contig 22063 bp, 27 predicted proteins | sample CZODoug2_1_08_16_FD_185931 | JGI IMG/M metagenome (GOLD analysis project Ga0179593, IMG submission 185931) | Vadose zone soil fungal communities from Angelo Coast Range Reserve, California, USA - CZODoug2_1_08_16fungal (PacBio error correction) | ecosystem: Environmental > Terrestrial > Soil >...
CGAAACGGAAAGCATTCCTAGGGCGACTTCTCGCAAGGCCGGAGCCAAAACGGGTCCCCGCAAGACGTCGAAACAGAAAAGGGGACGGAGGGGACGTAAAAAAAGGGTCGCATTCATCCAGTCAGAAAATGTCTTGACGACTCCGGACGATTTTCAAAAAGGGGCCCTTTTCCGCACGAGAAAAGTGGCGGGTGATGGAAGAAGGAAAAACAGACTCTACGCCGGGAGCCGGTGGGTGGAATACGGCGACCGGCTTCGCAAAGGCCCACGAACGGGCCCGAGGAACTGGGAAAAGTCTGAACGACGCGGCCTCGAAATGGGGAGAGCGAGTGACCCGAACCCTTTTCGCGAACGACCTGAGGGGAAGAAAAGGAAGGCGCATCCGTCAAAAAGGCGCCGGCTTCCGGAAAACAGTCCATTGGGCGCCTGTCAAAGGGTGCCAATTGGCCGGAGGGGAAGGAGGCTCGGCGGCACCCGAAAGGAGGGCGCTCCGCAAATAAAAAAAACTCGGTCCTTGGGTGAATGTACCCGTCCGCCTCAACCGTTGGAAAGGGGGACCTCTCAGAAGACGGGCTACTCGCTGAGCGCAAACCTGTGGGGAAAGAACCGGGCACGGGGACTCAAGGGCATCGACGAAACAAGACCGCGGGGGGGCGTCCATACGGCCTGCCCAAAACGAACGTGCGTGCGGCGCCAAAGTTCCAGGAGTAGCATTCAATCACGCGGAGAAGGCTGAAAGAGGGGGAGATCCCATAGGCCCGAAAGTGGTACAAAAATCACGCACTTAACAAAACGAAATCCAACAACTCAAACCGAGGCTTCGAAATGCCCATCAGGCACTTCAAAAGGAAAAAAATTGTCAGTAACCTAGAAAAGGCCGTAGGGGGGTTGTTTCAAGGCCAACTCGGGGCACGAAAGGGAATTCAACCCTTTGCCGCAAGCCCAACCCCAACTGACGGCTCAGCAGCAAGGAGAAGAACCCATCTCAAGGTCGAAGTCGGCACGGTAAACGAGGAAATCGGCCTAAAAACCAACCATCATTAAAAAAGCAAAGCCTTGTCCTCGCACAAAAAAACTTTTAACAAGGGGTCGTGAGGAGAAAGAAAAAAAAAGACGCAAAAAAGAATGGAAAGTCTCATCGGAAGGAAGAAAAGGCCTGAAGTTCCCGGTACCGGCCGTGCCCCCACCACAAAAGAGGAAAAAGCCTCCGAGAGCAGGGAAAAAAATCTTGGAAATAAAGGGAAGGAAGTCGTGAAAAAAGTCGGAGAAAACCAACTATAAAAAGATTATATAAGTGGCGTCTGGAGCCAAGGAAACAGGTAGCCGCAGGAAAAGAGTCCTCAAACGGAAGGGGAGGAGAAGACTGACCGACGTTTGGCCTATCTCCGGAGTTCGATAAAGAAGGGAGCTCAAGAGGGAAGATAGATTTAAAAAGAAAGCGTGGGGCGAACAGGCCACGGTAAGTAAACCAAGCCCGGGTTTCCCGAACCCAGGAACAAAAACTTGCAAACGCGGGAGCTTGGCGAGGCTGGGGGTTCTGTACGACGCCTCGTTTGAGAGGTTTCGAGCCTACGCAGGAAGGAAGGGTGACCACGGACCTCTAACAACAACGGAGAACTAATCTAGCTCTGCCTTGCCCGAAACTTCGTGGAAAATGATGCGGAAAACGAACCTCTCAAGAAGGGAACGACCGAACCACTCGCCCATAAAACTAGAGAATGCGGTTCAAAAGACAAGGAAGGGGTCAAGGCACCCAGGCGTATCTTCCTGTTTTTTTTATGTCTCAGTAATCTCTTTTTTGTGTTTCTTACAAGTGTGTCTCTACGGATCCCTCTGTCCGATAGGGGACAAAAAACCCGCTGAAAGCAGGCGTTCTCGAAAGCTTCGAGAAGTCGCCAAAGGACTTCTAGGAATGCCGGACCGGCAGAACGCTTAGGGACAAGACAATGAACTCCAAGATCGCCCCAAAAAACACGGCAAAAAGGCGCAACAGAAATGGGGGGGTGTCCAACCTGACTCCCATCAAAGATTTTCACACTCCCTAGATACGAAGGGAAGACTTGACTAAGCCCGGAGCCCATTGGACGGGGACAAAGACGGGTGAAAAGTGGCTTATTCAGCTGGGATTAGTCAGGACGTCTTGATAAGCATAAAGGAAACGCGGAATCAAAAAGAAAAGATACCAACAAAAGGGCCCAAGCGGTCAGGAAAAGTCCGGAGGAAGGGGGAAGCGAAAAAGGAAGGGTCTAAACATTACGACGCCAACCAAGAACTGCAAGCAAGACAGCGCCCGCCATTTGGGCGCCGGGCCCCGGAAAAAAAAAAATGAAGAAAGACAAAAAAAAACATAGCAACCAGACCCCAACATCGACAGGGGTTCAGTCCCAGGGTTCAAGAGAAAGAAAAAAAAAAATCTACCAGAAGGATTAGGAAACCGAAAACGTAGGCATGGAAAAAAAATGGGGATCTGCCCGTGCCGGGGGTTGGTGGTACCCGACCCGAAAAAAAAAGTTTGATACGAGTAAAAGAAACTACAAGGCGAAAGCCCGACACGAGAAAGGTCACGGCGCCAGAAACGGAAACGGAATGAAAAAAAAAAAAGAAGGTCTCCAGAAAAACGGTTCTGGTGTCATTCCTTTCGACGAAAAAAAACGTTTGTAGGGAGGGGGGGTTAGAGAAGTCGACCAAGTCACAAAAAGGGGTTTCGCCAGGTAACAGGGGGAGATAAAAACAAGGAGAAAGACCTTCTAGGGGAAAAAGTCAATTCAAAACCGGCACCCCAAGTTAAGGAAGAGGAAGTAAAAACGGGAGGAAAGAGGCGACCCTGCCAAAACAATCAGGAATCCGACAGTGAAAACTCTAATCACCTCACAGAAAAAGCGCCAAGAAAAGTTCAAGAACGTGAAAGGCAAAAAAAACCCGAAGAAAAAACCCCTTAAGCGGAAAAAAGCCAAGTGGGGAGCGCCCTTGAGAACAACTGAAGACAAAAAAAAAAAGACAAGAAGCACGTCACGCGTGAAAAGCCAGGGCCAAAGCAAAGGGAATACAAAATCCGCCAATAAAGCCGAGGGGCAAGCTAACAAGCCCTGACAACGCGGGATAACCAAGAGGGCCCGTCGACCGGAGGAGAACCAGAAGCGTGAAAGAACAAGAGGAAGGGAACCGGCAAAGGAAGAAAGAGAACATGCTTGAAAACTAAAACCCCCCCCGGCCAAAAACGCCAAAACCGAAGGGCAAACGCAAAGGGGACTATAAGGCATGAAGCAACCACTCCAAGACCATCAAAGAGGGGGACACCCAGAAGCGTAAAAAACATTCACAAAAAGGGTGGAGCGACGCGACCAAAAAAAACCGGACGGGAATCTAGCTCAAAAAAAAAAAAAAGGCAGGAAGGACCCGTGAACTCCAAGGAACTCATAGTGCCGCCGAGGAGGAAAGGAAAAAATACCAAAGGCACGAGAAAGGAGGTGAAAAACCAAACCTCCGGGGTTCACAGAAAACTTAAGCAAAGAAAAAAAGAAGTTGGAGGACGGGACCGTCCTGACAAGGGGGACGCACGCTGGGGCAATGTGTAAACAATCTGCTGTACAACGGTTGTCGTAAAAAACAGTTGACGGGGCGAGGACGAAAGAGGGACAAACGGCGGGTCGCCCAGGGAAAACATAGCGGGTGAACAAGAGGAAGGTCGTAAATGCATAGGGAAGGTGCCACTTGGAGGAAAGCAGACGATACAAGACAGGGAAATTTAAGCAGGTCTCTTTGAAAAAAGACAGGAAAACGGTCCACGCGTCGCAACTGACACCTGGGGGAAAGGGATCCAACCCGAAATGCGCACGGGAGGAATGGCAAAGCGGTGGGGAGACACACACGAAATGGGTTAATCCTGTGAAAAAAAAGGGCTTAGGTTTGATGAAAAAAAAACACTGGACGGCCGCCGACAGCCAACACAAAAAGAAGTTCACCTGGGGAACAAAAAAAAAAAAAAACATAGATAGGAAGGGCAGAAATGCTATAAGCAGCATGAAAATGAAAGGGAAAAACACGACATAGGCCCCCACACTTGGGAAACATTCAAAACCGGTGTGACAGCCTTTCATAACAAAAAAAGGGGTGGGAGGGTGCCGGGGGGGTTGTGACGAAAGAAAGGCAAGGCCCAAAAAGGGAAACCAGGAAAGAAATGTCCCGAACCGGGTCCTGTGAGGAAAGGTGCCGGGAGTACGTAGCAGAATGTCATGAAGGGACCAAAGGGGGAAAAGAAGATAAACAAGGAAAAAGGTCTCCGGGGGCCGTGGAACGTTCCACAGCCGGAAAAAAACAAATTTGCCACTAACTAATCGGCGTACAAGACTCAGACCACATTCAAACCGGGGGGGCCTTCAGCCCTGCACTGTGGTTGGCTGGGGGAGGAAAGAAAAATAGACTCCCTTGGGGGGGGCAACCTCGCTAGAAACTTGGGGGAGGGGAGGGGGGAAAAAAAATATATGGCATTGTCCTAAGGAGAGCCCTCAGAAGTACAGCGTCCGGGGGGGTGGGGTTGTAGGAGCGAAAAAGACCGGGGGTAAAAGGGGCACGGAGAACGCTACAATCGGAGGGAGCGGAACGGGACTGATCACCAATGATGTGGGGTTGAAGTTTGCTACAGTCCTCCGCCAAGAAAAAAAAAAAAAAAAAAAGTGACGTGATCGCGCTCCACAAGTAAAAGGGGGGATCACGGCGCCCCGGCGGTGTGCGGGGGAGAAGAACCAGTCAACCAAAAACGCGGCCCGAAAAAAAAACAAAAAAGACCACAAACGGTAAGCTCAAGGAGATCTTGGTCTAACGTGGCGGCAGAAAATACTTGGGTCCGAAGCATCCGAGTCAGGTAAGACCGAAACGCCCAAAAAGGGAAGAAAAGCTGATCGCACTTGGGGAAAGGGGAAAGGTATCTATTCACAAAGAAAGGTGGGGGCGAAAAGTACCGGGAGGGGGAACAGTAAACCGAAGCCCGCAGGACAAAAAAAACAAGTACTTACCGGCAAAAAAAAACCAAGTCCGTCTGGGGAGACAGAGGGGGGGGAAAAAGTGGACGGCATGCAATTGCCATGAGGTAGAAAACCGGATTGGAATCTCGGTTTTACCAATGAATGACGCTACCGTGACAGGGGGAAAGATCTACCGGAGGGGAAAGGTAAGACCTGGGCAGAAACCAAAGTGTCTCTAAGAAGGGGAAAATAAACTCCCATCTGGTGGGGGAAAAAGGGGGGGGGGGGGGGTGACGGCCGCGCTGAAGAAGCTCTTCAGAACGGTCGGTCAGGAGGGGGGAAAACCATGCAAAGTTGAGGCAAAAAAGGAAAAAGATTTGGGGAACTGGGAGAGAAAAAAACCTGGAAAGCCGGTTCCTCACAAAACAACGCAATGACAACTTTGCAGGCAAGAGGCCAACGGAGGAAAAGGAACGTAACAGACCAAACAAGGTTTGCGAAGGTGGACGGCCATTACCAGCGTCCTGCGAGAAAAGAAAAAACTTGGCGGAAAGCCTAGAGTGGCGGGGGGGGGAAAATCAGACTCCCTGGGAAAGGGGGAAACCCTACTGCCGGTCCCAGTCCGTGCTCTCCGTAACGTAGTGAAGATAAGGTTTCGGGGTAAGGGGAAAAGACTCACCCTGGGGAAAAGAACCTGTTATAGAGGATAAGCAGAAAAAAACAAAAGGGAGGGGGGGCTCAGAAAAGGTGACCCAAGGGGTAAAACCCGAAAAAATGGAACGTTTCCGCTAAAAAAAATCAAGAATTCGGAAAAAAACCCGAGCTATAAGGAAAAGGAGACGGCCTGTGGAAGGAAAAAAGGGGGGGGGACGGGCATAACGGCCTGAAGGGCGTCCTAGAAATCTAACCGCGGGACCAAAGAACAGGGGGGCCGGAAACAAAAAACGCTAAAAAAAGGAAGAAGAAACTGGGGGGGAAAAATGTGACAGGGGGGAAAAGCCACCCTCGTCGATGTAGGTCGAAATCTTTAGGAAGCCGGAAGGGGAAGCCCGCGAGGAGATCCGGAAATAGTAAAAAAACTCTGCTTCACTAGCAGGTTCAAAGGAAGGCTGAAAAAAAGACGATCCTCGCAGTCGTGAGAGGGGGAACTTGGCGCCGTTTATAAATACACCGTTGAGAGAAAAAGGGGGATACTGCGCACAAGATCGGTAGGCCGGGAGCGGAAAAAAAACTTACAAAGAGGGAGTTTTTTTGGTGGTTGACTCCCCTAACCAGGGGACTTCGCGAAGGGCAAGGACAGATGGATAAAGACAGAAAGAGAAAAGGTCTTAAAACCTCACCACAAGAAGGAGAACACCGGGACGCTGGATAGGAGCCCGACAGAAGGAGGGGGGGAAACCCCGTCCTCTACTACAAGACACCGAGGGCCGACAGGGAGGGCGATTAACGACCCTGTGGGAGCGAATGTCCCAACGGAAATGGAGATAGCGCGGGGGAAAAGGGGATCAACGAGAACGGCGTGTGTCAAGAAAGAGAAGACAACAACAACAAAAGGGAAGAAGGTCCAAGAGAGAATGACGTGGAAAAAAGGGGTACTGACTCAGGGGGTTTGCGACGGAACAGACGGAAAGGGGTGGATAAGGAGCAAGGAAAAACACGTTAGCGGCAAAAAAGGAAGGTCTGAAACTGCGCGTTTGAGGAGGAGGAGTTAAAAGTCCGATTTGCTCCCTTCACCGCGAGTCGCATGCGCGGGGGGGGAGGTCACTTCAAACTGTAACGGAAATGCGCGAGTGACGGAAGGCTGTCCAAGAAGGAACCACCTTAAAAATACCACGACATTGAAGGAGACTCTCAGGGCGTGGGGGGGGGGTAGCCGTCGCGGGAGGAGAAAATTGTTATGAACGTCAGCAAACCTCAGCGAGGCCGAAAGGGGGGGTAAATCAAAGAACTGAAGAGGGACAGACTAAAGAGGTGAGGTGAGGAAGGAAAGAATGCAATTCGGGGGGGGGAACGAGCTCCGGGGGAAAAAGAGAAGGAAAAATCAGAGAGTTCCGCCCATAGGGAGGGGAGAACTCTTCGACTTTGTTAGCAAAAAAGAAAGGGGGGGGTACGAATTGGAACAGCGCGAAAAAGCAAAAAATGGGTAAAAAGGTTCAAGAAAAAAAAGGAGCTATACGTGAAGAAAAAAGAAGATCTATACGAGGCTCTAGAAAGAGGGTGTAGGCGGGTCCGAAAAAGGGGAAAATCTTGGACCCCCGGGTGGGAAACGTTCACTACGAGAAGAAAGGGGTCTCTACCGGCGATCACCAACCGGGAGAACTAGCGCGGCAAGGGGGGAGAACGAAAGTTATTTAACGAAAGGGCGTTGGGTAAAGGGGAGGATAACTGAGCCACGGTGTCACAAAGGAGAAAAACCACCAGACAAAGAACACTGGCGGGAAGTCAAGGAAACTCACGCTTGCCCGTAAAAGAAGAACTGGCCGTTGGGTTCACGTAGTAAGAAGGAGTGGGTCTGAAGGGCCTATCCTAAAGGCCCAAAAAAAAACCGGTCCCTTCAAAATTCCAACCCCAAGGGGCTGTGGAAACGAAAAAGGGGGAAGTGGGCCCGAAACTGACGGGAAAAGGGGGTGAAAAACGTATCTTCAGCTCAAGGGTGGTAACTCACCAAGACAGGAGAAGCCCGGGGAGCCACGAAGAAAAACGACATAGAGAAGACGGTACGGCCTCCTTTTAACTAGTGACAGGAAGAAGATATCCCTATAAATACCCACCGGGTTCTACCATTTCCAACGAAAAAAACACTTTTCAGGGGAACTTAGCGAAGAGGGGGGGGGGGGGACCGAAAGGGCACACCACTTCTTGGGGGGAGGGGGGGTTCCGTCAAAGAAAAATTTAAAAAGCTCCGACTGCCAAAGACGAGGAGGACAAGACAAAAATACTGCCGCAGGGAAAGGACACAAAGAAAGAACGGGTCAACCTGTCTCCTTTCCAACGGGACAAGAAGACTACAGCCACGAAAGCAAAAAAGGAGAAGAGAGACGTCCTACGCCCCTGGTAGGGGGGGGAGAAAAAAATTCCGGGATGGGGACCGTTCGCGGGACCAGAAAAAAAAAAAGAAAAAGGGGGAACCCGAGTGATCCAGAAAAAAAAGCCGCCAGTGTCTAGATCCGAAACACAAAAAGAAAGGGGGGGGGGGGAAAATCAGCCTGGGCAACCGAAAAGGAAGGAAAAAAAAAAGAGTGATGGGGGCCAACGCTTCTCCGCCCCCACGCCAAAAAAAGAGCAGGAAGGAGAAAAAGGGGTCCGTCCGGGAAGGCAGACGACGAGAGAAAAAAAAAAAGGCAAATTCTCCGAGGGGCCAATGAAAAAAATACTTGACAGGCCAAACAAGTGGGAGAAGGGACAGGGGCAATGCCCCTGGGGAGGGGGATCTGACGCACGAGGGAGGACTTTAACTGGAAAGTGACGGCGAACGAAAACGGCCCACAGGAAATAACTCCTTCAGTTGGAGGCAACGGGGGAATTCTGAAATGGACAAAGCCTGCCTACGTCATCCCCAGGACAGGAAAAAAAAAAAAACTTCTTTCGGACCGGGATCAAGAGGGGGCATTTTTTGGGGGGGTGTGGGGTGGGGGGAAAAAAAAATCACAGAGGTCCAGAAACCCCTATGTGGGGAAAGAAAACTAAGTCCCAGGGGTAAGAGAGGAAAGAACCGCGCCCGCCCACAACGAAGAAACAACCAGGTGCCCGACCCTCTGGGGGAGAAGAAAGGAGGAAGGTGGAAAATAACCTTAAAATATGACAAGGAAAAAAAGAAGAACATTTCTTGTTTACCGGGGTGGAGGAAAACCTTTAAGCACCGAAAGGAGAAAGAGGGGGGGACGGATTCAGACGCCGCCCCGGAAAAAGGAACAGGGAAGGGCAATTGTTGGACAGGGTAGGAGGAAAAGGGACACGAGCCCCCCCGGAATGAGGAAAGAAAAAAAAAAAAAAAAAAAAGAAGGAAAAAATCCAAAGGAACCAACAGACAAGCAAAAGGGACAAACCACCCGAGGTAAAAAAGAAGTCGAATGACCACTGCGCCGCCATGGGAAAAATCAAAGGAGGACCCTTACTCACCGGAAGAGGAAACAATACACGCGTGATCGGTCTGAAGGGTGGACCGACATCCCCACCCCGAGGAAAAACTCGCTCAAACACTAAAACCGGGAGGGGGGGGACCAAATCGTACTCGGGAAAGGAGCGGCGCCGTCTAGAAAGGAAAAAAAAGGGGAAAACCTGAGGGAGCCAAGAAGGAGTGCCGCGGTGACTTAGGGGGGGGGGTAAGGAATGCGCGGAGAGGGGAAGAATTCACTCGCCGGTCTTTGGAGGGAAGGAGAACAAGTGTCTGCCTAAAAAGATCCCTTCAACAAGAAGGGGAGTTGGTGCTTTGTACAGGGAAACTGCCTCTCGCTTTGATCCAGGTTGCAGTGGCAAGACAGGCATCGCGGGGGAAGGCAAGGGACCTCTGGCCTTGATGAAAGAAGTTTGAGTCCGCTTCCGAACGGAGGGGAAAATTGGCGTCGCCTTGTAGGAAGTAAGATCTTGACCGGGGAGGCTTCGACTCCGCAGGCCTTGCTTGGAAGTCGCCTTCGCCGGGATGCAGGAGAAGGGGGAGGAGGGGAGGTGGGCGTCTTGGTGGACTCCGGGACAAAGAGTGTTGTCTTTGGCTGCTAGGGGGTTGTGCGTAGGGAGAGACAAGCCCCAACGAGAGGCCCTACCGGAGGGGAACTCCCCGAAGAAAGAACGGATTCTTGTGACAGGCAGAAGGGGAAAGTCCTTGGCACCTTGCCCAAGGGGAAAAAAGAGTTCTTCGGACGTTCGAAGCCAGCTAGGGAGGGGAAAAACTGACCTTGGCTAAACATAAAGAAAGAATACGTAGGGGGGGGAACCGAAACCAGAAAAAAAGGACTGGCTAAAAGGCCTGAAAAAAACACGAAACTTGGCTTGCGCACTGCAGTAAAGGGAAACCATCTGCGCCACGCCCGTGAGGAGCGGGGAATGCTAACAGCACGCGCCTAAGCAAGGGGAAGGAGAAAAAAAACAACGCAACCGTCCGACTAAACGAGGGGGAAGTCTACTGCCGTCGACTATGGGAAAAAAAAAGGGGGGAAAAAAAGAAAAGGGTACGAAGAGACGAAATGGGAAGGGAAAAAAAGCGGGTCATTGTTTTCACAGGCCAACCCAGAATACGGCCTCGTCACCTCAGGGGTGGGGACAACCGCCCGCGAAAAAAAAAAGGGGAGCTGCCGCCCGGGCAAAAGAAAGAGGGAATCGATTGAGGGAGTTAAGGGGAAACGACGAGGAGGACCTCGCCAAAGACGGAGAAAAGGAATTTGTCTAGCCGAGGGGGGGGGGAAAGGGTTGTGTCGGGCGGCACCGCAAAAAAAGGAAAGGGAGAAGCCAAAAGGGCAATTCAGAAAAAGAAAAAAGTCGCATCGAAACCTGAGGGGGGGAAAAAAGGAGCGACCTTCGAAGAAACACATAGGGGAAAACGACGGCGTGGGAAATCCGGGAAGTCGTTGGAAAAAAAAAGTCAGCATGAAGTGCGGGGTGGGATAGAGGGGGGGACATTGCGCCTGGAGGGGTAAAAAAAAGAAAAATGAGCGAAACCCGTTGAGGGAAAAAGAGTCTATAAACGCCGGGCGCTCCATGAGGAGGAGAAGGAACGTAAGAGTTTCAATAAACACAAAACGGGTCGAAGAAAAAAAAAAAAACGGGGCTCAAGAACTCATGCGAAAAGGTCAGGAGGGAGGAGCTGGCGAGGATCTTTAAGCCCTAGGGGGGGAAGGGGGGGGAAAATCAAACGAAGGAGGTCCATCAGGGGGGAAGGAGAAAATAGAGCTTCAAAAAACACAACCGTATTGATGAGAAAGGAAAGAGAAGAGAAAGGAGGCCGGACCACTTCGTGATGAAAGAAAAAAACTCTCCACGGAGGGCCCGTACCGAAAGAAAGGAAACACCAAAGGGTCGAAAAGAGGGGAAAGGGATAGCAACAAGAACTCACAGGGGGAAAAAAAGGGGGGGAAATACTGGCCGATTAGTTGACCGAATGGGAAAGAAACCGTGCGTTCCTCGACTGAGACGAAGCGGGAAAAGGGTATGGTCAGGTATCTAAAGGAAGAGAAGGACAGGGAAAGGTGCCGGTCCAAGGGCCCTTTCCTGCCCTCCCAAGAGGAAAGGAAAAACACGCCCCTTGCGAGGAAAGGGGGTGGTCCAAACAGAGAATGGGGAAAGTTCAAGAAAAAGAAGGAGGTACGACTGGCTCAGCCTTCATGGAAGGAAATGACTTGTCACTTGTAATGGCGGGAAAGGGGAGTAGAGTTTCCTGACGGCCGGTGCTACCGGGGAAGGAGAACAAACCGAAAGAACCACCACAAAAGAAACGCGTTAAGGCCGTTAATATTGAGAAGGGAGGGACGGGCAGGGGGAAACCCAACGACTCCCTAAAGAACCATAGGGGGGAAACTCACTAAAAAAAAGGGGACGGCCTTGTTTGGGGGGGAATACGAACACACCGGAGGAAGAAAGCGGCCCAGGAGAAGAAGTTAAAAAACAGAAGTCAACAGTGCACCGCCCAGTGGTCGTTACACTAAAAAAGAGGCTCGTGACGGGGGGGTCCTAGGGGGGTGGAAAAGAGGAACGCGCGTTTTCACTCAAAAAAGAGGCGGGGAACCCACTTTTTTGTTCAACAAGGGAAAAAAAGGATTTCTTTTGCTACGTTAAAAGAGAAAAAAGAGCGACGAAAAATTTGCACGGACTGAGGAAAAACAGACGGGGCCAATGAAAGGTCCCGGGAACGAGGAAGGGGAGACCCGTTCACGTTCAGGGGTGGGGGGGGGGGGGTGGGCGAAACGAGCACCCAGGCGGCGGGGGGGGAAAAGACGGTCTGGCCCGGGGACAAAAAAAAAAAGGGGCCCCGAAAGATAAAGAGAAGAGCCGACCTAGGAAGGGAAAAAAGGAAAAATGACAAGGCGAAATGCCAAAAGGAAGAGGTGGCCAACGTCCGGGGGGGGGAGGGAGAGGGGAGGCCCTACAGAATATCCGATGCAAGGAAAGAGAAATCCAATACTTCCTGGGAAAAAGGAAGGAAAACCCCAATAGGGGGAAAAAAAAGAATTAATCCAAGAAAAGGGGGACCGAAGGCTCCGCTCAAAAAAAAAACAAAGAGGAAGGAGACCACGAAACCTTCTCCAAGACCAGGAAAAGCCAAGTTACACACCAATGACCGGTATCGAGACGACTCCGGGCACTCAATAATAAAAAAAGAAAAGGGGAAGTCTACCCTCCGAAGACGGGAAGAATCGAGAGACCCCTAAATTCAACCGGAGAAAGGAAGAAGAGGAAGAGGACAAATGGCCCTTCCCCCTAATAGGAACTCCCCGCTTAAGGGCTACTTGCGGAAGGAACTCCCTCAGACTCCAAAGAAGGGGAAAGCCGAAACTACGCCAACACTTTATCTAGAAAAATGCACCGTCCAGATGAGGAGGGAAGTAGATGAGCTCAGGAAGAAGAAAGGGGGAAGGCCGATAAAGGGTGGACTGAATACCAGGGGACTAGTTCTCCGCAAGAATCAAACCTGGCGTCGTCAAATGAAAAAAAGGGAGGGGACGATTGCCAAAAGGGGGGGGGCTGATGGAAGAAGGCCTCTACCTTCCCAAAACGGTGCTGTGCCCTGCTCAGCAAGGGGGGAAAGGGTTCGTCCGGGGGTCGGGAAAACTGGGATTACTGCCCGACCAAAAAGGGAAAGAAAAGAAGGTGGCCTAGAGGGGAAGGCAAGGGCGTGCTCGGGAGGGGTCGAACGGTCTGGGGAGAAACGGGGGGGACTGAGGGGTTAACATAAAGGGAAAGACTTCGGTCCATCATGAAAAGACGCAGGGAGAACCCTGAAAAGCGGACTGACAAGGGGACTGAGAGGTCCCGAAAGAAAACTCAGGGGGGGGGTCCGGGGAAGTGAGGGGGGCTTAGGTTGGTGGGAAAAGAGAACCCCCGTCCCCTGATCTGAAAAGAAAGCCTAGTGCAGAAGGGCGATCAGCCAGGAAAGGAGGAATGTCTACGGAAAAAAAGGGGGGGACCTGGCAAAAAGAGGGGGTCTGAAAGTTCCATTGAGGATCGTACGGTCCCCGCCGAGCAGGCGTTCCCCCCTTGGGAAAAAAAAGGGAAAACCAGTGGGGGGAGCTTCCAACAAAAAGGGGGGGAGAGGGCGTCCACAAAAAAACCGAGAGGCCAGAAAGACCCCGAACACCTGAAAACGCCCGGGTCCTGCGCGAAGGGGGGGAAGTTTAGGGGAGCTGAGGATGACATTAAAATAAAATTTGAGCCAACAACTGCAATGTGCCGAAGGTTGCTTGTCCTCGAAAAGAGAAAATTCACAAGGGTGGAGAAACTAACTGGTTCCGGTGGGCGAGTTCAAACAAAGGCAATGGGAAAAAGGCTGTCAAACACAAATTTTGTTGTTGGCCAAGGGCAGACCCTGGAAAGGGGGAAAGAAGCCCACTAAAAAGGGGACGGGGTTTCTCAGTTCCCTTCACGTCAAAATGACAAACATCGAGGGACTCTGGCGTCCGTTCTAACTGGGGAAAGACCAAAAAGACTGTTTCGGGCGGGGGAGACAGAGAAAAAAAAAGGGGGGGGGAACAAGCAAGCGGATCCCTTTTTAAGGCAGGGAAAAAAAAAAAGGACCGATGTGGAAACCAAGGGGGGGGGGTATTACGACTTACCAAGAAGAAAAGGCCGGAGAGGTTTCCATGTCAACAAAAAAGACGAAAAGAAGGGGGGGGGGGGGCGTCGAAAAGGGGAGGGGGGGCGGGTTACCAAAGCGCGCAAGGAAAACCTCGGGAACCCCGGCGAAGAACACCTACCAAAAAAAAAAAAAAAGCACCGGTGCTGGTAACTTGACGGGAATCTTGTTTCTACTCGAAGAAGTAAGGTGCACGGTACAACGAAGAAAACGGGGGAGGATTGACAGAAAACTCTGGGGTAAACCTTGTGAAGGATACGATCAGGGAAAAACCAACGAGATGTTGCAGAAATTTAGGGGGAGGAAAAGGGAAATCAAGACCCGAAACGCGAACAAAGAAAAAAAAGGACCATACAATGTTTGAAAAAAGAAAGGTAACCCGAAGTCCGTAAAAGGGGGAAAAGAAAGGGCTGCAGTCCCAGCATCAAAATCAACACTGTTAAAACGGAGGAACCTTCCGAGGATCGGGAGCAATCTCAAAGGGAAGAAAAAATTATTCCCCCGTAGACCAGGAGGCAGAACCGTAGACTAAAAAAGGAGCTTGACAAGAATTCAAAGGCCCTCGCAGAGGGGGGGGGTGGGGAGGGGGAATGAACAACACACGGTGAGCAAAAAGTCCAGATTCTTCCTAAGGGGAGGCCGCAGCAAGTTGGTGGCCCAAAAAGGAGACCGTTGGTGGCTTCGCGAAAGACGGGGGAAAAAAGGCTGGCCCGGGGGGAAAATACAGAAAAAGCGTAACCGGGCCTAAAAACCGTGGGCGGAGGGGACTTCAAAAGGGGGGAAGGAAGGTACTCAACGATGGAAATATAAAGAAAAAACAGTGCTTGTCTGTTATCAAGGGGGGAAAGGTCACAATTCCCGACACGCAAAGGCCTTCCAGTGGAAAAAAACCGAGGGGAGGGTTCGACTGTAAGCCCCCAGGTGTCAGGGGAACGAAAAAACCGGACGCAGGACGTGTCCCCTAAAGGGTGGGGAAAAATCTACCGGATTAAGAAAAAGGGGAAAAAAAAGAAAACAAACTGTTAAAAGGTCCAACAATGGGTCCCCGGGTTGGTCGTAACTTGGAACACCTTCTCAAGACCAGGCAGAAATCCTATTTCGAAGGACCTCTGTAGAAGTGGTGACCGGTATAAGCTCCTTCACCGGGAAAGAAACCTCGCGCACAAAGGGGAAGGCAGCAACCCAGCCCGAGGGTGAGAATCGCAGGGAAAAAATCAACATTTGGAAAAAGCGGAAAATTAAACACAGACACAGGGGAGGGAGGATTCAGTTAAGCATCTTAAAAAAACAAAAAGCACAATAACAAAAAAAAAGGAAGATACGCGCCCGTTACGACGCCCTGACAAAAAGAGGGGAAACGAGCCACGACAGAACAAGAAAAGCGACACCTCAGGGGCCGTTTGGCTGCCTGTTGGGGAGGCACAAGGGGGGCCCAACATACCGGTGCTTTCATAAAAAAAAAGAAAGACTGTGTCGTCCAACCCCAAGGACAGAAGGCCAAAGACACAACGCACGCAAAAAAAAGGACGTGGGGGGGTGTATACGAACGGTTGTTGGGGGGAGAGGCACGAAGCGCAGAAACAGCTCACTACAAAAGGGAAGGGCACTCCTAACGAGAAAAGTAAAAGGTGCCGAGCAATAAGCCATCAGAATCGGGAAGGGAGGTAGACTCAAAAAGAAAATTAAAAGACTAGCGGGACTACGAACTGCTTGAAGCATGGGGTTTGCAAAAGGAATCATCGGCCCCCAGGAATTAATGGCGATCCGCCGGACTCCGGGGGTGTAGTAGGGAAAAGGAACGCCGAAATAACAGGAGGATTCACCGGGGTCACTCAAAGTCTCTCTGAAAACAAAAAAAAAGGTAGAGGAGAAGAATCTGGAATTTTAAGGGGGGGGAAATCCATTGACCTCAGTGGGGGGGGTCCGACTACCGAGGGAAGGGGGGATGGACTTCATCACACGTAGAAGAAAAAAGCACAACGCAAGGAGCGCCCGCGTCGAGAAAAGGGCACGGTATATTAAGGGAATCCGATTGACTGGGCTAGAAGGTCCGGTGGAAAAACGCAAACGGGGGGAGGCATCCCTTGTCGTGCGATGAAAAAGTGGTCAGGGCACGGGGAGGGGGGGGTGGGCAAAAACAGCTGCCCCTTGAAAAGGGGCTAAGGAGAAATCACCCACCAAGAAACGAGCTCGGCAACCCACTGTAGATCAGCTTGTGGTTTAAATAAAAACGTTCCCTTCTGAAAAAAAGAAAAAGGGAAAGGAGGGGAAAAAGGGGCCAGCACATCCTCAAAATTTAAGCTGAGAGTTGCTCAGCGCGCCTAAGGAGAAGGGAAAGACTCGTTAAAAACTAGCGAGGAGGAACATTACGCGGGTTGGAGGTCAGAAAGGAAGCTTTTCACAGATTTCTTGGGAAAAAAGGGAAAAAAGGGCCGCCTCGCTATGGAAAGTCTCAAGAGAGGGGGGGGAAGGGCAAAAAACAGTGAGGGCGAGGAAGGAAACTCCGGAAAAAAAAAGTGAGACCCAACCAAGAACGTATCCTCTCTCTCAGAAAGGGGAGATCCCCGGTGTGGGAAGAGGGGGAGGAAACCGGTAACATCTGAAAAAAAACTGTGAAATGGGTCACCAGTCCAGCAGAGACAAGGTTGATAATAAAATTGAGGGAAAACCGGTTCTTGAGAAAGAAAAAAGAGAAAGCCTGTAAAAGAACCAAGAACAAAAAAAGTCAAGCTTGGTCTAAAAAAAAAGAACCGGGCTCACGAGGGGCCTGCACTGCCCACCGGAAGGAAGAACACACATCAGACACGGGATGCGGCATCGGAAATTACCAGAAGGGGAAAGCCTCGTCCCTGGACATAAAAGAGGGGTACAAAGCTTTCAGGGAAAAAAAAGTCTGACGAGCCCCTAAAGGGGGAAAAGAAAGTTCCCTTCCTCAGGGAAAAAAGACCATCTTGCTCCAAGGGGTGGGGGGAAAACTCCAAGTTTGAAAAGGGGGGTGGAAAGACGGAACACGGGGGGTCGAACGTCCGGGGCGCTACGGGGGGAAAAAAAGGGAAAACCCTCCACTATGCGACCAGGGGGAGAAGGCAACCGAGGTGAAAAAAAAACAAACACCCGAGAAAAATTGGAAAAAAGGCGGCAGGTTCCGCGCCTGAGGAAGGAACAGCCGCTATCAAAACAGGGGACTAACAAAAATGGGTTGTGGAAAAAAGCCGAAACACCGGGAAAGGCGGGAAACTGCGTTGTTGGCCGTCGTCAGGCAAAAAAGGTAACCCACTGTGCTCAAGGGGGGAAGGGAGGAAACGTCTGTGTTCCATTGGAAAAACCGGTAACCATCGGAGAGTGAGCCGCATCGGCCGGTCCATTATAACAAAAGAGTGCATCAGGCCTCGTCCGGCTGGGGAAAAGAAGGGGAAAGCAGACCGAAAAGAAACTAACACTATGCCTAAAGAGCGCGATGCCAAAAAGTCAAACCGGGAACTCGCGGACAGTTCAGCGGAGAGGAGCACCAACACCGACAAAATTTAGACCACTGGAAGAGGGGAGAGGAGAGGAAAGGAAAAAGAAGTCGGGGAAATTATTATAACAACATAAACGAACAAATCCCTTGGAAAAGGCACTTAAAGGGAGCCTACCGCCTCCAGGAGGGGAAGGGTCCCTCCGCGACGAAACAGAAAGGAACAAGAATCTGGGGAATCAAAAAGGAGAAAACGGCAAACGTAAAAGAGGGGGTCACCAGTGCGCTTGGAGAAAAGAGTCCCACCCGAAAGGGAAAGAAGTTCACTGGGACACAGCAGAGAAACGCCAAACAATTGCCGCACTTTACATTTCCCTTGGGGGGGGGGAAGATGGGGGGGGGCTTCGACAACTCCCGGCGACATCACGGGGGACGTGGTGAAAAAAACAAAAAAAAGGTCGGGCAGGAAAAAAAAAAAAAAGACCCCGCTCTCCAACTGTAATGTGGGGCTCACTGTTCCTTCACGCAAGGTCCCTCGGGGGCTCTAAAACCAGTACGAAAAAACCCCAAAGGGAGGGGACTTTATCAAGTTGGGGTAGGGACATTGGGTGGGTTACGTTGGTGTGTTTGGGGGGGGAAACCCCCTATTCCGAAAAAGAAGGGGGAAAAGGGGGCGAAAAGGCACGCATTTTTTGTGAAAACAGAGAATCAGACAAGCCAAAAAGAAAACACAGAAAGAACCCCACAAATTGGGAAAGAGAAAAACCCTGGTAAGAAAGTCAAACACCCTTGCAACAACACAAAAGGATAAACGCAAAAACAAAGAGCTTCCCCAAACTTTGAAAAGGTGAAAAGGGGGACGGTTTCGGGGGAAAACACCGGCGGGACCAACACCGATGTGAACGGACGGGAATGTACGGAAGGCCGGAAGGTAACAAACAGGAGAAACAAGGGAGAAAAAGGAAACCAGAAAAAGTCTCGTATTACCCAGGACGAATGGCCCGGCGGCGCACGAGGCGAGCCTACCGCGGGGGGGCAAAACGCCTGTGCCCAATAGGGGATGGGTCACAAACGTGAAAATTTCCCGAACTGACGACAGCCAGGGTACTCGGAGCTTGGAAAGAAAGAGGAAACCAGTAGCCTGCCACAGCAAACGGGAAAGCGGTGGTCAGTTCAGGAACCCAACGCAACTCCGCAAGGACAAGAAGGGGGGTAAACACACAAAAAACCGCAAAAAGTCGTAACGTTAAATCGAAGGACATGAGGGTCGTAAATCATAGAAAGGTAGAAAAAACATGGGTACGGATTTACGGGCACCCAAACTCACGGCTTCCGAAAAAACTTTGCCATAAAAAAGGCGGATTGCAACCTTCTTGAAACAGGAAAGGGGAAAACTCCGCGGGGGCTTAGGACAGGGCAATGGGGGAACCTGAGTGTAAATCCTCTCAAAAAAAAACCTGGTCCTTGCAGGCAAAACCTTCCCAGGAGGGCGGCGGCTTCGCTCAGGAAAACGTATTTTTTTTTATTGGGGAAGCGGGATTGACGCAGGGGATTCGTACCGACCGGGGAATCTGTGGGGGTGAAAGGTCTCAAACGATAAAACACAGAAGAAGGCGCCGACGGCCCCCTGGAGGGGGAAACAAGCAAACTCAGTCTCACGGAGCAGCGGTGGCCGAATGGGTGTTAAAAAGGCCTTTCGCCCGGCCGGAGGAGGGAAAAATTGGGGGGGGGGGGGGGGGGGGGGGGGGGGGGGGGGGGGGGGGGGGGGGGGGGGGGGGGGGGGGGGGGGGGGGGGGGGGGGGCAAGGGAAAAGAGAGGGAAAAGAGGGCGCACTTCGCCGCCGCAGGAAAGAGCTTGACCTGGGAAAGGAGACCTCACCCGGGAGTTTTAAAAAAGGGAAACTCGGCGAGACGGGGGAGAATATCGCGCCCAAACAGGGGGCGAAAAAAAACAGGGAAAAGCGCGGCTCTTAAAACGCCCGCCCGCGGGACGGCAATGAAAAGAAAAAAAACAAAAAAAACGTCGTTTTCTCGCAAAGTCGGAAAGGGAAGAACGTCGCAACGAAAAAAAAGACACAAAGGGGGCAAATCAAATTGGTAACAAGGGAGAGAAAGAAAACCATCCTTGGGAAGACCGCCGTCGTAAACCAACGAAAACGGGAGAAGCCGAAAAGCGCGTTAGTCCCAAGGGGGAAAGGGGGGAAATGAGGAACGGCGCGGGGGGGAGGGGGGGGGGGGGGGGGGGGGGGGGGGGGTTCAAGAATGGGGCTAGCCTGGCTAAAAAGAAAGGTTTGGCCGCGCAAAACCAAAAAAAGGGAAGGACGCCGCGGCTCCGCCCCTCGGAGAGGGGGAGGGGAGATGGGGTCAGGCGGTCGCCAGCACCCAAAATCTTCCGCCCGGTGAAAAAAAAACGCGCCGTTGGCCCTTGTTTGGGTTGGGGGGGGTCTTGCCGTCTAAAATCCCAGAAAAACCTACCGGAAAGAGAGGAAGATCTCCGACAATAAAAAAGGTGCCAACCAACAAGGCGACGTTCCAAAAAGGAGGGACGACGCCACTCCATGGAATTGGGAGGGGGGGGACAACCAACACGGCGCCCCTGGGAGGGGGGGGGAGAATCCACCTTTGAAAAAAGCCGTTCCGCCCCGGCCCAGCCAAACATCACCTGCGCACGACCTGGCGTAATCGGGAAAGGAAAGAAAACGCCAAAGGAAAAAATGGCGGGGAAAGATAAAGGAAAGGCACGAAGACCTGGGGACACGGGAGCCCGAAATCCCCGGGGTCAAGGGGGAACAGCCGCCTCGCGGAGAGGGGGAGGAGGGGGGAGTCCCGGGCCCTCGGGTGGCGGAGTGAGAGAAGGTCGGAAGAAAAAAAAAGTTTGCGGCACAATCATTGCATCAGGGGTCTCCTCACAACAAAATTACATATAAGACTCTGCCGAGGCCCCAAACCACGTGGAAGGGGAAAAAATCAACCCAAAAAAATAAAAAAACGCCGAAAAAAAAAAAATAGACCCCAATCTCCGCTATTCGGTCCCACGAAGCAGGCACAAAACACCGGGGATCGGCGACCGGGGGAGGCTAACGTGCCATCTCTATCCTAAAAGAGGAACCAAAGAAACCTGAGGGGATGAAGAAGCTCGAGATCAACGAAGGTCAACCGAAGTCGACAAGAGACCGCGCTGCAGTTGAACGCGGAATCTTCCCTACAGCCAAAAACAAAGGCGACGGTGTGTGGGAAAGAACGAAGGAAATTAAAATGGACCAACTCAAGTTGCACTGTCGAAGCCCGGAGATGTAAGGGTGCACCGTCGGGCCGGGGGAGGAGACGCTGCGTGACCTGGAACGGGACGATGTGGCGTGAGAGCCTCGACCAAGAAAAACCAAAGGGAAAGAATCCGAGACATTCTTATAATGCGGGGGCGTTAGAGACACTGCTAAAAAAGGGACTTCAAGGATAAAAAAAGAGGAGGGGCCTCAGAAAGGGAAAAAGGAAGCGCCTTTTGTGTGGGTTCCCAAAAACGCCGAAAAAAAAAAAAAGGGTACAAGGCAACCCGAGGGGGTAAACAACAAGGTACTCCTCTTTTGGGAAAAAGACCATCGGACCATCTGCTTTTCAAAGGGGGAAAGAGTCGAAATCTGTAACGACCCCGTTCGTTTCCAGGATTCACGGCGGAGTCGTGTTTGGGTCGACAGGCGGGCATGTTTTTGCTACGTACCGCTCGGCGGGGCCATAGAAAATGTACGAGCAGCGCCCGAACGGGCGGAGGAGAGAAGTGAAGAGACCGGCAGAAGGAAAGTTCTTGGGTGGGAGAACTGAGAAGAGGACACGGGTGTTCGTAAGGAAAGAGGGGGAACGGGTTTCAAAAAAAAAAGTGATCAGGAGGGGAAGGATGCGAGGGGGAAAAGAAGGGCACCGAGTCGTAACAGGGAGGAAAAAAAGGACTCGATTCCGTGTTCAGGCGGCGGAATACTTGACCATATGGGGCTGCAAAAAGAAAAAAAAAAGTAAAAAGCCAACACTGAGGAAGAAAACAAAAAAAAAACGGAAATGCCCTACCAGCAGGCCCAACGAGAAAGCCGATTCGAAAAAAGGTGAAAGCCGTCGAATTCCCAGAAGGCAACAAGAAGGAATGAGCAACCTAATCGCAGAGGAGAGTTAAAAGAAAAAGCCAAGTAAAATCCAGGGGAAACGGGCTAAGCAGCCATCCAGGACCTCCCCCCCCAAAAAACACGAAGAAAGGCGTTAGAAACAAAAGCACGTCGACTAGGAGGTTACGACCAGGCCCTAATCCTAAACAGGAAGGGAAAAAACGGGCGAAAAAAAAGAAGGTTGCCGCAAGTCACCCAATGCCCCCCAAACCAAGAAACAACAACCGGAAAGAAAAAGGGTGCTAGGACAGGCTCCCAGGTGGGGTGAAAGAACAAGTAATAATGTGGTCCACGCGAAGAGCGGATAAAAATCTCAAAAAAAACGTTCCAGATTCAAAACTCCGCAAAGAAGGGTGAAGGGATGAGCAGTCTAACGTAACACTGTCCCGTGAAGCGAGCCAAATACGATTACAAAGCTTCAACGACAGAGCAGGTCGGTCCCAGGTTTGAAAAAAACATATATAGAAAACGAAGGGGGGTGAAAGAAAAAAAAGGTGGCCTTTACACTGCCAACCGAAACGCAATGCAACTTTGAACACTGACAGTACCGGTCTCCAAGTTTCAAGTCCAAAGGAAGCCGACCTTTCGCTCAGGAAAAGGGGGCTAAAGTCGGGGTGAACCTCGTCAGAAGGAAAAATGTCTGCCGACTGGGCAAAAAAGGCACCGGAACTGTTGTCCAACGGGCGCCCAACTGAAACAAAGGGAAATAATGGCACCAA
>Ga0179593_1417393_pt1 | contig 22061 bp, 20 predicted proteins | sample CZODoug2_1_08_16_FD_185931 | JGI IMG/M metagenome (GOLD analysis project Ga0179593, IMG submission 185931) | Vadose zone soil fungal communities from Angelo Coast Range Reserve, California, USA - CZODoug2_1_08_16fungal (PacBio error correction) | ecosystem: Environmental > Terrestrial > Soil >...
ATATGTTGCAACACGACTACGCAAAACGCTTCTCTCCTCCTTGGGGACCGAAAAGACGAAACTCCTTCGGGTGACCGGCGGCTTTGTTTTTGTCGACGTGAGGCGAGGAGCAGGGGAGGAGAGTCTCTTCTGGTGCGCAGCTACATATCTGCCGGCCGTGAGACTCGTCGGTACCAAGTAGTCGCTGGGTAGAATCGAAGTAAGCTATGCTGCAGGTCGCGACGGCTCCGTTGAAGTAGTGCGTTGCTGCAAGTAAGTCTTGAATCCCGCGTCCAGAGAACGGCGACGCCGCCGGGGGGAAGTCCCCTCAGGACAAGAAAAAAGAGCGGCGCAAAATACCTTTCATGCCGTCTGCTTCATTTCTGCATCGGTCCTCGACAATCACTTTACTTCAACTCTGGGGGCGAGGGGCGCCAGCTATTAGAAAGCGTTCACGCCTAGTCCGACCGTCCATCCCTTCTGTGACTCCTCTTTTTCCCTCCTTGGGCGTAGTGCAAACCGCATCACGTCGCATAGTCCCGCAGCCAAGCGGGGAAAGGCAGATCAGTCCGATAGACAATTCATGGATCGCACCAGGCAGAAAGACCGCAGAGCGATTGGCCCGACGTCTTGATGGTCTCGGAGGGTGTGGCTGGGACTCGTGTATCTCCGATCGATTCTAAACAGGACATATGGAGTCCGTTCCAGGTTTCATAGTGGGGAAAAAGGAGGTTACTCCCACTTTCCATGGCCAATACTCGTCTTCTTTGGGTTTTGGGTCCCGCCAACTTCTCAAGATCGGGAATCGTGTGGTATCTCTTATCGACTGGCTCGCTTTGCTCGAACGATCCATATTGCACCTTCTAGGCGGGCGACTTCTTCGCAATGTAGGTGATGCTGCAACAACGGTATATTAAAAGCAGGAGCGGTCTGAATTCAGACATAAGGTCAGGTTTTGTGGCGGGATGTTGATGATCGCGCCCCTCGAGACGTGGAATGGGGCGAATATTCGTCGATCGCTTCAGCGCGAGGGCGCGAAAAAGGGACCTACCCGGGGGGAGGCCCGAGCAAGCCGTACGCATCCAGGATTTTGAGGATTCATCTTAATAAAATTTCATGCTTGAATCTCGATTCTTCTACATGGGCATGGTCTGTGAGGTCGGCAGAAAAATTGGGTAGGGGACGTTGGGGGGTGGCAGCTGTAGTTTGACGTAAACAGGGGGAAATAAACAGCGTCCAGTTGTCCGAAAACCACCGCGGCGGAAAACAACGTTTCTCTACGCTCATTTTAGGGCCTGCGAAATCCTGTCGGGGTCCGCAATATGGGGCACAGCGCGAAAGGGGAGTGAATGAATCGAGGCTACCTCGAAAATGAATACGGGCATACCTTCTTGTTCGATTTCGCAGTGAATTAGGACCGACTCCCGTGGCTTCGCACTCTACAGGTCGTAAACTGATTGGCGAAAAACGGCAGGGAGCACGTAGGGCCCGCTGGCGATGCTCTCATAGATTTCGAAGGGGCAAACTGTAAACCTCACTCGCGACTTATTTCCTTGGCTATCTTTTGGTGCTGAGGCTGTGGGTGATACCGGCGGTGTTTGGAAAATAGGGTCCCTTAATGCTACTGGTGGTGCAGCTGGCGGCGGTTATCATCTCAATTTATCCTAGCATACGGACAGCTTTTATCACTAGGAGCAACAAGGAAGTTACTCCTGAGGTCATGGTCGTCGTCGTGACACGCAGTGCGGGGCGTCGAGAATCTCGAGTTGGCCAATCTCGGGGACATGTATTGCACCGAGGGACGTATCTTGAAAGGAATTGGGGGGCCGCCTGAAGTGATCAAAAGCGGCTAATTGTCGCGACGGGAAATCTCTTTCAAACAAAGGGAAAGGGAGGAGGGATAGAGATCCAATCGGGGAAAGGACAGACAGAGTGTCGTATACGCAAGTTCAGAGAAGACCTCGCTGCTCCGCTGTCGCGACAACGACCCACCAACATTCGAGGGGGGGAACATCGTCGTGGACGACGGAAATCTCTCCTGCGAAGATTGTGGCCCGGAGTCCTTCTTCGACAGTGTTTCTCAAAATAGAGGACGGAGCGATATGATAGCCACGGGCCTACCATCGCTTTCTCTGCTCAAGTCCCTCCGCCGGGACCAGCACCGAACAATGGAATCCCCGCGGAATAAACACAAACTAAACCGCTATAATGGGGCTCGACTAACCAGCCAATTCCAGAACCACCGCATAGAGAGGCCCTATGCGCTGGGAAGTGCCGGCGAATCGTGCCAGAAGCAAAGCTGCGCAGACCGTCGGACAGCCGGTGATCCCAAAGACGTTTGACGGAGTGGAGATTACACAGGTGACGGGCAGTCTCAAGAATGCGGGGCTAAATTACTAAGAAGGGTAATGGGAACGTGTCTTCATGACGAATCATGGGGGCCGCCTCAAGAAGGCTGGAAGCCAATACCAAAAGGCCTACGGATCAGACGAAACATCGCTCGAAATATAAGCTTGCAGCTGCGGGGAGGTAAAGGTCGTAGGGAAGAATACGAGCGGTTTACCCGGGGATACCTAAATAGCCTTTAACAACAAAACAAGGCCCTCAACCCAAAAGGCTGCCACAGCCACAAACGAAAACACCGGGTGAAAGCAAAGAGAAAGCCAATGAAAGGTGAAAGTAAAAGCGGCTCCCCAAAAAGGGCTTTCGGCTTTCTATCAGCGTTTCGCCCTCTGGTTAGAGACTAGCGCATAATGAATGACAAAACGGAGTTCGAATTTCATGTGAGGGGATGAAGGACTCTGATCAATCAAAAAACGACTACAAAACAGAAGTTGTATTTCTAAACTCATTGCAAGAAAAGAAAGCACATCCAAAAGTTTGAAAAATAAAGTGCAGCCGGGGACGGGGGGCTCCGGGCCGCGCGTGCAGGCGTGCGCGAATATTTAGAGAGAGTAGAGCAAAGACGAGAGCACGATAGAGATCCACGATGACCCAATATCAGAGAGGTGCGCGTCAAAAAAAGACGCCGAGTTGGGGCGATGACTGGTTCAGACTACAAGAGGAGCCAAGAGGGGAAAAATCTTCGAAAGACATCATGGATCGTACGCTCGTGGATGACGAACTCGTACAAGTACAATGGAGAAACCAGAGCTCGCGGAACATCTCCCCGGAAGTCTGCCCCGTTTCCTAGGCTTGCTTTCCATTGTCTCTCTTTCCGTGCCTATCTCGGCATATCGCTGAAACATGACTGCGTATTTCTAGATAGGCCGGCTGGGACGGCGGCGAAAGGGGGGTGTCTAGGGAGGCGGACGACGATTGGTCGGGGTCTATCGCGCAGCTAGTCCTAATGAGGCGCGACAGCGTTAAACTGGATGGGTGGAAATCGCCGTAAGGTATGAAATAAGAAGGGGGGCTAATTTACCTTGTTCTAGGGTAATAAGTTTACTTTCGTTGTGGATCTGACGGTGAAGTGAAGAAGCTACTGACTTACCTTACGCGACGCGAACTACGTCAACTAAACGTTAGAACTTGAAAAATCAGACGATGATGAATAGAAAGAGCAGCCGAGAGAGCGGGGGACCGGAAAGTCTTCCGATATTATGTGCTCGGCAACAACCGAACACAAGGGACTCCATCCCGAACTCGGGAATATGACTACGCTTCGGAGAGATCAAGTCGAGAAAGGAACAAGGAACCCGCGAAACCTAAAGATATATCTTACCACGGAGGGGTGCAGATAAACCTTGACTTCGTGCGAAAAAAGAGAGAACGCAAAACAACAAAGAGGAAGGGAAAGGAGAGATGCCACTACTGACCTCATGATAGAACTCCTGTAAATACTTACTTATGGGGCTTGGCGGGCAGGGAGGGGGGTCATTGTGATGTTAAACCGAAGTGAGATCTATTGGTTCTTCAGTCGGCGGGGGCCATGCTGGTGTTCTTTTAAACGCGAGATCTTCGACCTTTGGTGTACGGGCCTCACGCGCGGCTCTGTTGTGGAGCTCGAAAATCAGAGAGAAAATGGAGAGAGCTTCTTTGAAGTAGGGGATCGCAGAGAATTTTTTACCTCTTCCATAAACCGTACAAAGAGGACCCAAGTACCATCGGACGGACATTCGCTAAACTTCGGCCTGCACACACGGCTGCTGGTCAGCGGGACTCCAGGGAGTCCCAACTAGGTACTTGAGTCAGTTCTCAAATTATCCTCATAGGCCTCTCTCTCTCATGCTCGACCAAGAGAGGGACGGTGGGGGAGCCTTCAGGAAATCGACCCACAAACCTCGGGGAGGGCGTCCGGGCCATGGATCAAATCTAAAACACTCAGCCATGGCTTTAAGGAGAGAATAATAAGACAAGGGGGGATTGTCCGAAGTGACTAATAGCATCCTAAAGACAGAAATAATGACAGCTTCTATAGACGGAAACTACGGAGTTGGTCTAAGGGGGGTGGGTGCAAGAACTCCTCCTTCTCAGCTCTCACCACTTAGAATGATGTAGTGAGGAAAAAAAGTCAGGGCTCGCAAAATCGTAAGAGTACACAAAAAAAAAAACCAAGTGGGATGTCCTCTCCTAGGGCATTTTTTTGGGGCCAGGCCAACGGCTCAGGGGGGGTGTTAAGGGGGAAAAGAGCGTAATGGTTGGTCATGCGAGGGTGCGCTGACATATGACGCCGCTTTCGAGAAAAAGGCGGACGGGGCGAAGGACGGGCGGCATTGGAAATGAGGGAGGGCCACTTCGGGAAAAAACGGAATTGGTCTGATTCGCAATGGGGTCGACCAAAGACCTCCAAAGTGAAGGTTTTGGGAAAGGGACCATAGGGTACATCGGAACGCATTCTCTTACGACTTCACCTAAATGATCTGAAGTCGTGGCGTCGGACCTAATAAAGTAGGAAAGGCGCACAGGAACGCTTAGAAGAGTATCAAGTAATTACAATTTATTTTGGGAACTTAATGACTAAAGATTGCTTAGGCTCAAAAAAGCAAGTCCGCACGTTCAGGTCTTGAAGGGATGTTGGGGGAAAGTGGGGGGACAGTTTTTTGGGTGTGGTTGTTGACTAGCCTTTAAATACCATCTCCCTCCTGAAAACATATACGCGACCCCTACTTGAAAGACCCGAGGAAGAAGCTTGGGATAGTGCATGGAGGGAGTATACCTGGCGAAATGGCGGTCAGAAGTTATAACGAACAGCACACTTGGGAAACCTGCGCCGACTACGGGATAGGGGGGACAACCGTAAAGTTATTCAAGAACGGTGCAACCTACTCGTCTACTGTAACTGGCTCATAGATCAGAGAGGGCGGGACTATGGGTAAAGGATAACAAGGTCTCCGGTCCGTGCTCAATGCCTATGGGGGGGCTAGGGTTAAAGCCTCAGGGTTAACCCTACATCCGGGGCCTGCCTAAAACGGACGGTGGTGCGGGTGAAGGGGGAGCTACGGCAAGAAACGGACGGTTGGTTGAAAAATGGGGCCCCTTTTTCAAAGGACGCTGTGGTGACGGGCTGCGGGAATTGGTATCGACGCGCAAGGAGATGTCGGGAAGGAACCTCTATCCAGCTGTCAATAAGGCGAACCCTTGCCTTGTTAAGTTCTCTTGCAAGGATGAGGAAAGGAGGAGGTCGTGAGAGTTTGGGGCGGGGAAAAACACCCACTACGGTTTGAAAAGCTCGAAAGGGAATGTCAGGTTCAATTTGGGCTAAGACTTATCTGGTTGTTCGCAGGCGTGATCGAACGCGTATAATTGGAAGAGAAGATGATCTCTCAAACAACCAAAAAAAAGGGGAGGGGATAATATAGGGACAATCGCACGAGGGGAGAAGAATGCGGGTTACGGGACTTAAAGTTTAAAAGAGCCGGTCTTAGTAAGACATTTCCGCAAAGAGGACAACAGAAGATGAAAGGAAGGAAGCCCAACCGACAGGGGGCAAGAAGACGTGACCCCTAAGTGGTTCAGGCAGGTGTTTGATCTCGCTAGGACGTCAGAATGGGGAAGTAGCGGAGGGAAAAGGGGACGCAGCTTAACGAAAAATCCCACCCATTCCCAAAAAGGACGTGTCCCTATCTCGGAGAACATCAGAGTGGCGATCCCGGGCCAACCATCATTCCATAGACGCAGAAAGCCGGGTTGCCGATTAAAGATTGGGGGGTTAAACTTTAATAGGGAGCAGGATGGAAAAGCAAAACCATCGGGCCAAATAGTCTAAGCGACCCAAAGTTGAAAATCAAAAGGAAATTGGGGAAATCTCTATTCATTGTCTACACTTTGGAAAGCGCCTGCCAAAGGCCTGTCATGGGTGGAATAAAGGAGAAAACGGAGGGGAAATTGTCGGAAAAAAGGGGAGGGGGGGGCGCAGCTTTGGTGGGTGTCGCTCAAACGCCTTCGTCCAATCATGTCGGCCACGGAAGGATGGGAAAACTAAAAGAGGCGAAGAAAAACCGGAGAGACCTGAAAATGGGGAAGGTAGATGTGTCGCGTGCGGGGGTGCCCTGACGGGAGAGGTTTAGTACCTATTGAAACCGGGGGGAAAAAAAGAAGCCGGGTGCCATGATCCCCAAATGGCCTCGAGGCACATACAAACCCTGAAACCGGCAGGAAGCTCGGTATAAAGGGGGAGAAGAAATTACTTAAGTAAAACTGAAGCACCCCAAGAATGGAAGGTCTGAGGAAGAATCATTGAAAAGGTCTCCCTCCGGGGTTAGACGACCCGGAAGAGAATGGGTAAGAAAGAAAAAGAGGGCAGAATGTAAGAGGGGTGAAAGCTGCTAAACTGGTGTGTTGGTGCAGCAGAAAATAACAGTACACCTTACAAGGGGGTTCTTGGGAAGAACAGGGGGCGAAAAAAAGGCCTAAAGCAAAGAGAAATGTCAAAAGGCATATCAAACAGCCAAAAGGTTCGTTCCGCCCGAGTAAATTCGAAAAGGAAGGTCTCCAGGAGCACACCAAAAGAAAAAGACGAAAAAAACTCTTAAAAAACCAAAACAATATGCTAGAATGGGAGATGGAACAAACAAGCTCAGGAGGGGAAGAATGGTTCCATTTCTTTGAAAAAGCGACCGGCACAAAGGCTCTCAATAAGTTGAAGCGGAAAGAAAAGAAAAAGGGAGGGGGTTAATATCTTGGAGAAAAAGAAAAACCAGGATGGAAAAGGGCAGAAAAAAATCAAAATCATAGCATAAGCAGCGCTGAATTTGCACCGTTTTACAGGGGGAGGGAAACACGGGAAAACAAGGGGGTGCGTAAGAGGGATGGTAAAAGGGATATAGTTAGAAATCAACATCCTAGTCAGGTCGGGGGGGCGATTTAGGGAAAAAAAGGATGATACAGGGAAGAGCCCAGGAAGAGGGGGGAGGGAATAGTTGCTAATGGAGCCGAATTCGATTGTTAGGCTAAGGCACCAGGGCGAGGACGGAAAGGGGTCGGACAAGCGAAATTGACAAGAGGTAAGGCTCATCATTGGGGCCCGAACTTGAAAGCTGGCTTAAAAAGGGGGGATGCAGTAAAAAACTTTTGAGAAGGGGGTAGGGAGTCTTCTGGCTTAAGGTTTCATTCTATAGGCTAAAGCCAACGAAAATGAAGGGCGCAGAAAGGGAATGAAAGATGCCAGGAGGGGGGGAAGAAAGGAACTTATTAAACTCCCGAGCCGCGTAATACGATATTAAGATAGATAAAAAAGGGGAGGGAATGAAAATCTTTTCGGCTTCACCCTCCATCCTCTGAAAGGCAGCCGAGGAGGGGGAATCAAGATCAAAAGGAGAAAAAAGACCGGGGGAAAACGACCGCATCAAAAAGCAGTCCCTTAGGTAGTGATAGTCGTAAGGCGGGGTCAAGGGGGGAAGAGCGGAGGAGGAGGTTTCACTACAAAGATGGTCACCACAAAACAACAAAGTATTATAGGATTGTTCAGAAAGAAGAAAAAGACCTCGTGTAGGGAAAAACTGTGAAGAGAGAAACAGTACGCGCTGGGGGCTATGGGGAAGGAACTGCTTGAGGTCTTGGGGGGGTGGCTTTATAAAGAAATGAAGGGGGGGAGATCACTCACTGGAAAGTTCCTTGGGCGACCTGGCTGTTCTACGAAAAGGAGTACTGGCAGGGGGGGAGAGTGGGGGGTAGTCACTGAAAGGACATCGCAGAGCGGGCTATGGGGCTGAAAAGAAAAAAAAGTCATTTCGTAGGTAAATGTCTCAGAAAAAACAGGCGTTAGTGGGGGAAGAAAGGGGAAGATACGGAGAAGGAGGTCTGTGAAAACTGTCACCGAACGGTCAGATCGCCCCCGGAGGGACCCTCAACATAGCCATGCGGAGGGAAGAGACCTTCCCGATACCGAAAATTATTAATGGCTAGTAGGGGGTATGGGGGGTCTCGTCACTCAGTAGGTCCTTCCGCCTTACGGAAAGATTATAGGACTAAGGAAGAGCACGGCTATACTCTCCTGGTAGCAATCATTAAGAAAGAGTCAAGGAAAAAAACCTAGGCATGAGATAGGGGAACGCGACAGATCAGAAAAAATAGTGAACCTCGCCGGCTTGGAATGGGCTACAGGCCGGTAAGAGCAGGGGAAGGCAAAGGGGGACTAAGTATAAAAAGGCAGAGATCTCAAAAATTACCACGGGGGGCGGGAGGAGAGAAGTAACGACGTGATATTCTTGTCGGGAGGAGGGGGAGGGAGGTGTATTGTGACTCTTAGAAACGATCTCGTAGTGCACGCTCCAGTTGGGGGAGTAGGAAAAGATGGAAATAGTTCGTGTTCAGTAGGGACACACATGACTGTACCATCGGCAAAAAAGACGAGGAGGAGGGTTTGGGAAAAGAACCCTGAAAGGGTTCTGGGGTTTGATAATGATTATCTGACTTGCATAGGATGCGATCATAGGAGGCACGCCTTTTGAGGGAGGAGGCGGCAGGGAGGGAAAGGGATGGGGGTTATGAAAGGGCACTTAAGTGAACGGGGAGGGGGATGTAAAAGGGACTTCGGTCTGAAATCCCCGTCAGGGGGGGTTAGTCTGGGGAAAGGAAAGAAAAACTGCTAGAATAGGAAGGGGGGGGCAGGAAACTAAAGCTGGGAACATCTCTGGCTAACCATAGGGAAAGGAAAAAAAGAAGGGGAGAAATAAGAGAGAATTCCGTTTGTAAGCTGGAAGGAAGAAGTTAAGCGTTACTCTATACTAGAGAAAAAACGGGTGGGGCATTCTGGTATGTCTGTGGAAGGGGGGGGGTGGGGGGGGGAGGTAAATTGGGCAGTCGGGGGGGGGAAGGGGAATCGGGGGGGGGAAAGAGGGGGGGTAATAAAAAAGTAGTTCGAAATCACGGTAGAAAACTGACCTCCCCAGACGAAAGACAGTTTGATCTGAGGGAGAGGGGGCAAGCTTTACGATCCGTCTACCTTGGAAAGGGGGGACAACTTCTTTTAGGAAGAAAATTACCGGGGAATTCTCGGACTACGTCTAAAAGAATACAAAGGCAAAGAAAGTAAGGGATCTAGAAGAAAGGGCAGGACCTGAAAGGGACAGGCTAAGGGGGGCAACGAGATATAACCGCAAGGTTATTAACAAGACTGGGAGTGGGGAGATCAAAAGGGAGGGCCTGGAACGTGATAAGGCTTGAAACGATTATCATTAACCTATAAAACAGTCAAATTAGAAATCCTAGAGAATTAGTTAAAGGGGGCCGGTCGTCAGGTTTTGGTCTTTCTGTGGGGGGACACTTCTACAAATCTGCAGGTTGGGCAGGGGGAAGAGAGCCCGGTGAAGCGACTTAAGGGGGGGGGGGGGGGAATTTAGTGGAAGTCCAGATAAAGCTATGTCCATACTGGCGTCTGGATAAGTCCAGATGAATGGAACTAAGGAAATAGGACAACACGAAGTAAGAAGGGAGAAAGGTCCAAGTAGGGAATTAGGGCTTCTTTAATCTTCTATAATTGAAATCTGGCATGTTGTCAAATCCATAGGACGGGGACAGTGAATTGGCCGATACCGGGGGCAGCTAATAAAGGGGAGGAAAGGGGATTCTTGGGAAGAAAGAATAGGTGGTAGACAAAACCTGAATTTTCTTCTCAATGGATATCTCCAACAACAGAGGAAAAAGAGAATACAAAGGAAGACTACAAGTCGCCGGAAGGGAGTTCACAGCGGAGAAACCAGAAAGAAGGAAAGAGGGGAGAATCATTCGACTACTCGGAAATAGGCCTCAAACTAATGGGAAACAACATCTGATAAAAGGAGGCAGAAAACCAAAGCCGCGCACGGTTACAAAGGGAAGAGGAGGAGCTTCTGGACCAGGTTGAAGAGATATCTGAGGGCAATCATTCCTGATAAAAGACGTTCTATTGGGGCCATACTGTTAAAAGGGAGAGAAAAGAAATGCTCCAAAAACTTGAAAACCATTCATTGGCAAATCGGAGTTCTAGTTAAAAGGGGACGGAGTAAAAGGAGGGGTCTAAAAACGACCAAAGAAGAAACATCCCACGGATCCAAAAATCCTGAAATCAGCGCGGGAGGTTCAAATTGGGACCAAACTATCGGAAGGGGAATGGGACATTCTCACACTCCCTACTTCCTTGGATGCAAATCAGGAATTGTATTTACAGTAAAATTCTATAGGAAAAAAGTGAAGAGGAAAGGAAGAAGGTCCGGCTCGTGATAAAACGTAAAAGGGCGGCAAAGGCTTCCTGTACGAGTGCTCAGATAAAGTGGAACGTGGTTCAGGGGGGAAGACTCAAAGAAGAGGGGGCCGAAAAAGAGAGGAGAAAAGGGCGGATGAGAAAGACATGAAAAAAAAAGAATAAAACTTTTCAACCGAAAGGAGGGGAGGGGGTAAGCTGGTTAGGGGGGGTCGGGGGTATCCTGGAGAGTTGGGAAAACAGATGGGAATTAAAACTATAACTGCACCCAAAAAGGGCCAGCCATGCATCTTAACAACAGGAACTCAAACCCTAACCCGTGCAATAGAAGGGGGGGAAAAATTAAGGGGAGGACGTTCTCACAAAAAGGGACCCTCAGTCATGCCTGGGAAAGGGTAGGGGAAACGCCCGCTGGGGTACACAATATCAATTAATTGAGGAAGAGACCTTAAATATTCCTCTAGGGGAGGGGGGATTCGAAAAGAGGGAAGAGTATAGGGAGAAAGCAACAATAACTCAGACAGAAAAGACCGTTTAGGGTGAAGACGATTTTCAGAAAAATCCGGCTAATCAATAATAACTTTCAAATGGGGGAGGGGGAAAAGCATCAAAAAAGGAGGGGATTATGAGGCCGAAGGTAAGAGAAGTTTAAGGGGGAAGTAAAACGCTGAACTGCAGTAAAAAAAGAAAGCATCAAACGAACCAGAGAAATACTATAGTGGTTCGACGTGAAAACGCAGTGGAAGGGAGGCCGGTGTTGCAGGGGGAAAAGAAAATTTAGTACGAAGGGAATGAGGATCAATGGGATGACTGGGTGAAAAAAGACAAGAAATTCCTGAGGGTAATAGGGGGTACTTATTAAAATACAAGGAAAGAGCAAAAGAGAGGCACCCGGTCTAGAGAGTCTATCAAGCAGTGGTGCACTTTAAGGTCTTTACACCGGGTTCACTGGGGGCTAATGAAATAGTTCCTTCCTCGAGTGAGGCATTATATCGACGTGAAACGAATAGAGGTACTGGAAGAAAGGGGGGGGGATAACCACTGCAGGGAGGGGGGGACCTCATTTTAGCATTTCCGGTATTGATTCAGCAAATTTCGGGGGGAAGGTGGGGTCTTGAAAGAAGTGGGAGGAGGAAGAGATGAATGGTAAGCCATGCTGCAATGTCAGGAGGGATTTTCATATCATGGGCAGCGGATGGCCCTGGAAAGTATGAAACAACGATAATCAGAAGGGGAACCGACCTTGGAGAGGACAGGGGGGATGTTCTGAAGGTAGGGTATTACTTGGGTGAGGCTTGTAAGGGATGTCCAAAAGGGACTGATACGAAAGAGAGAGGACTAATAAAAAGAAGATTGAAGTCATACTAGGGTTTTCGGGATTCGATCACAAAAGCGTGTCAGGATCTGGGGAGAAGACTCCACGAGGAATGGGAAGATCTTTATCTAAAACGGGGGGGTAACAGAATTCGACAGGAAAGCTAAGAAACGTAAGTCCTGGAAGAATTATAACAGGGGAAAATAGACATCAATCCAGCAAAGCCAAGAAAGAAGGGAAAACTAGGAGCTCGGGAGGAAAGATTGTGGAAGATAGAGCGATTCTGGGAGACAAAAGAAAACTCAAAACGGAGGGGAAGGAAGGAAAGGGGGGAGGAAGATTGGTGCGCAAGGAGAAGGGCACGAGACGGCTAACACATCTTGCACAATATGACTAAGGAGAGGGGTATTGAAAGTGGAAGAGTCTTGAGGGGTTGAAGAAAAACGTCAAAAGGTTGTAAATATCTTTAGTAAGATGGGCGGGGGAGGAGAGAAGGAGCTTAACGACGTATAGACTATGGGGACCAAGAGAGAAAATGTGGTGGACGCAGTCAATAACGGCTTGGAAGGGGAGAAAAACGGCACTTCGGTGGGGGGGTGGAGGGAGTGAAAAAGAATTCTGTGTGAAATAGTCAAAGAGAAACCGTAAGGATCCAAAGGGCGAAGAAACCCCATGATCGACAAGGCGCCGCAAGAACCTCGAAGGGGGGAGCCTCTCTCGGCGGCCAGGCGAACGGTACAGGTCACAATAAGGGAAGAAAGAGGGGAGAGGATCAAAAAAAGCGCTGGAGGAATCAAATCTAATTCATAGAAAAAAATATCCATGGGGGGGGGCCATCGAAAGGGAGCATTAGGACATATCGCCAAAGCAGGGGGGGATGGACAATGAGGGGGTAAACAGGACGAAGGTCCCGAAAAGGGAAGGGTACAGTTACGTGCCAGGAGGGATCGAACTGGGAAATGGACGGGAAAGAAAAAAAGTGCACAAGAATCGGACGAATGACACTTCTGATCCTGGGAAGGAACAGGGGGCTGGGGTTCAAATATGTTTGGCCCTGGGGGGAGAAAGTCAGAAAGAAAGCTAAAAAAATCTGCCATTATTCTTGAAAGGGGAACCTTGTGGAATAGGGACGACTCTTTAAATGAGGAAAAAGAACCGTTCAAGGGGAACAATCTGACCTCATGGAGCCACGGGGGTGGGGGTTGGAAAAGAGGAAAACTTCTAGGGGATAGGAGGGGAAGCGGTGAGATAAGTGGGAGGAGGAAGGGGGAGGAGGGCCAGGAAGGAGAAAGAGACAGGTGCTGAAAGTCAAAGCGCAAAAGTAGCGGCGGCAATTCGGTGAGGTGCGGGAGTCTTAACGGGAGGGGGATTGATGTCGAAGGAAGACATGGGAGGTCCCGAATAAAGGTCATTGGGGGATGACTTATGGGGTGGGGGAAGAGCCGGGGACAAGTCATCGGCGGGAACTGAAAAGGAAGGGGGGCGTGGGGGAAGGGGTCAAAACGCCGTCAATAAAAGGATTGGGAATGAAACCATAGGGGGAGGGACAGAAACTCTGAATCGATAAAAAGAGGAATTCCAGAATTTTGGCCGGCACTAGGGGGAAAGGCGGGACTACGAAAAAGGAAGGGGAACTGGTCATTGTAGGGGGGAAAGACTAAGGGTGGGGGTTTCCATTGGGGTGTGTTACAAGTCGGGTGTGGGAATTGGTAACGGGTAGAAAAAAACCTAGCCGTTCGCGAAAGAGAGGGGAACAAAGAGGAAAGAAAAAAAAAAGGATTCAAGCAAAAAGGTAATCTAAAGTGAAAGTCTGGAAAGAAAAGAAGAGAACTTGTAAGGCCAGATGGGGTCTAATACAAAAGGGTGGGGGGAGCGGCACAGGAAGGAAAAGGGACGAAAAGAATTGGTTACGGGGAAGACCTTGGAAGGGCGACTCCAAAGGGGGGCGCACTAACTCGTCGTAAGGAGGGGCGTAAAGGGCGCCCAAATGACTTTAGGGGCGGACTTGGAGAAATTATGACGGGCATCGATAATCCTACCCCTGGGGGGAAAAAATCAGGGGAAAGGGCAGGATTTGAAAAATGGGAGGCAGGTGGCTGGAAGGAAGGGGGAGGAGGCGGGCCTAGGCGCCGCGGTTTGGACTATAGGAAAAAAAGAAAAAACGGGTGAGGGTTCCGGTCTGGAAGGTCAGATTGTTGGGAGGCAAGAGGGGGGGGAAGGAAAAGATTCTCTACCCAGAAGGGGGAAGGAGAGCTAGAGTAATCAACATCTAATCCGAATTGTAACTTCTAGTGACCGGGTTCTTAAGAAGGGGCTTCTTCTCTTTGGAAGAAGGAGAGGGGTTAAAACGAGAGGAAAAGGTGGTCAACTATAAAAGGGAGAAGCTATGGAAACGGAAGAGGTCGGGGGGGTGCTCCTCTTATCTACCTCTTACTAAGGGGAAGCTGGATCTTAGCAACAAACAAGATGGGTAAGGAAATATAGGATAATAAAGGGAAGGAAAGACAATTAGAACCTAGGGGGAAATTAACCTGAGGAGGGGAAAAGAGTCCTTGAAAGACGGGAAATCTCTGAGAAAGTTCCTTTCCTGAAACGAAAAACATGCCAGCGAAGAAACTTGTGTAAAAACATAAAATAATGAAATGGGAAAAGAAAGAAGCGAAAAGGGTCAAGAATACACCTTCTATAGGGTATTCTGGGTGCGAGAGATCTGGGAAGCAGCATCATAGAGGGGAAGGCAAGTGAAAGAGGGACATTGGGGGCGATCGAAGATGAAAACAAAACCCCACCAGAGGGAAGGTCACAAAAAGCGATCTAATCAAACTAGGATGGGAAAGGGGGAAGACGGACGACAAAACAAGGGACACCAAGTAGTCCAGGGAAGGAAGGGCAGGGAGGCTCTAGGTTTAACAAAGGGGTGTCCGGACTAAGGAGGTTCCAGGAAAGTAGAAGAGGCATGGCATAACATAAAAACCGTCGACAAGGGGCCTGTTATAGCCACGGACCTGAAGTGGAGGGGGGAAAGTCATAGGGGAGAGAATGCGCAATGTTCGGACCTTCGAATGAAGGGGGGGTTCTAACGAAAAAAAGACGTCTTTATGTTAAAGGGGAAGTCCTGTCGCGGCGAAGCAAAGAAGGTTTTGACCGGGGGGCGAGTAACCCAAGCCGGGTCTTCCAAGTCGGCCACTAAGTATCGGCCACTGGGAAAGCTCTCTAATAGAAATTCAGTTTCCAGAAGGTCTTGGAAGGGTAAAGGGGGAAAAAAGGGGGGGTTTCCCTACGGTCTGGGGGGTTTACCAAAGCTTGAGACCTCGTAAAAAAGAGAAGGGGGAAGAAAAACGTCCCATCAAAAAAGTGACTGTCAAAAAAAATCAAGAAAGAACCCAGTAATCTCTTATAAGGATTAAAAAAGGACATTTCCACGTATCTAGAAAAAAAGGAAAGGGGAAGGCATGAGGGGGCGAGCAGGCTCAAGAAGAAACTTTGGGGGGGACCGACTCTCATGAAGGAGAAATCGAAGGAAGGGAAGGCAGAAAGGAATTGTTAGAAAAACTGCTCGAGGGGAGGAGAGGAGAAAGAAAAAGACGCCTTTAAAGGTTGATGAGGGACAGTGGCTCAGTATAATCTACAGATCAAGACCTTGGGACAAAAGAAAATCAAAGAAAGTGAAGGGCTGAGGAAAAGCCTGATCCTATAAGGAATCAGGAAGGATGACTATCCGAAGAAAAGAGGAATACCCAAGGAGAGATATCTACCAGGCCCAGGACTAGAAGTTTTGGATATGTTCCAACACCGAAAAAAGAGAGTTAGGGGTGGAACCGGTGGCCCATTGAGTTAAGAACCCTGAAGAACAATGATTAATCGATGAATTCCTATAATGGCAGATGGGAGAGAAGGCTCTAAAAAGACTCAAGAGTAACAACTCGCAGAAAGATAATTCAGAACAGATCCTTGAGTCCTAGCTCTCAGGGAACCTGTGGTCGTGGGGAGGAGGGGCGGCGGGAAGGCCAGGTTTGCAGGCACATAGGTGATCTCTTCCTTACTGAATAATCAGCGGAGGGGGGGAGGAATTTGGAAAGAACGTGTATACCTTTAACCTAATACTAAAATTGGGGTTGCGATAAGGTGGCAGTAATTCAGTCATCAGGGAAGATGTTGCTAAGAAGCTGCGAATCTAGGACGAAGAAGCTTGAAGCGGGAAAGGGGGAATATAGGAAATTTTACAGGTCTGCATCAGGGGACTTAACGAAAATTGGGGAAGAAGGACGGGTTAGCAATCTAAGTGAATCCTGTCGGGGGGGAAAAGGTAGGGGAAGGAAAGGATTATACGGGAGTAAGGGGAGAGGGGCAAAAATACTGCAGAACATGAAAAAAAGAAAAAAAAAAAATAAACAAAGGACTACTAAATAGAATAAACGGCTATACATTTAATTCAGCTGGGCAGGAGAGGTCCTCCAGATACTCAGATAAGTCAGAAGATTTGACCTACTTCTAAAACAAGAAGTAGTCGCGAGAGAAAGTGGTCTGAGGAAGGAGGAAGACGGAGGAAAATTGCACGAATCAGTGGATACAATAGTCTACAGGCAAAACGGGCCAAATTCTCCATCAAGGGCCATCAGGTCTTAGAGGCGGACATTAGAAAAGTCGGGGGAGGAGTTCTTCATACCAAGTATAGAGCAAACAAAAAAAAGCGAGTATGAACGATGGGGAACAAACTACGGGAAAGAAGGGAAAAGTTCGAGAAAAAGAAACGTGTCAAAAAAATACGAATTCTCTTCGTGGACTTGTTCGAGCGGTTTAGGCATTTAAAGGAAATACGAGGAGTAAGGGGGAAGGAGTATTAGTAATCCGGAGTGCTGTTATAACTCTACATAGAGGTAGAACTGACTTTGAATAAAAGCTCGTCGGTAAACATAGATCCTAAAACGCTGTCGGAGGAAAGGGTCATGGGCAATGAGGGACTAGACAGCTAGGGAGGGCTGCAGGAGGACTTAGGATTAGGGGAAGCCCGAGGTAACCGAACCGAATATAGGAAAACAAATGAAAGAAGGAAACTCCAAAAGAACAGGAAAAAGAACAAAGTGCTGTCTCCTAACGGAGGGTTTCATCTGGATTAAGGGGATGCATCCGCAATTCAAAAACGGAGAGTTACAAGGGGAGGAGGAGGGAGCACCTCCGCGGACCTAGATGAGAACTTCTCTACTAAGCAAGAGAAGGGGACATTCAGGGAGCCTTCTGAAGCTAGAAAAAAAAAGGGGACGTTCGAAAATAGGAAAAGGGCAGGGAAGACCCGAAAAGAAAGGAAAAAAAAATTTCAAAAGCGAAAGGAAGACGATCAGGGTCCTTTCAATAAAATAGCAAAAGTACTAACTCAATGTCAAATGAAAAGATGCGATCGGGCCAAGGGAGAGGATGGGGACTGAGGGAAAGGGGGGGGAATTTTAGCGGGCTGATCATCCTGGAGGAGCGGAATTAACCGAAAAATGGTCGCGTCCAATGTTCATAATTGGAGAAAGGAAGGGTAGGGGTCGGGGATTAAAACGTGCCTCCGTTGGAAATCTGAACCAAGAGGGAGAGTTGGTGAAAAAAAGAAAACTTGGTGTGAGGTGGGTGTTAAGGTTGATCTGGGCAGTGGGCTTGCGACGGAGCTCCATATGGGGAGGAGCGGGGGAAGAAAAAAAAAGGGGAGGGGCGGGAAATTTCGATGATGTCTTCATCGTAGGGGGGGATGAATATTGCCTCAAGGGGATGCATAAAGAAAAAAGGGAAAAATGTTTAGGGGGGGGGGAAAGGGAAAAAAAGAGAAAAAAAAGACGGGCAGGACTTAAAGGAGGGCGTATAGGAAAGGGGGGTCGATCTCCAGAATGAAGAGGTCGAGAACCATAGGCGACAAAACTCGGGGGGGAAGGGAGAAAGGAAATCCGAAGGCAAACAGGAAGTTTTGAAGATAGGAACGTAAGGGAAAAGAGGTAGATCAGGGATCTTCCAAACGGGGACATTGTCACTTGAGGAACGGGGTAATTCTAGGTATGACCTGGGGGGGGGGGGGGGGGGCAAGGGCTGAGTGGGGATGGACATCGGGGCCAGATAGCCGGTGAGACCATATCTGCAGGAACTCACGCATTCATAGAACGTTTATCTGATGAATAGGGGGGCATTCATAAGGGGAATAAAAGGGGCCGGAAAGAAAAATGTGGACTAACTTACCTACTGTCAATCTTCTCATACTATAGAAAAATTGAAAAAACAAGAATTTGGGCTTAGGAAGGGAAAACCAGGGGAAGGAACGGGGGGACGGTACTGGTAAAAAAGGTGGGGGGGTGCAGGATCAGTAACTCTCCTTAAGTAAAAAGGAAGGATTGCTATACCGGTGTACCGGGAGGGAGCAAGAGGGACGGTAGACGTTCAGCTATTGACAAGGGCCCCGGGTCAAAGATCTCATCAGGGAATTGAGCCGGGGGGAGAGGAAATTTTGATACAATTGTGAGGAAGGGGAGGAAAAGAAAACAGAGAAAGGGCGGTCGTGGGCCTGAGAGAGGAACTGGTTTAAATGACTAAAATTCTTTTGCGAGGGGGGATTTAGCAGGAACGGAGAAATGTCAAGGTGCGATAGAGGGAAGGAGTTCCGTGCAAGAGCTCTGCTATCAAATAAGCAGTCTCAGGGTATCGCAGGACGTTACAATTAAGGGGGCTGGCTTGCGTCTTAACTTGGAAAAGGAATGTTGACCAAGCGACTTGGAAGGGGAGGGTAAGCGACAAGGCCGGAGCGGATGATACAAAAGGTCGGTCTTTGGGAGACTCCTATGGGAACGGGACGGTAGGGAAGGTTCTTCTCATAGGTAGATATAAAAAAACAAAAGGGGGGAGTGATAATAGCTACTAAGAGAAAAGGGGAGTAATCGGGAGGGGCTAAAAATATCCTAAGGGGTTCATCTCTGACGCCAGAAGGCACGAACTGCAAGACAACAAGGAAATGTGGGGGTCAAAAGGGGTCCGGACGTACCAGGTCAAAAGGAAAGCGAAAGGTGTCCACACGCGAAAACCTTCTTCAACTTCGGGCAAGTCAGTGTGGTGATCTAGCTGATTAACTTCCTGAGCTGAAGGGGGGCAGAGGGCTTGAAGGGAGCTAAATCCCGAAACACCGTATCAGTTGACAAAGGTTCAACTTTGAAAAGCACCCGGGCGATCGAAAAACCGAAAATTCAGGAAGAAGGGGTCCTACCTCACCAGCCTTGAAACAGCACAACAAAAGCAGATCAGGCAAATAATAAACGGATGCGATTCTTTCAAAAAAGGGGGGGAGCTGAAAGGGGGCCAGTCATAGACGGTAAAAGGGGTAAGAAAAAAGTTCCCCCTTAACTGGTTAAATAGCAAGAATCTTAAAGCTTGAAGGATAGTGCATATGAAAACTAAGGGGAAAAATCCAGAAGGGTCCTGTCTTTTAGTAAGGAAAACTGGACTAAAATTACGGGGGACCGTTCTGAAAAATGGGTGTAGAGAAGATCCTTTAAAAAACTGGGGTAAGGGTCGACGCCAAAGCCTGGCCGGGGAGGAAAGGAGACTTGCGAATTGAACATAGAAGGAACAGGGTTCTGTTGAAACTACTGAGTCGCAAACTTTGGTTTTTGGTTCGAGGGGGGGAAAAACGTGAATTATGGTTTTTGAAAACAGGCTTGAAGACCGGACAACTAATACCTGGGAAAACAAAACGGTCCCAAAACAAGTGGACTGTGCAAAAAAAAGACCTCAAGAAACGAAAAAAGTCAAAAGATAATTATAGGAGGGGGCGGGGATTGAATAAGAGCGTCTGGAGTGACTTGTCACGCTAGAGATTTTCGGCGCAATCTGGGGAGGCAAATCATTTAGATGGAAAAGGAATATTCAGAGTCTGGGTAAGGCGGGAGTAGAGGGAAATGGAAGGGCTTCGGGAGGGAGAAAAAAAGAAAAACCACAGAAGGAAAACCACCTGGTCTGGAAACAGGGGAAAAGCGAAAGAGGCACAAAAGATAGACCGGTGTAGAGTTTCCAGCTCATCAAAGACAGTTCCGCAGAACTTAAAAAAGAAAAAAGGATAAAATTATGGAAGAAAGGGGGAGAGTCTGCCTCGAGAGTCACCATAAAATCATCTATGGAGAAAACACCGTTAAACACAATATCTAAGTGGGTCAGGGAACAAAAAGAATCCGAGTTGAAGGGGCCGGGGGAGGTTGAGAAGACCTAAAGTGCGCGACCAGAGGAAAAGAGGGGAAACACGGACTCAGAAAAAGGTGAGTATCGCAGGAAAAGGGGACCGGGATTAAAAAAAGGAAAAATAGTAGAAGAAAACCACTCATCTGCATGTGCAACAGAGCTCCATGTCGGGGGGAGAGTGGGAAGATGCGGGAATTTCCAAAACGAATAAAAAAAAGTCCAGCCTTTAAGAATGTCTGAGGGAAGGTAAAATGAATCTCCAATTACTATGGGGGGGAGGGAAGTGGTACAGTATAGGATGATGGGGAGTTCATAGATCGAGGACAGCTATTCCTAAGAAAAGAATCATCTACGCTTGGATATGTCCTGAGGAAGAATCTTCAGAAAGTAGTAAAAAATTCAGGAGTTCAATTTCTTTCTAAATTGGGTACTAGGGATGGGACTTTGGAGTTCTGGGGCCGATCTGGGGAGGCTGGGCCCACAGTCACAAGAAGGAAGAGAAAGAAAAATAAACGACGAATGAAGAATATTGAAGCATAATGAGGGGGCTGATCTGAAGCAACAAGCCTCTTCGGGGGGAGAAGGGGGGGAACCAAATCTAAATCTGGCCTACGAATCGTCACTTCTCACAGAAGGGAAGCCATCCAAAGAGGGGAACTGAAATGATCAAAAATCACGGGGAAGGGAAAACCAGACAGCAACCTCGAAAAAAAAAAGCCCTAGGACGGATTCTCAGTAAAGGAAAGGATGTAAAGAATATAGAGGGGGTACCTTCGGGCGACAAAATACCCCCTAAAAACCAAAAACTGAGGTAGGATTAAAAGGTAATATGTGGTAGGCAAATTAAGAAGAGGAGAGGGCAAAATAAATAATCCTTACTACTTAGGCGTCTTTGATGGGGATCCTTATTCTGGGGGTTGGACTTGCTACGTGGGGACCAGAGAAGGAAGGAGGTCGAGCGTCTGCAGGTTCGGGAAATAGACAGAGAGTCGGCGGACGTTTACAGATCGTCTGGAAACCCCTATCTCGCTTTGAGGAGAAAAGAAGATTAAGAGGGATGGGAAAAAAAACTACAAACGGAAGGAAGGAAGTGAAGTCGGGAGGTTGCAGCTTAAGTGACTTGTTGGGGCTCTTGAACAGGAACAGTCAAGACTCCCGCAAAAAAGTCCCCTCGAAAAGAAAAGCGGGCAACGGGGAAAAAGAAGGACACTAAACAGGAGCTGTTCATACTGTGGATGTCTGCAGTAAGAACACATCCGTCTAGGACTGGATCGCTCCAAGAGGGGGGGGAGAAGAGAGGGCAGAGCCAATTACTAAGACAACACATAAAAGAGCCTGTAAAAAGAAAATTTGACGTCTATAAAAGAGTCCGGCGGACATTTAATTCATGGCACTTCTAAGAGGAAAACAGCCAGGGGGGGAAAAGGCTTCGGAAAGGCCTCCTTAAGTGGGAAGGGGGACCGCTAAAAGGAGAAATCCATGCTGAAAATTCTATGAGGGGGGGCTTCCGACGGAGAAGGGTGTTCGCGGATTGAAGGGGAATAGTTCATTGCATAAGAGGCCGGGGGTCTTCACCTGCGGAAATTATTTTAGGCGGTAAACGAGTGGAGTAGAGGGGGAAGTCTTCAACGGGTCCATGTCAAGAAAACAGATGCGGAGTTTTGGGGGGGGCCAGAGACTTCTCGGGGGAGGGGGGGTAGCCTGGGTGTAGGGATTGGAGGGGAGGGGGGAGAGAGGAAGGGGAGGACATGAGAAACAAAATTAAGAGGGAGGGCTCGAATGAAGGATGATGGCAGTTATGATGCAGGAACTTCTTTACGGGAGGTTAGTGAGAGTCAAGCAAGGGTAGTACAGAAAAGAAAAAGAGGTGTGGGTGGCGGAGGGGGTTAGAACAAGTTAAAAAAAGAGGACGGAAAGCAACGGAAATAGTGGGGGGGGGGGGAGAGAGGAACTTTG
>Ga0179593_1383928_pt1 | contig 22060 bp, 26 predicted proteins | sample CZODoug2_1_08_16_FD_185931 | JGI IMG/M metagenome (GOLD analysis project Ga0179593, IMG submission 185931) | Vadose zone soil fungal communities from Angelo Coast Range Reserve, California, USA - CZODoug2_1_08_16fungal (PacBio error correction) | ecosystem: Environmental > Terrestrial > Soil >...
ACACCATTTTATTCGCAAAATCTTCAAGCTGGAGTCATCAGGTGAGGGAAAACCACGCCGAGCAATTTGCAATTCAAGAAAAAAAAGGCCAACGCGCGTTTATTCACTTAACCGAAAAAAAAACTTTTGGGGGGGGGGTGCGGCGGAGGGGAAGGGAGATTGCTTTCTGTTGCATGCTTGTTGGCACCCTCTATCAAGCTATTACCGCGGATGGGGTTTGAAAAAATGGACTGAAGAAATAGTACATTAAAAACTCAAGCGGTCATCGGGGTGTCGAGCGTGAAGCCGCGGGGAGAAACAAAACGAACGCCCAGAAACGAGGCAAACTGGAGGACATAACACGGCTGGCTTAACCTTATGTGATGACATCGAGGGGGGAGGGCCTCACGTTATTAAAAAACCGGAAGAAGATGAAAGAAAAGGAAGGGGTTCCCGAGGGGTGGCAGTGATTCGCTGCCGGTTGAAATCGGTTTGGCGCGACAAAAGAGACAGGGCCACGCCTATACATTATTCCCAGGACCCAGAAAGGCACGGTGTAGTCACCTTGGCGCGTGGCCTTGAGGCTTTTATAAAAAGAGGGAATGAGGTCCTTCAAGGGATGAGTTTAAAATATCATGGCCACGGAGCGAGAGGGGTGGGATTGAAGGAAAACCTGGGGAATAAGACGCAACAATTAACAAATTCCCTTAGTGAGGCTTGAGTGGGGGAAAGGTCCTAGGGGAAACGTTGTATGTGGGGGGCGCGCGGCGGGGACAGGGGATTGCCTGAAAAAAGGAAAAATTCAGACATTGTGTTGAAGGGGCGCAGAAGTCAGCGCATATGGGGGGCGGGAGGGCAGGGGGGGGGGGGGTGGTGGGGAAGGGGGGGGGCTCCGAGTGGGATCTCAAAAGTTTAGAGGCAGTAAGGGTGAAGCGAAAGTCGGAAGCTAAGCGTTGGGACGTTCGCTTGACATAATTAGGGCCAGGGCAGCCGGTCGTGTAGGGAGGAGGAAGACGAGGTTTCGTCACTTGACGCGGAAGAGGCTAAAAAGCGGTATCGATGTGAGGACTGATGGAGGGATTGGTAGTAGGGTACGCGCTTACGTCTACGAATGGACGAAAGCCGATATCGATGCGAAATTTCATCATCCTCGATGATCACGCCGTAGCAGCTATCTACGAAGGGACTGAAACAGGAGTACTTTTCGTCGCATTTGTACCTAAATGAGAAACTGGACACGGTTGGGGGGCAGGCGTGGAGTATCTTAGTGGGAAGGCCGATGAGGCGGGGGTGAGAGGGGGGGGCGGAAGGGGATAGGGGAACGAGTGGATTGTCAAGATTAGGGATCCTGCAAGGGGCGCTTACTAGGGGGGGGCCCTGCCTGAGTAAAAGGAGGATAAACGGATGCAGCGGGACCCGCTTCTAATCAAGGAACGGACCAACCTATTTTGGACAAATCAACAAGGAGGGCCCGGGGGATCCTCATTGCTTGGGGCACCAAAGAGTGATCAATATTTAGAGTAAAAACGGAATTAGGACGGAGAAAAGCAAAATTCTTACATTGTGCGCAAAACAAAACAAGATTGAAAACTCATAGCGCCTAGAAAAAGACTAGTTCTTCATGTGATGCTAATAATGGAAAAGAGAAATATTTGTACACTTGTTTACCTTATGGCCTGTAGAGAACGTCAAAAGGGGGAGCATAGCTTGCCAAACAACGGAGCGATCTGTTCAAGGTGCTAACCCTCGGAGGGCTGATTGATCCCCCACTAACAAGGAGGTTTTTCGAGGGGGAGGCGACACGGTATGCAAAAACTAAAGGGTGTTAATCGGATCATGGGGCAGACTGGCCTTGATTCCGAGGAACAGTACAGAAAGGGTCCTCGTCAAAAGGGAAGGAACGGGCCGGGTGAGGGACCTGGCTTGATTAAAGGACGGCAAAAAAGAAAACAAAAACTCAAACACCCACCAACGGGAGACAGTTTTCACCTGATGCAGTAAGTCAGTGATTAAGGAATAAAAATACCGAGGAAAGAAAAAATAATCCGAGCGCTGTCGTGTACAGCAACCTCTCCAAGGAAAACAATGTCATTGGGTCTACTTGAAGGGGTTAATTGTCTGAGCAAAGTGAAATGTGCAAAGAAGATAGTAAAGACCGTCTCGAACGGGGGGGGCATGTACAGACCGAAAAAAGTGTAAGGGAAGAATTCCCTGGTGGAAAGCACGGAGGTGCGTGAACGGGGGGCGGCGAAAGTCAGATGGAGCTCGCACCCACGAAACGACCAACAAACTAGAATCAAAAACAACAGAGGAGGAAGAAGAGGTCTTTCTTCCTTAGGGGAAAAAACCTTTCAAAAATCAAAATCGAAGGCGAGAAAGTTAAAAAAGAGACAGGATAGCGGTGACGTGGTGTGGAACGTTCAAAATGAGGTCACGCTGGCGCCCACAACGGTCTAGAGAGGAGAAATATAGGGAATGCAAAAATTTGCCTCCACAAGGAGTCCTGGGGGAGAGACAAAAGCATTTTTGGGGTCAAGGGTATGTCTAGTGGAGAAGGACAAGACATAGATATTTGGGGGGGATGGTGGTGGGGAATTACAACGAATCCGCGGAATTACGCAACTGAATAAGGTTGCAAAAGTAGTCACTTTTAGTTGGGGTTTTTGGGGGGCGGTTGGGGGGTGTAAAAGTAGGGGGGAAGGTATTAGTTACGGGGGGACGGAAACAGGTACTAAAGCCCAGGCGAAAAAAAAATAAACGTGCAAAGAGAGGGAGGAGTTCCTTGCGACTCCAAGTGGACAGTCGAAAAGAAGATGAGCCGATTAAAAAAGAGTGGTGAGGGGAGTGGTTGCGAACCAGTAGGAAAGAATTAGGCTTGGGGTTCTGACAAAACCCCGGTATCCAACACGAGGACAATAAATCGCAGCCAAGGGCCAAGGCAGGAAAACGGGGGACCGGGTCCGCTAAACGGAAAACTAAAGGGAAAGGGGGGGACAATCTTGGGGATATTGCATATTGCCGAAACACTAGAAGCACGGGAGAACTAGAAAAAAGACGAGTCCGGCGTGGTGGGTTCACAAAGTGAGACACTTGAGGGTCATACGAAAGACTTTTTACTCTAATATGGACCGACTATTGAGGGGGGTCAAGACACGAGACAAACGAGAAAAAAACTGGATTAAATAGGGGGGCAGGAAAATGAGAACTCCGTATAGGCGGGGTAACGCGGTCTTGGTAGGAGGTTAGGTAATTCCTAAGGTGAACGCATTCAGGGGGGAGAGACGGGGAAAGTTGATACAATCCAATATCCCTAGGGGTCGCTCCCAACCAGACATATCAAAAAACGAAGACATTCTCAGTTTCACATTCACGCACGAAACCCAAATAGGCTTAACACCCCTTGGGATTGTAAGGGGATGATAGAAACTGGTGGCGACAAATAGAATGTCTACGGCGGAAGGCCTCCCCGCCGGGTACAGCGAGGATAAGGGAATCAATCAGCTCATCTCCTTGAGTGTCAAGGGATTCGCAAAGGGGAGACAAAGACGTCCACTCCGAAAAGAAAAAGGCGAACCAGCAAACGAAAAGCGCAGAAAAGGGGGGTCCTCCTCCGAATTTGGAGGTCAATGAGGGAAAAGAGGAGGAAGCCACCGAAAAAGAGAGGAATGGGTCAGGTTATGTCAATTCAAGAAGAGAAAATCCACTTAGAGGATGGAGACGTAAACAAAACTGAAACTCCGGAGATTCACATCCGGGGTCCACCGTGGAGACACACCTCAGCAAGCAGCAAGACGAAGGAAAAGAGGCAAAATCTACGCCGCTCCAGTGATGGCCGGATACTCCTTGTAAGGCAATCGAATAGTAGTGGGAAGGAAGAGACCACACCGTTGGAAAGCAAACGAACATAACTCAATCCTTCACTAAAAAGGGCATGCACGGGGAGGGAGAAGAGAAATAAAAGGAGGGAAGGCACTTCCAAATACAGCGCGTGGAAAGGGGGCTCTCCGAACCCGATCAAGAATGTGGGAACGTCACCTAATGATCTGTGTATCAATAACGGCAAATCCATTCCCTCGCCCGGGTCACCATGAAACCTTGAAGAAGGGGGGAAGCTCAATCTCGGCGAGGGGACTTCCCGCGCATCAGAGAATAAAGATAGACAGTCAAGAGAAAGGGAGGAATGTTGATCGGAACCCTGGAAAAACAGGACAATTGAAGACTCGGATGAAGGAGGAGGGTCAAAAAGAGAAAAATCGGCTCATCTGGGATTCCTCCCCAGTGAGTTATGGCAGGCAGGGTGTGGCCTGCATTATCGGGACCAGAGGATCGCATAGGAGTGGTGTGACCTGCTGTCCTCTTGAGGAAAAAACCCGCTTGGAGGTTTCAGGATAGGGGGGCGGAAGAACCTGCGCTCCACCCAAGGCCGATAGAGTATGAGGTGAACCAACAAAAAAGGAAAGGACAACAGAGTTTCTAGGAAGTTTACAACTGAACGGAAAAAAAGGAAAAAAATTTGTTTTTTTGGCAGGGGGGACATGAATCAGAAAGAAGGGAAGTAGAGTGTCGAGCGGGTCATTGAAACGGCAAAAGCTTAAGAGGAAAAAGAAAGGGAAGAGTGGGTTCGAAAGAAAAGGGGGTTTGAAAAGATCTCAAAGACAAAAAAAAAAACGTTAGAAATAGAGATCTTTATTCAAAACCCGTTTTGGGGGAGAGGGGGGAAAAAGCACGGAAATCTTTCGATGAAGAACTGGGGACTCTGGGGACCACGAAAAGAGCTCTCAGGTACACAACGCGGTGAGGGATAGGAAAAAACCTGGGGGAAAAAATTTGAATGGTTTTCTTTCTGGGCAGGTGAATATTTAACCTGGATTGGGACTGAAAGGGGGGGTTTGGGGTAAAGAGAACTAGCCTATGAAGTCTTTTGTTGTAAAAAAAGACATGGGAAGATAAGACTGTAAGTCGACGTCTCCTAATGTTCCTGTTCTACAACTGAGAAAAATTCTTAAGAAAAGGGGGAATTTACGGGGGCACTTCTGAGAACTAAAAGGTCTTCTTAACATAAGGTCGAGGGAAAAACATTATGTGGGGATGAGCAGCGAGGTAATAACGCTAAACGAAATAGCCACGATTTGCCTTGGGGGAAGGGAGGTTTCTCATCAAAGTTTATTCAAGTTGACGGGAGAAGGCGGGAAGAAAAGATCGGGGAGAGCTGTTTCAAGGTCCTATCCGATATCGAAAAAGAGGAGAGTCTGAAAAAAGTAAGTCAAAAAGGTAATATCTTCTTACTAGGTCCTGAGTCTCAGCGGGCAGTTATGGAATCCCACGGCATATTTTATGTATCATGGTCTTAAAAAGGGGACATGCCAAAATTCTCTCTCTGGTAATGTCTTTAATGCCCTTAATCCTTGGAGTTAAAGTAGAAACTAAAGTTCCACTTGTAGTGAAAAATAAAACGCGGGTGTTTTTCTCTCAAGTTGGCAAGAGGGGAAGGTGACTGGCCATTGCTGCCCTCTTGTTTTTAAATGTGGGAGCTTAGGGAAGGAGTCAGCAGAAGGGGGGGAGGGGTAGATGATGAGAACTTGGTTTTATTGAGGTTCGCGAAAGTGATCTGTCTTTCAGGGGGTTAAGAGCAATGAGCGGGGGAGCGATCGTCCTATCTCTCTTGGTGGCCTCTTGACAGATCAATAGGACAAGAAGAAGGTCGTGGGGGAGAAAGACCGAGTTTAGTTGTCACTTGAAAGCATCAGGGAGAAGGAAACGGATGGAGAAGGGGTAGGGGAGAGTAGGGATGTCTCTTATATTGTCTCTGCATTGTAGTAAGATGGGGAAAAGGAAACCAGGGGAGAGAGGTTTCATCCTCAGACGCACCTTATTATGGAGAATGCATATAGGAAAGTCAAGTTGTCGGAAAAGGACTTCTCCTAAGGTTCGTAGAAAGGGGGGGGGGGGTAAAAGAATAAATCAAAGGAAGAGGGGTTACCTGTTGTGGATCTGAAAGGGGAAGTAGCTGAGTTCGGGGTAGAGGGCCCTTGGCTAGAGCAATTAAATTTCAGAGGGGATTAGGTCGGAGGGAGTTAGGGGGGAGGGCAGTCACTCTCTCTAACAATGAGGCGTACCAGGGGGGAAACAAGAAGCGACACTTGAAGAGGGTAAACTCTTCTGAGGCGTGGGAACGACAAGAAAATATGTAGAAAAAAGGGCTGAAGGAGGCCGATCCTCGGGGTTCCTGGAACCAAGAAGTAAAGGATAAGAAAATGGCTAGTCCAATTCTTCTGTCTAAAACGAAAGAGTAGTGGGGTGAGAAAAGCAAAGACATGAGGGGGGAACGAATAATAAAGCCTAAGGGGTTCGCTCCCATCAGGAAGAGAAAATATGTTGGAAATGGTTAACGGGGCTCCTCCATGTACGAACATGAAAAAGTTCAGGGGCCAAGGCAGAACTTGTAGGGCGAAAAAAAAAAAGCTTAGGGAAAACAGTCCTCCCACCAGTTCTTGGAGAAAAGGGGGGACGGAGACAGGTACGCACACAGGAGGTTTGGGAAGCGTATGGGAGGGGAGTAAAATGGGAGGAAGGGGGCACACTTACTAAACCTATCTGAGGCAAGGGGACTTACTCCGTGGGCGTAGGACATGAAGGGAAGAAAAAAAAAGTACATAAATAGCAACGGAAGAAAACAAAAAACAAAAAAAGGAAAAAAAAAAACAAACAAAGGAAACTACGAACAGGAAATTCCTTCCAAGTAAGGGAATGGGAAGGCGGAATCGAAATTTCACGAAATCCACATATCGAAGGAGGGTCAAGAATACCTCTCAAGGAAAAAGTTCAACGATTTTGGGGGGGGGACCAAGGGGTACTTTTCGGCGCAAAGGGAAATTGGACAGAAAACGAGATGACGAATCGAAAAATGTTGTTAAGCAGGGAAAAGAGGGAATGAAAAAAGAAAAAGTGTCACGGGGAAGAAGGATTAAACACCGGTTTCATATCACGGGGGGGTAAGGGAGGATGGGAGTGGGGCAGATTTGAGGGAATCGTCAACTAACCACCCGCAGACATCAGACTCAAAAAAAAAAAGAGGGATGCTGAAAGAAATGTCTGAGGGAGGAGTCGAAGCTTTCCTGCAAATCGAATTCCGGGAAAATTCACGCCTACAGTGCAGAGGAAAAAAGGTGACGGAAGTGGGGAGGGGAAAAGTGCTGCTCAGTTCATAGGAACCTGTCTATAAAGATCGTGAAATGTGCAATTGAAGTCTTGGCGCCTCAAACTTCCACCTGAGAAACAAGGACGAACCAAAGGAAGTGGGAAAGTTGGAGAGGGCTCTTTCGCTACACACATATATGATTTTGGAAATTGAAACGAGGTCGCTTCCGCGTAAACGACATTATACGGGAAGAAGGTTAAATGGTGCTAGGAAAGGGGGCAGTGTGCGGGGGTGTTTCCGGTTTTGGTGTTTCGTTTCCGTAAAAAAATAAAGGCACGGTAGCGAGAAGGTATTACGACCTAGAAAAAAAAAAGGAGTCAAGTAATGTGGCTCTAAAAAAAAAAGAGTCTCGGTAAAGGGGAAAACTTGGGAGAAGCACAGGGGGTCGACAAGTGAAAAAAGAAGAATTGTCTAATTACAGAAAAAGAAAGTTTCGGACAGATGTGGTTTGGGTGGTGGGGGGGGGGGGGGGGGGGGGGTGTTGGGGTGGGGGGGGTTGGGGTGGGGGGGGGGGGGGGGGGGGGGGGGGGGGTGGGTTCACATACCCCCGGCCCTTTCTTCTTGTTTACGGAAACCTGGAATGACCTCGGGAATCCTGAGCCTTTTGGCCAATTCTTGCTGAAAAGGGGGAGTGGGGGAAAAAAAAAAAAAACACCGGGGAAACAAGGGGGTCACCTAGGCATGAAGGTTGATGAAGATGAGAGAAAAAGGGGAAATCCTTTGATTTTACTCTATGGATCGCTATTTTTCATCTGGTTGAGGGGGGGGTTGGAAAAAAAAGGAGACTCAGTGTCAAAAAAAATAATCTATAAGGGACCGAAGGGCCTTGGTCACTCCTCCTGCCGGGAAATCGGGCCTCACGTGCCCTTGTCGGGAAAATAGGCTGCCATGAGGAAGGGGAAGAAAGAGTAATGCAGCGGGTCCCGTGAAGGCGGGGGAGTTGAGGGGGGGGATGAATTCCGATGCGCAAACTCGTGTCCCTTGCGATCAAAGAAGAAGAAGAAATAATCAAGAAAGGGGAAACGTCTAGCTCCGCCCCCATGAAGACATAAACTACTAGACACGGCAAAAGCAGATCCGAAAAGATCTTGAAAGGAAAAACCTTGTCTGTCGTGGAAGGTACAAGGCAGTGAGACGAAAAGTGAAGGGGGACAAAAAAAAGAGGAGGGGGCCTTAAAGAAGGGAAGGAAATCGAGGAGAGTCGGCGTAGCTCTGCGGTCTTAAGAAAAGGAAAAGAAGGGGAAAGACCGGAGAAAGGGGCTATAATTCATGCAAGAAGAGCGAACTCAATACCTCTACGGGCCGCACGCCCGAGAGGTGGGGGAAAGTAAAGGAAAGGAGGACAGCCCGACAAACCGGCTTCTGGTCGCGACAAGGGGGTCGGAAAAGCTTAAAAGGAAACCACTTCTATAATGCTATGGATCCTTCCACGAAGTGTCGCTTAAATTACCAGGTTAAGACGGAGAATCAAAGCAGCCGAAAAGGGAAAAAACACAGCAGCCGAGCCATCCGAGCAACATCTTCTCTGGGAAAAATAGTGAAGGGGCCGGGTCTCCCATTTTTCACAAGAACCTTTATTTCCATATACCGTGAAGGAAAACGAGATATTGAAGGAAAAAGCACAAGTTCCAGAGGTCTACTAATCCCAGCCTTTCATTCTGGTGGGCCGGAGAAAATAATGGGAGTGGTAAGGGGAAAGTCCGTCCAAAAATAAGCGCTATATAAAATGAGCGAAAAACAGCTCAGAAGGGAAGGGGGGGGGGACGAATGAAAGAGGTATCCGGAGCAAGAGATTGACAATCAAGGAGACATCCTGGGGAAGAAAACACTGATAATCTCTTCTAGGACTCGTTAATGAAAGTCTGACATGGAGCGAAGAAAGTGAACAAAAAAGAAAGCGCAACTGGAATCTACTGCTGCATCTAACATTAAACGGAAAGATTTCCAGGAAGTACTGAGCAGGCTTCAGAAAAAGGGAGGAACACCGTTAGGAAGAAAAGATGTGACACTCTACCTGGTATGAAGCGACGGTCGTGTGAAAGGGAAAAAATGATCGTTGAAATAAACAGTTTTGGTTTTCGGTTGGAGATCGGGGGGAGAACAGAGAGGGGAACGGATTCGCAACCCCCTCTAAGCGTTTATGGTGCGTAATAAAAGGGTCGGAAGAGAAAATTGGCTGCATAAAAAGGAACGGGAAAGGCGAGGGGGAGTAGGAAAAAACACCAAATCTGGGGTAAAGAAACGTTCCCTTCCATGTTGACAAAGGGAAAAAGGAACAAAAAAGGCTGGTGGGGGGGGTTTCAGGGGGGGACAATAAAAAATTCAAAACGCGGAAGTGTCGGGGTAAAAGTATCAGTTAAGAGCAGGAAAGTGGCTAAGGAAAGACACAAGTGGATAAAAGGGAGCGGCATAAAAGAAGGAAGGGTTGCGAAGAAAGGTGGGGGAAGGAAATCGAGACCCAAATGATTAGGAGAGGGAGGACTTATCAAAAAGTGGAGGGGGAGAATCGGAAGAGGGACAGCTTTCAATCTCAAGACTGTGTTCCCTCGGGGGGTAATCCCGCCCGGCCTAAAAAGGGGGAAAAGGGATAAGGAAAAAGGGTACGGATGAAAAGGAAGAAAAATGGGAATTTTTTGAGTGTAAACATTTAAAAGTCAAGGGTGGCATTAAAAGGGGGGGTTGTGGGGGGGGACACGTCAGATATTGAGGAGCCGTCAGAGTGGGTTTGAGCGCCATGGACATAAAAGAAATAGGAAACACGGAAAAAAAAGCAATGGGTGCGAGCGGACTTAAGTTCGAAAAGGTGGAGAAAAAGGGGGGGAGAAAACCGATATTCAGGCAATGGGGGGTTCATAAGGGAAACCAGACGGCGTACGAGAAAGGGGCGGAGGGGGAAATGTATGGAAAAGCTGGAGGTTTCTCCGAAAAGGTTAGAAAGAAGAGCTATGACGGTCCTCACTTGGGGAAGGTTCACTAGGGAGGGAAAAGCAGTGGGTAAACCGCGTTCTTGTCTTAAAGATATGAGAAAAGGGAGCATGGAATAATGCAAGGGGATAGACTCGATGAGAGGCAGCATCCCCTTAGGAAAGGTGATAGAAAAGAGAACTTCGGATTCTGGGGCAGGGGAACAACTATGCGGATAAGGACAGGATGAAAGTTTTCTGAGAATCGGACCACTGGTCGCTCGGGGGTTTAAAGCTAATGGGAAAACCACTGAAGAATGGGGGGAGCGCAAGAAAAAAAGGAACTGAGTGCCGTGATTTGACTCTAGTGACGTGACGGAGGAGTGGGAAAAGAGATTAAGGGGACTCAAGTCTTATGGGCAAAGAATGTTATGGTTGTAAAATGGCGTCGTGCATATTTCAGGGGTGGGGGGGGGGAAGTCGCTGAGGCGGAGGGGGGTTGGCGAGTTGCGGCAGTTAGGTGGGGGGGAGCTTCTGGTTCATTTAAAAAGAAGGCGAAGTGGGGGTCAGGTCGCATCTCTACTAAAACGTTGGGGGGGGGACTCGGGACAATACCAAAGAGGGGGAAAGAAGCAGGTAGGGGAGGGGGGAGGGGCCGGTTTCAGGCACGGAGCTAAACTATCCTGTAGGGCGAAAGACGGGGGGGGGGTGTACAGTCATGTGGGGAGCTGCTTCTTCAGTATCGGGAGATAGGTCAAGAGTGACCTTTCACACACGTACTAGGACAGAAGCCGAAGAGCTGCTGAGGGGAAGAGCAAGAGGGGAGCACGTGGGGGGTTGTGGGGGGTTGAAGGAATCGTATCAGGAAGGTCTGAAAAGGATAATTTGGAGGGAGAGGAAAAGTGGGTCTAAAATGAAGGGGGTTACTTACGAAGCTTTTGTACCAAGGGGGGAGGGGGAAATGAAGGAAAGGGGAGTGGCGATCTTTCATTGAGGAATTTATCGCTATCGAGGGAGTAGGTCGGGAAATTTAAAGGGAAGAGGAACGCACGGAGGGAGGCCAAGTCGTTCTTAACAAGGGCGAACATTAAACCAAAAAGAGAAAAGGAGGAACTTGACCGCTTCCGATGTGATTGAACTGGCACTTCAAGCAATATTGTGAAAAATCCAAGGGAGGGGAGGTACTGCAGGGACCGTGTCTGGAAAATCTCTCGGCAAGATTGAGAGGAGTCAACGAAGAAGTGGAGGGGGGGGGTCGAGTTCGCAACTTGGGGTGACACCCTCATAGACAAAGACGCGCTAAGAACTGTAGAATCTAAATGATGGAGGGGGAGACGAAAAAGAGAAAATATGTGGACAACTTGTTTACAGGGGTAGTGGGAAAGGGACGAGAAAGAAACAGAGCTTGACACCAGGAGAACGTGAGGGATCTCTTTTCTTGATCCTGGGTAGAAAACAAGAGGGGTTAGGGGGGAAAAAGGTATAAAAACTGGGGTTACACTCAACTGCCACTCTTATTTGTTTTGGGAGAGAAGAGCCTAGGGGGAGAGGCCACTGGTCTCGAAGCAATATATTCGCACGTAAGGAAGAAGGGGGGGGAGTGAGGAATGTGCAAGGTCGACGAACGTGCAAAGAAACGAAAAAAGGAACAACAAAAAAAGGACGACTGGCAAAATGATGCCAGGGAAGTAATGTTAAAAACTTCTACTCGCGTGTAAATCCCAGAAAATCCACCAAAAAAAAAGAAGCGACAGGAGGGAGGGGGACGGCGAAAGAGAAAGAAGTCCAAAATTCCTGCTGTGGCAAGAAACTGGCGGGGGATTGAAAAAAAGGTAAGAAGGTCATACGCTAGTAGGGATAACGACTAGAAGGGGTGTGGGCGCGAAAATTCGGTCATTAATTCGGGAAAGGACGAAGAGGAAAACTTGTGCAGATTCATGGGAGGGAGGGGAAAAGGGGGGGAACGTAGGAGGAGATTTGAATACTCGTCAATACTAACACAAGAAGAAATCTATGAAAAAAAGGATGAGAGAGAGTAGATGTGTCGTGCGGGGTACGTGTACTCTGGAATAAAAGAGAGGACGAAAAAAATGTGCCCGGAAGAAAAAGGAGACTCACCGGGGTTACTTAAAAGGGGGAGGGTGGAAAAGGCAATTGATAGCGGGCGCAGAAAAAAAGGGCGAGAGTAGAGCACTATCTTTCTGTCAATAGACTTTTTCTGAAACAATTCCACGTCAGGGGGGAAGTCGGGAAAAAGAGAAGTTTTAGGGGGCTCTGTGGGCGTGGAGGCCTACACGGGATTGGATGGTGGATTTATGGGAAAAAAGAGGCGCGTAAGAGGGAGGATACAGATCATGGGGGGGAAAAAATGAAAGTTTTTCTTTGTGGGGTGGAGGGTTGCTGGGGGGCGTTGGAGTGTGGAGTGTCAACGTAAGGAGGGAAGGTGGACGCAGCCTGGGAAGACCCAAAATAGGGAAGCTGGGCCGAGAAATATCGTCATGATTTAAGGGCGGAAGACGGGGAGGAGATAAGGGATTACTATGAAAGAAAAAGGTTGTGAAGGAACAGTTTTAAACCACTCGAGAAAGGTGAAGGGGTGTGCGAAAAACTGTTCACCCGCGTTGACATAAGACAGGACGAAAGGGGGGGGGGGGAACCCGTTCTGTGAGGAACAAACGGGGGGGGGGGCGCTTAGATAACAGGCCACTAAAGGGGAAAAATTAAATGATTTAAGAGGGGGAGAGAAACTAGAAGCTTTAGAGTCCGATAGTAGACGATCGGGGGTCCTCACTTTTGGGCTGGGTTATAAAAAAAGTGAAGGGAGGGTCGACATATATTCCGGTGGCCCAGGGGAAAATATTTCCTAGAAGGGCAATAAAATGACTACGGCGAAAAAGGATGGGAAAATAGGGCGGCCAGATTAAAAGATCGAGGGGAGGGGGGGGGGGAACGCTTAAGAAGGACTGTTATTGGTTTATGCTATCAAAGGCGAAAGAGGGTGCAAAGTGACTATCCACATCATCCGCCGAAGAAGCAAATCAAGGAAGGGACGCTCTCAACCGGAATCCCAGGAAAGAGGCACAAAAAGAAAAGAAGGGATAACCCAGTCCCCCAGGGGTGGGTCAGGGGATTATTCAGGGAAAGGGAGTGGTTCAAAAGGGAGGAGGAAGGGAATGCGTCGATTAGCCTTCCTGACAGAGTGATCTCGCTATATGAAAATTAAAAAATCAGGAAGAACGGAGAAAAAGGAAAAGAAGTAACGCATGGGGAGGGCTTATCATACTTCAGAAAGAACCGAAAAAGAAAAGACGCTGAGGGACTAACTCCGCGAATCGGTCGCGTGAAGCTGGGAAAGTTATTCCACGGAGGAGGCCCTACACTCACGCGTAGGGGGTCCTATTGCAAGGGGGGAAAATCTGGAAAAGTCCGGCCATATCTTTCAGGAAAAGGGGGGGGGGGCACCTCTGGATGTGGATTAATAAAAGGAAGCCCCTCAAGGAAAAAACCGCCCGAATCATCACACCGGACCATACGCCTAGGAAACTCTTAAAAAAGAAAGGGTGAAAAAAAAAGGGTTATTTGAAGATATAAGACAGGTGCACTCTCTCATGGGGGTAACCAAAATCTCACCACATCAACCGGTTGAAACGAAAGGGGAATAAGACCGGAAAAAAAAGGAAGTTGGTTGAAAATCTAAATCCATTCTCCTTTAGGGAGACCTCAAGAGGAGAAGGCCGGGGGAAGTTAATCAAAGAGATTAGACTTCCTTTCCTCATGGGGATCAATAATGTCCGTGACGAATGAACGGAAAAAGGAGAAAGAAGGGGCTCAGGATTCCTACGTTCCGAGGAGGGGATCCGGAGGTAAGAAAAGGGGGGCTTCAAAGTAGTAGTCCTAGTATCGACCCCAAATATCTGAGGGGAAAACGAATCAAAGGATGGAAAGGAACTCGTAACTTTCTGTAAAGAGTGGGCTCTCTTCAAAGGAGGAAAAGAGGGGCTTAGGATCAAAGAAAGGGGGCCTCTACAACTTGCCTCCGAAGTGATAATTCCATGGGAAAGGCCCGGATGAGAGGGAAAAGACAGGGAGTAGAAGAGGAAGGGGGGGGGCGAAGAGGCCTTCAAAATCTTCTCAACCGCGAAAGCCTATTTTTCCTGTAATCGAGAAAAAAGAGGGACCAGAAAAGAAACACATTGAAACCGGGAAGATAGTAGAGATTGACTTACACCCCAACCTCGAAGGAGGGTCAAAAACAGAAGTTTCCCATCAGTAAAAAGTTTTAAAAAAGAAAACGCAAAAAAGGGAAAAAATGGGGGGGGGTTGACGGTTTTAACCCTTCCCCCTAGAAGAATTTCCCATGTCTGTCAAGAAAGAAAGGAAAGAAGGGAAAAAGGGGAGGAAAGCAGGAAATAGTAGAGGGGCGAATAAACTTTTTTAAAAAAGAGATCAAACAAACAAAGAGTGAAAAGTATGGAATAGGAAAAGAAACCGTGGGGAGGGAGAGGAAAGGGCCGCTTGACCGCCCTTGGGTGAAGTTTCATTATCCACTCAAAAATCTGTAGTGCAAAGAGAAGGCAAATGGGGGTTACGGAGGGGCAAAAGGCAAAAAATTTGGGGGAATTTTGAGGACGGTCTGTTTCAACATGGAAAAGTTAGGATGGGAGGAAGAGGGGGGTGGAGCATCCCTCTATAGTCCCATCTTTTTTAGTAAAAGGGGGCTAGCTAAAGGGTAACAGGAAACTACAAGAGGGCGAGTTGGGTCGAATAGGGGGGGGAAGCCTAGGTTCTCCAAACGAGGAGAGAAGAAAATGGTGTTAAATCAGGAAAAGAGGGGAAAACGAACGCGTTACATCACCAGGAAACTCAGGAGCTAGAGGCCGAAGGATTATAACGACGAGCACCGAAGCAGATGGGATAGAAGTCTATACAGGTGTTCTTTTTGGAAAGGTGGAAGGGAAAAACGGAAAAAAAAAAGCTTGCGAGATATTGAGGGGAAGGATAGTGGACATGGAAGGACTTTCGAAAGAAAAAAGATCTCCTCGATTCACGGAAAAACCCGTGGAAAGGTGAACAAAAGGTGGCGAGGCAGGCGGAACCGGTAAGAGGCCAGTGTAGAAGACCCCCTAGGGAATGGGATAAAAAGATGATCTGGTGGAAAGAATCAGAAAAACGGAGACCTCGTACTGGAAAAAAAATAAGTGACCGTCCCGTTGCTTGTGGAGTGAGAAGAGAAGACACAGGGAAGAAGGGGGCCGGTCTGATTAAAAAAGGAGAGCGTGAAGGGTGAACGATCGTGAAAATATATGAGGGAAAGGGAACTTGTAGGAGGGAAATGGGGAGGTGTTGTAAAAACTGAACGGGACGGACCAGAGTCAGCGAAGATGGGGAGGAGAAGGGGAGGAGGAGGCGGGGTTGGGGGGGAAAGAGGGGTGGTAGGCGGGCCATTTACACTCATTGAAAAGGAGTTAGGGGAAAGAGGGGGGGGGGATATCGGAGGGGGGGACTGGGACCTCTGACATTCTCTGAGCAAATAAGGGAGTGTCTTGCGGCTTAAAGCGGGGGGAATTTCCAATGAGAGGGGGAAAAAAGCCGTTCTGCGGCCCTACGGCTTTTATGGTGCAAGGGAGGAGGGGAAGGAGAAAGGGGGAGATAAAAGTCGAGTACCTTGCTACAATGGACCGGGAACTCAGGAATAGAGTCTGAGGAAATAATAATACGGATCAAGGAAGGAGAGAAAAGCTAATCGGACCGCAGTCTACCTGACGCAATGAATGTTTACAGAAAGAATCAGGGGAAAGAAAACGGGGGGGGGGATTGGAACTCTCGGGGGGAGGGATCTGAAAGTAATTCGATGATCTTTGTTCAGAGGTAAGGGGGGGAAGAAGGGGAGGGGGAAGGAGGAATTCTGGATTGAGTGGCTTTTTATATGGCAGGGGCAGGAGGGCGGAAAGGGAGGAAGGACCGAGGGGAATGAAAAAGAACCGCGTCCACCTGGTACACTCTTTCGGGATATGGAGGAAACTGCACAAGAAAGGGAAAAGAAAAATGGCATTAGGGGTCTTCCGAGCTAGGGGGCCCTCAGAGAATCAGGGAAAATAGGGATCTATGAAAAGGATCTCTACACGCAAGTCTTCACTTGTAGCAACAACCAGGAAGGAGGACACATAAGAAGGGGGAAAAGGAGAATCAAAGGCTTCTAAGGAAAGGTAGTCAAAAGTATAGCACTACTGTACAAAAGGGGTATCCGTAGTTCCCCTGTAGCCAGAACAACTCGTGGGTCGCACAGAGGTCTTGACACGGGCGGGACTGATGGCGGTATGGGAAAGGGAGGAAAAATAGGGTTAGCAAAAGACAAGAAAGGAGTGTTCGAAGTCTGGGGGCTCAAAAGGGTTGGGCTCGAAGCACAAAAACTTAGGGGGGGGAAATCACACTCATAAGGAAGGGGTCGAATGTCAACGGGAGGGACAGCAAAGAACAGGAAGAGAGGGATACGGCAGTTTACGAGTACGCGAAAGTTAGCTGGGGGGGATTCTGGAGGGGAAGGTCACCGGAAGGAAAGCCAGGTGAATCGAAGAAACAAAATACACGCACGGCCCAAGTCTATGACGTTCTCAACTTCATAAGAAAGGTGGGGGAAACCACGGCGTGGAAAGGGGAATTGTAGTTACAGGGTCTGCTGACAAAGCAGATATCTAGGGGGTGGTGGGGGAACCACTGGTAGGAGACAATAGGAAAAATATCCATTTCAACTGATTAGGAAGGGCATAAAAGGGGATGGTCTTGAGGAGGAAAAGGACATGAATTGGGAGAAAAGGGGGGCCGAAAGGATAACCGCTTGGGTGGGTAACTAAAATCTTTTGAGAGGGGGAAGAGAGGAAACAAACGGGGGTTCATATCAAAGGGAGGTTAACATTGGGTTGCCTCGAATTGAGGGGGGGGGGGGGGGAAAAAGAGAAACGAGGAAGAGAAAGTCCTCATATCCTCAGCACACAACAGGGAGTATAGGGAAGAGAGTGGGAGGAGGTGGAATTAAAGGAGTTACTCTTGTATCATCAAAGAGGGGATCAGGAACATTGGGCACTCTACATTTCAGGAGGAAAGGGATAATGGGATGAAAGGGGGAACCAGTTCATTGAAACTCCCACCACTTACGATAAGTAGAATATATAGGGATGTAAGGCTAAGTTTCTCCTCCACTCCAAATGGATGTTTAACGGAGAAAAACAAGTGGGCCGGGTACTGGGGCTAAAGGAATACATATACGATGGGATTTTTTATGTTGTGGAACTCAGCGAGAAGAAGGTAATAAGGAAGGGAAAGACGCAAGATAAAATTGGTAAAGGGGTGGAGGGTGGGGGGTTTGGACTCGTTTTGGGGGGGCGGATGTTCCAGGGGGGCTGAGGTGGGGACCGCACCCAGGTCCGAACGCCCAACCGGTCAGTTAATCCAAAGAGAGGGGGGATGTAGTGGGGGGGGACTGATATAAGAATTGCAAGGTGAAGGTCACCTGGCTGCCTTCCAGAATGCTATTTAAACAGAAGAGGTGCGTTCCAGTACAAGGGACGTGAGAGCAGAAGCACCCTCTCGAAACTCCTTCGGTCGTGAATGTTGTACGGAGTAACATGGGAAGAAACCAGGCTTGGGAAAAACCAGACACTCGGCAAATGCCGCCGACCCCAGCAACTGGGGTGCCCATCCATGTTGGGCAATCAAAATTGCTGAGGAAAAGGTGCCTCTGAAGATGATGTAGACGTGAGTCGGCGGGGGGCAACTAGACGGCCTTACACAGTGGGGGGGAAAATAAGTGGAATAGGGGTAAAGTCCAAAGACAAACCCCTGCAAGTATGGTGGCTCAGCCGCCAATAGTGCGGAGCTCGGTTTAAACTTGGGCGCGGACTGCGACTGTGAGAAACGTATCAAAAGGGAAAAAGACAACAATAGCATAAAAAAATGATAAAAAACAATACAAAATATATTCGGTGTCTAGAAGAAAAAATATTGAAGGGAATTGTGGCGAACCTAGGAGACATAAGAAAAACAAACGCTCAGAAAGTTTGAGTGGGATGGGTTCCGGGGAGTCAACGAAGACGAACGGGTCCTCGACACGAGTAGCCGGATGGGGGAGTTTCAAGTTACAGCTGTCAGACAACAGTGGGGCAGAAAAAAGTGTGGACCAAGTGGAGTTATTAGAACCGCAAAAAGACGCAAGACAACAAACCTGGGCATTCGCTCCCAGGAACAAAAGCGCGATCTAACGGAATCAGCCGCATTTACACATACCCTAAGAAACAGCTATTAAGGCAAAAAAATTGTCTTCCCCCATTTTGAGTTATGAGGAAAAGTACGTGCAATACAAAAAAAGGAAAAGTTCATACAGCTTTCTGTCATACTCCGAAGAGGGGAGGGGAAGAAGTGCTTTAAACGACGCTCGAAGGAGGGACTTTAAAATAGGAGCTCAAAGGGAGAAGACTCTCCGTCTAGGAAAGGAAGCTGAACCTAAAAAGAGGAAGAAAGGATCTGAATCCAGACCCTGGAAAGGGGTGGCAGGCGTGACAAAGGAACGAAAAACATCGAGGGAAGAAAAGAAAAAGACACGGAGCTTTTAAAAATTTCCCGGAAAAATTCCGCCTCTCGATTTAAAAGGGGAGCCTAAACCTCGAAAAATTTCAGCTGTAACCGGGTACCTCGGAATCCCAGAAAGGGGCCAGTCAACAACCTGCCGCAGCAAACGAAGGGGAAAAAGAGCGCTGAAGGGAGCCAAGTTCAACAACGCATCCTATGGCACTACCTTAAAAGCACCAGATTTTAAAAGAAGAACAAACACAGAAAAGGTAAAAAACTCAGGAAGGGCAAGACGTCGTTATTGGGGAGGAAAGAGACTACCAAGGGGAAAGGGAGTAGAATGAAGAAAGAAAAGAGGCCGGTGGCTTATCGACTAACATCTCCATCATGCCACTCAGAAATCTCAAAAGGGGTATCAATAAAGAATGCAGCTCTCCCCAAATAAATCCGTCTCATCTAAGACTGTTAATCCTATTATGAGGGAGGGAGCTAGGGGAGGAAGGAAAGTGGAAAAGAGGGAGGAAAGCACGATGCTCAAGACCATAAGGGGGACTGTCTAAAGAGGAAACAGGGACGTTCAGAATCATTTCTTCTCTGGCGGCTGGGGTCGACACTCGCGGCGTAAATCAATGGTGGGAAAGGGAGGGACCCGTGTCAAGGGGGACTTTAGGATCATGATCGTGAAAGGGGGGGGAGGGATCTCATCTGCGGGGGGCTCATAGGGCTGGGCCAGAGAGCACAAAAAACGCTTTTAGGGGGAAGGAAGTTTAGGAAGCGGAAACCCATGGGAGAAAAAAGAGAAAGGGGAATAGCAAAGGGGGAGAGGAACCCCGCTGGATGACAACATAAATTCCAAGGTTGAACCTCCTCCCGAAGGACACAAAAGGGGGGGGGGTGGGGAGTTTCAGTGGAATAATCAAGCAAACTAGGTACGGGCAATCCATGAGAATCTCTTTGCTCATGCAAGCGTAACCCCAGGGAGAAGAGGGGAAGAGGAAGGGAAAAAAAAAGAAAAACGTGGAAGACAAAGGAGGGGATAGAAATGAGAAACATTGGCGAAAAATAGAAGAGGGGAAGAGGTCCGGAAAGGGGGGGAAAGAGGTCATCCGCCCTCTCATGTCACTTGCTCAAAAACACTAAAGGGGGAGGATGATCTCGGAAAAAAAAAAAAAGGGGGGGGTTAGTAGGAGGGAACATTTAATAAGGTTACGTCTTGGCACGGCGCCTGAGTGGGGTGGGGGGGGTTGAAAGAAGACTGACTAGAGATTATTGAAATTAGAGGGGTGGGAAAAAGGGGGGGGGGACTTAATAAAAAGGCTACAAACTTTCAGAGGGGGGGGAAAGGAACCGTCGAAAAAACTCTGAGATTCAACACTGAAGGAGCCTCTACGTAATGAACCAAAAGGGAGGGGACAAAAAAGGCTAGTTGAAAAGGATTACGGGCGGGGAACTACCGGTGAAATAGAGACAGAACAGAGAAAGTGACTGGTATTCAAAGCTTCGGAACAGGGAGTTTCTCTGACGGGAGTGGGAGGGTAAGCTCATCGATAGCAATGGGGAAAAGGTTACGCTACTCCAAATCGGGAAAGGGAGAGGAGGGCCCGTAAAAGGGGGGAATGAAGCGCTTGCGAGGGGGTCTCTTAGGAAGGTAGGGAAGAAAAAAACGAGGAGGAGGTAACTCAAGATATATCTGCGGATAGATTCGCTGAGAGGAGAGGGGGTGGAGGGGGGGCGGAAAGAATGGGTACCGTCCAATCGGGGGGGACTCTGTGCCCGTTCCGATGGAAAAAAAGGATAAGAAAATTCAGGTAAAAACGGGGATGTGGGGGTCTAGGAGTCGTTGTCTCAAGATGTCTTTAACTTTTAAGGCTGGCAAGAAAAGGGGAGGGTTTTGAAAAGGGGGGGGGGAGATGAGCAACATACTCCTGATTGTGGGAATCCGGGATTTCGTGGGAGGGGGGGGCCCGAGTCTTTTTTGGGGAAGACGCAGAAAATTTCATGGTACGAGAATAGGTCATGAGAAGAGGCAATAATGAGCTCGGGGAAGGGGTCCGCGGAAGAGGGAGAGGCCACACCAAACGTTCCTGAGGGAGGAGCCGGGGGAGGTCCGTTTACAACAGGTTACGGACTCGGGCAAATTATTCGGGGATTCGAACGAGGAGGGGAAAGTAGAGAGGGGAGAGGAGGAGAAGAGGTCAGATGAGTACTAAAAAAAAAGCCAGATCAGCTGCTGAGGGAAAGGAAAATCATAGGGAGAGCAGGGCTTAGAAGGCTATCTATACCAAAGGGAGTAATTCTACTTTTGCTAACAAAATAAAAAGGGGAAAAAAGAGGCACTGGAGAAGGGGGTGGAGGAAAAGGTCGTGAATGAAAGTATGAGGTGTGTTGCTCTGAAGGTCGAAGGGGGGGAGGGGAGAAGGGAATGGAACAGGGATTATTTCGGAGAGGTAGACGGGGGGAAACTCTGAGGGAGAAAAAAAAAGCTTGCATAAGCAGGCATTAATAAGAAAGAGAAAGGGAGGAAGGAACTCAAGCAGATGCCTTTGGGCACTTAAGACCGATTTGAAATACAGGCTTCGGAGTCTCCTATCCTCGGGTTCCACAGAAGCTTTCTTAAATTATGATCGTAAACCGGAAGAGAAAAACGCAGGATCACTTTGTGCAAAAAATAACAAAACTACCAGAACTGAGAGGGATAAGAGAGAGGCTATTGGGGATGTCAACACGGAAATGAAAAAGGGGGTTACAATGGGGGAAGGGGGGGGACCGTCAATACATAAAGTGGGTCCCAACCTTCAAAAGATCTGGGGGTAGGGGCTCCAGGGAGGAAGGTTAGAAAAACAGGGGTACGTGTGTCGATTGGGGAGGAAGAACCACTTTAAATCACACACTAGTGGGGTTTTTTACTCTCGCAATCACGTTTGGGGTCAGACCTTGTTCATTGTCTTCCGCCAGAAATAGGAAGAGATTAACAAGTGAAGAAGGGTGGGGGCAGGTATTACTGGCGGAAGGGACAGAAGAATACTGTCAACAAAAAAACCAAAAACAAGGGGGGAAAACAAAACTCAACAGGCTACTAAATGAAAGGGGAACTGATGTCACTGTAAGATGATTCGGAAAACCGAGAAAGCAAGGGGAAAGAGGAAAAAAAAAAAAACTTGGTCGTGTTCAGGCCCAACAGAGCCACTTTCAACTGGAAGGGGGCGCGTGGAAAATAAGGGGGGGGAGTTGGAGGGGGAGGAAAGGGATGCATGTATACACTATATGGGCAGCAAAAGATAACGTGGTTGGCGAGAAAGAGGAGGGAAGGAGGCTGGAAGGGGGAAGAAAAGAGGGTCACTTGTGATAGTAGCGGAACATTGGGCAGAGGGGAGAGGGGGGGGGGGGGGGAAGCGAAGAACGACTAACTACGAAAGAC
>Ga0179593_1508875_pt1 | contig 22059 bp, 19 predicted proteins | sample CZODoug2_1_08_16_FD_185931 | JGI IMG/M metagenome (GOLD analysis project Ga0179593, IMG submission 185931) | Vadose zone soil fungal communities from Angelo Coast Range Reserve, California, USA - CZODoug2_1_08_16fungal (PacBio error correction) | ecosystem: Environmental > Terrestrial > Soil >...
TTTGCCTGCTGGGCTTCCATTCCTCCTTCTCGCCGTGGGGGAAAACTTCTAAGGGGCGAGATGGATTATGCGCTAGGTAATTCAAACTGGGGAGGGGAATTAGCAGTCTTCCATCTTCCGGAGGAAGAAGAGGGAAAGTCGTTAGCGGAAAGAAGGAAAAGAAAAGGAAGGGAAAGACTCGCGCAGTCTGGGCACCGAAGTACTTCTCGAATCCCCCAGTCGGGCAACCTCCGCCGTTCCAGGCGTCGTGAGCAGCTCCCAGGAGAAAAAAGGAACAGAAAAGGGAAAACTAATCCAAATCGGGCGCGCAGGGGGGGAGGGGAAAAATGAAGCGCGCATGCGAAATAATTCCGACCGCCCGCCCGCCCTTTCTCCCGGGGAGACTCACTCCGGAAACGCGGCAATGCTAGAGAGGGTGGAAAAGAACCGAGGAAAGGAACGATCCGCTACCCGTCGAATGGAAGAGAAAATCTACACAACCCCTGAGATTGTCTAACATTCCATTCAGAGAGGAGGACGAAGAGGGCGCAGCGGCGAAAAGCAAAAAAAAAGGAGGAAAACGACAGACCTACGCAGGGGAATCGGCAGGCCGATGAGGGGCTCGGAAAGACCTTTTATGCGTGGATAGAACTAAGAGTGGACCGTTCCTGCCTAAGATCATTCTATGCCCGATGTCGGTGCGCCAAAAAGCCGAGGAGAAAAAAAGCCACCCCTAAACTCCTTCTGACGACAAAAAAGTTCTTATTAGCCGGCCGGGCGTGTCTCTATCAGTTCTTCTCAGCGTCTAAAAAAGAAGACGCTCGTCGACCGGAAAGGGGAACGAGACGTAGTCGGGGGAAAAAAGGGAGAGAACAGGGAAGCCGCTCCAAGGTAGAAACTTCGGAACTGGCGGGACGGTCCTCACCAAGATTTTGCCAGCACCTGCGAGAGGGCATCGATGTTGCAACTTGCCGTCGAAGGGGGACTCAGTCCGCTGGGGAACAAAATCCACGGGCTCAAGCGGGGGCGCGGGCACAGAAAACGAAGGGGAAAGAGGTTCCAGTCCCAGCTTACGCAGGAGAAGTTGGAGTGAGTGAGGGATTCGGCTCCAGATCTACACGCCCTCTCAATTCCGTGAAACGAGCTACAGGACGAGCAGCGCCCACCCTGGCTGGGGCAAAAAACAGCACCCTCATGCGCTGCAGGGAGGGACTGAAGGTTCTCTTAGGGACGGCTGTTGACGTCTTTCGAAAAGGAAAGTATAAAACAGCGGGCAGAAAGGCCGGGGCAGGGAAGAGGAGAAAGGAAAAAATCAGACCAAAGCGAAGGAAAAAAAGCCTCCGGCGCCAGCGCACAGTACCGCGGGACAGGAAGTCATGGAGGCGCACAGGGCAACAGTGGCAGAGCACAAAAGGGGGGAGGAAAAAAAAGCGCAGATGCCGTCGCGTCAGTAATTGGAAGGGGAACGACAGACTCCACCTTAATAAGCTCGTAAAGCATCTCTTCTGCTCTGAGAAGTCAGGTCAATAAAGAAAAAAGACCAAAGAAGGGAGAACGAAAGAAGAGCCGAGGAACCGCTGAGCGATGAAAGAAAAAAAAAAGGGAGGGAGCATTGCTCAGGGGGGACTAAAACCTCTCCAGGCTTCTCGTTTCGGTCACGAAGGGAAAGGAAGGGTGCGGGCAAGGGAGCGAGAGAGTTGGTAGGGTCCGCGGACCGGAAGAAGTCCTCTCACTGTCCTCACTCTACACAAACTGATTGAGGGGAGGGAGGGGGGTTAGAAGGACTCTATACAGTCTAGAAGGGGGGATACTGGACAGCACGAACTTTCTCTCATCCAAATACCCTAAACTGACGGGTTGACTCACCGGAGAAAATCTGGAGCGGGGAGGGCGAAAAAAAAAAAATTGAGCAGCCCCTTCTCGTCCTCGAAGAATGGGGAGGGCTAGAGATAGTTGGCTCTCCACAAACTTATGGATTGTCCGGCACGAAGCGAATCAGGACTTGATCTAGGGTCCGACATTACGGTGGAAGGGTAGAGATCATCCTAACGCGCAGCGCGGTCATCTCGATGCCGCCTTTTCATCTATTACCCACGAAAAAGGGCAAAAACCAGCCTGGGGAAAGGAGAGAAAAGACTTGTCGATGGCTCTCCGAGGGGGGGGCAGGGTTCGACTGATTCTAATTTACCTGGACCGCGAAAAAGACGGCAGGGAGGCTCGCCGGTGGAGGTCGGATGAAGTACCTGTGAGACAAGACCAAGAATAGCTTAGGTTAAAGGTTCCAAGCCATATCTTTTGTTTTTGCTGGGGAAAAAAAAAGACCATTGGGCTAGGGGGAGAGTAATGACATGGGGGACCAAGAAAGATCCGAGGGAGTGGGGCTAGCCTGGCGCCGTACTCACGGCCACAGACTCCCTTCTTAAGCTTTGGGATACTCAGGAAGACGACTTAGGGCCACCAAAAAAGGGGAAAGTGGAACCGGCCGAAAAACGCAAAGGGGGGAGTTTGGACAGACAGGGGAAGAGGCAAGTTCTACTGGATTCTCAGGAAGGAATCGCTCCTACCGCAGTGCGTGGAATTTTTCAGATTCCCTTCGAAAAAAAATCCAGACAGGGGTCCAACGATTGGGAAAAGGGAAAAAGGGAGAAGGAGGGGAGGCCTCAAAGGGGCCTGTCCGCAAAGGGACCCTCTCTCTTCTATTCCTGGAGCGATAATACCTAGCTCCTGCCTCTGGGCGTAAATTGAGGAGCTCTTGGTGGCGGGGGGAAAGGGGGGGGGCGGAGGGGCGGGGAAAAGCGGAAAAAGGATGCGACTTAGGAATGAAAAACCCTAGGAAGAGAAAAGAATCGAAATCTGAACTCCCAAAGATCTCTCTGCACTTCCACCGAACTGATGGAGTCGTTGAAGGAAGAGGGACGCCCGACGGGAGGCAGAGAAGAAATCAAATTTACAGACTACGAGCATTTTCGGGGTATCCTTCCTGGTGGGCGCCAGGAGTTTCGAGGTTTTTCCTGAGAACAGGGCGAACTGCGAAAGGCAGGAGGAAAAAAAGATAGAGAGTTCAGAGGGGGGGACGCGTCAGGAAAGGCAGAAGCATCCCTTCTCAGGCGCCTCTGACGCGGGATGGGGTTACTTCCCTGTTTACTCCACTATCTCACCTCCTGTTCAGTCGCGCAGGAAAAGGGGGAAGGTGAGGTAGGCGGAAAGAAGGGACTTGGTGGCCGAGCCTAAGAGACTGACTTTGTCTTCAAAGACGGTAACGTTCCTACTTTGCCTACTTTTTCGATTAGAGAAAACTAATTTGCGCCGCCAAAATAGAGGGGTCGGGGAAATGTAGTAAGGGGGAGAAAAAAACCAGGAGCAGCTAATGATCTTGGAGGAGGAAGATCAAAGGGGAGTGCCCAAGCTTCTCTATCTTCTCGCCTCATTATTCTCATCATTAGGATTTTCCTCTCCTCACCATCTCTAGAAAAAAAAAAAAGGAGGAGGAAAATATAGAGTGGTCAGCATGCTCGGGAAAAGGCAGAGGGCGGATTGAATGAGGAGGAAAGAGATAATACGAAGTCAGAGAGATAGCTCGCATGATGCTCCTCCGGGGGGAACGACTAGCTCCAGCTCCTCTTTACGCGCTCAGCGACAGAAGGCCGCACCGAGGAGGAATAGAAAGAGAACTGCAACGTAGGAAAGGGGAAGGAGAAGTCCTGCGTCGGGATATCCCGGAGAAGACCCTCCCTTTAACGCTTATACAGAAGAAAAGCCAGAGGGAACGCCGAAACGGGGGGAATAAAGGAAAAAGGGGAGAATCGGGCGAATCACCAGGAGGCAAAAGGGAACATCCCACGTCCTGATCGCCTAGCGGGGCGTCCCTCCCCGATCCACACAGCGGAAAAGGGGGAGCATTTGTCAAGCCGAGAGCAAGGCCTAAGGGAAAAGAAGTAGAAGGATGCTGCACCACCGCGAATGGGATTCTAAAACCCCCCGCTAGGCTAACACGTTACAATTCTCAGGATAGACGTAGAAGGAAGCGAAAATGGAGTGCGCCAGGAGATAAGGAAACAGAAGCAGATTGCTTTTTGGATGGATCACCGTAAAGAGGGGTTTGGGGAGAGAACAACAGGAACGTATGCTTTGATATTCCGCCTCTTGGCCTACGAAGAAAAGCAAGAAAGTCCGAGGGACAAGAAAACAATCAGCAACCCGCACCAGAAACACGGAGCGGAAAGACAAATTCGTACCCAAGGAGAAATCGTCCGGCTCTCTATCCAGTCGGCTCCCTTCAGAAAGAAAAAAGACTCGTCAGGCCGGCAGAAAAGACAGGGCCCCGAGGGGGGGGGAGAGGGGATGAAGGTCATCCACGCTAAACCGTTCGATCCCATCCAATCTGAGTATTCATAACGGGGAAAAGAGTTACGGGACAGAGGGGAAAAAAGAAAACATTCCGGTAAGGCGTCGCATAGGAGTTGGGGAGAAGAGTTGATAAAAAGGTCCATTACTAAAGCCCAAAAAGTGGATGCTCTACTTGACAGAAAGGAGGTGCAACGGAAGTGCGCTATTTCTTACTGAAATCTTGGCGCGGGCATCTGGTCCGGGTGGAAAAGTGAGGTCATGCTCCAAGCGAAACCAGACTCAAGATGCAAGAGTCGTGGTAAAACATGCTTCAACAAGCCGTAGCCGCCCAAAAAGAAATGGCTGTGGCCCAAAAAAAAAAGAGGGAATAGCGGCCCTTGAATAGACATATCTTCGGGGGACTGATCTACAGTATATCTCAAGTAAACCGCGCAGGCTAGACTGAGGCGAGGGCTCAGGGGGGGGAAAACCCGCAGTGAAATCTAGTCCGAACCGGTATCTATCTCTCATCGCCAATAGAAGACGAGGGTATCTTGCCCCTTGGAGGAAACACCATTTTCCTAGAGAACAGGAGGACAACTAATCTTTATCTACTAGGCTTCGAACAAAGAAGAAGTCCGCGAAGAGATGAAAAGGACTAACGTCTGGGTAGACCTGTCTACCCATACTCCGTAGCGGGCAGACAGCAAATCCCGAGATCTCCGTCGTCCGGCTCTGGAAGTAATCGGAGAGGAGAAATGGTACTAGGCACGGTCCAGAAAAACCATCCAATAATTCTCGGTTCAATTCCTCGAGGGTTGGGATCGGAGGGAGAGACGTTTTCTGGGCCGGAGAAGGATCTCCGCGTTCTCGCACGGGCATGAATCTCTCAGCACAAAACGAGGTGAAAGGGGAGGGATAGGGGATGAAGGAAGGAGGAGGAAGAAGGAGCAAACTAACACACATGCTCAGACGAGGACCCACAAAAACGGACTGCGACTTAAATCCGAGCCGTCTTTATCGGGAAGGACTTGGATTGCGAAGCCCATGCATTCTAAAAAGTCTCAGGCCTCCACGAGGAGCTCTCGTGGGGGAGGGATAAAAAAAAATCTTCTGAGGGGTCATACCGCGGGGAGGAGACAGCCCGAGCGACGGTCGCGCGCCGCAGGACTGCATTCGCTTGGGGGCGATCACCGCACGGGGGCGGAGGAAGGAGGCAACCCCGGGGAGGCTCGGCACACGGAGGGGTCAGCGAACCGAAACTTTGGACTTCCGAAAACCGCGTTACTAGCTGTCCGCTTAGTTCGTGGTTAAGGAGGAAGAAGAAGGGGGAAAAGGGAGGAAAGAGATGCGTTAGAAGACGGGCGCGGGGAGATTCAGGTACGTACCTGTCGCAAGCATCCAAACTCTCTTAGAAGTAGTAATCAGGTCTCTCTCTATCGTGCCTGTGGTCGGAAAAAAAAATAAGGGGGACTGCCTAGGCACTGAAAGGGCAAGAGGGTGAAATCGGCAGAGCGTGGGCGAGAGGGGAACCGAGCATTCATCCCAGTACCCGGAACTGTAATCTTTTTGATCGCCCTTCACTGAGACCAGTCAGGGGAAAAGGGGGTCCTTATGGACCGCTCACCGAGAAGCCAATGCTGTCTTTTTCAAGCCTTTCCTTTCTCAGCTCCTTTAATAGCTCAATATGCGAGAAGACAGGAAGTGAGGAAGGGGAGAGGAAAGGTTTCAAGGATACGGAAGGGGTCCCATTGGGAGAGGCTAGACGGGGTTCGCCTATTTGCGTACAAGACAGAGAACGAGGGCATCCTGCAGAAAGGACCTGCGCTCGGGAAAAGGCAGTAAGCTCTCATCATGCAGGCGACGAAGGAAGGGGAGGGGTCTGCGAAAACTGTGGGCGGAGAAAAAGGTAGCGGGTTGGTGCGCGATGTTTAAAATGTCCACTACTTGATGGGATGATCGGGACGGGCGTGAAAAGGACACGAGGAAAAGAAAAAAAAAGAGAACCCCGAAGAGAGCTGGGAGGAGAAACCAAAATATCTTGCCTCGTTTTCCACCGCTTCAGGTATTGTCTAAAGTTCGCTCGGTCGCCCCCTCGCTCTCTCATAAAGGGGCATAGCGAAAAGGGTCAAGGTGGGTGAGACGGGACGAAGCGGTCGCGGGTAGGCTCGGATGACTTCTGAGCGGATAAGGGCGCCTGGGAGGGCAACAAGATGATCTTCCTCTTGCGCTGAGGGATAAAAAAAAACGCAAAAGGCGCATCCTGGGGACAGGATGCGTGGGGTCGCTTCCCGGGTGGCGCTCAAGGAGTCGCCTTTCCAGAGGATAACTATTTGAGTGTCTAAGAGGGGAGGGAAGGAAAAGGGTGGGAAGGAGAAGAAGGAGGAGACTATACGGATCAGGAACTTCCAGGAGGACCAGTACCTTGAGAGGTCAACAAGGAACGTGTGCGCCTCCGGACATCAAGCTTTTCCAGTCTTTGCCAGGATAAACTGCCGAGCCATACTCATGTCAGAGGGAGCAGATGATGGGCATTCGGACTGAGGAGAAAGAGTCCCATTAAATTCGGTCCATCGGAGGAATTGGCAAGCCAGCAAAAAAGAGACTGAAAACAAAAACAATAGTGGAAAACTATTGAGATTGGCCTGATTCAAAAAATTCCATAAGCTGCCCTGCCCCTTGCGAGGGGGGGAGCTATCGCGAAAAAGGGACTATTAAGAAAAGAAAGAAGGAGAGGAAAGGAAACTTTACGAGGGACCAAGCGCTCTCCATCCCCCCCCCCCCCCCCCCCCCCCCCCAAACAAACGCACCCCAAAAACCAAACAGGAGAAATGATACAGCCTCGAAAACGACTCAGAGCTCATACACCTCGTCGTACCCTTGCTCTCCTGCCTCCCCCTTATTCAAATCTTATCCTTCCTTTCGTCCGAAAACCACATCTGACCAGAGCGCAAACAGGAAAAGGGAAATCTCCTAAGCGCACCCATCGGGGAAAGGGGGGCACTCCTTTAAAACGGTCGCATCGTTCTCGACACCCGGTCCTTTCAGACCCTCCATTGTTTTCGGAGGAGACCTAAACCTCAAAGAGGAAGGATAGAGATGTTGGTAAGAATAAAAAGGAAGAATCAAGGTCACTCCTCCTTCCCCTGGGGCTGCACCAAAGAAGGGGGAGAAGCTTCTACCAAAAATGCGAGGCAAAGTTGCGACAGTCCCCTTGAAAAGTCTTTTAATATGACCCTTATTCCGAGCGCAGCCGCATTCTCAGGGACCTCGACCCAAAGAAAAGAGAGGGGGGAAGGTCAGAAATTACTGTGGGAGAGTCAAACCAGGGAAGTAGACGTGGGAGAGATCTCCGGACCTTCCTAAGAATTCACAGGGCGAGTGAAAGGTATTTTGTTTAGCTGGTTTACACCCTCCTCGCGGCGAAACCGAAAACCATAATTCGCCCTCCAGTTTCTTGAAGAAAGAGGGAGGAAAAGGGAGGAAGGTCTTCTCTATCATGACGAGTACGCTCCGCGAAGTCAGGGGTCTGCAGGGGTCCGGTATGACCCGCGTATTACGGGGGGTATGCATGGAAAAAAACTGGAACCAGGTCGCTCGCCATCATTAAAAGTCAAAGGGGGAAGGAAGAGGAACTTGGGTGCCCAGCACCTTCAACCGGTAGTTCAAGCGATGGTTGCGCGAGGGACATAAATCTTCCAGACGAATTTATACCCGCACGGGCGTCGCGGCTGGGAGGGCCAGCCGGGGAAGTAGAAGAGGGGAAAGGGAAGTACTGCAAAAGATTCACAGGTCTTCGCTGGGGTTTATGGGATATAGAGCGCCATCTCTACATCACGAGTGAGATTTGAAACATGCCGTGCCGCTTACCAAGACTGAATACCTGGATGTGGGGTGGCCTCCACATCACCCTATCGTCTGAGAGGTCTTTAAAAATAGCTTTGGAATAGGGAGAAAGGGACGGAATAAGGGAAAAAACAATCTCGTCGGTCGGGAAACTGAGGGCGTCTCCGTGCACCAGGTCCAAATCTAATTTAGAACCGCATCGCCTCGGAAAAAAAAGAATGGGGGGGAGGGAGGAACTTCGCGGACATGCCCCGTGCGAAGCCATCAAAAAAGGGGGCTGCCACAAGCTGCCAGAGATGCCGGGCGATCTCCACTGCCCCTTCACTTACGAAAAATAGGACTAGTCGCGTAGGGAAGAAGGGAAAAAGTCCATAATGAGAAGTGTTTATTTCAGACGAATACAACGAAAGCGGACTAGTCGGCCGAGAAATATCAATGGCTTCGACAAAATTCTATCCAGAAAAGAGAAGGCGAGGGGAACTTCCTCAGTCAGTGGGGTTTCGCATCCGCGCGAGGAGAGGGTTTTCTGACGGGCTCTTCCAAGCGGAAAAAAACTAACAAGATCTAGCAAAAAGGAAAAGGAAAAAGGAGTCGGGAAACTTCGCAACGATGTGGGATATCGGGAGCCGGACCGAAAACCTAAAAAGCTCGGAGTATCCGCACCCGAAAGGATTTTGCACCGATTGGTCGGGGACGGAAAGGGAAAGGGATTAAAGATTCGAGAAAGCAACAAGAGGGCTCGCTGTTGGCTTATACACACCGTCTTAGGGAAAGGCTGAAACAACAAGAGAGTAGGTAGTATAGAAAATTCTGCGTGGCGCTCAAAACGCCTCTTTCCTCTCTGATCTGGATGTCATCCGTTCTTTCAGGACACGGCCCTGTAGCGAAAAGGGGGAAGAACTTCAGGAGGTAAGCGTACAAAGCGAAGGAACGATCTCGAGGGGGTTTCGACGTGGCCGTCGCTTTTTACCTGGAAACTTACTCAGAGGCTCTCCCGGCGTGGGGAGCGGGGGCAACTGTCAAAGAAGAAAAAAAAAACTGGAATAAAGGAGCCGCGCTCAACTCGTTGAGTGTTTCTCACCACAGCAGGGGAGATGCTAGGGGGGGGGGAAGGGTCCAGGGGACCGCATCGAGGCGGGTCGAGACATTGCAGACTCCTACTCACCCACTCCCATTAAGAACAGTATCTTGGGACAAATCCAAGGACCGGTCCGGGGCACCGTAAGAGGGGAAAGGGGAGACAGAGAAGAAACGTGGAGGGACTGGGTCAACGGGGGAAAGGCAATTCTCGTAGAAGATGCTCTCTGTTTGAGGGGTGGCTTGTGACTAATACGTAAGCACGGGGCAGGAAGAAGGGGAAGAGATTTAATTTGGCGAAAAGTGTGGAGCCTCTAGGGGGAACGTCACAAACTGAACTCCCGATAGGGCTGTCCGGTCCAGGAGAATCATCTGGAGGAGATAGGCTATACCAGACTCTCCCGCCGAGAGGGGGGAGAGGGAGGAGCGAAGTTGGGCGGGCGAAAAGAGCAGGTGGCGGTGCTCGAGCGGGGCTGGAAAAACGACGTTCAGATCAATTCTTTGATATTCACCCTACGATCGAAAAAGGCTTCGCGCCAAAAAAAAACGGAATGACGCTGTCCTCCAAAGCCTGGATGTTCGTCTTCAGAAAAGTGGATGGAAAGAGAAGGAGAGAGGGTCATCATATACATCCAATTTACGTTCGCAGCCTAGGCTTGGGGCTCAGCGGTCTCGGTGGCGCTCCATTTACTTATCTGAGCGTCGAAGGAGGAAAAAAAAAAAGATGACGATGCATGAAAGAGGTGGAAAGGCAAGGAGGCCAGCCGTCTCATAACGAGGAACCGCGGGTCTTGAACGGAAAGAGGTTATAATACCAAATACCTTCGGGGAAGGGGGGAAAGGGGAGGGATGATATCTTCTAATGACGCCGGAAGGGGGAATGCGCCTACGCTTGAGCTGTCTCCTACGCCTGAACAGTCCTAGATTGCCTACTTTTCTCTGAGACATACTACAGGGTCTCACGCCTCGCTGCTTGAAGGGTCTTTAAAAAACGCCGGACAGAAGGGGAGGAAGAAAAGAACTGTAGCGGATCAACAAGTGCTTAGCTTCCTGGAGGGAGAAAATAAAAGAAGGACATTGAGCCATCAGAGGAATTGACTCAGCCAAAAGCTCTCTCAACCACAAACTGATGAGTAAAATAGAATTGGGGGAATGCTTCGGAATCCCAGGACCGAACACCTTAGAGAGGAGAGGAAAGACATTGCTGAGAAAAAATCCGATCACAGCTCTCTGCGTCTGAGCCGATGGAATCAGGCTGCTCCATCTCTGAACTCACCAAACTCTCTGCAGGGCGAAGACCGAAAGAACGCGCCACAGTCTTCTACAAAACCGCCGGTAACGCCTGGAAGGGAGGGGAACAACCCCGCTAAGAGGCAGTTGAAAAACTTCCAGGAGGATAGAGACGACCGGCGAAAGCCTCCGGAAAACCGGGAAGAGGAGCATCGGAAAAAACGATCCAACCTCTGAAGTTCCAGAAAAGCCCCTCTTATTAGCCTTGTAATTAGGCCCTCCTGACCGAGGAAATCGGGGGGGGGAAGAAAGAGAAACCCATGCCGAATCCGGAGAGCCGTCGCAGTTAGCTGAACAAAGAAATACCCACGTCTTGCGACAAAAAAGCTATGCCGAACACGGAAATGAACAGAATGATAGGAGAAGTGGGAACAGGGCAGGCGGAGCGTGAGCAAGGGCGGAGAACCGCGAACGAAACCAACTCAAGCAGGCGGGTGGAACGACAGAGCCTATTCGGTTCTTCCTCAAAGGTGACTGCTTGGACTCTAAGAGGGTGAAGTACTCCCAAGAAAAAGGGAACGAGTGTAACGTAGTTCCGGTGGAACCCTCCTCGAGACCTCGCAAACAGAGCTCCTTCTTCTCGACCTCACATTTAAGGCCGAAAAAGGGAGGAGAGAAAGATCGGAAGCGCACGGAAGGAGCGGGCTGCCGGGGGGACTCAGGCCCGCGCGGGAAGGATAGTACGGCCACAGTATTCTAACCTGTTAATCCGCAATAACATCGATGAACTGGTCTTAATACTGTCAATGTACGAACACTCGAAAAAAAAAAAAACATAGAAGGGGGAGGAAGGGAGAGAATCTGAAGGGCGCGAGTTAAAGGAAAACATGATCCAGGGCTACAGATTTCGCCCCGCCAAGTGCTGAAGAAACGCTTGGCAGAAGGGGGTTGGTCCTGTCTCTAAGGAAAATTTTACTGCGGAATGCGGGGAGCAAGGCCAGCGAGAACAAACAAGCGAGGAGGGGCATGCCGGCCCTAACCGACATCTGCCCCCTTTCCTTGTCAGCACCCTCGGGCGGCGAATGGAAAAAGACGTAAAAAAACTGCGGGCGGATTTCGGGACAGGTACGTAGTAATCACATCTCGCGGTATCCGAGAAGTAGCTCGTGAAAAAAAGAGGCGGGAAACACGAACTCCCTGAGCCATCTGGTCAATGATTTACCTTAACAAGCTAATTCCCTTGGACCGTTGTGGCCAGTGGGGAAAGAAGGCACACAACAGTCAAGGAAAACACTAATCGAAAATCTCTGAACCTGAAGTGGAGTATCGCCTCCCCTGAGTAAAGAGAGAACCGGTGAATGACTGCGTTTGAAGCATCAGGGTAAACCGCAAAAGAAAGAAGGTGAAGAGGGACAGACCCGTCTCTCCCGGCGAGATAGACGAGTTGCTTCTGATGTAGCTCACCCCTCTAAAGACTCCCTCAATTAAAAAGGGAGGGTTTAGGGCTAGCCGCCGGAATGTGGCCGGGGATACGCGTCAGCCGCGTTCCGCGACCGGGATCCTCATATCTATCAAACTGATAAATATCTGATGAGTCTTCACCGGCAGAAGAGGAAGACGGAAGCACCACACGTCTCTCGCGTCGATAAGAGCACCCTAACTTCTGTCTCTTTCAACCTAGCCGATGTATGGTCAATCTCATTCCAGAAAAGGGGGAGTCGTACGGGACGTCCGAAGGATAGCTCGGAGTTTATGGTGGCGCTTAGAAAAAAAACACACTGCTCTTCTTTTTCTGTTGATCCGCGGATCCAGGGGACGGAAGTTCTTCTCGGGGCGGAAGAGGACGGCTGGAATAGTGGCGCTCGACCTAAAGTGAACGCGGCGGGATCAGGGATTCTTTCCGCCTTCTTCTTCTGACAAGGAAGAAGCTACAGTCAGGACTGTACAAAAGGGGAAAGAAAGAGAGGGGGAGTTTCCGCGGAGGAGGAGGGGAGACGGGGGACGTTGCTCTTTTTACTGCTTTACACTTGCTACAGAGGATCGTCGGTATGATGTCAGGGAAGGAGGAAAATTTCAGAAGGAAGTCACAAGCCTGGAGATGTGCGAAAAGTCTGTACTACTGGTGCTTTTGTTAAAATTTGGCAGACTTAAAGCTGTAAAGGAGGGGAACGCATGGTTGCGGAAAGAGAGATGCTCCTAAAGGACACCAACAAAAACACCCGCAACCGCAGTACCAAAAACGTCGTAAGATGGGTTCAGGGGGACATTCCGACTCTACCTCGTCCACTCCTTCTTTCTCCCGGAGGGAGGCGGGGTTTAAAAGGAAAGCGAGGGAGAAGGGAAGACTCACATCCGTAGGAGACGCAGCTAACTAATGGGGTCAACGGTGGAACGAACTTAATTCATCTTACTCATTTCCTGATGGGTGGACGAACATTTGAGGGGAGAAAGGAACCCGCGAGCCGGGAAACGGCTCCCGAGCAAGCGCTCTTCGGCGACTCGAAATTCTCTCGCCACGCTTTGAGACGAAACTTTGCTGGCGGAAGGAAATGGTGGACAGGGGGGGGAAGAGAGGAATGGTTGTGCCAAAGACTAAACAGAGTACCTGATCAGAGGGGAAAGGCCCCCGAGGATATAAAAAAATCACCCGCTCTCTCAAGGTCTGTCATCCCTAGATCTTAATGTAAAAACGGGTGAAAATGAAAAAGGAGAGAAAAAAGGAGTTGCCGGGATCGAGGGCGAACCGACTGCCAAAAACGTCGCATACTTGGAACTCTAAAGGCATGGGGCCGGGACTGTTCTCCTTCCTCAGGGGGATAATAGGAAGATGCCGCACAGACGTCCAGGTAGGCATGAAAAGCGCGGAAAAACCCGAATGCGAAGCATGCACCGGAGTGACAACTTCTGATCTAAGCCTAAAAACGGCGCATCCGCTGACTACGAAAGGGTACACGTCCAAGGGAATAGCGACTAATTACGGTCCAAAGGAGGAGGGAAAGATGTTGGGGGCCGGTATAACTGTCAGGCTGGGGAGAATGGAAGTTTGCGTCGTCTACAAAACGCGGTTCTACCTACTCTTATCCTAAGGAGGTTTCAGACTTTGTCAGAGGGGAAAGTAAATAGAAAAAGGGGCAGCCTGAAGAAGGAGGGAAGGGGAGGGACACTTTTCTCGAACGGACCGAGGACGCAGCTCGGAGCATGGAATGAATCAGCCAGGTCGGATTCGCGATCAATCTGCCCATTCTTCATTTTCGCGTCATTGAGGAAATTGAAACCGTAATCTCTGCTACAATTATTGGAAAAGGGAAGAAGGAGCAAAAGAAGAAAAAGGAGGGGGGTGGGGAAACCGGCTAAGGGGAGCTGATACGAGAAGAGCAAAAACTTTCGATTCAGCAATAAATAAAACCTGCTTCTGCGCCTCTATTTCCTAAAAGGGGATCTCCATCTCCTTCTCCCGCACCTGAAACGCTCTCCTCGATTACGAACTCGTCGTCCTGCTCAAAGAGCCCCACCCGAGGGGAAAGCCAGGACGGCCGGGTCCGTGCTTTAAGGGAGCCAAAGCGGAACCGGAGTGGGGGCGGGAGGCCACAGCCGGCGGACTCTCGGGGAAATGCCGGCGGAAAAGGGGAGAAGAGGGCTGACGAAGGAAAGCCTTTCCCGCCTAGGCCCATCTCTCATTCTCAAAACTGAACGCCTGGCCACCACTCTGAGGGGGTGGTAAGAAGGAGAGCATAGTCTCTGCTAAGGGCTTCTCCTTGTCTTCCCCACCGGCTAACTCTGCCAAAACCGAGGAAGAGACAGGGCAGGAAAGGGAGTAAAGATTTTCACCGAAAGGAAGGGAGAAGAGAGGGGGGAAAACCTCTGGGAAAAAGTCCCCCCGACTCCACAGCTTTACACTTTCATCTCTGGGATCTTTTTCTCTGTGGACTAATTTTAAAGGGAGAACGTTGCCGACTACCGAAGAAGCATAATTGCCGTAGTCGGTGTCTAAGCTGATCCCCTCCCCGATCAGGGAGACGAAAAAAGCCGCGCACAGGGGGGGGAGGAAGGAGGTATCATGTGACTAAGCGCCTCCCGCTACAAAAAAGGCGGGATAAAAGGTGCGTCCAGAGCCACACTCTCGGTAGTCCTTTCCTGGAGAAAGTTGGAAATCCAATCTATTAACAGGCCAAAGGGAAAAGAGGGGAAAGTCTCAACGTTTGCCAGCACCTCAAATTCCTCTATAGGCTTTCTAGTGCCATTCACCATATTAACCCAAAACCTCATAGGGGGCGGGAAAAAAAGGATGGGAAAAGGAGGAGTCGATGGAATAAATACCGGAACAGTAACTCAGTTCTGCCGGGCGGGAAAACTTCTGCTTTGCCGCTCTGACCACCTGGGCTATAGAGCGGAAAACTCCGATAGAAGGCCTAATCGCCCCCACCCTGGTTGGGGAGGGGAAAAAGCCGCCCGAGAAGCGAGGAGCATCTTCCCTCATCTCCACTCAGCTAGTCTTGCTAGCGTAAGAAGGCTCCACAGCGGAGAAAAGAAAGGACTACACCGAGGGCCCGTGTACAAGGCATGGTGGTCAAATCGAATAAAGTCGAGACCCGCCTCCGCGAGGGGAAAAAATCTCCATTCGAGGGAAGCTTCAATCTGACGGTTCGTACATGCAGAGAAAGAAGAAAAGGATGCGTCAGGCGGAACGATCTGCGAAAAAAACAAGTCGCATCCGTCCTGCGTAATAATCGACCCATAATCGTCCTTCTCGGGCAGCACGAGTACACAACAGGGAGCGAGGAAGTACGCGAGACCTGGACGAGGAGATGAATACAATGCTTCTAAGCCGCCTAGATATCCTCGCGGGTCAGAGGGGGTTCACGGTAAGGGAAGTCCGTTGGCGTGGAGGGGGCATCGAAAAGCGCGTCGTGGGGATTGACTTCTCGGACGCCTGCGTGCGCGCATCGAGAGACTCACAAAAAAGGAGTAGGAAGAGATATTCTGAATCGGTGCGCGGCTCTCGGAAGATCTTAGACGGAATTCTGCTTAGAACTAGACAGGAAAAGGAGGGAAGGGAACTGAGGGGAGCGAGGGGAGACTTGCGCGCCTGTAAAAGCATCCCCTTGCTCTCTTCCTCAAATCTCTCTTCCGAATCGATTGGGAGGAGACACGATAGTAGGGGGATGGGGATACAGGGCTGCGCCAAAGAGAAGAGGATCAATTTCTTTGTCTGATTACTGAGCGGGGGGAGAGACCCCAAGCTTGAAGAGAGGGGGGGCAGCAGGCGAGTGAATCTCTGCGCTTCCAAAGAATCTACCTTCCAAACCTGTAGTCTTTCCCTTGATCTGTAGTTCGGCGGGGGAGGGGGGGGGGTATGTCAGGCGCTTTGGAACCATGAGGGGAACGCGACTCGGAGATCCTCGCGCGCGCGTGCGTTCTATACTAATCAATACGTAAAACTTTCAGGTGCTGGGGCTCAGGGTTGGGGGACATCCAGGGTGAAGATGATCTAAGGGAGAAATGAATGGGAAAAAAGCGCGACATCGTGAGTGGTGTCTTGGGGAAGACCGACGTCAAGAAAAGGAAGAACTGAGGTACTTTGAAGGCGAAGGTCAAAACCGCCGTTGGAACAGGCCGGTGGAACGAGACTAAAAAAGGGTCGGTCATTGGCATGGGCCTGTGCCGATCCTGTCACGCGCATCGAATGCACAGGGGAGGGAAAAAGGGGGTCAAGGATGACGGGAAAGTAGCATGATGCAAATGGCATCCGATTGGATGGAGCCGCAACATCTCATCGTTTTCTTCAAAAAAGGGGGGGGAGGGAGGGAAGGGAAACTCCGGAAAACCCTCTCGATTCAATCGTCTCGACAGACTAGGGCCCTCCGCCGCGGTCGGAAGTGATAAGAGGGGTGGTCGGGATAATGAAAATTTTCTTGTGCCAGCTGGGATTTACCGACTAGGAAAGAAGAAGTCTTGGTAAGGCCCCAGAAAAGGAGGATCCCCTCCTCTGTCCCCTTGCTTTCTCCCACAGGGGGAAAGGCCAACTGGTGGGGAGGGAGGGAGAGGTGCCAGAAGATGGATCAAAAAAAAAGCGCCTCCTGTGGGGAACTCCATGGTCAAGTACTGTTCCTCCTTAAGAAGAGGTTTTTGTTCGCATCTGGCGTGTTTCAGCCTCCATGTCTCTCTGATGGCTGCCAGGCTCGGGAGACACCCTATGCTACATTGAGAGGGGTGGGGGAAAAAGAGGGAAGCTTCAACTCCCAGGCGCATCAAGCGACACGCGGGTCGGGGGGGTAGGCCCGGGTGATCGCGACTATAAAGAAACTCGCCTGTTCCCTTCTTCTGGATTTATGGCGGTATAGTAGCGAAGGGACGGGTTTGAGACTCAGGGAGCGCCAGGGACGCGGTGACCTGAGGGGGGGAGAGGGATAGGAAGGAAGATGTGCGAAAAAAAAAGGGACGGAGACTCGGGAGCTGTAGCAAGGAATCATCGAAAATAACCGCATTCGCAGACTCATTAAGCTTGAAGGCTAATGCATGGCTTCGCTTCTCGTAGCAACAAAGTGAAGAAAAGAAGGGGGAGGGGGAAGAGGGAAAGTCCAAGAATCAAAAAAAAAGTATGAGGAGGAAATTGGCCTTCTTCGAGGGGGGGGCCAGGGGAAACCTCCTGCTGGCGAACAAAACTTCAGCCTTTCTAGCTGACGCGAATCGAAAAGCAAAATGGATGATTCCGTCTCCATGCAAAGAGTGACTCTTTCGAAGGCACAGAAGGGAAACGCCTAGGAGAAGAGGAGACACCGAGCCAGGCGCGAAAGATAAAAAAACCGTCGGCAACAGACTTCGGGAAGTGAAGTCTTCCCTTGGCCCCCGCGTCCTCTTCGGCGAAAAGGCCTGGATGTTAGAAGAAATAAAGAGGGGAAGGAGAAGCGTAACGTATGCAGATGAGACGGGAGCTGAAAAATCACAATTCCGTTCCCTAAAAAGTCCGAAGAGGATGCTTTTACTGTCTCCGATTTCGACCAGGCGGCATGAGAGCTGGGGGGTCAGCTCCTTAAAAGAGAGGGAGCATCGTCTCATGAAGGAAAAACAGCGACCGCAAACAACCCGCGAGGACTTAGAAAGTAACTACCATATGCTCGTAGGGCAAAACGGGAGGAGAGAAGAAGAGCGAAAGAAAGAAAGACCCTCACTCCACATGCAGTGGAACAGGAAAAAAAGCAGCGGATTTTCTGCGCAGCAAAATGAGCTTTGATGATACCAGAGTTCCTCCGCCAGAACATGTCCCATAGTCGTACAGCCAAAGAGAGACACACAAGCTAAGAGCAGCCAAAACGCCCAGTTCGTAGAAGTCCTAAAACCGCTGCCGGCGGGAGAGAAGATTTCAAGTCCGTGCTACTAAGCGCGCTGCCCGGGCGAAGGAAGGCCCGACGCTTTATCCTTCCACAGGGGAGAAAAAAAGGCGGGGAAGAAGAAATAGGGAAATACCTGTAAGAATTGCGAAAGGGAAGTAATCAGACAAATTTGCCCATCCAAACCGTGGATGGCCGCGCATCGATGTTGACTCAGTCAAATTCTAACTGAGAATTCCCGGTTAAACATCCCGAACAGGCTTCCTTCCAGCGGACTTGTTGTCCCCGAGAGAAAGGAAAAGGGGGGAGAAGAAAAATTTAACAGGGAGGCGTTGAATTGCTGAAATGAGCCTCCAAGCGCGACAACTCACAGCGGAATGAGAGCTGAAACTCCCTCTAACCAGGAACATCACCTTACACCTAGGGGAGGGATGAGAAAGAGGGGGGTCATGAAAAGATCTTGAAGGATGTTGGGAGAAGGGGCTAAGTCTAAACAGATCAAAAAAGCGAGCGCCTCCTAGTTGGAGACTTTTCCCCCCAAGCGAAGAACAAACCCCGCCTGAATGCATCAACGAGGGAAGAGGGACAGGCTGTTGCCAAGGGAAAAGCCGGAAAAAAAGGCCTGGAAGAGCATAACCGACGGCCAGCGCAAGTGGTGGGGTAATTAACATTTGTAAGGAGGGAACGGTTCTGGCGGCTAAGAGCAGATGCTCTAAGAGGAAATAAAACTAGAGATCCTTCGTCATGGGATTCAGAAGGTAATACCATCAAAACTTTTTATCATCTCCACTCTAGAAGGAAAGGGAATCTGTAAAAAAAGAAAAGAAAGGGGAGGAGAGAGCAGTCAAAATCTCCATCGCGGCGCTGGGAACGTCCTCATTCATACGTTTCTTGAATCGGTCGATCATTTTATGGGGTCCTTCTAGGAGAGAAAGGAGGGAAGGGGAGAACTGATAAGCCGAAAAAAGCAAAAACAACGGAGGAGGGGAAAATATAAGAGTCTTATCGCTTCAATTTTTTGGACAACTGAGAAACGGCATCAAAGAGGAGAGAAAGCAACAAGATGAATCTTGAAAAACGGGGACGGTCCAGGCGCCGCGCATGGCGGGTAGACTGCGAGAAGTTTACTCAGCCAATTCTTCTCGTCCTTCCCGGTCTGATTATGGGAGGGAAAGAACGCATGTATGGGGAGGGGACCGGAATCCGAAAAGGAAGGAAGATCGGGCGTCGCGCGTAAGAAGAAACTCGCGTGGCGCTCGCCCGCGCTTGAAGGGTCTAGGTCATCTCTACTCCTCCGGTTCTCTACGGCCGGGCAAAAGTGGTGTCGCAAAGAGGGAGAGAGGGGCCCGCTGGCGCTCGGAGGGGGGGGGGTTGGAAATGTGGAATTGGGGGCCTGCGGTGAAAGGGAACGCGCGCTCTAAGCGGCTGCTCTTACTTCGGATAACCTGGCGGCAATACCCAACGCTAAGTGAGAAGACGGGGCGCGCAGAACAGTACGGTGGGCTGAAAGCCACGCAAGGTGGAAACCTCGCGGACGGGAGCGGGCCGGCAATGTTTCGCTCATCGCGGGCGTCGCGAAGGGCGCCCGAAAAAAAAGACAAAAGAGGAAAGGAGAAAGGGCTGGTGGACGTACGCCTAAACCAGCGGACCGCCAGGGAAAAACCTTCTGGCGAAGAGCCTAACTACAAAGTGGACTTTTCCACCGGTGGAAGGCCGGGGAGAGAGCGAACGAAAAAGAGAAGAGTTTGGCAACAAAGGGGGTAGGAGGAGAAAACCGCACGTAGTTGGAAAAAGGAGTTCATCACGATTGGAAGATAGCTACCTGTTGCGCATTTACTTCCTCACGACCGCGCGGGCCTTTACCCGAGCAAGAGTCGGGGCTGAAGGGGAAGCGCTTAAAACAAAAAGAAAAAGAAAAATTCTCGCTCCTCCTCGGTCTCGTCGTACTAAAGTTTTTCGGTCGGGGACTGTGTGTGGGGGAGAGGCCGGGGCTGTCAAAAGCACGGGGAAAGAGGAAAATTAAGATTAAAAAAGGGGGAATTCCCAACTATTATCTATAAGCCGAGAGCACACTGGCTCCCCACTAATCTTCCTCTTGCCGTTCCCAAAGCGGGGAGGGGGAGGGTCCGCGGCTGAGAAAGAGCATCATGCACTATAGACGATCATGGAAAGGGAAGGGGACGCCGGGTTGCGCATCTGGTGAAGCTGCCAAGCGCACCAGGGCTACTCTTAGAAGATTCCTGTGGCATCTTCACCACCCGATAGAGCATTGCCTGGGTAACCTAAACTCTGAGAAGGGAGGTAGGGGAGGGCAAGTTGGATACTAAAAAGATTCGAAGCTCCGTGGTACAGGCGCGAGCCCTCTGGAAGTCTACGTCGGCGAACCTCAGGGGGGATGATCGACGAATCGGATTTTGCACCCGACCGCCTTACGGAAGGTTGAAGGGTCGGCTGGAAGAGAAAGAAGAAGAAAGGGGCGGCCTTCGGACGTGGAAGCGGGAGCAAAAACTGGCGTCTAAAGGAGGCCCGGCGCAGAATCAGGAGTGGAGAATGAATACATCATTCTTAGCCTATCAGCTCTGAAGAGTACTTTTCTTACCACATATTATTCCTCTATGTAAGAAAAAATCTCTAAAAAAAAGGAAGGAGAAAGAAGAGGGGGAAAGGCTCTGCGGGCCAAATGAGAAGAGGTCGAATCCCGAGAACCTGTCTGAGGAGGGAAGACGCGAAGCGAGCCAATTCTGATTCAGCTCTCCATCTCAGTCGTACTTCTTGCCGCGTTCGCATCATCTGACTCCTGTCCCACTCCCATCATGGGCCGGCGACACCCTTCGTCGAGAGGAAAAGAAAGTAGGGAAACATGCGGAGTCAAGTTCTGAGGTCGGAAAACGAGTACTTCAAACAAACGTCCTCGGCGGAGAGACTTAACTTCCCGACATCGCCTCGAAACGCAGGGGGAACTCTTAGTCGCCTTAGCAGAAGCACCGTCCGACAGAAAGAGGCTTAAGGACTGGAGGGCGGACCTCACTGACGTCAAAAACGGAATTCAGGAAGGGCGTTTGTCCCTCCAGGAGGGACCTTCCTATCTCGGTCTGCAAAGTAGGAAAAAGCTGACGCCCACAAGAGAAGGGCAAAACCGAAAATGTAATAGACTAGAGAAACCGGGAGGCGCGGAGCGCAACAGGAGGAGGCTCCCTCCTGACTCCCGGAAGCATCAGGGCTGCTGGATTAGAGAGGGGCGTCAGAATTGAAGAAATTCAATAGGTCTCCTCGGGGCCCAAGACTATCATTTCATTGAAAAATTGTTGACCCAAAACAGAAAAGAAGAACGGCAAGGGTAGCTTTGCAGGCGAAAAAGCTTCAACGGGACGCGCGGTCGACTGCTCCGGGAGAAAACGAGCGCGGCTGCCGTGAAGAAGGTAAGGCCACCGCTGCTAGTCTTTGAGAATCCACAGAACTACCTGTCTCCAAGCCAAAATCAGGAAAAAGAAGGAGGAAAAAAGGGCCTGCACCTGACCAAGGTGGTCCAAAAGCACCTTCCGTAATCGAGGGTTAAAGATTCCAGGCGCTGGAGGAAAAAAGATTTGAACCAGAACTCCACGGTCTTCTCGCGGAGCCTGGTTTACCAGGTAGAGGGGGGGGGAGGAGGGAACATCGGTAGGAGGGAATGGGCTTGCGTCGGCGGTCGGAAAAGCGACAAAAGAACTATATTCTCCTTTAACCTCCCTAACCCATCCCAGCGCCAACTTTCTTTGGCCTGAAAAAACGGGGGGGAGAGCCGGAGGCCGTAACTGGGAAGACCTATCAGCAGCGGCGGGGACGGGGGGGGCACTGACATTTACTTTCAGAGCTCCACTCTCGTCGAGAGCCTCCTAAAAACCTAAAAGAAAGAGGGAAAAAAAAATCCGCGAGAGAAAAAAGTGGACCCGGCGGGGGTGAATTCCATGAGGATCGCGGGACAGGCGTGGCAGTCAGCAACACACATCTGACACGAGAACGAGAGGAGAGAATACGCTCCAGCAATGGTAAGAGTAATCAGGAACTGAATCCGACGAGAGGGGGGGCTACACCTTGAAAGTACCACATAAGATGTGGAGAAGAGCCGACCCATCTTATCTCCTCGCTGGAGACGAAACAGGGGCTAAAGGGAAAAAAATGGGATCTCAGAAAGTCACCGACCGATAGGCGGTGCCCGTTCCATCCTTTCTGGCGGCTCTGCGAGATCAATTTTGTTGGGTCCCAGAATGATCGCAACGCGTCAAGGAGAAAAGGA
>Ga0179593_1518321_pt1 | contig 22059 bp, 22 predicted proteins | sample CZODoug2_1_08_16_FD_185931 | JGI IMG/M metagenome (GOLD analysis project Ga0179593, IMG submission 185931) | Vadose zone soil fungal communities from Angelo Coast Range Reserve, California, USA - CZODoug2_1_08_16fungal (PacBio error correction) | ecosystem: Environmental > Terrestrial > Soil >...
GGCGTTCCGGAGTGGATGATAGGTCTTCCAAAGAAAACGGGGGGAGGGCTGATTTCAAACCAGTGGCAGAAAGGGCTCAGTGGAAGACGGTCTGGTGGGGAAGGGCCCCAATAATCACCGGAAGCTTTCGATCGAAAGGGCACTACCGCTCTCGTCTTCGCGGAAAAGGCCACTACACCAAAACAGGACGGGCAAGGCTAGCTGTCGCCAAAGGCGGGGAATCCGAAAAAAAAAAAAAAAAAAAAAAAGAAAAAAAGGAAAAAAACAAAAAGAAGAAGAAAAAAAAAAAAAAAAATGGGGTAAAAAAAAAAAAAAAAAATGTAAAAAAAAGGGGGTTTTACAAAAAAAAAAAAAGTGTTTAGGGGTTTCCAAAAGGGGGTTTATTTGAAGGAAGGAGACCAAATGTAAAACCTCTTCGGAACATGGCTGGATCTGGATGAAAAAGTCAATGCGTACCGAGAAGGAGGGTCTGAAGGGTATAAGGGTAACCGAAAAAAACTGCGGTGAAAGAAGAAAGTGAGGGACCGGACAGCGCAGAAAGAAGGGCACTAAAAATTTGTGGCCGGGGAAGGGGAAAAAGGGGACCTGTGATTGAGAGTTTCCCCGAAAAGAAAGGGGGGAAAAATGATCGTATTAAAAGCAAAATGCCAACGTACAGAGAAGAAGAGAAAGGAGAAGATTGACTCCGGCACCAACAGAGGTCACCTTTCTCCTCTTGGGTGGGGGAAAGGAGGGGTTCCTCGTTACAAAGCTGAAACAGAGAACACCCCGTCCAAAGACCAGACAAAGGAAAGATTGGGCCTTGGGGGAAAAAAGGAGGCAGCCTAATCGGCGAGGGGTCAAGGGAAGGCTCGATAGGGTTACCAGGGCGGGGAAAAGAAGGAACACGGACACGAAGCCACGAGGAATCCTCGAAGTGATGGAAAAAAGTCACTCGCTCCTTTGGATCCTGAGGAAAAAGAAGAAGAAGAAATTTTTCGACGAACCACGAAGAAAACGAAAAGGGAAACCAACAAAGGTGGACGATGCCATCGGGGGGAAGGGCTGGAGAAAAAAGGGAAGACGTCTTCTGGGCAACACAGGAAGGTTTCAGAAAAAAATGTATCGGGAACTGTTCTCCGCAGAGGGACAAAGTGTAAATGTAAGGGCCTAGTGGTAGACAAAAAAGAGGGAAGGGGAGAAGGCGTCGCGTAGCACCTACCAAAAAAAGGGAATTGGGCTGTGAGGGAGACCTTCTTCTATTTTCACCACCGTCAAACCGACCGAAGGGGGGGGGAAAAAAAGGAACCAACTCGGGAAGACGGAAAGGGACAATGGGAGCACCACCGATGAAGGGAGTACCACAATCTCCCCTCGATAGGGAAAAGAAAAAGTGAGGGGGACAGCGGATTCGCGGACGTCGGGAAAAAAATTTCCTGCCGGGGACAGGGTAGAAAAAAGAAGAGGACGTCGATCCGGCCCAGAAAAATAACCAAAAAGGGGAAATCGAGTAGAAAGAATTGGTGGCGACCCTCGGAAGAAGGAAGAAAATGTTCGAGTACGCCGAGCCTTCTCGAACCCAGACCGGGAAAGAACTCCCGGGAAGGAGGGTCAGTCGGATGTTCTGTCAAAAAGGGGGACGCGGGAAAAGGAGGACCGATCCTAGGTGCGACACAAAGGAGACGGCGGCCCCTTCAACACGAGTGGAGAGTCACTGGCCCGTAAGAAAACTGGGGAAAAAAGGAGGAATGCAGAACTTGAAAGAACGGGCGAAAATCGAGGATCACAACCACATAAAAGAGAGATGCGGGGGGAAAGGGCTTGCTAACGCCTACGTTCTCCCCGCTCAAAGAGGGAGACTCTTAAGGCACCGAAAAGCACCTTGAGGGAGATCGAAAATAAACTTGGCGAGAAACCCCGAGAAGTGCAGGGATTCCCGCTTCCCCGTTGGAGAGACATCCGCGATCGAGAATTAAACTCATTTCCAGGGAGAGAACGGGAGGGGGGGGGGTTACGCGAGCAGGTCCATAGGGGGGTGCAAAATGGGAGAAGTTCGTGCGAAGGCATTGTTCGCCAAAAAAGGAAAAGAGGGACTACTTAGAAGTAATTCTGTTCGTGGAAAAGGGGGAAGGGACTACGATCCTGTGTTTAGACTTCACACGGAAAAAAAGAGGGGGGGAAAGGGGACGTGTGTTACTCACAGAGAAACCCTCCTACCGAAGAAAAACGTGTTTGGGTCGTTTGTGAAAGAGAAAGGGGAGTGGCGGGTGTAGTCCGAAGGTGCAAAAACAAAGGGAAAAGAAAAGCCTGTTTCAGGTTTCCAACACCTGAGGTAGGGGGGGAAGGGGGGGGGAGACCGCCTGGGGAAAAGAAGGAGAGAAACCTATCAAAGTAACCGGAATTTTTCAAGCAAGTTCAACGCAGAGTAGTAGAGAAAAAAAAGACTTAATTGAAGGTAAAAATAAAGGAAAGCGATTCATTAACCATTTATGGAGGAGGGGATACTGGACGCGTGGCAAGATCCCTTTCCGTGGGCAAAACCCCGCACGAAGAGAGTGGAAGGACAAGAAACGTGGGATCCACAAAAAAACGATGCATTCAAAGGTGGTTGGTCCAAGGATAGGGAAGGAGAGGAGCGCAAGACGTAATCTAAAGGGGCTCCAATACGAGAAAAACAACACTGGTGCTAACAAAGCGGGAGGGAGGTACGGCGTCTGACTTTCTCTGGGGAAAAAGTCACCAGAAGTACAACCGAGAAGGGGAGAATCATGCTGACCGGAAAGGGGGGGGGGTTAAGCTGCTGCAATTCAAAAGGGCAAAAAAGAGGCTCGGCCATGTCAGGGGAAAAGGCTGTAAAACTGGGCAGTCTGTTTCCCAGCAAATAAGGGCCAAAAAGAAACCCATTGGAAGGGGGTGAAAAAAAGATCTCTTCTAGATTAAGATAGGGGGAACTTTGGGGCCAAAAATACCCTGGTGAATGCGAAGAGGTTGGTTCGCCCCGACGAAAGAACGGAGGGCAAGTCCCGGAAGTGCCACCCACTTTCAGGGGTAAAAAAAAAAAACTCGAAAGAAAGGTACCAACTTGAAAATTCACAGGGGGTTTTGGCAGAAAGAAGAAAAAGGAAGAACGAGGCTTGGGAAAACCTGTCACGAGGGTAAATCCGGGGAAAAAATGGAAAAAAGAACCAGAAAGCGGGCGGGCATGGCATAAAGGCTGCACCGCTGGGGACTCCAGAAAGGTGCCCGAACGTGAATTGTGCTTTTGGTTAAGGAAGGGGGACGTAGAAGGGGAAAGACGAATAATCGTTAGGGGGGAAGGGGGGGTCGACGTGCGACGCTCGTCGCGGATCAGTTTGGGCCTTCCCCCTAGCCAAGCGAAAGGGAAATAAAAATGAGAAACTCATCACAGACCGCGAAAAAGAGGTCCCCTCGGGAAGGAAAGTAAAGTCTAAGGGAGGGGGGGGGAGGAAAGCTCTAGAGTGGGGGAGGCAAAGATAATTATCAAGCCTCCCTTCCCGCCAAAATGGAGGCCCCTCTGATAAGGAGAAAAGGGTCTGTATCAGCGGCCAACGGGAGAAATTGGAAAGGGGGAAAAGGCCACGAACCTGACCAAAGTAAAAAGGAGAGAATCGGACGAAAAGATCTATCCGAATCGGGGAAGACTTGCCTCCAGAAACATTTGGAGGGAACTTCAGACTCCCTACGGCTAATAAGAGGCACGGCGAGAAGAGGGGTAAAAAAAGGAAAGGGGGTCAAAAAAAGAACTCCCCGTGAACGAAAAGAGCAAACTATTACCAAAACTAGTGGTAGACTACCTGTCTGCAGCGGGTGAGATCAATACGCCATCCCTCGAAAGGGGCAAACTCTTTCGTGGTTAGAGGTGGGGGGGAAAAACAGGCTGTGATCCCTCAAAGAAAGGGAGAAGAAATAAAGAGAAACCTCACCACCTTACACCTTGTCGGAGTTGGGAAGGATATACCTATAACTCCTGGAGCAAATGAGGAATTCCCTACGTGGCCGGCTGTGCGGGGGGCGACAGACACTAGGCCTAAGGGAGGCGACCTAGAGCCAAATCAAAAACAACAAAGGGGAAAGAAAAAAAGGAGATTTCAGGGGAGGGGGAAGAGTATGCAATCGGTCGATCGTCTAGAAAAAAGAAGACAAAAGGCGGGAATCCAGCGAGCTGCGTCTAGGGAGGACTTGCAACCACTAAACCCCGAGCACCGGTGGAAACAGGGTGATTTTGATATAGGAAGGGGGGGGAAGGGGGGCTAGGTACCGGCCCAACCGACTAAACAAAAGAAAAAATCTGGGGGGAATCGGAATCGATTTGAACTGATTGCGTATGAAGTCAAAATCCGGACGTCTAAAACCCCGACGCAAAGGCACCTCGTGAGGGGAACGGTTCGTTACTGTTCTATTGGAGAACCAGTGGGCCACGGAGAGAAATCAGCCCGGTCTAGGTCAGAGATGTGGAACAAGCGGAAAACGCCCCACCAATGTAGTTCAAAAAACGTGAATCGGGGGTCAAGCTGAACACAAGCTACAACGCCGCGGCGACTCAGATTTACCTGGTGTGAAAGGTGGTGTCTTTGGTCATCATCTGGAAAGAGGGAAAGGGGGGGTCATAAAGGGGGGGGTCAATATCAAATCGATCTTTTGGAACAGGAGGTGAGCGTGCGGACGCCGCCGCCCCCACAGGGGGGGCGATCTGCTAAGGAAGAAAACGGTTTAAGAAGTCTCTCCGGGATCTCTGGAGGAGTTTCCAAGCCGAGTCGGATAAAGGAAAAAGAATGGTAAGGGGGGAAGGGCCCGATCGCATTTCGCGGGTCAATGGGAAGCAACCCCATGGGGGGAAGCCTCATTCGAAGCAAAATGAACTAATCCTCGCTAGTAGGAAGTGAGAAAGGGCACACTCTACCCAAGAAGGGCAAAAATCTTGGTCAGGAAGCGAACCACAAGGAACCCTCCAGGGCGGAACGCGGTAACTGAATCAGGACTCTTAAGTAACCTGGTCGAATTTTCGAGTGACCGGGGCTCCTTTAGGATGAGTTAAAGAGATGTGAAGGAAAAAAAAAGTCTTGAGAAGGAAGTGGAGGAACCATCTGAGGGAAGAACGGTCGAAAATGGGGTCGGAAAACGGCGTGAGAAAAAAAACAAACAAAAAAAGTTTTGGAAAAAGGCGCATTTACAAGGTAGGTCGTTGAGCGTGACCACGAAACACTTACAGATCGGATCATCGCAAGGATCGTCTTGGTAGGAACCAGGTTACAGAAAAAATCAAGGTCCCAGGTTCGTGACATCTGACCGCAAGACCAACCCGTCACCAATCTCAAAACCAACCTCTTGGGAAAAAAAGGAGCCCGCAGGGAAAAACACCTGAAGAGGGAGAACGATCAGAAGGGGTCTCGTGGCTGGTGACGGGGCGGAAAACATAGAACCGGAATCTGAAGAGCCCGAATAATCTTCCCCGCCGAGGGGGGGGGGGATTCTGTAACATCTTTGGAGAAGGTCTCACGTTAAGAAGAATGGTTCGCAGCAGGAAAAAGAGACAGGGACCCCACCACCGTTTTAAAATTCCATCTGAGGTCAGATCCCCACGGTCCCACGATATCTGGAGGGGGCAAACACTTCTCTGCCATGGCGGGAAAAGAAAAGGAAGACCAGGGCTCAAGAAGATTCACGAAGGTCCGACCCTAGTGGTCTACTTCAAACTTCAGCTCGTCGATATCCAGAAAGAGCACCAAGTTCAAAACGGTGTAGCTCGGAGGTCGTATTTGCACCACTGGGCGCCGCAGGAAGAAGGAGGTCTTGGGGCGCCACTGAAAAAACTCTTCGGGTGAAAAAAAAACGGGGAGAAACCGAGGACGCGACCCACTCGCCCCACGTAGGAACACAAACCAGAACACGGAAAGTTCCGCCGATACGACGGAAAAAAAACTTATTTCGATTTCTCGGGAGGAATGCTCCCGACAAGACGACAGATCCAAACTTCAACAAAACGGGAAATCAGAAGGAGGAACGACCGTCCAGGGTCACCCATCCTTCAAGCAAACCGCCACAATTTTGCACGACTCACGAAAACCGATAAAGACTCTCCCGTCCCAAAGAGCAGGGGCGGAGAATGGAAAAAACGTTGAAGGAGGATGATTCTGGAAAAAAAAGTTGAAGAGGAGACGACCGAGAGATGCGTGAACGCACAACTCGGTCACAAAACCGAAGCACGAAGCGGTTGTCGGAAAATTACCTCTTTCTAAGAGCTGGAGAGGGAGACCGATTCTTCCAGAAAACGCAAAAAAAAATCAGCGAAAACAAACAACGTAAAAAAAGGAGGGAAGGAGGAGACCTGGCGGGCTTTCTGAAACTACGGTCCACCAAAACAACTAGGTCTATGGCCGGTACTTTTCCCCGACTATCACAGAAGAAGTTGAAGTCGTTCTACGAAGGGGACGAAAAAAGAGATCGGGCTGAAAACCGCTTCCAAACTGGAGGAAAAAGAAAGACCCGATCAACTTAACGCATGGACCAAAACGGGAGAGCACGGAGGTTGTGGTACTGGGCAATAGACATGGAACTCAGGCGAGTACTCGAAAAAGGGTCTGGCCCGGAGAGGGGTTCTTCTAAAAAATGACGGGCGAAACTTGGCGGAAAGCCTCTTGGAAGGGGAAGAAGAGGCGAGCATCGTCCGGAAGGATCCGTATCCGCGAAAAGAATGTGGGTTTGCTCGAGAGCGGCTTTAACCTCGCCGGTGGTGGGTGAGGGGGGGGAAAAGACTTTGTATGAAGAAGAAAGCTCGTTGGTGCTACCAGGGGGGGGGCATTGCGGAAAAAAGAAAAAAAAGGAAAAGCTGGGTCATTGTCCACCGGAACGCGGTCTGCGCCAGGGGGGAAAATCCGAAATCCGAAACCGGTTAAATTTTTTAGGAAAAGGGGCTACTGACTAGTAAAAGAGCTGAACTCGTGGACCACAGGGTCGAAAAAAAAAGCGAGCAAGAGACCGATGAGTTCGAATACACGGGCCGCTCTGGGGGGCACAGGGCCCTGTCTATCCTGGTTTGGCCCCCGCAAATCAGAAAATCACTTGGGGCTAGAAAACGAAGGGCATCGAACAAAGGGGGGGGGGACTAAGGGGGGGGATTCGGAGGTTCAGAAATCGGATCTACGTGCGAGAAGATCCAAAGAAATCAAAACATCGTCTCGTGCGCTCGGAAGGAGGGGGAAAGAGACCCCGATAGACTGGTCTCTGGAAGGGTTAAACACACAGAACGATTCACCTCCCGGAGAAGAAAGAAGGGGAAAAGTAGACGTGGGGGAGGGAAAAAAGTGTTTAGAAAAATTCAGTTGGAGAAGTTTCCTATTTCCTGGAAGGGTGGATGGAGGCAGGGACATTTTAAAAGACAAAAAAAAAACTCCAAAAAAATTGACAGAAAAAATGAAAAAAGTTAACTACGGGGAAGCCAAGGGCGACGATCGAATTGGAAAGATTCAGGTATCTGTACGTTGGAATCCGGCCCACGAAACGTTGGGGAATGCGAACGGGAGGGGGTGCCTCCTCGAGAAATATGGGAGTCCTTAAAAACCACTTTGAGGGAAAACTGGCCGAGTCCTAGTATCCAACGAGTACCTCGGGGGAAGTCTTCAGAACACCGAAGGGTTTGGGGCTAGGACCTACGACCCGCCTCCAGGTATCTTTACTCATCAAAAGGGGGAACGGGTCAACCGCCGGGGCAATCTGGTAAAAAAACAAGGAAGGATCCACGATAAAGACCCGCAGAAAGATGTTGCAAAGAAGGAGGGGGGAGAAGCGTACCTTGAAAAAAAAGCAGTGACTGTGGGGGGACGAGTTGTTCCAGCGCAACGATAGGCCTTTGTTCTACGAGAGCCTCGAATTTGGGACTTCCAAACAAATCAGAATCAGGAGTCACACTACGAGAAGGGGAGTGAAAAGATCAGCGCCGGCGCACGCCTCGGGACAGGACAATCGAACATAAGAAAACAGAGTAAAGAGGAAAACAAAAGGTTGGCGCCAGCACAAGGGAAAAACCGTGGGGGGGGAGGGGCATACTATCATTCGGCACGCAGGGAACCAAATTCGAGAAACGGGGAGAGTTATGGGGAAGTCCAAAGACAACGAGACGCGGGCCTAGGGATTACCCTCACCAAAAGCACTCAGGTTCTCGGAAGAGGAGGCACTACGGCAGCTAGCCGAGAGGTGGGAAACCAAAAACCTATGCACGTCTTGGTGTCTTCTTTCTCGGGCGCAAAACGCTGAGAGACGACCTAAGGGGGCTAGATGCTAGCACGAGGGGACCACGGTATATAATACGAAAGTACCCCGCTCAGCCTATGTTCAAGAAGAGGGGAGAACTTGGTGGTCGACTAAGCGGTGTTCTTTCGGGGATGAACAAATACCAGCTCTGACACCGAGGGGAAACAAAAAAGGGAGGTGGTTTCAGGGTTAAGGCGGCGGAGGAATATTCATCTACCAAATCACCGACTCTACTAACCAAACCACCACCTTGTGAAAAAAAAATGCGCATTCGGGGGTGAGTCAGAATAGACTAATTAGACCCTCTGATCCCATCCGGGGACGGAGAGGTCAAAGTTGTGGGGGCGACGAAGAAATTCCGACAAAAGGGAACGCAAACGATTCCAGATCTATCTCACAACAAACCTAGGAGGCATAGATAGAAATGTGGGGGAAGAGAGGAGACCGAGGAGGAGCTTATCGGGGATCAAAAAATCTAAAAAAGAAAGCCCAGGTACGAGGGCGGATAGTTATCGTACTTCAACCAACAAGAAAGAAACGGAAAGGTGGTAAGGTCGGGGCGGAGGGGGGATAAGGAAGAAAATCAAGTCGTAAAGTGCGAAACAAGGAAGTTGGGTGCATCGGCTCACAGGTGTGAGGCGAAAAAGAGGCCCGAAAAACCTTATTCTACCCGTAGGAACCGGCGGGGGGCAAAGAGGGGACCGGCAGGAAGGAAGGAATGGGCAGGACTCTATAGAAAGGGGCAAGTCTCTCCATAAAAACCCGGCAACTGGACGTGCTCGTGGGGGGCCAACCGCTCCGATAGTGGCTAAGCGCCTCGTTTACGGGAGCGAGATGGAAAAGGGGGAGTGAGAGGGTGGGGTTTTTTGTGCAAAAAAGGGGGGGGGTTACGAAGCCCACGTCGCCGGACGAGGTACCGCTACCATCGCCGGTAGACGATTAGGGGATCGTTTCGGAAGGAGTCGTTCCAAGCAACAACAGGGGGAGGAGCTTCGCCACTCGTTGACAACGGCAGCGAAGGTCGGAGAGGAAAGGGGGCGAGGGAGTTCCTGCCAACGTCGGTTCTGAGGGAAGGTTGGCCGCGGCTCTTATTTTGAAGGAAGGGCTATTGTAAACCCAAAAAGTCCAAAAAAGTAGAGAACCACCAAAAAAGGAAAAAAGAAGAGGCTTCTGAAAGACGAAAAAAGGAAATCTACGATACCCACCCCCTTTCGCGCGGGAGGCTGCAAGCGAAAAAAAAAAATACTCCAAGATTGGGCAGGGAAAGAATTCTGACGTGGCCCATTGCATCCAATGGAGAATGGACCCGCGTACAGGTCATCGCGCTCCTGGGAGAAGGAATGCTTTCAAAAAAAAATCGGGAAAGAAAAAAGGGAAATGTGATACCACGTTCAGAAACTATGCAAACGCTGCACGTGCGAAAGGGGGGGGGACGGAAGGGAAATGATGGTGATGGAGGCGCAACACGAAAGGACTCTCAAACAAGTGCGGCGTTGGCAGAGCCCGGGAAAAAGGACTACTACGTCAGCTACGAGAGAACGTGGCCGGGCGATCCCCAAAGGAGTCACAAGGGAGACGTCTTGTTCAAAGTCAAAGGTGGAGAGGAAACATGACAAAACTCCAGCAACCGTCCAGGGGGAAAGAGCCAGAGAGAAACAAAGAAGAGGGGCTAAGTGTGGAACATTGCGCACGAAAACTCCTCGTCTCGTGGAGCCGGCTACTGGATGGGGAAAGTCTTCCAGCCTGTCACCGGCACACCGGGGCGGAAAGGAACGGGCAAAAAAGCCTATGGGTGATTCGGGGGAAGAGAGATTTTAAGGAGAAAAAAAAGGGGCGTAGGATTCAAATTTAAGCGATCAAGGAAAGGAAAGAGTCCAGTTAGAAAAAAACACCGGGGGAGAAAACGTCTCATCCCCACGGGGGAAACCTCCCAGAAGGGGGGCAAACACCAGGCTTCCTACAACTTCAACGTCAGTGTATCGAATAAGAAGGGAATGCACCATTTGCCAAAGGCCGACCCTAGTGGGTCACTCCCAAGTAAAACCACTCAGGAGCGTAGAAAGCTCTTAAAAAAAGTAAAGGGGTAGTAGGGAACTCCTGAGGTTCACCACCTGGGGGCAAGCGAACTACCTATCTTGACACCAAGAAAAAAGACTATACTTCAAGGCCAACGGGGAGAAAAGGTGCGAAAAAATCAAAGCCCCACAAGGTAGCACAAACCAACACCGCGGTCGCGCCTTTTGCCGAAAAAAAAAATCGGCGTTTCGCAGGGAGCAGGAAAAAAAGACAGGGAAAACGTCCTCGAGAAGAAGGAGAAAAGTAGACAAACAGGACATAAGTATAACGTGACTTGGTGCGAACCAGCCTCTCAAAGGCACTACTGTGCAAAAAGAACTCTCCCTATAAAAAGGCAAAAGCCCCTTAAACACACAGAAGGGGCTCCCTTTTTGGAAATTTGTCGGAGCGCGGAGTGAGGAGAGCAGACCCGGAGCTGTCTACGTCGTCCATAAAACGCACCAGCCCTACTTCAAAGCCTAGAGGGGGATCTTCTTCCCTCAGGCCGCATACAAAAAGGGGGTTCTCAGACCTTATGCGTTCCAAGATTAAAAGAAAGAAATAGATCAAAAACAAAAAGGAAGGGAGGGGGGATTAAAAAGAGCTGCTACTTCAGGCGGACCTTTATTGAACTATACGGCTCCCCGAGACATCTCAGGACGGGGGCCCCTACTATCCCGAGGTCAGCATTCGTTAACCGCCTGAAGAGGGGACTGAAGATTAAAAAGGGGAAGCAATCCGCGTCTCGACGAGCTTGCAAACAGAGCACGCGAGTGGGCGTCGTAACGAAAAATGTTTCGGGAAGGCGGGAAAGGGAGGGGAACGCCAAACTTCCGTCGATGAAGTGGAGAAATGGTGGAAAGGAAGGAGAGGATGATCAGCGTCAGGGCTGGACCTGCCCGCTAAGAAAGGCTGTGTATAGCCACGGGAGGTAACCAAAAAACGTTGTGGCAACTTGTTCCGAATACCGAGGGGGGCTATTGGGACGACGGGGAAGAGGTTTGAGAAACGGGCAACAACTTAGAAACCGAAAGCTGGGTTAGGGGGGCACACCACACTTCGGTAGTACGGCGCCCTCTGTGGGGCAGACCTAATCTGATTCAAAAAAAAAAACATTTTGGGGGGGGAGAAAGAGGGCGAAAAGCGAAGAATGAAAAAGAGGGGGGTGGGAGGTACCCTAGTTAGGCCGGCCAAAGGGCAGCGAGTACGATTTGAGGAAGAAACGGGAATGGGGAAGACGGGGTTCCCCGCCCGGGAGAAAACGTGACTAAAGGAAAGAAAATGGCATGAAGGAACCCAGGGGGTGAGAAGGAGAGGGGGAGTCGTGTTCCGCAAAATTAGGTGTCTCAGGTTGAGGGGAGAAAAAGGCGAAAATAACGCGCAGCAAAAACCACTTAAGATGCGGGCCAAGACTTCATTATCTACCAACGCGTGCAGGAAGGAAGTATTAGGGCACCGCCACTAAAACCGAGCACTTCTTCAAGAAATGGGGACTTGGGTTCCGGAGTGCTCCCATGTGTTCCAAAAAGGGGCCAAGGGGAGGCGGGGAAAATAGGGCCTGGAAGGCTGGAGAAGGGGGGAAGCGTGCCTAGACCTTGACATAAACGGCCACCAAGGTCACTACTTTGTAATCTGAAACCTGCGAAGATAAGGGAGGAATCTCAAAAAAAATGGAGAGGATGCAGAAGCTACGACGAAAGGGGGGGGAAAGCAGGGCGGGGAGGAACAATCAACGAGTCACGAACGCAAAAAAAAGGGGGGTTAGCACAGGAGGGGGTAAATCCACTGGAAAAAAGAATTCTTGAAAAAAAGAAGGTTGTTTTCAGGAGCTCTAACCTAAAAAAATCTTAAGGGGAACGAAGGGTAGACGACTGGGCAAGGAGGTTCCACGAAAGAGGATCCACATGCCAACACTCGGCAGCAGGGGTAGCTCCCGAGGTCTAAATCGCTACAGCCATGAAGCTGGTGGGTGAAGAACGAAGAAATTCGATGGGAAAACGCCGATAGGAAATGTTGGGAATCGGGGAAAGCCCGTCAGGGGACGCGCTTTTTTCGCACCCCATAAAAAAGGGTCACCTACGCAACTGGGGAAAACTCATCAAAGGGAAAAGGGAGAGACCCGGGGCAAGGACATCAAAGGAATCGAGACCGACGAGCCGTCCCGTCAAAGGATCAGAAGAAGTCTGCCCAGATGGGGACGGCCACCGAGACGTTCCGAAAAGCCAATGGGCGGAAAAGAGAGACATTCAGAGGGCTAATCAAGACTAACTGTAAGAGAGAAAGACCGAAAAGGGAAATAAACGGAAAGCGGTCCGCCGAGTTCGAGAAAATAGCGGTGGGAGAAAGCATCAAGCCAGCGCGGGTCGCGTGCGAGCGAAGACCAGAGGAAAGCGGAAATGGAAAAAAGGAACTGGGATCGTCATCAAGCACACTCATCCGATTCAACCAAAGGAGAGAGGTGGGGAGGAAAGAAAGGGGGTAGACTAGGGGGAGATCAATGACTATCTCGCAACTCTAGCCGCGCTTTCCTGTTTGGATGAGTGGGGCTGACGGAGGGGGGGGGGAAGCCGGTCCCAGGAAGGAGAAAATATCTAAAACCTCAACACTGGGTTCCCAATTCTCCTGTGGTTTTTTAAGATAAGGAAGAAGAAAATAAGTCGCCAAAGGAAATACCCGCCTTGCAGGATGGGATGTGTGGAGAGGAAAAAAAGAATGTAACGCGGGAAAACAAAGAGGGCCTTCTTCAACACCACCAACGAGGAGTAAGGTTTGAAATATCGCCGGGGATTCAGTCGTAGGGTCTATCAACAAGCTGAAACTGCCGTTGGAATCCAGTCAGCTTTTAAAAAGGTCTGGTTTTAAAAACTCCCAACCCTCGCACCAGGGTGGTAACAAGGGGGTTTTAGTCAAAGTTCGAGGTAGAGGGGACGAAAACCATCGGGTCACCAACCAAGAAAAAAAGGTTGTTTCAGCGGGATAGGAAAGGGTTGATTAGGAATGAAGGCAAACACTATCCTCCAGAAAAGTGGGGAGGGGAGAAAAAAAAGTAAAGCCGGAGGCTCTTTAAATCGGGGACGGGCGTGAAGAAGAAAAGGTATTAGCTCAAAAGAGAGAAGGTTAGAGGTCCCGACGTTCTTGGCATCACGCGAACTCACCAGGTCTGAAAGGGCGTCAAGACCCGCTCGGCATCAGATGGTCTAAACGCTATTCCTATATGGGTACAACGGTGGGCGGTGTTTGAGAAGATGCGCAAATGACGAGGAAGGGGTAGTAAACCCTATAAATCGCCTCGGGGGAGGGGAGGGGGTTGTGTTACCCATTTTAATTCTTTTACAGTAGAGGGTTAAGAAACCGCGGAGGGTCTTCCAACGCGTGAAAAACGTCGACGCCGGGTCTTCAAAGTGCTATTTCCTTACCGAGCGGGAGAAGGGGAGGGGATTCAAGGGGGGACACCCTTCTGTAGTGACGCGTCCTTGGTGGGTAAGCCCCCCAAGAGATGAGGACGCTACCAACGTGCACTAACCAGAGGCAGCTTGACAGACGTCGACAACGCCACGAAGCGCATTCGCTGCAGGGAAAAAAGAGAAGGTCAACCGGAACTACGAAAAAGAATAGCGTCCCTGAGGGGGAGGTCTCGTGCCATTGCTTTTCCATTCTGTAGGTAAGAGTGAAAGGTTATTAGCTCACCTGGAGGGTCGGAAGGGGGAGAATCTTTCCTATAAAAACCTTAAAGTGAGACGGTCAAGTGGGTTAAAAGGCAACGAGGCACGGGAGAAAAAAAAGTGGGTGCAATGGGGACGGTGACCGTCGGGGGGGGGGGAAGGGGGAGAGGGGCTGCCTACGAAGGCGCATTCCAATTTCTCTGTATCAGCATGATCCAAAGGCCACACACGGCATATCTAGACAAAAGCAGGCCTTTCCACCAAGGAGGGTTCAAAATTCTCCCGCGGTGAAAGGTCAAGGTGCTATTTCCAGATGAAAAGGATGAACCCGTCATGCCCTCGCAGCCCAACTCCTAGGGGGGAGTACCATTAGCACACCTAACCAGCGTCTGAGGATGCGAGCCGGGTCTCTTCTTGGGTCAGGCTTGCCCAAAGAAGGAAGGCACGGGGTAGAGAAAAATCGCCCAGGATCCGAGGGTGGGGTAGGTTCTCGCGTCTTTTGGAGAAGACTAATCCCGATTTTCAGAGAAGAATAACCGAAGAATGGATCCCACAAAGTGTCGAGACATCTCGGTCTGGACCACCCACAACCCACCATTCTCAAAGACGGGGCGGGCCACAAAGGCTCGCAGCCGTCACAAGGGGCCCGGGTTGAGGAAAAAAGAACGATCTGATTTATTTGGACCGGGGGGGGGTGTAAGACCAGGTGGAGAACTCAACACAACAGCGGAATAAGACGAGGTATAAAGGAGGAATCAAAAATACGGGGAGGGGTATGTACGAGCTTAGGTCCCACCAGCTGGCGAACAGAATACCGAAGGTGACCCCTGAAAAAGATAAAAGGCGGTTCCGTCCTAAACAGACCAGGACCAAAGAGGCAGATCTCAACGCGGGGGAGGGAAAAAGACCCCCGAGTCGTGGAAAAACGAGGCGCGAGCAACACATCTGTCAGAAGGGACGAAGGTGTCATCCCTTACTCGGACGTAAAGTATCCGTCTTCAAAAAACAGGTACAAAAAGGAGACGAAAAACGGAATCCGTTGAGAAGAGACGCAGGAAGACAGCGGTGCGAAGTAACTCACAGCCCACCGTGCACGCCCCGTCCACCTAGCATATCGAAGGGGAGAGTAAGCGAAGGATTAAGAATGGGTGCGGCAGAAAAAGAGAAAGTCGGGGTCGCCAATTCTCCGGAGGGGGGGGGGGGAAAAAAATCAATCGAGGGATCGTCCAGGGGGGCCCCGGATCCACGCGGGATCGAGCGGGGAAGGGGAGGAAAAAAAAAAGTATGACGTTAAGTGCGAAGCAGCACGAGAGCTCAAAACAAAAACGGAGGCGGAGGAAGGAGACTGAGGGCCAAGTGGGCTTCTTAAGCCTATGTTAAGACAACGAACAGAGAGGGGAGGAAGTAGGAATGGGCAAGAAGAGCACCGGGAGAGGAGGTGCTCGGCATAGTGCGTCGGAAGAAAGGAAGGAAGGCAGTAAGTTCCAAGGAGAATCAGCGAACCAGAAAATCTCGAAAAGCATTGCCCACAAAGCACGGCGAGGGGGTCGACAGGGAAAAGAGATTACGAGAAAAGTTGGAAAGGAAAGGGAAGGCTGTTCTGACCAATGACTTAGGAGAACTTCGTGGTCGAACATGTAGGTAGGACGATCTATTAATCATCGTCCGGGGCAAGAAAAGTACTTCGAATGCGAGCGTGTTGCTAGGGGGAGACGAACAGAGGGAAAACGAACGCCGTGTTCGGGGGACCCTATACCGAGGTGAAGGGGGGGAGCATGGTGCTCCCCAGGGCAATTACTTGGAAACTAGCTGGGGCATTGGGTCACCAGAACTGCGGGAGCTTTCCTCCCCGAAGGGGGGTGCAAAGAAGGGAAAAAGAAGAGGACCTACGACACATAAAGTGTGGATCGAGGGGATACTCGGCAGAGAGACTTACCTCAGGGGTAGAGACGAACTAGGGATGGACCTTAATCTCTATAAGGGAACTGGGATTACGATAAAAAAGTGAAAACACTGGGGAGTTTACGGAAAGGGCCGCTTTTTGGAACCCAAGCACTATATCAATGGAAGTGACATACGTTGGCTCCAGCCACAAAACGATGGAGAGGGTAAACCCCTTTGGGGGGGGAGAAAAAGGAACTGTTGAGAGTTAGGCGGAAAAAAAGAGGAAGCGGGGCGTATTCGCAAGAAGATACACTAGTCACCACCAATGTCGAGGTCGGTCGGGATACCCCTTCTTTCCTTACTTGGACTGGAAGAAGGGGAACCGAGAAAAAGAGAACGGGAGACGCATCGAGGAAACTGGTGAGCTGGGAGAAAGGTTGAAAAGTTAAATATTCTGGGGTTTACTATCTTGAAAGGGGGGAAATGGATACGAGCGGTGAGGGGTGAAAGGCACCTTTAAAGGCCCCATCTGCGAACAGTTTAAAAGAAGTCTAACGGCGAAGAAAGACATTTAGCCGGCTGTACGGGGAAGTGTTAAAGAAGCCGATAACGACTAAGTAATTTCTCCAAGGAGGGAACCTACTCCGGCGTCAGGGAACACTGCCAAATTCTCAATTCGAGGGGGAAGACGGGAAGGGAGTGACTAAGTCCGGGAGGGATAAGAGGTTGGGGAGAAAAAAAAAGAGACCGCCTACCCTCCACTCATAAGGAAGGTCACTAGGGTAAAAGGAAAGATCATTTTCCAAGGAAAGAAAAGGATCAAAATGAAGGACTCCTGAGCATGCATCGGAGGGCTCCGCTGGTACGCAAGCAGCAATTGCCAACCATCGTATTGGGGAAGTGTGGGGTTAGAGGAAGGAAATTTGCCGCTTTGAAAGACGCAAGAATAGGTGCCTGGTTAAAATCAAGGGCTAAAACGGAGAGGGCTTTTGGCTGCATAAAAAGATCCGCGGAAAAAGACACGAGACCGGGGACGGCATGTGAATCCGCTACCGGACTACGCCTCTGTTCAGGAACGAAACAATAGAAATACCGGGGACCGTCCCAAGAGGGGCGCAGCAATCGCCCTCGTGTGGGACTTCAACCGGGAAAGTTCCTCAAGGGGAAGAAAATTACGTGTCCCACGAGAAGAAGGTCGAGGGGAGGTACTTTCTAGCGACAAGAACGAGGAAGGAGGGGAGAGACCGAAACGCAATCCAGTAACTCTCAGGAAGGGTCAAACGAGGCGAGAAAGGACCGAGCGGTGGGAAAGCGAAACACACCAGCGAAAAAAATGGTGCGGGAGAATTTCTCGCCAAAGAGGAGAGAGAGTGGCTGAGAAAGCCGACTGGTCAAAAGGGGGAGAAACCAAAGACACCAGAGAAGAGGACGGAGAGGTTGGTCGACAGCTTTGTCAGCTCTGGTTATAGACATACTCCAGAGAACCATGGCGGAAAAGGAAAAAAACCGCTTCGGGTTGGAGGAGTTGGGAAAGGTAAGGCTGTTTTCTAGAAAAAGAAGAAGACCACAAACACACCTTTGTTAAAAAAAACGGGGGGAGAAAAAATGTGTTGTGGGGGGAAAGAGATAAACGAACTCACGGCCCCGAGGGAGGGGGACCAATTGGAGGAAGAGGGGAGCTGTTGGGGGGATGTTCCCAAGCGGGTCTAAAAATAGCCAAATCTCCAAAACGAGGAGGAGAAAAAGAAAGAGTGTGGCAGCGGGTCTCCTCGGCTATTCTGATCTATCAACACAAGGCCAGCTCCGGGAATCCATAGGAGAGAGAAACTTCTTCTATATCGACTTCCAACAAAAAAGAAGAGAAACCGGTGCACATTTTTTATTGGGTAGTAGAGGGACGTGGATGTAGGAGGAAATCCGGGACCCACTGATAAGAAATCTTTTGCAGGGAGAAAAAAAAAAAAAAAAAAAAAAAGAAAAAAAAAAAAAAACATGGTCGGAGAGGGAGGGAAGAATCAAATGAAACGGCAAGGTTAGTCAAAGAAACACCCTGCCGGAATGAACACAATCTCCAACCACCGCCCCCACCAAAAACAACCACGAACCTGGCTGAGCGGGGAGGGGCTCGAATTTTTTAACACAAAAAGTGAGCAGGGGAGAGGGACGTGGGCAGGGGCTCACGCGGATGTAAACTTCAGAAACAACCTAGGGAAGTGGTGGAACCTGAAAAAATTAGCTAAGAGAAGAGAAGATTCAGAGAAAGGGACTGATTAGGCTTTGCGGTCGCGCAAATGGAAAAGAGTAGACGGGGGAAAAGCGCACATCGAAGAGGCGAGTGCCCTCAATTGGGGAATTGAGGGAGCTTGAAGGAAAACACGCGATCAGGCTGCTAACTCTTGACTACCTCGAAGGCGGGTGACGTCGATTTGGGCCTGACAAGGTCAGGGGCTAACTTTTCATTCTTGTGTAAGGGGCCGACGGCTCACAGGGTATGGAGGGGGAAACCCCCTCGCGGGGCGAAGGGGAGGAAAGTCTACAACACTATCCCGTCTGTTGAAAGTCCGACAGCCATAAAACGCCAATCTCGCACTGGAGGGGCTGGCTGTCAGCAATCGACCATCCGTCTGGGATAAGAACCCAAGAAGAGGAGAGGCTTGGGGGGGGGGACCTGACTTCGTGGCATTGGGAGGGAGGCGTCTTGACCTCGGAAAGATTGCAGGAGAAAAAGGAGGGGAGTATTGGTCCTCTAAAAAACTTAGGGAAAAGAAAAGTGAGGTTACCCGTAATCGAACTAGCCGCTTGAAGTAAAAGGGGGGGAAGGGAGAAGGGAGGGACAAAGAGGTTTGAAGAGAGCCCAGAAGCTAAAAATGGTTTTAGCTTTATCAATTATGAGAATAAGAAATAGTATAGATAAGGGAAAGGACCCCCGTATTCCCTGGAAATGGGGGGTGGGGAAGGGAAAAGTCTTTCCACATCTGAAAAGGAGACAAACACAAGGCCAGGCAAGAGACGAAAAAAAACCGCTTTGCCCATTTTGGGAACCAGAGCCATCCGAACAAAAGGACTAGAGTGCTCGGGGGGGAATCGTCTGGTGATGCTTCACGAACAAAACGCCGGGACCTACGAAGCTGTCCTCCGAAGAGGGGTGAAAAAAAAAGGGTTGAGACGTTCAGGTGGGAAGGAAGGGGGAGCACAGGAAATCCTTTCAAATCTAAATACGATACCCGAGAATTGAAGAAACGGTTTTTACATCAAAGTGGTCTGTTATCCCCACGGATGACCTCCCGATGAGGGGGGAGGACAACACATGCTCGGCCAGGGCGTGGACAGGGGAAAGGGTAGACAGGTAGACGAGAGCCCCTTTACCGGTTCGAAAAGATGTTCTACTCCAAAGATCTTGAGAGATAGTAGCGGCGGCGCAAAAATTAACGTTGACGTTGGAAGGACTCAGGGCGTGGATGGGAAAAAGCGCCCAACACCTCAGTTTGGGGGGGGGGAAAAAATGAACAAGTCAGTAGGGGGCCAAGTCATGCAAGGGGAAAAACTTACGGACAACAAATCGCAACACAGAGGGGACCAAAAAGAAAAAAAAAGTGCGTAGTGTCCTCCTGAAGGAATCTCAAATCGTCTGCCTGGGGAAAAAGGGGAAAAAAAACGCATTACGTCAGGGAGAGGACCTTCAAAGGAAAAAAAGGGAAGGACGTAATGAGAAGAAAGACTTCCCTGGGCGACAAGGTCCGAAGACCCAACTTTGGAAGTACCAAGAGAATCATCGAGAAACACCCACCTACGGGCTCTCCAGGGGGAAGTGCGTTTGAAGTTCCGAGAGAGGAGATCCAAAGGGGAAAAGGGGGAGGGGCTGAACGGAAGACGAGGCAGGAGAAAAACAGTCATCGTCGCCCTACTAAAAATAGCTTGGGGATCTTCGGGGGACTACATGGGCTCCGGAAGACCTTATGAGTTACGGAATCACAAAGCAAAAGCATAAGACAAAAAAAAACAAGGAGGGGGGAGGAAATAGGAGAATACTGGGCAAACCGGCTGAAATCACTGAACAACGTCCTAAACGAGTCTGGGGGAGAGAGAGGTCCTTTCCAAACGGGGAAAAAGAAACATCCAAGAGGAGGGGATCGGGCCAGATAGTTGCCTTCTAAGCCGCAGGATAAGGGTCGCAAGTTCCAAGCCCAACGGTGGATATAAGATCAGGTCGAAACGAAGGGCCCACGTAGATCAGAGGAGGTTTTAAGCTAAATGGGGGGCTCGGGCTATTAACAAAGTTGGAGAAATTCGAAGTTTTTCTCAAAGAAGGAGGAGGAGAAAGATGAAAGTTTCCTGTTCGGGGAAGAAGATGATGTATCATCCGGGGTTTGGTTATAAATATGACAAATCGAATAAGGTTTGCATAACGGCAACCGGCAGGTACCACAAAGTGGGGTCTTTGTTTCAGAGAAGAGGGGGAGAGGGGGCAGAACGGTGGTTTTTGTAAACGGTTTTACGGCGGGAAAACGAAATCTGGGGTGGGGTTTTTCGGGGGACACCAAAGAACCTGCGTTCGTAAGCGGGCGAACCAAAAGAAGGAAGAACTTCCAAGGAAACCGTTGGGGTGACACGAGGGAGACGCTACGAGAGAAAGCTTACTCAATGGAAAAACAAATGGGAGACACGGGTGGCAGCTGCAGGAGACCGAGTGCGGCGGCTACACTGGCCGCGTTGCCAAAGGCCGGCATGTGTTCCAAAGCAAGTGGATGCCAGAAAACTGGGGCTAGGCAAAGGAAAGGGAATAACCGGGGGGGGGGGGGAAAATCTCTTCGAGTCGCGAACCAATCTACGTTCGAGAAGCACGCCACACCAGCGCGGAGGACGAGACGTCGTCGACCCAGGCGTGAGACGGGCGGAGCCGAAAAACAAGAAGATCACTAGCCCGATACCGATCGGAGCAGGGTTTCGGCTGATGGGTCCAAACGGTCCTAAAAGTGGGGCATAGAGGAAAAGAAACTGGACGGGGTGCTGGAGCGAAGAAACATGAAAAAAGTCCACCATACCGGGAACGAAGGGGGGATCACGACTTCTCGTCGGGAGGAGAAACTGGCAGTTTAACGGGTTCGGGATCAGAAAAATAAGGAAAAAAAAAAAAAACCACGGGGGGGGTCAAGCCATCAAGACTTCCTCTCCGGAAAAACAAGTTTTTAGCACGGCCAGGGAAAGAAGGAAAAAGAACGGTGATCCATTTTTCACATACTGTGGGGGAGAGGCCTGACCCGTCCGACCCTCAAGCGTGATTAAACGCTGTCACTAGGTTACATAACCAGCAAGAAGAAGGGGAAAATTAAGAACCGCGAAGGTCTGGAAGGGAGGGACCGGACGGAGGGAGACCGATTAAATTAGAGGTTGGTGGAAGAAGCAGAGGGGGCCGTGTTAAGTGGGGGAGCGGAGGAGTGACGTTGGGGAGCTCGAACGAAGGGACAAATTCTTCCCCTCGACAACCCGAGGAAAATAAAGGAAAAACTGGAACTCAGCAAAATAACAGGTCGACAAAATTTTCATTCCAGAAAAGAGAGAACGGGAGGAAAAGGGACGTCACTGGACCTCAAATCGCAAAGGGGGGGCATGCACATAGAAGGGTTCCTCACCCAGAATCAATGAGGGGACCCCTCCTCGAGGACGGGTCGGTTCACTTTTTCACAAGAGGGATCTGCCTTGAGAAGATGAAAAGACGCATCACAGGTAATAAAAAAGGAAGGATTTGTGACTGAAACTGAGCGAAGAGTAATCAGAAACACGGAAGAGAGAAAAAGGGGGTTTGTGCGAAAAGCCAGGCCGCGATAGCCTCTGACACCTGAAATGTGGGGGGTAAAAAAAAAAAAAAAAAAAAAAAAAAAAAAAAAAAAAAAAAGGGTTCTATAAAAGGCCAATGGGTACTCATGAAACCCGAAAGGAATAAGGGGAACTCGTATACTTGTTTGGTAGATAAGAGTGTAGGATCCGGGGTTACGACATCATCTGGGGAAGGGAACCAATGAACACCTAGGGAGTGTAGAAGGGGGAGGTGGAGACTGCTGTTGCGGCCGAGTACCACGACGCCTAAGATACCACCTCACACACCTTGTTCCCACCGGTGTCACGGAGGGTGGTGTCCTATACCAAACGGCGCCCATCTCTAGGCGGGGAAAGGAGAGTTGAGTTTTTTAAAAGATAAAGGCAACTCAACGCG
>Ga0179593_1284783_pt1 | contig 22057 bp, 25 predicted proteins | sample CZODoug2_1_08_16_FD_185931 | JGI IMG/M metagenome (GOLD analysis project Ga0179593, IMG submission 185931) | Vadose zone soil fungal communities from Angelo Coast Range Reserve, California, USA - CZODoug2_1_08_16fungal (PacBio error correction) | ecosystem: Environmental > Terrestrial > Soil >...
GAATGGTCGCTCGGGAGGAGATTGAGAACGAAGTCTCATTGTGGCGAGCACTTCACATTTCAGTTCGCCAGCACTTCACAACTAGGGGGAAGAATTTAGAGGAAGGGGAGGAAGGGGCCTTGGACCAGAAGAGATACAAGAAGGGAAGGGGCGGCGTTGGGGTGCAGAAGGGATACGTCGCAGGGGGAAGCTCAATACCTTCAGATTGCACTCATAAAAAAGATTGCGCCCAGACCTCTCAAAGAAGAAGGGGGGGGGGGAAGGCTGGTCCATCGAGACAGACGAGAATCGGAACGGAGCCCGAGAACTTCATCTCTGGGAGAATGGTCGCAACAAAAAAAAAAAAAAACAAAAAACACAAAAACAAAAACAAAAACCAAAAAAACTAAACTACCACGTCAAGAAGGTAACTTCTTATTTTGATCTCTGTACAGGCATGTCTTAACACAAGGGGAACCTGGGGGGAGAGAGAATTCTAATGGGGATTGAGAGTAAAGAAAAAAAATTATGCGCCGGTGTCTTCAGAGTTAATCTTTTTACCCCACCGGGCTCGTGGGAGGAGGGGCCAAGAAGGAAACAAAAAAATCCAACAAAAGCGCTCATAGGACACGGCCCCCTTCCGAGCTGGAGGTTCGTATTTCTTTCTGTCGAGCGTTATGTTGTGAAACCGGAAGGAAAAGGGAAAGGGGATTCGTTGAAAGGGGGCAGAACCCAACGGACAATGCGCTTGACTGAGGTCCCCTACCCGGTCTAGATCCTATTCTGAGCACTAGGGTGAAATAAAGGAAGGCACAGCTCGAAAAGGGCCGGCAATTAGACCCGGCTATGAAGAGATGGGTGGTCCAGATCTTCTACTCCCCAACACTTCAATACCAAGACTGGAAAAATGCACCCACATTCGCAAGAACCGAAGAACTGCCGGACCTTCTCGTGCGCGTCTGTGGATATGCTGCCGTGTAACCGAGGGAGACGCACAAACACGGTGGCGCGAAAAAGCGAGCTCAGTGTGTGCTGCGCTGGGAACCCCCTACTGAGAGCCAACGGCACTAAAAACAAACAAGTCTCGGCAGCGGCGACCACGTGGAAAAGAAAGAGAAAGCAGTAGCAAACCCTTCCGTGCTTCGACAGGCTTTTCAGTCTCCGAGACGGAGGGTGACCCGGAGAAAAAGAAGAAGTGAGGGGGGGGAGATCCAGGGGAACCGCAGAGGCAATGTGAAAAGGGGACTGAAAGTAATTTTTCACGAATGACTCTCGTGCTCAGACAGCTAGAGGGGGGGAGCAAAATCGGAGAATGAGGGGGGGGGGGGGGGACGGGCCCGGGGAAGAGTAGGAAGAAAAGAATAGAGCTGCCTTGGAGGTGGTGGGGATATATTCTGTAAGGCCTTCTACACGGCCCACCCAGGGAAGAGGGGAGGTAAGGAAGCCACCCTGAATGTCCACTACAGGTCTTGAGCAGTGGGTCGACCCATTAACCGTCTACCCACCTCTCAATTGGAACTGGGACGGGAGAAGGAAAAAAATCGAAAACGTGATGAAGAGAGGTTGGGATCAAACCCGAACGTTCCGCTCAACTTTTCATGCGGCTTATCTATTATTAAGGGGCCCGCTGCCAGCGGGGGAGGACTCCTGAAAAATGACTGCCGAGAGAAGAAAGTGTACACTAAACGGCAAAAAAGGTGGGGCCGGGGGGGGGATTTCACTCATGGAGGGCCGATTGCGCAAGACTGAAGGCGGAGAAAGGAAGAACCTTAATACCCACTCGGAGAGAATCGAGAAATCCGCTACGCTTAAAGGATCTCATCAAAAGTAAGTTTCATGAGGGGACGTACTGGGCACGCGAAGCGGTGGAGAGAGAAATCGAGTGAATGCGACAGGCCACTCAAACACACACACGCAGAATGTTAGGACACTTCGCTTCAATCTTGCAAAAGCTCATAGCTGGCCGAGAGAAGGGAACCTCGAGATCTTCAGACAGGACGGTTATTTAGGCTGACGGGCCTCTGAAAGAATCTCTCACATCTGAGCCGTTGTTTACTGACGAAGGGGGTCCTAAAAGAAGGCGGGGATCTCTCTTGGATGAAGAGACCGGGAACAGGGACATAACTCCCTAGAGTCCATCTCACTACCTGGGTTAGAGCCATAGTGGGGGGAAAGAGGGAGGATGTCTACTTGCTAAATAAAGCGTCGCATCTGGGAGAAATATTTGAAAAAAAGGGGGCCTCTCGGAGCCTTTGTGCCCCAAAAACGTTCCTCGGGGGCAGGAGGAGGAGGCCGCAAGCCCAAATAGCAGAGGGTGGTGGCAGATCACCTTGTTAGACTAGGTCAATAAGGGGCAGGACTTCTTCTACTCGGGTCTCAGATGGGGCATTGGGGGAGTGTTTGAATAGAAAAAAGGGAAAGTAAAACACAGATCCTCGCAGGCCGGGGTATCTGTGACGATGGCTGTCTTCGAGATCGCAGAAGTGGGAGAGGGATTGGGTCACAATTCGATCGGTAAAAATTAGCGGGTCCTGGAAAGACATTCCAACAGTTCGCTGAAGTGACCTCCCCCCTCCGGATCCAAATCAGGGACAAAGACCACAATTCTTGAGCGGGCCCTCTCCCACTCAACCATAAAACCCCACCACCACAAAAAGAAAAAGAAGGACCGCGGCCCGGAGCATAGACAAGTCAGGACAGGGGGAAGTGCTAGAGCGCCGAGGACCTCGTAAAGCCTTTATATCTAGTCGTCTCCCTTTCCTAACTCAAGAGGATAGCATAATAAACCTCTTTGGACAAGGGGACTTCCGAAAATCACTTTCCAGGGCGTTGAAATATCTCAGGCTCAACAGAAAGTATTATTGGGTAAGTATATGATGTCACCCTCTCTCCTTACTGCTCCTGTCACTACAAACTCAGTCGGGGGTAGGCAGGGGAAGGCGGACACTGAGAGGGGTATACTTTTCAAGAGACGCTCATGTGGGTCCGGATAAAAACGCGGGCTGAGAAAGGACAGCGCTTGGGGAGGCCGTTTCTTCATGCAGGGACCTGAAAAAACTTGTTCGAAATTTTCAGAAGCTGGGAGGGGAACTCCGGGACTCCCATTCCTCCTACATCCTTTTCCAAGCGATACCCTAGAGTAAACTGCGTTCGAAGACCACGGAAACAGCTCAACAAAAAAAAAAACACACAGCACCTGCCCTCTAAGATGGGGCGGAAAGGTGTGGTTGTTCTAAGTGGACCCCTGTATTTACCCCCTCTGCCGTCTTGTCCTCTGTGCTAAAGAAAGCATGAAAAAGGGGGAGACACTCGCAACTCACCCGGGATGGCTAAAGAAAACGTCCACACCAGTCTGCTTAGTGCTTCGGCGAAGGAGAAAGCGGAAGCATCGTGAAAACCGGGCCTCCCACGATTCCCGCTGTACCCCCAGGTGTTTCAATAGTCTGGTGCGCGAAAGGCGATCGGCAAACTATCAGCGCAGCTCACTCAAAGAAAGGGGAAAGATGAATAGCGACAGGGGCGCCCACTCCTTCTCTGCTTCCCTTTTAAAAAAGAAAGGATACGAAGAGGGCCGAAGGCGTAGTCGGACAATAAAAGAGAGATCAAAATCTCCTGGGTTCAAATAGACTCCTCTATCACCCCCAGAAAATGGGAGAAAAAATGAAGTAGCCTTAGGGCTGCGAGAGATACTTATACCCTTATGTCTTACTCTACCCTTATGAGTGGAATGTTTGATTGAATCAGGGGAAAAGGAAGGCCTCGGGACACCATCGGGAGGGGGGTTTCAAAAAACATAATCTGTTGGCGGATTGTCAGTCTCGCTATCGAGAGGAACTTAAACAGACACTGGCGTGAAAAGCTTCGTTCCGGACGCGTCGTCAACACTAGAAACCTCGAAAATTCAACCTGAGGGAGAGGTGTCCAGGGAAAGCGAGAGTAAGAGATCAAGGAGCGATTCTAGGAGGACACGAGTGGGAGTGACAGAGGAGTTCGTCTCTTCCGGTCTTATGCGGAAGAAACTCCCCTACCATGATACAAACGAAAAAACCGCTGCGCAACTGCCGCGTGGGGTAGGTGTGACTAGGAGAAGGAACGTCCGCCGAAACAAGAGGAAGAGAGGGGACAGAGAACGAGGCTAAAAAGGAAAGACAGGCGCGAATCGTTCAGAGGGGGAGCACTCCTCCGCACACCGCGATGACGCTCAGAAACGAGTCGGGAAAAAGGGACTGGGTCTGACTTGACGGTAAGGGGTCACACCGGGCAGACCGGCCGACGTCAGGGTTCAGAGAAATCTGCTTCATGTACCATGAGAGCGAAAAAAAAGAGAGGCTAACGCCTTGTCAAGCTCAAAAAAAGAGAGAGGGTAGCAGACTCGTAAATAAGATCCGCCACATCTATCGGAACGGAACATACATGGAGGAAGAAGGCGCTCACCAAGGAAAATGGAGCAACCTCATCAATGGCAAAGAGCACAGAGATGTCGTACTATTAGCTAGAGACTCTCTGCTAAAGTGAAGGAAGAGGCAAAAAACATCATCGATGTGGAGCACCGGCAGTGCAAAGAAAAAAGCTTGACGACGGTTTCAAGCACTCCAGAGGGCTGTTCTAAGAACTGTAAGGAAGAAAAGCAGTACCACAACAAAAGAAAAAAAAAACCCAACAAACCCCAACACCAGGGTTGGAGAAAGTTACCAACCACAGCATTACGGCAGTCTCCCTGGCTCTCCAAGTTTTTTACTGACGAGGAGGGAAAAGGAAGGGAAACGGGGGCAAACAATCACCGAACTATCACAGAGAAAATCAGGACATCTCTTGAGCTATGGCCTTGGGGGGGGCGACTTAGGCGGGTGGATAGCAACCACGGTGACGTAATGTGTGGGAGGAGGATGGATCACAGCTCAAAAGTTGCGAGAATACCCCGGGGAAGACTGCTTCGGCCTCGGAAAGCGAGAGGGAAAAGTCCCATCCTCGGAAGGAGATAGGTCCGGCGCCCGGGGGGGGGGGGTGTACACGCAGAGCCTGTGCACGGGCGAGAAAGCGCTCCAGACACAAAAAACAAGATGGAGGGGAAAGGGTTATCGAGTAGGAAAAAACGTGCAAAAAGAATACAACATCACTCGAAAGCAATGGCAGCGATGGTGGTGCGTCAAGGACGAAACTCCTTAAGCACGAGAGCGGAACACCGATTCGGAGGGAATATCGAGATCCATAACGATGATCAGAGACCTCACAATCTTGCGGACCTCCTCTCCACACGAAACAGGGTGATCGGCGAGGGCTGAGGGGAAGGGGAACACAAGAAATGCAACAGTCCCTCAAATTGGGGGGGCTACTAGCTGGTGGAACAGAGCTGTGAGAGACAAAAGAAACGGGCTCCTGCCAGGGGCTATTTGACTGATGGTCCCTATAAAAAAAAGAACCTCCAAAAATACACGCCTGAGGGGTGCAGATGAGGAAAGAGAACGGCTCTCTGCCATGAGGGGGAGAACGCAACGTTGCTTCCAAGACGGGCCAAAAGTCACGCCAACGGCCTTGAGACGGCGGCCCAAGGGGGTCAGCGCAAACTAGGAAGTGGGGTGGGGGGTCTATGAAAAAAAGGGTGTTGAAGATCTGCGACCGAAACCCGGTGCCGTGAAGGTCGTGAAAGGGACGGCGCGGCTACGGAGATCTCCTCCGAGGAAAAAGCACCATATCAAAAAAAAAAGCAGAAAAGAAAAGGGGGGACTGGAAAAGCTAGGCTGAGAGTACGACAAAGCCTTCAAAGGGGTAAGACGCGACCACTGCCATTTTCTCGGTCGCAAAGGCGTGAAACTCGATTTTCGAGACGGCCAGCTGAAAAGAGGGGGGCAAGAGAAACCAAAATCCTTTGGCGTGGGTGGGCGCTGCAAGGACGACGCTCGAGGGGAAAGGTTCTTGATCCACAAGGCAGCTTAACTTACTCGTAGAAGAGGGGCCCGAAGGAGGGGCATGGCGCGTGGAGCTGCCTGAGACGTAGAAAAAGAGCACGGGGGAGAAACGAGCAGGAATTAAACCTCCGTTCTCGAACGACCTACCAAAGTGGTTTGAGGAGGAAGTCAGGGCGAAAAGGCGAAGGAAGATAAAAACACCCCGTGATGTGTGGGACTAGGAAGGGCGCAGGCGATGGCGTGGGGGGGGGATCGTACGCTCTGCGCGGGGTATGACTCAGACGGTTTCCCGCGCAGGGAGGGGAAAAAAGAGAAAACACACAAACCATAGCGCAGATGGACACAAACGACCCTTTCCGCGTAGGGAGTGGAGGGACGTGCGATCGGGGAAAAGAAGGGCTTCCGACGTAACCCGGTACAGAGGATCGTTGTGACCAAAGAAAAAGGAAAAGGAGGAAGTGAAGGGGCAAACCAGAAGCGCCGAAGAGATGGAGGAGAGCTGGGTCGAGGGTCCCTCACATCTCGAACAGAGTAAGGGACTTCAACTCTTGCGTCCTAAAAGGGAAAAGCTTGATAAAGAAACTTAACCCAAAAAGGAACTCCGGGGGGAGCCTCGAAGGAAAAGTTACACCCTACGCCGAAAATCAAGGCCTGAAAGTGTGAAAGGGGATGGAAGAGGGAACAGGGGGGGAAATGGCGAAAGAGAAAGGACATCGAAAGGGCCTGGGGGGTGGAACTAGGAGCAAACACCTCCTTAAGCCTTACACAGAAAATAAAAAGGAAGAGGGGAGGGAAAAGGAGAATGGACAGAGGAACAAGTCGAACACTCGGCGACCATCCGGTTCTTCAGCGAAGGGACGGCAACCGAGATCGCCGAGGATAGGTAACTTCCGCCAGGAGGACTGTGAAAATTGGGCTGAAGTCTAGCAAAAGGAAAGGCAGCTTTAAGCTCGTTCTCTCGACAAGGGATGCCCGCATGCTAGCTCATCTAGTACGAGTAAGGCGCCATAGATTCGAGCTATTCTGAGCGGGGGGAGGGAAGGGAACGGCGGGAGGCCGTCCAGATCGCGGACCTCCACCTTTCCAAAAAGGGGCCAAAGGATCAGGACGCAATAATTCGTCAGGTCGGACGGACTAAAAGATCAGCCGTCTCACCGGGGAACAGAGACCAAGACTTAGAAAAAGGGGAAAGGAAGGGCTCAAAACCTAAGAAAGGTCCGCGCCCGGTGCTGTCGGCGGGAGATCTTCTCATGCGATCTTTGAAACTTTCATCTTGGGGTAGGTAATCGGAACGGACTTTAGCAAGGAAATACTACCGTAATGCCCTAGAAGAAAATGCGGGGAAGGGCCGTAGAGGCTTACCGCTCCGTTAAATAAGGGAGGGCCAAAAAAACTGCGCCCCTCGCTCCCTTCGACAGCTCTTAAGGAACCAAGGTCATCTGCCAGAAGCGCCGCATCCCCGCCCACTGATTAATAGGGGCCATCTCGCGCAGCGGATCAAGCACGGAGCAGAGGTTCCTGCGGGGGGAAGAGGTGGAACGATCGCGACGGTAGGGGGAGGGAGATGAAAAAGAGTGAGAGGGCTCTCAGCGACTTCGCACCCTATAACGACGGAAACAGCACAATCAGAGGGCTTCGACAAAGTGCTTCATGGGATCTCACGAGAGGAGGCCAGAGGAAGCGCCCAAAGCCAACTCTAGTGATCGCAGTATGGAAGAATAGCTATACCCTAGGATAGGACGTCATCAGCGCCTAGGGGTTTTAATTTATCTCATACGGACTTCAGACAGAGAAATTACTCAGCGGGGGATTTTTAACGAAGCCCAGGCCGAAGAACAAGGATCAAGAGGAGGAAAGTCGTCATTGGGGAAAGGGTGGGTATTAGGCTCCGGGGACGTCAAAGTAGAGGGCAGCAGAAGCCAACTCAGATTTGAAAACAAGGGGGGGGGGCTAAAAGTAGCTGCCTGGAATGTTTGCATTTTTCCCAAGGGCAGAAGGGTCGATCCGGAGCGCCCCTCTCGCACGGGGGGTGGGCTACAGAAAGGGGGACAGGAGGGACGTCAACCGGCAGATATGAGTAGAACGCTGAGGCCGCTGGAGAGGGAAAAAGAATTCTCCAACAACAACCAGAAAACACGAGAAACGCAGTAAAAACGGCTGTTTCGATGGAGTCCTGACGGGGACGAAAGGGTATCGATGGGCAACTACAGAGTCAGGGAAAATTATCGGGCGTCCTGAAAAGGGCTGGAAGGGTGGAAAAGAAAAAAAAAATCCTGAAGGGAAGTAGAAAAACCATCAAGAAAACGACGTTAACACGCCTCGACAACCGGCACCGGATCTGGGCCGGAGAGCAAAACCGTCCACGAAGTGGGACCGAAACAGGAGGACCCAGGATCACCCCTTTATCTAAACCCAGGACATCTAAATATCAACAAACAAACTATTGAGACATTTCAAAAAAAGCTTTCTCCAGAAAAAAATCGGAGGGGCACGGTGCGCGGCAAGGCTGACGAGCATTGCAAAAGGGTCCTGTTGTGTCGCTGATCGAGGAGCGGTGGCTTGGAATGGTCCTTCGTTTCTGCACTTCGAGGGGGGGAAAAGGTCGAGGGAAGGAAAAAAAAACGAAAGATCACATGGACGCCGACATCAGGGTGACTCGCCATACCAAGGAAAGGGAGAAGAAGAAATCGAAAGGGGACTCTGCCTCTATCTCGGGGGCTGTAAAGGTGGTGTTCTATGACCTCGTAAACTAAGAGAGAAAAAAAGAAAAAGGGGGAAGACCCTCGGGATACCGGACTGTAAAAGGACGAGGAGTGCGGCGACGCTACGCGCAAAACAGGAGGAAAAGGGGGGAAACCCGGTCAAAATTCAACAGCAGCGGGGACCCAAATTGGGTCATAGGGGCTCTTCTCCCACTAGCCGAGCTGTAGAAAAGCTAAAAGCAAGAATGGCATCCGATGAATAGCGCCGGCGAGCTGCAACGAGTCTTGCTAGGCCCAGACTGAAAACATGCTCTCATAACAAAATTCGGAAGGCAGCACTAAAAGGAAAAACTCACAAAACAGAGGGGGGGCGTGAATCGCGCCGAGCGGGATGAGATCGAGACTAACCGTCCTTCAGCTCCGTCTCGAGGGCGTTGGAATTGGCGGCGCGCGATTCGAGCATAAAGGGCGGGAAGACAGTAAACGGCGGGCGGCTTTGATCCTCGGGTGAGGCAGAAAGCGAGATAAAGATCGGTCACTCTGTCGGGCAAACAATCTTCAACGCTCAGACTTAAAGCAGGTTGTAAATAAACAGCGGGAGCGCTAAAGGGCAGCCTGGCGAGAATCATCGGGGGCGCCGATTTGGGAGCGCAGGGGAATTCCGCGGATCACTTTACCCGATTGAAAAATAGAAAGGCCATGAAAGGGAGGGGGCTGGACAATAGGGATATCGCGGAAAGGGACAGGACCGACCATAGTGAAGGGAAGTATCGTCATAGACTCTTCAATCACCACAAAGGCTGAAATTCGAGTGGTCAAAGGGGAGCAGGAAGAAAAGAGGGAGCGGTAAAGCAGAAACTGGGCGCTAATATCATTGAAAGGGACTTGTTATATTAGTCGTGGTTCAACCGGGGCTAAGTGACGGTACCATGGCGGCAAGGGGTCACTTAAGCATCGGGGGAACTCAACTTAGTTGGGAAGGAACGGGCACACTGTAAGAAGCCGAAGGAAGTCCGCAACAGATGGCTGCGGTGCCGCTATTCAAAGTCCATGGGGAGAGAATCTTTAAGGACGCGCAGAGAGGAAAACGTGAGCATCGGACGTCATGGGGAGTTCTAAATCGGAGGAATATCTCGGAAGGAACAATCTACGTTCGGATCTCAAGTGGTGATGGAACAGAAGAGCGGGATCACCTCCTGGCTCTGGTGCCCTGTCCGTAATTAGGGCCGGTGACGGGTGGCGCAGGTAACTGGAGCGAACATCTTTTCGGGGTTAAGAGGTTGTGGTGAGAAGCGAGCCAAAAACAGGCGGACTGCGGGGCGGGCCCTGGACCAGGTTGACGAGAAAATTAAGACAACGCCGAAAGGGCACACCCGCGCCCAGAGAAGCTCGCTCGATGTACGCGGAAGGGGGGGGGGGGGGTCGTCCTCAGATAGGCGAGCTAACGGTTTGCCGCAGGTGGGGGGGGGGGGGGAGGTAAATATCACAACATGGGCGGGGGCAAAAATGAAACGTGAGGATATGAGGCTAGGAGAAAAAAAAGGAGACCCTCCTTAGCAGCTCACCTTGGCAGGGTGCCATGCGCAAGCAAAGGCCTGGGCGTGCCTTGGGGGTCAAAAGACAACAAGTTTCTTTGATTACAGAGCCCGTTAAGAGCAAAAAAGGAGGCCTACGCCGAAACTGAAAGGACGACGGTCTACTGGGGTGGGTGGCAGACTGATGAGGTCCGGCGCAATATCTTCATCGAACGCACGGGAACGTTCAATCACCCCACGGCCCTGGCAAGACAAAACCATCCTCATCAAGAGCGGTAGGGAGACAGCCATCGATGCGCTCCCGACAGGGACACACATCAAAGGGGAACGCGTCTCTCTGACCCAGGATGGAGGACTCATACTACACCCCTTCGATGCGAATAAGAGCTGGGTAAGATGAGAGGAGAAACTGCTCAAGGGGACGCGCGATGAAAAAACGAAAGACCCACCCAGATCACCAAGGGCTACTTAGATAGGAACAAAAGCTTGAAGGTGGTATCCAGGGAATCACGCCAATTTAGGATGGAAACGCAGGCGAGCGATAAAAGACAAACCACGATCGGCCTGGTTATTAGTTTCCTGTTCAAAACAGCGGGGGAAATTTCAGGGGAAATGCATCGAGGGGGGCCATGCGGTCCGGGCTGTCTTCCCGGGAACCTTCAAGCTCAAGAAGTGACGGGCAAAAAAGTCGTAAGGACCCAACATAGCAGGAACCCTCATCTCAGCGAACAACACACAAAAAAACGGGAGGCGTGAAAATATATTGAACTGGTCAGCGAACTATACTTGTGCATGGTGGAGCAGCGCAGCACAGGTGTGGGACCGGACGGAACCACAACCGAGAAGGGAGAAAGGACAGGAAGGGAGGCCTTTCGTCTGACAAAGGGGGGAAAAGCTCAAGAGCGACGTTCGAAATCACACCGCGACGGGTGCATGACTCAACGCAGAAAGCGGGGAAGGGGAGAGACTCCTCAAGGCACCCTCAGGAGGGGGTGGGGCGTGGCACGCAATCGACTTAAGGAGTCTGGAGAAGGGGACGCGGAGTCAAGAAGGATGGAGGAAAACTGTCGGAGCATCGGGAGGGAAGCGAGAAGCCGATCAACCTGTGAGGGTGCGACTGCGGGACAGGCGATGGCTTGGAAAGAGAAATGACATTGGGAAAGCGGACAGGAATCAGGCTTGACTCTAACCAGTCAAGCGGGGAAGGCGAGAGGCTCACAAAGCGTAACGGCCACCCACACCATCCAACAACCATCCATTCGAGTGAGCTCCGAAGGTGACCGCATGGGAATGTAGTACGATCTGGGTTAAAACTAAGGTGGAGTCAAAAGAGGATAAACCAAGGGAAAGAAAATGGGGAGGGGGAGCTGTTACTCCAACTGCAAAGGCTGCTAGGGAAAAAAAAGGGCCCACCGCAGATCCCTAACGCGAATTATTATCAGTCCGGGGGGTAGAGTGGAGCAAGGGCGGAGCTCTGCCGCACTCTAATTATCAGATTTAAATGGGTGACAACTCGGGGAGAAAAAACTGACAGGACCGAAGCTCCCGTCAAAGGGGTGGAGTGAAAAGCCACCTTCGAGGGGAAATCGGGGCATGGACTATCCTCTCTCGGATTTGGAATTGGCCTGTCCAGGAGTGGGCTGAGTATTTGACACTGGTGGAGCTAAGCGGAAGTCTCCTTCAGTTTGGAAACCAGTATGGATTCGACAAGTTGGACTCCGGTCCAAAATAGTGGAAAGCGACACAGGGAACCCCTTACCCGCAGAAGGGAACGTCGACAAATCAAGCGTGCTCACAAAACGGACCATGCCAAACGAGTAGGGTCGAGGGAGCAGAAGAGAGGATGGGAGTGCTTACTTGGTGCCATGAAACTAGTGCACTCAATCAAAGAAAAACTATAGCCTCAGACAGAATGTTCTTCTGAACGGCACATCCTCTAGCGTTGGGAGCGTTCAGGTATAAAGGGGCGCCTAAACTCAGGGATCGCAAGGGGGGAAAACACCTTAAAAAGTAGCCAATCCGGGGCTCCCACTGGCCTTTATAGCTTACGGAAAACCTCGAGCTCAAGGGGGAAAATGCTACGGGGAGCCACCGTGTAGCGCGAAAAGCCCGTCTGATATCTGAAGGCTAGCAATCCGGTTCGAAGGCCTCTGTCGTCGGAAAGGACAGAGGATTCGACGATAGGGCCCTGAGGACTGTGGGCGGCGTTCCCATCAAGCCAGGATAGACCCAAAGAGACACCAACCTCTGAAGGAGAGGCAGGGGGGGGGAACCTTTTCTGAGCGGAGGCGCGAACTCAAAACTCCCTCAACCAAGGCCCACCCACTATACTAAAGTAAAAAAGAACGCTCAGATAGCGAGCGCACCAACAACCTATTAAAGGAAATGAGGGAAAAGGGTGACTGAGGGGGGGGTCGACTTCCCAAGTGAACGCGGATCAATTACACCTGACTGACCAGTGCTGCCTGAGAAAGGACACCAAGGGAGAACAACGAAGAAAAAGGTATCAAAAAAATCGCCTGCGCGAGAACTTACTCCCTTCAATCGAGAAGGGGCCATCGAAGGAAGGAAAAAGGGCCAAGAAGGGGATCGTCAGCATAGTCAGGTTTAGTAGCGAACGAGCAGCCCGCGCAGATTACATCTCTCCAAAGTGGACTGAAAAAAGGAGACCGGGATAGGGGCGCTCGTCGTTTGAGCGAAAGGGACACGGTTGACGACAGCGAGGGAGCAGACAGCAGCCCTTCTCGATTATGCTCCCGAGTGGGGGGGGAGCATTCTTTTATCTGCTAGAAAAGCATTGAAAGAGGGGGACTCCGCAGGATTCCGCGTGGGTTCACAGGGGTTAAAAAAACTGAAGCGGGGGGAGAGGAACGGTCGGGCGGGGAGCGCCTCTCGCAGAGGTGGGGTGATATCATCACGTCTTTAGGAGAGGGCAACCAGGCGATATGACTGGACAAGCGTTCGCAGGGCCCTAGGTTTAAAAACCAAAAGGAACCATGCCTCCCGGCAGCGGCTTGGAGGTTAGGATCGTACAGAGATGGGGTCACAAAAAAAAGGGCCGGTCGGAGGAGTTACTTTAGGTATAGACATCCCGAACGGCACGCATGCAGTCCAGCCCCTCGCCTAAGAACCCCCAAGTGAAGCTCCACAAACAACAACCGCGGACCACTGCGATCTCGAGCCGTGCGAAGCACACGGAAACTACTATTTTCCAGAGCGGACGCGATCCCGAAGCAAGATGCCACTTCTCGAAAAGTAAAAGAGGAGGAACAGGGCGCATACAAGGCTGGAGACCCGCTGGAAAAATCAGGGGCAAGGGGCGGGGACGGCGGAATATACGAGCTAGTACGAAGGCAGACGCGGTGTGGTCGGGGGAGCACAATCCGGGGTATCTGTTCTCTGAGCCGGGCGGGGACTAAGCCGCCGGGGAGGGGGCAGCAAAGAACGCTAAAGTAAAGGGCAGACAGCAAGGTGAAAAAAGAGGAGAAAAAAAAAAGTCGAGTTCGAGACAGAAGAGAAAAACAGGCACGCCGCCGGAGGCGAATCGGGGAACTGGTTTTGATTCTAATTAAGCCCCATCTCCCTAACGTCGACGCAGAGCACCCGGTTGACGAAAGGTGGATCCCTTTATGCAAAAATGGAGGCGCGGAACGACAAAGAAAGGGACGAAACCGCGGCAGGCACCGCAAACCCGTTACCCCACGAAAAGACAGAGCGCGGGGAACAAAAAAGGGGCAATCGAATTTAACGACTCTCGTCTTAAAGCTCCCCACAGCGGCTCGATGATCGAAGTGTAGAGATGGCGGGAGGGAGGAAAGTCAAGGGAAACTCTCTCTGGTGCTTTTTTCAAACAGCGATGCACCCCTCTCGTTGCGAAAGAACTCCGAATTCACCACGGTCTTCGTGTTTAACATCAACCGGGAATCTAGGACGCTCAGGATACTAATCCAGACGCTGAAGATCCGTGCGAGGGGAGGGGAGGGGGGGGGGAGGAGGAGGACTGGGACGCGTCGAGAGCTGCTTGCGGAGTTAGGAGACCAGAACTTGTGTTCTTTTTTCGTTGGGAAACGGCTCACGAACGCGGAAAAGCTCATAAGTGAACCGTAGCGGCTAAAAGGATACAAAAGCAGGAACGTAGCTCAGGTTTGGCTCAGCATGGTCTGAGCAGTTCTCTATCATAGGGGGATGGCATGCGCTCTGCAAGGCTAGGGGAGCACGGAACCAATCAAGAGGGCCACACGAAGAAATGACCGCGTGGGTAACATGGCCGGACGGTTATCTTTCCCGGGCCAAAGATGACCTGATTTATCACTCCGGGGGATCATGAATAAAACGGCCGGACTTGAGAGGGTTGAGAAAAGGGGACGGGGGGGGGGGGTGCCATCTCTCGTCTTGGTTCTACACCCCACACAACAAAAAAAAAAAAAAAAACAAAAACAAAAAAAAAAAAAAAAACAACAAAAAAAAAAAAAACCCATAAAAAAAACCCAAACAACACCCCACGAAAAAAACCCCCACAACCAAACACCAAGACGAAAACCCAAAAACAACCAAACAAAACACCAAACCACAAAAAAAACAACAAAAAAAACTACAAAAAAAGGGAAAAATGAAAGTGAAAAGTCATGGTAGGACGTCAATGAGTCTGAACACATGAAGAGAGGGAAAAAGTGAGAGGAACTAGTCCCTGCCTCCCAGGAATGAAGATAAGAATCCCAATCTTTCTAGATAAATGGGAGTCTCTAGATTCATCGATAGAGTTAATGTATACGAGTAGGAGACTAATCTTATTTGGGTCAGGGCGACCGTCAGAAGCTCCAAACCTGCTTCTGGAGAATCACTGGAAACGTCCCTTTCGGAACTCTGAGGGTTGCGCACGTCAAACGAAATAAGGGGAAGAGAAAGTGTAGGGCGCCCGGCACTGGTTACGAAGGAGGGGGGAGATAAGGTCCCTCAGGTCTCTACTGGAAAAAGATGGTCTCGTGGGGAACCGATCCGGAAAAGGGGGCGGTGGGGGTGAAATCGATACACAACAGGCCGGCGCGCGACTCAGTCTGGACGCAAATACCGGACCCAGGCTGGGGGGGGGAACCAAGAAAGGACAACTAAGGAGCTTGAAGGGAAGTCTCGATCTGGCTCCCCTTGAAAAGCTGTAGCCGTCCGCGGGAAGTCAACCTAAAGGGGAAAGTGGTGGGGGGGGGGGGCAAAAAAGAATCTGATAAAAAGATAGGCTCATAAATCGGACGAAATGACTCAAGGGCGCTGACTATCCGCCTGCGTCACGGGCGGTGGAATAGTCAGCCCCAGGGGAAGTTGGAAGTCACAGAAAAATAAAATTTAGGGGTACCCGTGCTTGACTACGGGGGATAGCAGTTTAGAATCAACCGCCGAATAACCGTGCACACGCGGACAAATGGGGAGGCCAAAGACCTAGATGGTTGCCTTGAGAAAGCTCGTCCGTAGACCAAGAAGTCGCAGGGGAAAGGGGGGGAAAGTTCAACGAGACTAATAAAAAGCGTCATCAAGCGCGGGAGGGGACACGAAATCACCGAAATCGAAACACAACGGGATCTGGCGCTCAAAAGAAGATGCAGGCAGATGGGAGAACAAGCTAAAATGAACCGGAGAGGGTAGCAAAGGGTTCTGAACCAGTCTGTTAGAGAAGCAGGCGACTGCTCGGGAGGGTCGGACCGGATATTCACCCAACGTCAGTTAGTTGGGACTAAGGAGCACAGGGCGGTGGTTGTGGGGGAAGAAGGCAAGCGGGAGGCGACGGGTAGCAAAAAGAAACTCCAACGGCTGGGAGTTGCGGCCCCTGAAGGCCCCAGATGACGCGACGGGCAGTGTCGGGAAATGAGTGGCCGCGGCCGGAGAAAAAGCAACCGTTAACGTGCGAGTAAAACTCAATGAAGGATTCTTACAGTACTCTCATCAAATTTCGAAAAGAAAAAACGAGAAACAACAAACGCAGAGGAGGAAAGAGAGAAGAGGGTCAGGGGCTCTGGGGAGAAGGTACGACCCGGAAGGGACGCGGGTCCGAAAGGAAAACGGCCCAGGTGGGAGTGCAACGGCACAGGAACCACAGTCACTGTTAAAAAATCTAACAATCGGGCAACACTCAAAAATTGCCGTGAGCTTGGAGGAAGCGTCTCAAGGCCGACCGTGCGGGGAAAGAAATCAGACAAAAAAAAGGAGCGTCCGTTTTCAGGGTCTCCAGAAAAGAAACAGGCCGCTTTTTTCATTTTTTCCTGCCGGCTCAGTCCAGAGCCACTCGAGATAAAGCACGGGAAACCCTCGCTACCTCAAGAAGCGACTGTCGGAAGAGGGGATCGGACATTCTATCTAAAACCGAATGTGAAGAATCTGGTCTGACTAACAGTTACGGGGAAAAGGGGGGAGGATCGAGGATCGTTTCTTAACAATCGGCGCGGGGGGCAGCGAGATTCTTCTCACCATCGCTTCACCCAACAGAGCATCAAAATTTACTCTTCACTTTAAGCGTGGGAAAGTGGGATGGTTGCGAGGGGTTGAGAAACGGTCGTCCTACACTGAACTTAACCCTACAAGAAGGGGATGGGGGACTGTGGAAATCCCAACACTTCTGACGCCCACACGACGGAGGGAGAAACTTTTAGGAAACGAGAGGACAAGGGAAAGGGGAGTCGCATATAAGAGGGGGGGGGCGTCAGAAGGGGCGTGGGGGTACAGACCACACAGGGACCCATTAACCTTTATCCCAAAAGGGTTAACGCCTAAAAAAAATTCTAAAAAAAGTATAGAGGATCAAAATTCAGAGAGTGTCAGAGGTCTAACTTGTTGAAAGGGAGTTCGTGTGTCTGTACCGCGGACGCGTGAAAAGATAATGGGAATATAGCGCGAAAAACTCCTCAGGGGGGGACCTTCGATTCTCAAAAACACGTTTTGCCGCGTACAAAAGGTAGGAGCAGCTACGTGGGGGGGAACAGAACAATTAGAAACCTGCCTGTCCACCAGCGAAAGGTGGCGTGAGGCTATCCCCCGATTCTAGAAAGTCAACCGCGAGATCGCCCTAGCATGACATCGATCGAGAGGTGGAAAGGGCTGGGGGAAAAAGTGGAGCAGAAAGGAAGGAGTAGGGAGGCCGTCAAGCAGAAGGCGCTGCCCCGCTCATCGATTGGGGAGGGAATCAAAAGAAGAGAGAACGAGAAGGAGGGTGGGAAGGGCGATAGGGAGGCGGGGAGCCGGGGACGAAGGGTCCCCAGTGAATCACTGACGCGGAAAGGTCGATATCACACCGCATCCACACCAGACCCAACCAAGCGGTCGAGGCCAAAGAACACACCCGATATATAAGAGTCCGCGTGCTCACAGTGCACTGGGGGGCCTATTCTTACTGTCAGACTCAAGGGGCTGGAACAAGGTGACTCCACGAGAAAGGTACAGAGAAGGGGAGGTATAGGGGAGTAAAGCCTCGGCACAGAATGACGATCGGGGAAGTGCTTACCGGAAAATAAGGGGGCTGGGCGGTAGAAAGGCATCTGAACTTCAGCCAAGTCTCCTAGAACAAGGCACACGCCAGGGGGGCTGCCAAGCGGCGTACCTTAGAAAGGGGAGGGGGGCGGTGCGAAATAGGACGCTTCCCGCCGGAGACTGCGAGCACATCCCCCATCTGATTCTAGAATCCGACGCGGGCGCAACACATGGAAGGCGGTGTAAGTACCCTCGGGACGCAGGGGGAACAGTAGCGCGTGAAACGTAGCTTACCGGTGAGAAGCGCTCGCGGGAGAAAACTTAATCAAGAAAACTCAAGAGATGGGAGGACGACATGAGCCGGGCGTGGCAAAGGGAAAGTCGAATCGATGAACACGAGCAATCACCTAGACTGACTAGGGTAGGTAGCGGGAGGAATCAGCAAGTCTCGATTGACATAGAGACGTGGGGGGAGGGAGCGCGGAGGATAAGCCGTCATTCATAGGGTCGCAATAGGATTTTTCCGGAATTCGGGCCCACAGCGGGCAGCAGGCCCGGCGACGAAATTGAATAGCGGGAAAGATTGGGGGATATAGGCGGGAAGGAGACGGCGGCGAGAGGGAAAGCCCCTCTTAATTTTGAAAACAGCTGAACCGCGAGCTCCCTCAGGTGTTCCCATAGAACAGGGAGAGGAGTCAGGTGAGCTCGCGAAAATTTGGAGGAAAGAAAGGGGGGGGATAGTAAATGAGAACGAAGGGGGGGAGGGAGCGGAAGGGGATGGAGGGGACGCCAGAAGGTTCCTCGACAACGGGGACCTCAACCACAGCCTCGCCTTCAAGCCTGGTCAGGAGAACGGAGTTCAAGTATTGAGAATTGTGAACTAAATTCTTACGGAGGGATTGAAGGATACGTAGCCATTCAAAGAACGGACGGAGGGGAATTGGCGCAAAAAAGCCAGAGCGCCCGACCCTGCCGAAGCAACCGCTCCCCACGAATATTAACTCCCGAAAGGTACTCCTATCAAGGCCAGCGCAAGTCCACAAAACCGGGAAAGGTAGAACCGATGCCCCCAGTTTGAACAAACCCGAACTCACCCAAGAGGCAAAAATAGAGAAAATGGCACAAAGGAGGACGGTATGAAGGTACGCCCGCCAGAGGAGTGGAAGGGCGATCAGGCAGTCAGCTCCGAAAAAGGGGGGGGGAAAGACGGTTGGAGAGCTGCTCACTAACTTAATGGGAGTGTCGGTGGAAAAGCGTGCGGCTTCGGTCAGAAGTGGGGGACCGCGGTAGCAATTTCAAGCAAGACAAGAGGGTAATAATGGCGCCGGTCACTAGAGGAGTTCCGGCCGAAATAAGGGCTACCCCATCGCTACAGACTTTAAAGATTCGACCAAGCGCCACATCCTCTGATCATCTGGGGGGCTTGGGTGTGATGCAAAGAAGGCAGAAATACGCGGCTCAGTGGCAAGTAAACGACGCAGAGGAGGAAGGGGGTGACGAACCGAGACAAGAGGGAAGCAACCACAGCTGCGAGAGGGGGCGGACGACGACGCGCAAAAAGAGAAAGGCAAGGGGGCAACACTTGGCAATCCGCGCTCTGGAAACTTTTTTAACAAAAATTAGAGTGAGTATTCGCCAAAAGTGTGCTGAGGGTGTACGAGTAGGTCAGAAAGAACAGATGCACTCACTAAACGAGGCGCGGGAAGGAGCGCCGGTCCACGCTGCTGATCGCCTGCGGCAACTTGCGGGCTCATCAAAGGCGTCACTGACAAACGCTAAGAATAACGGAGGCACGATGAGATAAATAAAAAAGAGGGGGAAATGTCACACGGGAGCCGGTGGCCGCCTCTCACACTAAACCCTAGTAAGGAGTGGGCTTGTGCGGCGCCGGCTGCGGGAGCGAGATGTTTCGGGGGGGGGAGGACGCGAGGGTTGGGGGGTACGACCTCTCTTCAGGGTGTGGACTTAGAGGTATGTCACGGCGTCAGAGCGAAGCGCGGACAAAAACGGCCATCGAGATAAAAACTCAACGAACAGGGCTTCGGTTTAGAAAGGGGGGAAACGAGGGGGGGATGGAGAGATAAATCGTCTGCTCCGAGGTGATGTGTGAGAGGAAGGGGACGGAATATCGCAATGGAGCGAGAGGGTCTCATTAAGAAGCAAGGACAAAGGGAGTAAGCGCAACTGGGAACGGGCGTCTGTGGGTAGTGCCGGGGGGAAAAGTGAGGTCTCAAGGGCGGTCACGAGACCTATACCGTGCAAAAGCAAAAAAGAGTGCGCGGAAAAAAAGATCCGCATAGCCGGGCGCCGCCCGACCAATTTACCTCTTGAGGGAAAGCGTCCGAGCAAAGAGCGGGAGGCGCAAGTCCTCGAGCAGGAAAAGGGAGAGGGGGGAGGGCGATGCGGGAACTTGTCAGCCCGGCTAAAGACCGGAAGGGTCACAGACGATTCTGTGTAGCTTGAAAACGAAAAAAAAAAATCAAAAATGCCGCCATCCGAAACAGGAAATCGCATCGTACAGATGGTAGGAAGGAAAATTCCGATCTCGCTCTGCGCGGGACGAGCTCCGACGATGCAGACGGAACGCTAGACGGGGGAAGGAAATGGAAAAAACGTCCTCAATGGAACGCCAAAGAATCGTCCCATGCAAATCGAGACCAAGCACCGCCGACGGAGAAATAATGAAGTCCTGGTCAAAAAGGCCCAGTTCACTCTGTCACAATGGGGGCGCTAAAAACCGGTTCCTCACGCGGGGGGGTCACCTGCGAGGAAGGAGGGTTAGGCGTTACTAAGAGGACGTGCAAGGGGTGGGGTAATCCTACGCCGGAGAGCAAACCGGGGGGAAAAGAGACAAGCGTTTAAAATAGCAGAGAGACGGCAAAAGAGAACACTAAGACGGCCGATCAGAGGGGGGGGGAATTGGCGAAGGGGGAGGAGGTCAGAATCAGATCTGCTCCGCGGTCCCGTGTCTTGGCGTCACCAAGGGGGGGGGGGGGGAAAAAAAAGAGGAGACCAATAAAGAGAGAGAAGTCGGTGCGCGAATGCCGCCCGGTCGGCGGGCAGGCGCCAACCAAGCTCCGCTTCAAGAAACATAAAACGTGGATCCTGTCTCGCCGCCTGCCGTGGGGGGGATATAGACAAATCCAAGGGAGGGGGTAAAAGGGTTAAGGGGGGTGACTTAGGATCGTTCGAAAGAACCGTTCACAAGAAAAAAATAAAGGGGGTACCGGTCAAAAGGGAAGAGTCAGCTGCGGCATTTGGTAGGGGGGGGTGTTTTACATTTAAAACTAGCAGGCAAGAGCGCGACAAGGTGAAAAAACCGAGTGAAATGCGCGAAGCACGGAGAAATGAGCGGAAGGAGGGGCAAAAGCCAGCGAGGACTGCGCCGCCTCGCCCACAACATCACAGTTGATCTTGCGCCGAAGCCACGAAAGTCACCTTCTTGAAGATTACGTACGCGCGCTTGTGACCAAGAGGAGAGTAAGAGCGCAATCAAGGAGAGGAGAAGTCAGTAAGGGACGCGAGGGGTATGCACGCCATACCTCGAAAAAACTTTGGGCGGTGGCGGATGACTGAGAAAGTGAAAAATGAAGGCGACGGGTGTGACGAGGATTAAGCAAGGAGGCGACAGTGGCAAACCGTAGTGAAAGGAACAAGGAACGGCCGTGGTAGGGGTCGCTGAGTTTCATTCGCAGCAGGCCGGTGGCGAATTGCGGGTGGGAGAGGGGGGGGGTAGAGAAAAGGCAGTGAGAACATCTGCTCACACGGGGGGCTGTTGTCTCGGGCCGACTAAGAATGGCCCGGGACATAAGGGAAAGGGGTAAAGGTGCCGTCAAAAGACCAATACATATGTAACGAAAAAAAAAGTAAGGACGCAGGCAATAGAGAGAGGTGAGCTGGTTACAAACTGAAAAGTGTACTGACGCAAAGTAGGGTGGACACGTGCACAGGTGGTCTCTCGTGCAAGAGAGGGCCACAATAATGATTCCGGTGGAAACTGTCTAGGCCGCTTTGCGCGGGGCGAGGGGAACGCCTCACTCAAATGGGGTCCTTGGGTCCCACCGGGGGGGTGCTATAGAAAAACGACGGCTGACAAAAAACTCGGGGGAGGGCACCTTCAGACTAGGGCGAGGTGAGAACGGAGAAAGACGTAGAACCCGCCGAGGGTGGTTGATGATCGGTTTGACGGGACTAAACGCATTGGGTAGCCCACGGGTCCTCAGAGAAAATGAAGCTGGGGATGAGCGAGACACGCATAAACGCATAAAATCAAGTAAGGAAACTGGAGGGAAAGTTGGCTTCCGACACCGGCAGTACGCTCAGGGAAAAAAGGTTATTTCTGGCTGAGAGCGCAGTCAAAGAGCGGAGAAAGACGTCTGACTGGAGCGCGGGTGTTGAAGGAGAACGTAAGGGGGACGGGGATGATCAACACTAGGGGAGTTAGAGAGCGGGTTAAGGCTAACGTGGGCGAAGGAAAGATCGTGTT
>Ga0179593_1282625_pt1 | contig 22056 bp, 21 predicted proteins | sample CZODoug2_1_08_16_FD_185931 | JGI IMG/M metagenome (GOLD analysis project Ga0179593, IMG submission 185931) | Vadose zone soil fungal communities from Angelo Coast Range Reserve, California, USA - CZODoug2_1_08_16fungal (PacBio error correction) | ecosystem: Environmental > Terrestrial > Soil >...
TTTGTTACGTTGTTATGAAGGCAGAGGTCACATGCCGGCGGAGAGTACGGGTAACAACTGTCATACACGTAGACTGCATCGTTGGCTTGGTGAAAGACCCACCGTGGGGATAATTCGCACAAAGGGAGGCAGCCCGGGGTTTAAAATGAAGCAGCGCGGTCGCTGAGTTCATGTGGACACAACGCGACTACAACCCAAATGACTGAGAGACGCAAAAAACAAGAAAAAGGATGAGATGGGAAATGGAAGAAGAAATCAGGGGGGAGAGGAGCTGGTGTAAATCTGACGTCAGCAGGACGCGCGGTAGAAGATAGAAAGGGGAGGGATCCACAATGAGACGATGTAATACATCGTTTGTGAATAAAAAAACACGATCAGTGGAAATTACGAAAGGGGGACGTACTACGCGGAAATTTCGATGTCCTACTAAAAAAGAAAAAACGACTAAAGCTGTTGACAGTCAAATCAGACAGGGGACGCGGCAAAAAGTAATCGGGAGAGAAAGTCTGGGATCTACGATCATCGTCAAAACGACCATGCAACAGAATGAAAAGTTTATCAATCCCTCTAAGGTCATCGGCGAAAGTCTATTGGCAAAAGAATAACGATGAGAGGAGCCAAGACGGGGGAAGAACGCCTGGGAGGACACCGAATGCGAAATGAAACCCCCCAACCTAGGAGAAGGAGGGGATCTGCGAACGAAACGCTACATACGCAGATCGGAAGACTAACCCGTAATATAAGAACAAGCGTTACGTACATTCGGGAACCGAGTTGTACTACACAAAAAAAATCCACACGGGCGTTGGAAGGTGACATTTCCACCAAACGGTAAGCAATGAAGGGGAGGACCATTGGTGCATGGCTAAGGTGTCCCGGAGAATTGGTTCCGTGGAACCGGAAAACTGCGGGGGTATGAGGGAGCGAGCGTACTCTTGCGGGGTAAATCGAACCAGTGCTCAGGACGCTAACTTCGGGGCCGTAAAGGCGGGACCGGGGACTTGGGTACGTTCGTGACAAATCGATGATTGCCTCAATCAGAGGCACAGCTACTGACGGACTGGAGGGAGCGGGGAAAGTTGAGAAGAGACCCAGAAAAAAAAACAAAGCTTTCGAAACAAAAGCCAACATCGGAGAGGAGATTAGTATCACCAGGCTCCGAAAACACCCCGAACTAGCAAAGATAGGCCTAGAAGTAGAGAAAAAATGAAAGGCCAACAGCACCCACCCTGTCGCGGATGGTAGTCTGACTGACAGTCAGGGGCGGCACAACGGGCTTGAGTATGTGAGAACACAAAAACGCAACGCTTACAAGCTGGTGCGAAATACATAAGTCACATGAAGCGTCAGCAGAACTTCCATTTCTAAGTGGTCAGATTGAAATGACCGGGAAGCTGATAAGAGCCCCCATCGAATATGTTTTCAGACGGTTAGTGAGATACCAAACTCCCGGGACTTTCTGGAGGGCCCTTGGGTCTGCGAAATGTCGGGAAATTGGTCTTCATCGGAACCACCGCGTGTAAACCTATCGGAAAACATAAGAATTGTCGGAAATCAGGGGAAATCCAAAAGAAAAGGTGATCGTTAGCGTCAAGGTTAAAAAACTCATGGGACACGGTCAATGATTATTGTTCATAACTCCTACAGTTATGGGGGATCCGGGTTTACTGCAGACTTGATCATCTAAGTTCAAACCCCTGACGCCGCTGGACGGGAAAGGCAAATCTGGCTCACAGTCACCAGCATATGGAAGCTCCACCCAGTAGAAAGCCGGTCGTGCGTTTAGTTCGAGGGGGAGTTTTTGGTCAGTGCACTCAATCTGAACTTAAGGACTTGAGGATTTGGAAAAATAGGGAGAGCGCACACTGAGTTGTACCATATGGCATCAGCCTACCCAAGGAGAAGGTAAGTGGAGGGGGTCGTTTCAAGGAGGCGAATCAGAGATCGTCATGGGCGCGGAATGAGTTGAACGGTCGGGGTCGATGACCTGAAAATACCAGAGGGGCACAGATGTATTGGAGGGTGAGGTGTGAGGGACGGAGGAGCAAGTTGTTGAGTAAAGTTCTGTGGGTCATACATTTCGAGAGAAAAGGGGGTGAAGGGACGCCGGAGCCAGGAGCAAGGTTGGGGAAGTAACTATTATGGTTAGTCGTGTCCGAACGTATGAGAAATTCGATGGTTTGTGAACTCTCGCGGTTCAAAACGACGGCTAGTACGTTGGAAGAAGACTCAGCACTGACTAAAGTTTAAGAGTATGCTTCAGGGGAAAGAGTACTCATCGAAACAGGTTCAGGAGAATTGACAAACAACACCGTAAATCATCAAAAATCGCTCTTTCCACTCAGGTTCTGGAATAAAAATCGCAACGCGAAAAGAGAGCACAAAACGAGAGATTAAAAAAGAACAGGTACTTGAGATATCTCTCCCTAAAAAAACTGGGAGGTAGAGAAGAATAAAAGACAAGTCTCTTTTCAAGTCCTACTCGTAGTGTGATTGCCGATACTCGCACGTGGGTACGCCGAACCAAGGGTGGGATACGAGCGATTATAGATACTTTGGGGGTGCATGAAAGGAGAGGGGTTTGTCCATTATAAAATTAGCTACCCGGAGCGCGCGTGTGTGGGTGAAACGTCAAAGGAGCTCTCAAACTAAATAATGCGGCTTACTGCCCCGGAGAAGGAAAGATTCAAAGAGCGAAGAGAATTAGGGAGGGAACCCAAAATCAAGATCATGGGCGCACGAAGTTGAACGTCCCGAAAGTCGTTCGTGCAATAAACCCGCAAGAAGATACGAGTCAGCAAACCACGCAAGGAAACAAGGCCGAACAATACACATGCCAAACTTTGGGGACAAACAAACGTGCTAGGAGGCTACCCCACGAACAATCACCTGAACATAACGCTCATGCTTCCCAGCCATTGACATTACATCGAAAAAATCCATGAGGGGCAAGTTAAACATCACGCACCAAGGAAAATAGTAGGATTCGCAGAAGGACGAAATAACGCCATACCTTCTCCACGGGGGGAGAGAGTAAATATGGAAAAAATATGGAATTCTCCATAATCAATCCTACAAGTACTCTACTCTGGGGCGCACTGGGAAACCCAAAATCTCCAATCAAACTAACAAAACACAGAACGGAGGTAGGGAATGGTTAATCGAAATATGGGGGATAGTGGAGCCAGTTCGGTCAAACTGCCGAAAATCAAAACATTACGGCGGAGAGAGAACGTAGAAAGGAAAACCCTGTGACCAGAAAACAAGGAATAGCTTGGGAAGACATGCGTGAACTTATCTGAACTCTAAAGTCAAAAAGGGCAAGAGATCTCAGCCATTCGGATGTACGACGATGATCGTACATTCACACTATAAGGCATACAGGGGGTGTCTGACTGCTGATCTGGGTACACTGTAGAGTCGTGCGCGAGGCGGGGGGAAAGTTCCCCGCGAGGGAGAAAAGATCCTGAGGGAGCATAAAAAAAGGAAGAACATAAGAATTGCGGGATCGCCGAAAGGATCAGAAAAAATTCGATTGGGGGAATCTGATAATGAAGGCGGCGAAAAGTAGGCAAGGGACCGGGGAAGGCTGCGAGCTTGAGAACCATTGATTTCGAACACGCACGCATAGGTGGCGGTGGTGGTTGCCTACATCCGAAATTTGGGGCCATTCAAAAAAAGGAGGAAAAATTACATACAAAGACTAAGGAAGAGCAACTACAAAGTGGGGATTGGGGGGGGGGGGGGCAATTTGCCTTTTTGTTTTGGCTGCACCTTCTTATACCACAGATTTTCGTGGCAGGGTGTCGATGGCTGCCCCATTGGGTATGGACTCGAAGGTACTCCCCGGGTTCTGCACGAGCTGTTGTTGCCGGGGTGCGAAGTGGACTTCAAAGGGTGGCTGGCCAACGTTTGTCCGCTCAGCACAGCCGGCAGTATAGGGACTGAGGGAGACCCGCGCCACGTCCCCAAAAACCGAAACTCAAAAAACTCAGGAATGCTGTCACAACTGCGGAGAGTAAGGAGCCGTGTCACAACCGCCGAGAAAGCAACGAGTGCAACGCGTAGACGAATCGGAAACAAATCGAGGGCCAAGTGGAAAAGCGCACCACCAGAGTCAAGAAAGAGTCCTCACAACTAAAATCAAGTAAGATGTTTGTGGCCAGAAGGGCCGAAGGGTCGAAAAATTGGTGTAGGGGCTGCGGTACATGCGGTGTGGGGTTGGATGCTCACGCCGATTCCATAAAAACCCCGGAATCGGGGTTTGGTCAGACGGACGGTCTGGAACAGCAGACGATTTAGATAGTATGGGACGTAGGGAAGAGCTCAAAAATCTAGGGCGATGCAATGGGATAAGGAGGCATAAATCGGCAAAATAGGCAGGAACTTCTGCCTCGTATGAGCGGGGATTTGTTGGGAAAACACAGCGGGAGCAACAGCAGAAACGGAGTCGAAACTCACTTCAAGGGAAGCGGCGTGATGATGACTTATAGAAAAAAGCGGGAAGATGTCAGCTAAATGGCATCAGTACACGAGATTGAAATCTGTGATCGGGGAGAGTAGACAACTTTGAAGAGAAGTAAATCAAAAAAACTTAACTCTAATAGGCCCCTTAGTAATGTCAAAGCAGGCGCTAGACGTTTTCTTTAAAAACAAAAAACCGGATGTATAGTCTCAGTGTTGAGCCATCAGGGGGTTTAAGAGGAAAGCAGACGGCTTTCAAAATATGAGGTTTAATCGTTTTAAACAAACCAGCGAGAACCATGAATGAGACAGTCTAACCCACTAGGAGAGTAGAGGATGAAGTTCAGGAGGGACGGGCTGGGTGGAAAAAAGCTTACCACGAAACGACCGTCGCATATTCAGGAAACAGGATGCTACCCAACCCCCAATGTCTACTCACTTACAAAATGGTACGACCAAAAACGAATCACAAGGCGGAAGGGACGGGGAAGTGGAACGTACTAAGAGGAAGGGAGCGGGGGAAAAAATCACGCTTGCCCTGAACATCTGACAACGACTTCACAAAAAGGTTGACAGGAAGGGGGAAAAACAGCCAAAACCCGAAAATCGTGCAAGGAGGGATCTACGAGAGATCAAGCAGACCGAAGCCTGAAGGGGAAGCCGGATTATTAGAGATATCGCGTGGGCAAGAAAAAATGGGAAAAGGGTAAAGCGAAAAAAACAACTGCAGGGACTGCCTAGGTGGAAAGGGGTCGGCACCGAATTGAAAAAAGAGACACAGGGAGAAGACATGAGAGGGGAGGACGCACTACGCTATCCAAAGATTCTTTCCCAAAGAAGGAAAATGCGGGGAGATAGAAGACGATGAGCTACACACAGAACCCAAAGACGGGACTTTCGTTAACTGAGGAAGAAAAACCAGAACAGAAAAAAATGTTGCGGACGTTGGTTCAAGGGATACAGGAGAGTTGGGGAAACGGGGGAAAACGGTAAAGCGTTGGTGAAAATATCTATTAAAGTGAGTCGGCGTTGAACGGGACAGACGCTGACTGCAGGGGGGAAAGAAAGTCGGGTGTACTCTTTTCGCTTTGAAGTTTGGGGGAAATGAACGAGTGTACTCAAATAAAGAAGGGCCAAATGCTCTGGCTGAATATCTGAGACGAAAAAATGTCGAAATAAAATCACCAACAGCACAACTTTGAAACAAAACGCAAACAAGCTCAGGAAGGTTATGGTGAAGGCGCAAATGTGGCGAAAGGAACAGCAAGGAACGATCAGAGGGTAAGACGCAGAAAAAAAGGAAAGACAAACCGCCAAAAAAAAAGGGAATGTGCTGAAAAGGGGGGGCATTATAGGTCGAGTGGTCGGGAGTAAAAAGGGGGAGTGCTGTAGTAAAAAAAAACCGATCACAGAGGCTTATAGAGTTTGACGAAATAAGGATTCTTCAGCGACAGACCCTGAAAGGGGAAGATCAAGTTCCGTAGGGGGCAAGGAAAACGTAAGAAAGAGGAACAAAATTGGGGAAAAGAAGGAAAAGATCACAACTCAAAACTCTTCTGTTGGGCCAAGGGGGCAGGGAAAGCAGCAAATGGGATGCTCAAAGAGAAGAGGAAACAAAAGCCTAAAGAAAAAAGGTCGGGAGCTGAAGCCACCTAGAAATAGGAAAACGCGATGGCTCCTATACTCTTAAGAAGTAATCTACAAGGAGGAATGGATTTAGGGAACCAAGGAATGGTGAGCAGGTTTTATGGAGGATGTCGTAAAGGCCGTCAAATAAAACTTCGGGGTGAAAGGCTACTAAAGGCGACGATCCCCGATCACCATCATATCGGTCCGCACCATATAAGACAGCTCACTGGGCGTGAGGATGTTATCTCAGGGGAGGGGGTGGGGGGGGGGGGGGGGGTGGGGGGGAGGGGACGATAGTAGACAAACGCAGGGAGTCGAGAGGTCGTGGGAGGTAATAGCAATCTGGACAGGAGGTGACAGCAGGCCTGGGAAAAAGTACTAGTCTATGGGAGGGATCGAAGGGAGGAGATCAAAAGAAAGCTAGGTGCACTCAGGGGAGTTTACGGACCGGGAGGGCATATGGCCCTGTCGGTCCGCAAGGAGGGGAAAGCAGGATAGGGAGTGTGACAGGGTTGAGTGCTAGTAGCAAGAAAGGAACGGGGGTTGAGGAAAAAAAGGATTCCATTTCGGGGGAGTATTGAAGGCGGCTCCTAGAGAAGGGGGGGGGGGAGGGTCGTTGTGAAACGGAATGGGGCGGGACGACCTGCGGACTCATGTGTCCGCTATCCAAAGTCGGAGAGGAACAGAGGGAAGGGGAAAGACCGTGACGGGGGCCAGGGGAGTTAGGCCAGAGTTTGAAGAGGGAGTTGAAGTTCAAGAAAACGGCGACGATTTCGCGACGAGAGAAGTGCAAGTCGGAATTGTAAAAACACCTAGCCTGGCAAACAGGTAAGACATGGCGAGATACGCTAGGGGTCTGGGCCACGAACGAAAGAATCTCAGCAAGTCAAACGAAGAGAAGAAGAAAAAAGAATTTTTGCGTAATACCCGATAAAAAAAACACGGTGAAAAAAAGAGATAATATGACTAACCGTACTAGTGAGGGGTGGAAGGACGCTCCGAGTGTTGGGGCTTAGAGGGGACTGCACGGGGACGAGAAACAGCATCATTGGGAGACCAGCGAATGCTTCTTATACGTTTTGGTGGTGGGAAAAGGTCATTTTGGGGAAAAAGTAACAAGGGACTGAAAGGTATAGCAAGCGCATCGTAGCAAAGTGTGTGGGGGAGTGAAAGCACCGTAGGGAGGACAACCAATAGGAGGTCAAGCGGCCCCGCCAGCCGAGTTTTTCAAGACGCGAAAAAAGGCGGAGCAACCAAGGAAAGGCAAGCTCCGGGATCAGAACGACCCAGTCAGCGTTCGTGAAAACAAACCATCACCGCACTCACGACGGATGGAAAAAAACAAAGTCACCGAGCGAAAAAGTACCCAACCGTCAAAAACAAAAGATCCCATGTCCGACGGAGTAATCAAAATTATGTCTAGTCCACGCCCGCAAATCCAATTAAAATACCAGACAGAGGGGGAGTAACTAAGTAGCGACACAACAATTCGCCCCGCCAATTACTGAAGTAAAAAAGGAACACCTACCCTTCCGAGACAAAAGTAGTAGTTACGTTCGCTTCGAAACTTTACAAATAGTCCAAAGAACCTGCTATCAGGGAAAAGACGATTATTGAAGGCTAATGTAGAATTAAACCTACAGGGGGAAGTCGCCAGAGAAGCGTAGAGAACAACAGAAATCCGCCTCGCATACGAACAGCTTAGAACTGGAAATGTGGTCGTGACGACTTATCTCGCGGAGGAAGCTCTCTACAGCCGTAATCGAACCGTCGAAAGGACCGAATGATCAACAACAGGGGTGAAGGGGTGGGGGGAAAAGGAGGGTAGTCGTGCGGGCTGCTCTCACTCTATGTAACCTATATTTGAATGTGCGAACCGGGCAATTCTACCTAATCCATAATCTGAACTTTGGAAGAAGAGGAGAATGGACCCGGTTATACCAGGTACCCACCTTCCAGGAAAAGGATGGAAGGAGGTCCCGACCTCCATTATAAAATTGCAAATGCAAACAGTGCCCGAAACAAGGATTCAGGAAAGAACTCGGGTCCTAAAGAGGGAAAATGGATTGAAGCTCGCGTTAGGGCTCAGTCAAGAGGGGGGGGGGGGACAAACTTAGAAAATTTAATAAAAGAAATAAGGGCGGGGGGGGGCGAAGCCCACCAAGGGTGCCGAAAAAAAGGGGCGTGGTGATGTGTGATCTCCTGAATCCTCGAACCAAGTACATTGAATTGGGGGGCAGACGGTAGCGACGGTTAACGCCCAAAAAAGTCGGGCAAAGGAAAATACCTGGAATTGGAAAGGCCGCGAATAAAAAGTCAGAGGTATTAAAAAACCAACTCCTATGAGGTGGGGGAGAAAAAATAAAACTAAAAGAAACCTTTGGGACTTCCGCTGTCACAACTAGGGACCCAGGAAAAACAACATCTGACCTCGCAAGATGTTGGAAGTTTGGGCCGTGCAGGGTTGGTGAGGAGCAGCATCGGATCTAAAAAAAAAAAAAAAAAGAGTATACAAACCATCTTGGGTCGGGGCTGGTTTGAGCGTGCACAGGGGGGGGGGCCCAAAGCAGAAGTACTGCATGGGGTTTCGGTGGTGGAACTAAAGGGGGGGTGAGATGTTGGGTTATAGGAACGAACCTTGTTTGGAAGCGAAGGCCAAGTGAAGCAGAGCCTTGATTGTAAATTGAGTATGAGGACAAATCGCTGTCAGTAGCCAAAGGACCAGCGAAAAAATGTCCCCGTACGCAATACACCTGAATTCGACTCGAGGTGGAGCCGGTGGCAAAAAACGCTCCAGACCAAAAGGTCAACTCTAGAGAGGAAACAGAATCAACCACCACATCTTTACTGGTCACACAAAATGTAACGCAAAAAACCCCCAACGACTACGTCACGCTGGGACCGCAAGCATCGCCGCAAACGGTGGGCATCACTTCAATGATCATGGTTTACCGAAGGTAATGAAGATAAGCCTGTTATTTTGTCTTTTGGGGGGGGAGCACACCTCACGAGTCCAACTCATCAGTGAAACAGGGGGCCCTCTGTGTGTCTATCTGGCAAGAGTGGGGGGGGCCGAACTGACACGAAGAAGTGGGGAGGGAGGGAGCGGGCGTGACGTAAGTGACTCCTTAAAGAATAGAGGTCGATTCCCATGGGAGTAGGGGCAAAAAGGAACCACAGGGCAAAAGTCGTACAGGAGTGGGGGAGATGCAAACGTTCAGTGGGGAATGGCCCCCGAAATGAGAAGCACAGCTTATTGCGCCAACGTTCACTGCTGCGGGCAAGAGGGAGGAGATGGTAGAAAAGAAGTTGTAGCTTCCATGGCCCACGTAACCGTAGGGAACGGGGAGAGGGGGAACAAGAAATGTAGGCCTTTCATCTTTAAGTAGGGCAAAAACATACACTACGAGACGGTCCAATTGCCGCAAAAAGAAGAGGCTAGGTTCAACCGTTGACTTGTAAAAAAAAAAAAAACGGGATGGGACGATCAAGAGGGCCTCCAGTGGTGGGGTAGCGGAAAACGAGGGGAGAGGAGGGGGTCATCTGTTTGAACACAAAGCGCGAATACATGGGCGTGATCTGAAAAAAACAAAAACGAGGAGGAAAAGTCGTGGAGGGAGGAAAAGGAACCTGGGTTTGAGCGGACTCAGCGCTGGGGCTGAGGAAAAGGGAAAAAGGGAGGCGCCCCCAGGAGAACTAGGGACTAAGGGTGGGATGTGAAAAAACGACAGCTACTGGAGTAAAGGACTAAGGGGAAGTATTAACAGGGAGGAATGGAGCTTGAACGAAATAAACGGAAAAAGAGAAAGGACATAATACTTAAACGGTTCAAAAGGGACCTCCTGGTACTTCTGCATGGGAGGGGGGGACAATCTTCAAGACCATTTTCAGAGAACGCAGAGCAAAGTCCGTTAACGAAATCGGAACGGGGCGCATCATTAGTGCAAAAAGAGAGAAGCCGAAGAAAAAGAAACGAGTCGGAAAGAGGGATCAAGCAGGACGGGGGGGCCTGAATGAAACTAAGGGGGACGATTTTCTTACGATGGGGAGCTGGGCAGTAACTGTAGATGTAGTAATTTAGACCACGCTACGAGAGAGAATCTGCTGAAGCCAGAACGGTAAAGATTGCATACATTGAGGACGGGGATTCTTTAATCCGAGTGAAGAACAAGAAAGAAACTCCAAAAGTCGATCTGCGTGAACATGGTTCCCCCCCCCAACATCAAGGACTAAAAACCGTGTGCGGGAACTATGCCTGGCATGGGTCCTTGTGGAAAACGGAAACGGATGGGGTGGGGGGGCAGACAGAAGGCGAGGGGGAACTGTGTTGCGAGACGGGGGGCCTCAAAAGTGAACTGATGGACCATCAAAGGTCGTTGAACCTTTGGCCAATTAGCAAGAGGGGACTCAATCACAAAAGCACAGTCCTGCAGAAGGGGGTTAGAATTCAAAGAGAAAAAAGCTACCAATGTCAACCCAGGACTAACTTCGAAACCAACGGAAAAAAAAGAAGGCAGACGGTTCTGATTGAGGTGCGCAAATGGCGAAAAAAAAAGCCCCGAAGAGAGGGTGGTAAAGAACATATAACAAAAGGGGGAAGTAAAACACGCGAACAAAAATGGAAGTTCGCAGCGGGATATGGTAAATTTTTTTCTGTCAAAAAAAAGGGCTGGTCTGTGTATTGAAAAGGAAAAAAAAAACAGCACCTCTGCTGAGAGGGGGGAGAAAAATAGTATTTTGAAGAAAGCACCTTCAAAAAAAGCTACATTGCAAATGGACGAAGGAAAGTAGCTCCCGAGGACAAATCATTTTCGAAAGGGAAAAAAGGGGGAGAAACACAGAAAGGTAGAACTGGTGGAGGCCCTTGGCTAAGAAAGCGTATGTCTCAATCGCAACAAACCGGAGGAAAAAGCGAAAAAACAACTAGTGGAATGCATCTCTTTCAGGAAACGGAGGAGATCTTTTCACTTGAAAAGGAATGAGTCTGAAGCACGTAAGGGGGATTAATGTTATGGAACGGGCGCGGTATCGGAATATCCACAGAAGGCGAAAACTTGGAAGGGACGAAAGGAAGGAACGTGCTAAACAAAGGCCCAGCAGGAGAATTACAGAAAACTAAGCCGTCCTGCAGTCTGGGTGCTGGGCAGGAGTATGATTTTTGGGAAAGAGGAAAGTATCAGGTCTCACGAGGAGTCTTAGGAGGATTACTGAGTATGGAGGGGGGATGTCTGAAACATGTTTTTTGAAAATATTCCATCCCACCGCCCCTTGGAGAAGGGGGTGGGAGGTTGCGGGGAGAAAAATTCTTAAAGGCAGGAAAATCTTAGGGCGCGGACTTGGGGTGGACCTTAGCAATGAGGGGAAGGAGGACATGGGTCGGGGTCCGTTAAAGATTGGAGCCTGGGTATGTGACGGGGGAAGGGGGGACGGAGATCCTACGAATCTGTTTTGGGAAAAAGTCAGGGAGGTGAGGAGGGGCTTGGGGGGAGGTGTGGTGCTGACTCCGAAAGGGAGCGGTATTGAGAACATGACTAGGAGGAAAAAGGCTCAGAAGGCTAATGGGGGGGAAGAGGAAAAAACTCAGACGAGAGTAAAAAACTCTGGAAAGGTGAAGACCTTAATACCGAAGGATGCTTGTTCGAGGTTGTCATCCACTGCCGAAGGCGACCGGAGCAAGGTTCAAAACTAATGAACAACAATAGCAGGAAAAAAATATCACAAATCGCGGAGGACACGCGGGTGGTCTGGGGCGATGCCACTGAAGCTCAAAAGGCATCAACACATAGGAGAGACAGAAAAGTGCGTATATCTCGAACGCAAAAAAAAATAGGAGGAAAAAAAGGGGGGAGAGGGAAGAGTTACGCACTGAAAAAGGAGTAGGCGCTCGCTCTTTTGTTAAATGCAGGAGGGTATAAAAGAGACGCGCGGGGGAGAATAGGATACTTTTTTGTACAAGGCGGTGTTGTTGGTTGACACAAACCGGAAGATAACTTGAAAAGGAACTACGGACAGGAGGTCGAAGGGGGGGGGGGAAAAAAAAAGGCAATACAATCTATTCGGAAACAAAATTCAAAAAAAGCGGGTCGGAATGAGAAATATCCACAGATTGTTTCAAAGAGGAGAGATATTCGCTACCAAAATGCCGATGATGAGACACGCCTGTTTCCGGGCCCAGTCACAGAGGTTAGGCCAACCACGTCAAAAAGCCATAAACCTTTCACATAAAACCTCTGAGAGAAACTAAAAATCGAAACCCGGTACAAAAAAATGCCGAACTTGGAAAGCAAACAGCTTCAGGGATCGGAAGGCCCAACACACAACCAAAACCTACACTCATCGGTTACAAAGCAAGGCTCGGAAACAAAAATGTTCTCTACCAGCACATAAAGATGTCAGAAGATTCAAACATAAACAGTCAAAGTGACACACCCTAGAAGGAGGACTTGGGGAAGACGAACCGAGTTCATCTGGTCAAAAACGACACCGCGCAAAACTTCTGCCAGAGGGGGTGGAGGGGGGCTGGGCTGTGAGTGGAAGGACTATCCAAAATGAAGTGGCGTCCAAATGGAAAAGGGAAAGTAGGAAGGAGATGTGGAGGTAGGGGCCAGAGGTGGTATTAGGGACCGAGGGGGAAGTCATAAGAGGGTAGCATAGATGTTGGACCTCGGTGGAGGTTTACATAATGTGTCGACAGGAGTACGAGCCGGAGCAAGCGGCCCGTTAACCAGGTCTGGAAATCCTCTAAAATAAGAGATGGTTCAGGGTGCAGGAATGGCGCCCTGTAAAAAGCGATGGCTACGCGTGGCCGCACTGCCAGGTGCCCCCATCTAACCAAGCATAACGGGGGTCTGGATTGGGTGGGGGGAAAAATGTTCAGTTCGGATCCCGAATTGCAAGGGGTCTCCTCGTAACCTAAACCTTCGGGGGAGGGAACTGCGAGGCGAGGGGGGAGACCAGTAAACCCGGAAAGCAAAATTACTTAGGAGGGGCCAGGGCCATGGAATTAAGGTCAAATTGAAAGATGATCTTAAAAAAACGCGCCCTGCAGGAAACGCGGTTCATAAAAAATTCTGAAGGGGGGATCAGAGAGAAAGGGGGCGTTCAACCCTACGGAGGGTGGGGGGGTTCCTCTTAGGAGGAGAAAACATAAATTTTGCGGACGCCCAAAAGGAATCCGGAGGGTGTTGTAATAGACGTCCAGTGCGAGGGGGGGGAAAAATTACGGTTTTAGGCCGAGGACTTTAATTCACGGGGAGCCCAGTGAGGAAGACCGGAATAGACAGGAAAACTGAGCTCTAGAAATCCCTCATGTAGTCTGCCACAAACGGCAACGGTGCGGTGGGGTGGGTCGGACAAAGAAAAAGTGAATTTTTGTGTGGGTGGGGGGGGGGGGTTGTTGTTTTTGGGGGGGTTGGTTTGGGGACCAAACACACGAAAAAAATACAAAACCTTATCAAAATCTCACGGGGGAAAAGAGTGTAGTGAACGTTGGAAATTCCGGTGTTGTTCTCCTGGTGTCAGGAAATACAAATCGAGAGTTCGGGAGGTGAGGGGGGGCCTCACGGGTTTTTGGGGTTGGTGCCTGCAATTAATCAAAAGAACCTTGAGGGGGGGACAGAAGAGGGGGGTGGTGGTTTCCAAGTGGAGGAGCTTGGGTATTTGCAGGCGGGTTGGGTTTCCGGGACCGGAAAACACACAGCGCGTGCACGAAGGTCCAAAAAAGATGAAGGAGTGTTGACGGCCCATCCTTACCCCTGGTCGCCACCTAACACCCGCACGTCCCAGCCACTGCACCAGGTCGGTCACACATGGAATCAGCGGTCAAATTCAGAAGGGAACAATGATCGAAAAAGAGTACACTCTCAGGCTAAAACCATATCACCAAAGCGCTGGACTTTTGGAAAAAAAATGGGGACGCCCCCTAGTATAATACAGTACAAAGTCATATTGGGTGGAAACTAAGGAGAGGACAAGTAAATAGCAAAAGGATGAAAAAGCATGTCGTGACAATAGGCGAGGGAAGAAGTAAATAAGAGAGAGAAGTAAGGGGGAGAAGTGAGGGGGAAGAGACTGTGTAGGACGATGAGAGAAGGTGATTTGGCCAGGAGCCGAAGAGAGAAGAGCGTTAAAAAATGCATATCGCGTGAGCTTCTGGTTCTAGCGGGGGGGATGACTAAGGTCTATGGGGGGGTTGCGACGGCATGGCAAAATCATTAAAGCCACTAGTCGGGGTAACAAGCGGAACGCATGAGGGGGGTTGTCGTCGGTGAAGATACATGGAGCTATATGAAATTTGTGGTACCCGGAAGTCACTTGGTGGAGGAAGAGCGGGAAATGTATACGGAGGCGAGTCTCACCAATTATCGATAAAGATGAGGTCTTAGATGACCAACGTGTCCCGATCCTGAAAGGTACCCCGCGGGGGAAAAAGTCCGGGATTTGTCAAGCTGGACATCATATTTCCTTGGCGGCAAAATGCAATCGTAACTAGTAGCTAGGGGTAGGACACAAGACGTTTGCTATGACTTCCGCGCACAAGAGCTCAAGAAATTAGCATCGGCAAAAGCAAAAGGGAGGCAGACAGTCACTCTGGGGGGGGGGGGCAAGGGGGGGACAAGGCGATAATCTTTTTTCTGTTTCTGGGGGGGGGGCAAAACAGCGATGGAGGGAGCAAGCAGCAAGCTACAAAAGTGGCACTCTGTATCTTAAGCTTGTATATCGGAGAATCATACTCATATGTGGAATCGGACAACGATGACGCGGGGTCACGTTAACTGCTGGGTAGTGGTCAACGTCCACAAGGAGGGGTTCAAGGTTAGTATGAACACTACAAGGGGAATCGGGGATACCTCGCTCTTGACGCCGGCAGCAGTAGGGAAATAATTTTGAGGGTGGCAGCAAACCTATGTAGGACAAGAGAGACAGGGGGGAGCAAGACTTCCGAATCAAGCGGGAGTGGGTCGCATTAGTTCAGAGGTTTAACAACAAAATAAAAACTCACTACGTTTCAAAATAGCACAACAAGAGGAGGAAGAGATAGAAGGGGAATGGGGCGCGGGGAAAAGCTTAACTCACGACCGGGAGGGATGGAGCAACAAAAAAGGGTCTCCACCATGGAGAGAGGTAGAACATCGTTTTTTCAAAAACGCGCAGCTAAAAAAAAAGTGAAAGGACGGAAAATTTACTAAAAAAGCGGAAGTTTAGAATACCGCCTCATTGCAAAATGAGGGATTCAACCCGATAAAAAAAATGGGACGCTCCAGGGAAGGAACCGCTTCCTTCTTCGACTCATCTAAAGCCCGAGAAAAGGGGGGCACAGTGTATCATTCAGAAGAGGAATGATTCGAACGCATAGCGGGGGGGCCAATAAAAGAAAAAAAGGGGGCCATAAAGAAAGCCGACTGGCCTAGGGGGGGGGAGATTTTCGCCCGAATGCTGAAAAGAGAAAGAGATGCTTGCTTCGACGAAGATACTAGATCGACAAGTAGGCACAAACCATTAAAAAGGGGATACTCTGAGGGGAACCTTATTTTAGCTACAAAAAGAGAACAGCCACAAGTGACGTCAAGTTCTTGAAGCTTGGGAAAAAAAAAAGGAAGAGAAGAAGAAGCGGAAAAAACTTTTTTTATAATGACGGGATATTTTGTGGTGGGAGCAGGGGGGAAAAAGAGCTCTTTGTGCAATCGCGCGAGTCGGGAAAAGGGGTACTAAGATGTTACAGGGTAAGGATTCCTGAAGGGGGTTGACGTAACTTCGTTGGGGGGAAAAAAAGGGGGGAGCGGAGTCGAAAGTGGCAAACAGCGGAGGGTTCAATCAGAATCAAAGAAAGACACTCAGGGGCAGTCTTTTAGGAGTGGCGGCAAAAGATTTAAAAAAAAATCTAAAACCCCTATAAAACCTTTCGAGACCATAAAAAAAGATGAGAGGGCTGTTATGCAGGCAAAAAAGATGCCGGCGAAAAACAACCAAAAAAAAAAAAATAAAAAAAAAAAATATCGGATGTTATAAGACCAGGAATGCCAAAGAGAAAAACAATTGAACTGTTCTCTGAGGAGGGGGCGGATCCTAGGTCAGGGTGGAGAGGAGGGCAAAATGCTTTCTTTTATACAACCAACCGCACACGAGCTTATAGGTTTGGCAGATGTATTTAGAATCTATCAGAATGAGAAGAGCTCCATGTGGGGGGGGGGGGGGGGGTGGGGAATATTGGAACGGAAGTATCCCTAAAACATAGAATAAAAAAAACAAAACAAAAAACTGGCAGGGATAAGAACATCAAAACACAATCTTCATTATAGGAACAACTGGATCAAAGGGAACAAAACATGACAGACAAAAAAAATTTAATGTACATATAGAAATAGAAAGGAACACCTCTAGAGAAATCGAGCGAAAGAAACAACACCCTTGGGGCTCAAAAGAGGATAACTGGGGGGCCAAGAGTGAAACACGAAGGAGATGTCCCATAAGAAATTGATTGGTCTTAAAAAGTTAGGCATCAATCATCTAGATCATACACCTAGGGGATTCGGAGAACTCACTGCGAAGCCAACCTCACAATGAAATATCTTGGGGGCGATCGCACCACCTGAACCAAGCTGAGGGAAGGTCTTTGGGGGTGGGGGGTGGGAGACTCGAGCCATCGAAAGTATCAACTAGACGAGGGGGGTGGATTGAGAGGGGAAATGCTCCAAGATGTTTACAGGATTCAAAAATCCTGCCCGTTGAGAAGGGCGGGGATGGGGGTTCGGGGAAAAAGAGCAGAATCTATCAGTAATTTGAGATTTAGTTGGGGGAAAATGAAGCCTGGTTGCGAGGACAGGGACGGGGGCCAGCGATGAAACCGATGTCTGAAACGGGGGGAGGGTGTTAGGCTGGAGCCGGGGACGAAAACTGGGTGGGAGCGCAAGTGAATTGGGCGGATGTCGAAAGAGTAAGGGGGTTGAAAACTCCGTAAAAGTAGGCGGTAGGGGGGGAAGGAAACGTATGAACGCCTGCGTAGAGACAGAGGCGGAGGGGACGGGGGGGGGGGCAGTGACGAAGAATACTGGGGAAGAACCTTAACCAGCTCCTTAAGATGAGCAAATTGAAACAATGGCCACGGAACTACTATGTCTCTCAGAAAAAGCAGGGGAAAGGAGGGGGTTCCCAACCAGATCCTGGCAAAAAAAAGTAAAAGAAAAATCGGCTCTTCACAAGTTCTGCGAAAAATAACTCATCTCAGGCAATAACACGAAAAGAAGATAAGGCATTCAAAGAGAAAGTCGAAAAAAAAAGGTAGTAGTAAAATAGAGATATGAAAACACGTAACAAAAGGGAGTATTAAATAACAAGGGTGATGGGAACGAAGGGATGCGCGTTGCTGAAAGAAAATCTTGGGAGCGATGCGTATGGAGGATACGGGGGTGTTGGTTGTGGGGGAACTCCAACTGGAACAATTACTCAAACGGCAAAAACTCGGAAGGGCATGGTGTTGAACTCCCTAGCTACAGCTGACTAGCACAATAAGGCGGGTCGAATGTCAAAGAAAAAGTACCATTTGTCAAAGGAAGCGAGAGAATTCGGGACGAACAACCACTAAAAAGTAAACAGTAAAAAGGGGGAGGAAGAACCCAGTCAGAAATTAGTTACACAAAGCACCGGACAAAGGTCGAAAACACCACCTTGAAAGCTCGAAAATTAACGCAACAATCTAACATATAACTGTAAAGGAAACGGAAAGGGGTGAAGCCTGCAAGAAACACCGTCAAAGAGAAGAACAATCCGTCGTCAGCACCCTATCTTGGCTATTATGGTGGCCCGAAGGACACCCTTCCCGGGAAAAAGAGGAGACGGCGAAAGACAAAGGCCGCCAGTGAATTCCAAATAAAAAGGAAAGCGCACATGAGAAGTGTGGCAGTCCTTTGACGTCGAGGAGCTTCGAACAGAAACCGAAAAAAAAAAAAATTATCAACGGGGGAGGTGGTAAGGTACAAGATAGGGGGGGCTCATTCGACATAGACTGCAGCCAGGCTCAAAACGAAGAGCATTGGCAAGGGGGAGAGCCTAGTCCCATCGAAGACCAGAGAAAAAAAAAAGCGGTCTTAGGTCTTTGGAAATCGCAACTAATAGAGAGCGATTTGGTTATATGTGTAGAGAGAAGTGGGTACGATGTAATTGTGGGGGCGTTGCGTGTGGGTTGTTTGTCTCACTTCCGCCAAACCCCCAAAAAGCGCCATGGAGAACCAAAAGCCTCCAATAAAAATGTACAAAGCCACATTCAGGGAGTTTCGGGAAGTGCCCGAAAATCCATGAAAGACGTCAAGAGGGCAAAGTCTAACGACGCGTTATGGAAAAAGACGTGCAGAAAGGTCGTAGTCAGCTCGAGGTCGGATGAAATATACGGCTTGGACCCTCGTCAGATTGAAAAGAACCAGCACCGAAAGTGGGGGGGGGGAGGTGCAAAACCCCAAAAAGCCAAAAAGAAAGTTTGTGAGCGCAAAAACTCATCCCCGAAACAGGCGAGGATATGGGGGTCCGCGGGAGCGGACAGTTACGGGAACAGTCGGCAAAATAATCAAAACCGCGGGGAAAATCAAGCAATGTAGTCGAAAACGGACGCAGGGAGGGGGGGGGTCAAAGGACCCAGAAACCGGGTGGGGAGCTCCATCGAAAGATACGACCCCATGAATTACGCGCAACGCATTTTTCACAAAAAGACGGGGGGGCATTTGCCGTGTGTGTCAACTCCAGTTGTACCCATAGGATATAAAAAGGGGTCTGTTTCGGGGGGGACAAAGGGTTTGTGCACGCCGCACTCAGAAACGGATGCAGAAATGTGGGGGTGCGTTTTTCAAAAGTGAGTGGAGCGAAGGGACACGAACTTTTTACCTCGGAAAAGGTCACGAAGGGCTCCGGCACTTGCTTGAAGAAACAAAAGCCAGAACACAACTGCACAGCGCCAAAATGGCCAAAGACAGTATCGGTTCCACGAAGTCGACAGGAAGACTGAACCTGCCCACCAACAGAGGGTACAAACTCGCGAAAAAAAAGCAATATAACAGACCCTCAAGTTCACGGGGGACCAAAAAAAACAGCGCACACCAGCGACTCACCTGCATAGCACAACAAACGGTTCAAGAGGATTTTAACGGGGTTGTGCCATTTAGGAAATAAGGAACCTTGTGGGGATTTCAAAAAAGACGGGGGGGAGCTCAACAGGTCTAAAAAAATTCCTAATAAAGTAAAAGCAGCTTGGTTCGTTTTTCACGTCCGGGTGGCTGGCTTAAAAGAATATGTTCGAGCGGAAAGGGGGCATCGAAGACTCCAAATACTCTTAAATGCAAGAGCAATGACGGAAAAGCGGCAACCCTCTTAGTCAGGAGGGACATTAATGTGGCAAATCGATGCGAAGCTGGAAAATTGAGGTTTAGGTTGCAACCCGACTGAGGGCTCTCGAAGAAAAGAGAGGGCAGTGCTGAATCATGTAGAAAGTCAAACGAAGGACTTCCATGCAGAAGAAACGAGGAGGAAGGCGTTATACAAGGGAGAGGTTCAAGCAGGGTAAGTTAGTAAACAGCCTCGAATCCGTGCACACTGCCGGAACTGCGACGAATTGAAGAAGGAGTCTTTTTCGGTGGGAACATCCCAACCAGTGAGTACATATGTCCATTTGGCCTAACTTGGGGGGGGATAAAGAGAAAGGGTGGGGTTGGCGCTGGGTTGAAAAGAGTGGGGGCAACAACTAAGAAATTAAAATTATCCGGAGAGAAAACACAGTATTAAGGGAGAAAAGAAAGATAGGATGAGGAGTCTAGGTTGTTAAAAAGAGAACCAGCAGAGCCGGGGACCTCATGAGGCTCCAGCACGCCAGGGGGTAAAAAATGGATACAGCGGGTGGTGCAAGACCACAACGGATAAAATGAGAGACGAAGGGTAATAAGAGGAATTGTTCAGGGACTACTCCCCTACCCGAGACAGTATGGGTGGCAAAATGAGTCCAGGAATGGGGAGAGTCCATAATAGAATAATGCCTATTGGGAGCGCCAGGGCGTTAGATCAAGCCCGCAGGCGGAGCGGGGGGCACTGTGGCTCCACAAACAAAACCCAAGGCACACTCCTCTTCGGAGGAGACTCCCTCGACGGTGTGTAACATAAAAAGTCTATAAGGCAATCGTAGGCAGCCACAGAACGGACATGCATCCTGTGGCCGAAAATGGGTACGAAAGGCTAACTTGCATCACCTCGAGAGGGACTTGCGAACGAGACTAACGCGCAGGTTCGAATAGCCGAAAGAAAGGGGAACAGATATAGTGGGCGTACCTGCCTGGGTATGTACAGCCGATTTAGCGACAAAAAATAACTCAAACAAGGGAGGGAGTGGCACAGAGTTCCACAACATTACAATCAATAAGGAGGGAAACCTTTGGGTCATCTACATTATTTTTGAGCGCCTGTTAACACTAGTGCGGTTTAGTCCATCGATCGGGAGAGGGTACAGTCGTTTCGCGTGGAACAAGAAGTCCTTGCAGTCGGAAGGGATGAGGGGAAATGTGCGCGTGTAATTTGTCTACGTTGAAGTGATGACCTCAAAAGGTAAAGCAAGGTACTGAGGGAAATGGGGGAACGTCTCGAAAAATTGAGGCATATCCCGAAGCACCCACTGGTCGAAAACAACAACACAAAAAAGACTGAAGAAGGTTAGTTTAAATCGGCAAAAATGGAAAGAGAAAACAGCAAAACAATCTATTGTAGACTCACATATAAAAACACCTAAAACTTTCCAACCGGAGGAAAACACTTTTCGTGCGGCATGACTTGGGTGTAAAAATGGTAAACAGGATGTGGATCGGATGGCAAAAAGGAGGGAATTGTAGTACCACGCCACAAGGGGAGGCGGAGCTGGGGAAGGGTGAAGAGGATTGGTCTCAGTTTTCAAACAGAAGCATGACCAGTGTTCCGTTTGAAGGGAAGGGGGCACTGGGGTAAAAAAGAAAAGAGCCCCCGCAAATGAGATCTTGTATCAAAAACAGCAAATCGGTCTGGTAGGACAGGTTTTTGGCAGAGAAAACAAGGGGGATGTCTGGTTCTAAAAAAAAAAAGGGAACACGAAACGAAAGACGAAAGCCATCAGATTTTATGTAAAAAGGTACTAACAAGAATGGAAGGGGCTGTTGGGCCTCCGGATGAGGGAAAAGCCAGAAAGTAAGCTTTGGCTGCCGTGGTGAAGGAAAGAAAACGTGAAAATATCCAAAACAAAAAACAGACAACACGTCTCTAACAGACTATGCCTAGAAAACTATCCCAAGAATAGGACTCTCACCCAGAAGAAAAGCAGGAACCTCTGTAGAGTGGTGAATGGCTGATACTTTCTCATGAAGAGGAAAATAGGGTTCGGAGGATCCTTTTCAGGATGGGATATTGGCTAAGGGCTAACTGATGGGACAAGCCATCGGCAAGCACCCGTAGGACGGGTGACGGGATTGTCGTTCGAGAGGAAATCAGAAGAAAAGAGATGGAACGGTGAGCGGAACTTGATGAACGTAAGCCCTCTCGATGACCCGGCGGTCACAAAAGGATGAAGGAAGGAAAGATGTTACTGTTGGGGTCGGGTCTGGCAGACGTGTTGAGTCAAAAGTAAAGGCGATGGGCGGGGGGTAAGGTCTAGAGTTAAGGGTTCGAAATCCGGAGACGGGGGAGGTCATGTAACTGGGGACGGGAACGGCGGGATGCAAGATAAAAGGACGGGAGGGGGGCGGAAATTCTGGTACTGCTAGTAATAACTCGAATTGGAAAACTCCTGCTGGAAAGCAAAAACGGACCGCATGAAGCCATTAGCATAAGTACGCAATCCACGCCTAAGATGAGACGACCGGAGAGCAATTCAGTCTGAATGTTCCCACCGAGAAGGAAAAAAGGAGAAAAATCCTCGGGAATCTCTACCAACGCAGAGAAGTCCACAAACGGACGATAAGACCGTAAGTG
>Ga0179593_1397762_pt1 | contig 22052 bp, 28 predicted proteins | sample CZODoug2_1_08_16_FD_185931 | JGI IMG/M metagenome (GOLD analysis project Ga0179593, IMG submission 185931) | Vadose zone soil fungal communities from Angelo Coast Range Reserve, California, USA - CZODoug2_1_08_16fungal (PacBio error correction) | ecosystem: Environmental > Terrestrial > Soil >...
GAACCAAGACAACTGATTAACGAAACCAACCGCGACCAAGAAAGGACGATAAAAAAAGACAAATACAGACCCGAAAGAAAGTTGACGTCGTTCAAAAGGGGGGCGGTGTTGACTTAGAACGTACGAAGGGGTTAAAAGCAACACACAAACAACGAATTGAACAAAGGCAATGGTATCGTCAGAGGGTTATTTCCGCCAAAGGGGGGGTTGTCCTGCGGAGTGGGGGATGAAACTTGGTGGATTACGCAACTGGGAAGTCGGCTGGAAAAAAAGGCGGCACATCCTCTGGGGTGGGAAGGCGTTCCCCACATCTTCAATCAAAGAAGGACCCTCGCACGAATTGAGGGGCAGTTGAAGGCAAGTGCCAAAAGGCATTCCTACTGGCCCACCCCATTTTTGGAAGCCTTCCGTCGGACGACCTCCCCTTTTTTCCAGAGACCAGGACTGTACTTGTGGGGGAAATCCATCTGCCTTAGGAGGTCTAAAGGAAGCATGAAGAGAAACGCCTGCGCGCGGGGGAGGAGGGGAAATACCAGTGCGGTTAGCGGAAGAACGCGTAAAAAACAACATTTTTGAATTATGTGTTGAATTGGGTTGGCCCCCACGGGGGGGGAAGGACGTTTTGTAGGCAGAAAAAATGGAAGATCATATGCAGGAGTAAAAACAAAGAGAAGGCGGTTAAGGGGAGGTTGGCCGAGAGGATGAAATTGGGCAACAAACGGTCGCCAATGGGTAGTGGCGGGCGTACATTACAGAAGAAAAGGTGATTATCATCAAAAAAGAAAACAGGGGGTCGTTCAAAAAAGGAGGGCGGCAGAAAAAATCTCTGAAAAAAGGGACAAAGAAAAAACGCTTAAGGGAACGACAGATCGTCGGAGGAGAAGGATTCAAGACGTGGGTGGGACAGAAGCCTGCTGTGCAACGGAACGAGGGCCAGGCTCGGGGGAATGAAGGCAACTGGGAGGGGGTCGTCTTCAAAGCAGGGGAAAACCACGTCGCATAGTGTGTTAGGGGAAAAAAGAGAGACATGCCCGTGACGAGGTAAAGAAAACCCTATGGAGGTCGCAGTGCTCGGGATCGGAAGAGGATATTCTTTTTCAAAAGAAAGCAAGGGGTTTGGAGAGGGTAAAATGCTCAAGACGGGAGAGGCGGCAGCGCCCGCCAGCACAAGGGCAGAAACTCAAACCCAAAGAAACAAAAACTAAAAAATCCAGCCCGAGCAAAAAGGACGGAAAAAAAAACGGGGTGATCCGGTGCAACGGCCTAAATGCAAATAAAGTAAATTGAGTAAACACTAGGAAAACTTCACAGAGGCGCTAAAAGCGAGGAAAAAGACGATTCAGCCGCCACCGGCCAAGGATATCGCGAACCCACATTTCAAACCAAGGCGTAATCCAAGAGAAACCCTTTGAAACAGTCGCGTGCCTCCGAAAAACAACATTGTGAAGAGCGCGACGAGAAGCCAATGTAAAAAAAAGAACGAAAAAAGAGCCGGGGAAGAAGAAAGACACCCGGCAGCAAAAACACGCGGTAACTCTCTGGGAGACAAGCGTGTGCATTTAGAAGGGACTGGAGGACAACAGATACCTACGACAGCGCTGACCAACGGAACGAAGAGGGAAGAAAAGGTAGGAAACCCTTGAGGAACGTCGGAAGGTGCGTTGGGGAATCAGGTGGACGATAAAGAAGCGCTAAAAAAGGAAGGACAAATCGCAAAAAACTTCCGACAGCGGCTGGGGAAAGTAAGAAAAAAAGGAGAAAAAACGCACACTCAAAGACTGCCGGGCCTTTTTAACGACGGGCCGTTGACGACAAAATGGAAGTGACCCGAAGAAAACAAAAAGGCCCAACAGGAACCAATAGACGGGAGGGAACGGAATCTGTTTCTTCACTGTCCGAACGCCGACCACTATCGTTGAGAAAGATTTAGAACCCCATTGACGACCCCGAGAGAAAGGAGCGAGAGCCACCATTAACCAGAGAGGGCGTCCATCAGGAGGACCGGAGGGCCAAAAAAAGAAGCGGAGGGGGGGGGGCGAGACCTACTTTGTTGCACTCGAGTCAGGGAGGATCTCGAAAGAAGAAATTAAAAAGCGCGACCGTATAGGCAAATGTGGAGAAGGACCTCCTCGCGCGAAAAGTGAGCGAACGAAGGAAAGGAGGAGGAATCCGTCGTGGAAAACCCAAGTGCCAACTAACGCAGCGAAAATTAATGGCGCAATCTCCGCGGGTAAAAGGAGGTCACTAGAAAAAAAACGCAGGGCCAGCTTCGGGAACCATTCAACAAGGAAAAGCAGTGGGGAAAACCCTTCTAGAAAAAGCAATTCCCGATACATGGGACAGGGGTAAAAAAAACCGAGACGACTCGGCAAAGGAAGGCAAACACCGCCGCCACCATGCTTGCGGAAAAGAACACGCCATCCTACAATGACAAAGAGACCGAGGAAGACCAAGACAGAGGAGACAAAAAACATGTCACTGATCCGTGCTGGATGCAGAAAATACGTCCGGAATCTACCGTAAGAAGTTGGCCCACGGTAAAAGGGAAGCAAACGGGAAAGGAAAGAAAAAAGAATAAACACTCCCTTTACCGAGGGGAACTGAACCAAAAAAAATTCGGAAAGGAGTCCACGAGGAGGGCTAGAAGGATGAAAAGTGAAATGAAGGGGAACAACAAGGAAGACATCACCATGAGCGTCGATATTCAAGACAATCAGCGAGATCAACTCCATGGCGAAACGACAGACGTCCTTGCGACAGCAGGGGGAGGAAACCCCGAAGCATGACCTCGACCGTCTGCGCAAAAGGAGAAAAAAACCGGAAAAAAGAGTTTGGCCTCTCATGACGGGGCCGATCGGCGCTGCACGAGAGACAATTATCGTCAAGTAACACAGAAAGCCAGAGAAAGAAAGTGAACACGGATCTTCAGGGTTGCGGACGCCGCGCTCCGTCCCGGGTGTTCGTGAAGCGAACAAAAAAGGGGAGGAAACCACCCAGGCATGTCGTTTCAAAATGGGCGTAAAAAAAAATCAACGGAAAAAATAGTAGGGATTGCAGGAAGGAAAAAGAAAGAAATAAAGCTGGAGAGACCGCCCGTTGTGAAAGGTTCCTTGAGAGAGTGAACGAAAGATTATCTTGCATGTCTGGGTTGGTGCCTGTCTCTAGAGGGCACAGCTCTTCACGGAGCACCAAAGGGAAAAAATAAGCCTAATTCAACCAATTTCAGCGCAGACAAAAGCACCACGAGGGTCTTGGGAGCGGCGAATGCGACAGATTAAAGGGGGGGGTATGAAAGAAAGAAAACCGAGATGTGCAAATTTGGGTCACACTGATCTCAGGGCAAAAACAGGGCGGAAAAAAAAATCAACGAACATTCCGGGCCAGGAAATGAGAGTGCCAGAAAGAGGTTGACTCAGTCAACAAACGCCGGAAAATGGCGTGGGACTTCTAAAAACATAAAGACAAAAGATTAAGAAGACTTTTCCTTCATTCATCGGGAAAGGTCTTCGCAACTGGAGGGTGGGGAAGTCGGAAAAGCCTACACGTTCCGCAGACCATAGAAAAGATGAAGATTATCGGTAACGATGGAGGCACTGAATATTGCAGAAACAGACAGGAAGGAAAGCGCGACACTACTGACCGGCAAAAAGAATGGAAAAAAAGGGGAGGTGAGGGGTTGATTTCTCTGAAACCTTGTTACAGGCAGGCCCAAAGACCAAGGCAAAGAAGTGGGACGGGCGTGGCCAAGATACTATAATCACAAAAAGAACAAGCAAGGTGGATGCCGTGTGCGCGGAATTTGTTTGAAGTCTAAAACGTTATCGGGGAATTACTAGCCGGCAGTTCATTCCAGATACAGCAAAAAAAAAAAAAGGATCAAGTAAGCGAGAGGAAAGAGACAGAAGGAAAAGAAACTGGGAGATATCAAGTCTTTTATGACGATGGCAGCTGATTTTCTACGCATAAAGAGGGGAGTTGCCAGATTCTGGGGATACTAAAAAGCCTGGCTGTGGGGGGAGAGGGGAGAGCCATGATGGAGAGGGGAAACACGAATAACCTGACGGAGAAGGGAGGAAGAAAAAAGCCAAGAAAGAAGGTGCATGAATTGGGTATGAGGAGTCATTCAAATTTAACGCTGTGGGTAGCAAGTGACTATTTGAGTCTCGGCTTGAGAAAGTGAAAAACCGGAAGGTGGTGCCAAAGAGAGTTTCTACAATTTCGATGAGGTGGGGTTGGCACAACAAAGGAAAGAATACGGTCGAGGATGCGCGTGGTGGACGACTATGCGCAAATGGAAAAAGCGGAACGTCGAAGAAAAGGTTTGAGGATCTCGCGAGAGGGGAGACTTAATATCGACGCTATGTGAGGGGAAAAAAAAAACGCTTCCCTTGCAATAGTGGGCATCACTCATGACCACCGGATGAGAGGGCGCGTAATCCGTTTATTGAGGAAGAGACGCTGGGGGAAAAAATAAATGGGGATGAATGGGTCTTTGGGCCTTGGCAAAGGATGTACTCATTTAAGTTGTGTGCAAAGGCAAGGAATTAATGTCAGGGAAAGACCGCACTATCAAGCAGGCCACAGGGCGGGGGCGACAGATTCGTTGGATTCATCGGCCGACGCGTGGGGGGAAACGAGAGGATGAGGGAATGAAACGGCCACTTTGGACGGCCGGGGGGGACCAATGAGAAAACCCGGGTAGCGAAACACGAACCACCACTCTTTGCACGACCTTGCTAAGCAAAGTGTGCAAAACGGGGGGACGTGAAGCGCAGATCGGCTGCCGAATAAGAAGAAAAAGAAGGAAAGGAGATTGGTGTGAAAGCATTCCCGCATGCGTTCAGTTTTGCAGGGGGGGAAACGAAATAAAGCGCAAGGGGAGCGAAGTGCGCTCGGAGGGTCAGAAAGAATAAAGGTAGCGGGGGGGAGGGAAGTGGGTGAAAGAGCTGGTTCCATCACTGGCAACCAACAAGCGCGCACAAAAATAAAACCCAGGGCCTTCAACGACAAAAAGAGATGACGACCAAGGACTCGGAGGGGAGCTACGGGGTTCGGGGGAAGACAATGTCGTTCCTGCTTGTTTCGAAAATCTTCGCAAAGCGCCTTCGGAAAAAAAAACACAGAGTGGGGGGGAAGAACGGGAATGTGGGTGCAATCGGAAAGTAAAAAGAAATGATGGGCACTTCACCGGCGGATAAGGTCGCTATGTAGTTTGATTGGATGCACGGGGGGGAAGAAAGGTGGGGGGGGGGGGGGGGGGGGGGGAGGGGAGGGGGGGGTTGGTTTAACGCGCTCGACTAGTTTCCACTCCTGTTGTCGAATCTCGGGACGATTCACAAGTCGAAAAAAAAAACAGGTAACACAACGCACAGAAAAGACTCAAGGTTGGGCAGAAAAGGGAAAAAAAAGGAAAGGCCGAAGAGGTTCCTCAAAAAGTTCCTACTGTTGCTGGGGTCAGACCTCCACCAGGGCGTACAAACATGAAAAGAAGAAAATCGGGGGAAAGCGTTTGATAAATGAAGTCCTGTAGTCTTCGGCACAAAACGGGAGTTTGAGAGGTGGAGGCGGCGGCGGAGACGTTGAAAACTTGCCCTTGGGCAAAGGCGGAATAAAGGGGAAGGAAAGGGTTTTCACTCGGGGAATTCCGCCGGCGTGTTCCAATGGGGGGAGAGAGAGAAACCCAAGCAGTCGCGGCGGAGCGCTTCACCTCCTCCGAGGAGCCCTATGGAAGGAAAAACGATTGGGGGCAAAACCGACTTTCGGGGTACTGTGAGGGCCGGCACGGAAAAAAGGTCAAGGGGGGGGAACAAAAGGCCGTCGGCGCGGTCCTGAGTCTTCGCGTTCGGTGCTGTTTTCGTAAGGGGAGGACGCTTCTGGTGCAAGCAGGCCGCCCGCGAGAAAAGCAGAATTGAGAAACCATAAGAAGAGAATGTACGATAATGATAGGGGGCAACAATCACATAGAGAAAGAAAAAGAAGGGGACGCCATACTGAAGTACGGCAGTGGCACTCCCGGCCCTTTCATGAGGCGAAGGGTTCATCCAGTGTGTAATGATAATGGCTGGGCAAAAACACCACACCGATGGTTGACCCAGGAATCAAGCGCCTGAAAAAGAAATGCTGAGCCAAAAAAAAAAGAAAAAAGCCAACCAGCGCTGCCGATTAATCCTTCTCTCCGCGATGACTTAGAAAATGAAGAGTGTTTGTAGTCGCATGATGAAAAGGCCGAGGGTTGGGCTCGCCAGGACAGAAAGACCTTGCCTGTCACAACAAAAAACCAATCGGGCGTGAGGAGGTAAGAAGCCTTCAACTGTTCTTCCACTTGAAGGTCCGCGGTCCACTCACGAGAGAGAAGGGGATGGCAAAGTAAAAGCGAAAAGGAAAGAAACAGAAAAAGACGACCTCTGTAAAGAATGAAGAGGGTTCGCCTTCCAGAGGGGGTGGAGCATCACAAAAAGACAGGAAAAAAAAACGGGAGAAATTCCCACCAACATATTAATTCCAACAGGGGAAATAGAAATAGACCCGCTCGTAAATCAGGAAAAACCTTTCGGAAAAAGAAAAAGAACAGCTGAAAGAGGGGAAGGAAAAGGAACTCGAAAGAAATTGCACAGCATAATGCCGATGGATTTCCAAAATCAGGAATTCGCCGGAAGGAGACAAAAATGGTAAAACGTAAAGAAATGGAAAAGAATGAGAAACTGGGGGAAAACACAAAAGAGGGAACAGTACGTAGCGCGCCGTAGTGTAACCTAAGAGAAAAGGGAGATTGCCACGCCATATTCTACAACAGCGGGGGCATCGTGCTGGTATCACAGAATATCAACCTGCCCCCAAAAAGAAACCACAGCGATGATGGAGTGAAACTAGGAAACATAACATGCCAAGGGCTTGTAAATAGGGGGGGGAAGTAATCAATGGAAACCAAGAAAACTGCTCCAGATCAATCAATCAACACCGCCAGATGGAAAAGACTCACATGGACGGGCTGTCGGATGGCTGCAACAACATTAAGAGAGGAAGATGGTGCAGTGGTCAGGGAACTTCATTGCTGGACTCATAAAATTCTCTCTAAAAAAAAAAAAGGGAGGGAAAAAAGAGAGAAGAGAGAGCCAACACTGAAGGAAAAAACCAGCCAAAGACCGGACTCTCGGCGGAAAGGCAATGTTGCCCAGGCCAACAAATCACACGACGACCAAGTTTGACCGTCGTTAAGAAAGGAGGGCGGTGGTTGAGTGATGCTCAGGAAAGGAGCATGTGTTTCCGAGCGAACGAAAACAAGAAGGAAAAAAAGGTTCGTCAAGTTATTTCCGCATCGTTTTGTTAGCCGAGGGGGGTTGGCGTAACAGGGAAGGGATGGTAAAAACAGGGGGAACGCTCGGGCAGGGGGGGACCTAGGGCGTGGCCAAGCCTCTGGTTTGGGAGGAGAAGGAAAAAGGGAGCACGCTAACTACGGGCGCGCGAACCGGGACGGGCTGGGTGTGTTGTCAGTTCAGCAAGAGGAATTAAAAAAGGAAGAAGACCAAGGGCAAAGGTGGGGAACGTACGCGACGACAAAACGAAAAGGGTAAAACCATCGGCCTTATGCTGCGCCATTCTCGGATCAATGGGAACAGAAGCTACTCGCTGCTGCTAGTACGGGATGGTCTGCTTAAGAAACAAGAAAGTACGGCCCAGGCAGTACTGTGGAAGAGGTTAATGTTGCAAACGAGGGGGTGTGTGAGCGGCGTTTTTTTCATTCGCTCCAAAAAGAGAGGAAGAGAAAAGAGACGGGGAGTTGGAGGGGAGTTTTGGCCGGAAGAAAGGAAATGCAAAAAAAAAAAAAGGACCGGCGTCAATTAAACGAAGAACAATTTGAAGGATTAAGGCACGTCAATCAAGCCCTACCTAGGATGGAAGGAAGGAGGGAACCGGAAGGGCTGGCTCCGGGCGAGAAAAAAAGACAATAGGAAGGAAAAAAAAGGGGCCCTACAATCACAACGATTTCACTTTTTTCGTCAAGGAGGAAACGGACCGAAGCGTGGGGGTAGAAAAAACCGCGTGTTGTCCGGGGGGGAGGGTCAACCCGGAGGAAGAAGAGACCATCAGATGATCGCAGTGGGACTCAAACTCCTGCATGGCCTGACGCTAATGGGACATCCTCATTAAGGGAAAGGAGGAAAAGACCAGAACGTCGTGGCACACGGGGAAGGGACTACTCAGCTATGGAGGGTAGAAGCTCGATATGGGAGAGAATGGCGTTTCAAACATATATATATATCGAAAGGGCTTATTATATAAGTGTGGAAATGAAAATTGCTCAACAATAGCCGCCGAAGAGAAAATGAACTTCCGACCAAAAACTCAAAAAAAATCCGAAAACCGAAAAAAGCACCGCGACTCCAATCCGGGAAAGGAGAAGGGACAGGAGGGAGAAAAAAAAAACAGAAGTGTATGACCTGTTCACGCACGCCAGAAGCGAAATCGTGACACGATCCCGCCGGGCCTGCAAACCCGAGTCGCAAAGAGCTGAAGATTGCAGACGCGAATGAAAAATGGGGGATCGAGAAAAAAAGGAAACGAAGAGGAAGAAAAAGAGGAAACGTTTGGGAGCCAGTCTCTTCCTCACGACCCAGGGGTAAATGAAAGAGCCCGACGAAAGCCACTCATCAAAACACAGGAACCAAAGCAGTGGAAAAAAAAAATTAATGACATAACGCCGATAGGGAGGGACCCTCGTACTGTCAGAACGTTTGGAGAAGAAAAAAGAGAACGACAGATTAACGCCTCGAAAATCATTCAAAGGCCAATGTAAAAATTGAATACTTGAGAAGGAGGTTTGTGTGCACGAGTTTGGAGCAATGGTTCTAATAAAGAGGTTTACAATAGTAAAGAAACTTAGAAAAGAGGGGCTCGTCGAAGAAAACCAAAAAGCGCGACAAACCCCTCATCAGAAGAAAAAAACTCCTTGGGTAAAAAAAAGCACAATCGGGGGACGTTGAACACGGGGCACGATTGTCACCAAGTCCCGCAAAGACTAGGGGAAAAGAGAATACGGCACTTTCTTCTTCCGACTCCGAACAAAACATGTCGAGCAAAATTGAGAGCAGGGAAAGAAAGATCCTCAAGAGAAGTGCGCGACCAATCACCTTCCCGAGTCATGGTCTCGTCTCAGAATCAGGAGAGAAGAAAAAACCCCACCACAAAGGGCCCCTCGTTATTTTGGCGAGGGAACCGTTTTTAAAAAATGGAACCGAGGGAACGAATAAAGTAACCCCCTAAAACTGTTATCTTTACATGAGCCCGGACCTCATGACGCACCGAGCCTAAATGTACTACGCGAACGAGATGAGGGGGACAAAACCAAAACACAGCATCGAAAGCATGCGTAAAGGAGGGACAAAAGTCGAAAGGTCAGGAGAGGTTCAGTCTCTACAGACGTCTACGAAGGATGACGAAGAGCTTCTAACAGAAAACGGGTCAAAAGTTGGAAAACTCCTCGACGCGCCAGGTCAAAAGCTCAGCGGACAATAGTGGGATGAACGATGCTCTCAAAAAAAAAAAAAATTCGCAATTACTGCACACCGGCCGCCACAAGATGAAAAGGAAAAGAAATCCTCAAGTTCAATCTCGGCACTGATGAAAGAACCCGCAAAGCTTCACGCCAAAAGGAGGCCTGATCGTGCTGTATTTCATTGACATAAGTCATTCCGACGCAAAACCAGGTGTAAAACGAAAAAAAGGGGCCAGAGAGGACAAGGCCAGACCCACCTATCCGAAAAGCTAACTGAAAAAAGATGGGAAAAATAAAAAATGCATCGGAAATCTGCCAACGCGGAAACAAAACAAACAGTCATGAGAATTGCAAAAAAAGCAAGGGGAGAGGAAATAACAATGAGCCGAGGAGAATTCAGCGCAAGCAGCACGAGAAAATCCGCAAAAACTGCAGACGAGAAAGGGAAAGGGGCGAAGCGTACAAAAAAAATCAGAGACCGTCTGCTGCGCAACGATGAAAAACTCATCGGGAGAGCGAAGGGGGAAAATCTGCCTGCAGGGGGCCGCCGCGCTTCACTCCGAACCTTAAAAAAGAGCAATGGAAAAAGAAAAAGGGAAGAAAAACTAACGCGTTTAAAGCACAACTCCTCAACTCTTCGGGCGTTTTTCGAAAACTCCGACGCCGGCATCAACGGGTGATTTGAGTAACTAATAAGCAGGGGCATGAAGTCCCACCTACTAGGGGCGGTGATTAGGCGGCTCCAGCCAAGCAAGGAAGAAGAATGAGGAAAAAGAAAGAAAAAAATCTTCCCTAAGCAGTGATCTCCGCCCAGTTAAACGTAAATTATTTGACTATAGAACCATGATCGATGGAGGGGGGCGGTTTTTGGCAGGGGCTCGCGGGGAAGCGGAAGAGGGAGGCGAGAAACAAGAGAAAGGGAGAAACCGGGACGGCGACTTGGAACCCAAATGTCCTTCGAGCAAAACGTCCGGCATCCCATTGTGCTTGACGGCAAAGTCGAAAAAGAGGTTCAGGGAAACCAGTACCCAACATCGATTTTCATGGTGGGCCGAAGGGGATGCACGGGAAAAGAGAAAAAGACCCATTCACCGCCAAAGGACTCCCTGAAAATGATTGCAAGGGTGTAAAACGCTTCAGGTCGTGGCGGAAGGACGGGGAAAAAACACCGCAGGTACATGGGCAGGGGGAAGTAAAATAAATCCTGGCGATAGGGGGGACCTCAATAGGAAAGAGGAAAAAGGGACGGACGTGTAGGCGCACTGGGGCAGAGAGGAATTGAATTCTGACAAGGGGGGCAAAAATACACGGTTCAAAAAAAAGATAGGAGGGGTTTACGGCGCACGGATTATTCAGAAGCAAACCAGGTAGAGGGCGCGCAAAGAATGCAGCGGCCACCGCATCAGTTCAGGGGAATGGGGCGGGTGGGGAGGCAAGGGCAATTGTTTAACTGAGCAGACCTTGCGACCAATGACATCGAGGGATGGGGGGTAAAAAATATAGCATGACTCCCTTATCACAAGCAAAAACCGTGGATGCAGAGGTGTGGCGCTTAATCGCCGTAGAGGGGGAAGTGACTTTGAGGGTAGCCGGGAAGAAAGATGGCGATTCCAGAACAGAAAAAAAACCAAGAAGAAAGAGGCACGCTCGACATAAGGAAAACTGGGGAACAACTGGCGGAGAGCAAAAAATTAATGCTATGGCAAAATGGCACGCAGAAAAGGTTAGCGGGAAGGCTAGGAAGAAGAAAAAGAAATAACTGACTGGCTTTTTGGTGGAGAAGAAAGGGGGAAAACGAAGAGAAAAAAAAACGGCGCGGCGCGCAAAAAAGCCCCGCAGAAAATTCGAAGCTTTGTGCTTTGAAACTAGGTGGGTTAGGCGTAATGCATTGAAACTTCGGTGGAAAAAAACAGGGGTGAGACTCGTCGTGCCGAGGAGGAGGGGGCAAGGAATGAGAAGGGGTTGCCAAAATAGAGGTTTCTAAATGTCGAGGGTGGGGGAAAAAGGAACCGGCGATGATGCTCAGGGTGGACGAAACGATCGCAACCGGAAACTAGTCCGCCGAAAGTTTGGTCGCGGCTGAGGAGAGGAATATCTACGATAATGGTGAGGGGAGGGAGAAAAAGGGCAAAGGAAATGGGAAGGTCAACCATCATAACAAAGTGGACTCGGTCCGAATGACGTTGGCGTTTCAGGGAAACACAAAAAGCTTGAGAGAGATATGGGGGAGGTAAAGGACGGCTGATCAGAAGTTAACGCGTTGGGAAACCGGGGACGGGGTCGAGGCCGGAAAAAATCAAAAATAAAAAAAAGAAAAGGAAATTTTGCGGAGTCGAGCAGGGAGGGTGTATTTCATCGGCCTCAGCGGATGGGACCTGGAGCGGGGAATGTCCTTAACCGGGGTGGCGACTGTGTGGGACGTCAATGGCATAAAGAAGAAGAGGGTGGAAAAATACAAAAAGGGGAAAACAATCTTGGCGGACCTGGCGCAGAATGCGTTTTCACACTGCTTTGATAAAAGAAGCAAAGGATCGCACGAAAAGCAGGAAAGGAAAGAACAGGGGAGGATTTTGAATCAAGGAAACCAGTTCGGTGCCTTTGGTGGGGGGCCAACGAAGCAAAAGACGGGAAAAAAGAAGTGGTAACAGTGCGCTCGATGAGGTCCGGCTACCGGGAAGATACAGGTCGGAGATGCTGGAGTCGTGGGCATAGGGAAAGCAGAAGAAAAGTCAAGTCAGCGCACAAATACCGCGCCTGAATTGCCGGAGCACGGAAGAAAATGAAACCCAGGAAGAGGGGCCGGAAGGATTTTACTTGATACGCGGCGTTTCCTGCTGGGTGCAGCTAAGTAGAAATGCCGCGCTGAAGTTCGGGCGAGAACAGAGAAAAAAGATGTTTGGGGTTACGCTGCGTCACCTGGTGTCAACAAAGAGGAGGGCAACTGGCACAATGAGGGAACGGCCGCGGATAAAGTCGAGGAATAAGTTAGTGGAGATTTGGGGTCGCGAGGTTGTGGGGGGCCTCTACGACGAGTTCCACGACGCTGTCGAAATGAAAAGGTGACAAGGAAGGGAAAAATAAAATCGAAACCGATTTCCAAAACGCATCACTTCAGAACAACAGGGCAAACACCTCAATGAAAGAGAAGGGGTAACGAGAGGTGCGATGGTGAACTCCCAAAAGGCAAGGAAAAAAAATGACAAAGGAAAAAAAGAACCGGTTTGGGGATTCCTTGTGAGCTTCTTCACGCTGTAAGGGAGACGGACGGGGGTGAGGAACCGGTGAGAGGAGGCGAGAGAAGTGAAAAATAACTGGGGTCTATGCGTTAATCGCGACTGGAACAGGGTGTGTCAACCTCGGCTAAAGAGGTTTGGAAAAAGGGGGCGAGATAACCACGTTCAGCGGCTGAATAGCGTCACATCCGGGAGGAAAAAAGGGAACTAGGGGAAAAATGATGTTTCCTAACGTTCGGAATTTCCTGGGCGTAAGGCAAGGTATACCTGTCTTTTACTGGAAGCCGACGGCGAAAGCAAAAAAAAGAGGAATGGGGGAGGCCGCGGAGTTTGAGGTTCGGATTCGGGTTGGAAGCCGGGGAGAGGAAAGGCATAAGGAGAAGAAGGAAATTCTATCACTCATACTGAATATCCTTTCGAGATATATATAGGTGTGCCAAAGCCCTTCGGAAAAAAAAGAACAAAAGAATAGGAGTTATAAAAGTGGCAAGCAAGCACGGTCATGAGGCGAAGGAAGTCAAAAAGGGGAGGAGGGACGTGACTACTCCCCAAAGTAGTGTTGCCAGTCGATCAACAAAGGGGGAAAAGATTATTAGACCGAAAAAACAAGAATAGAGGGAGCAAACCACGCTGACGGGAAAAACAACTGAAAAAAAAAAATAAGAGGGATGGGGTCTTGCCCGATCTCCTAACCGTAGATTTGAGCGGACCCTGCAGGCCACAATGGACACCCGGCCACAAAAACAACGCGGGAGATGGGGAAATGTAAGAAGATTCACTGGTGAGTCCTGTATTCCGCCGGGCACGCCGCCGCGCACCGTTGGGGGGCAGCAGGGAAGAAGAAAAAAGATTAATCCTGAAAACATCTTGAGCGGGCCATCTGGGGGTGGAGCAACAAAACCCGCGACAAAAACTAAGAACACCAACACAAATATAAACAGTACTGCCGGAGACACGCTTCGGAAACAGGAACAACGCCGGGACTGAAGAACAAAAAACGGGTCCGGCGCCCTTCATTCGAAAGAGAATTGCATCAGCATACGGCCTATGATGTCCAAAACAAAAGTCCCCTTGCGGAGTGAGTAAACTGGCACGAAAATGGGCCTGGGAATAAGCAGGGGACGAAAGAAAGGCAAAACGAAAACACACAAAGATCGATCCAGCGTCTCGCCCGGAAGAGTAGGAACGGTGAGTAAGCAAAAGAAAAAGGATGTCCAAAAAGAGAGTACCAAAGACCAGCGCGTCAGAGTTCGTATGTCACACCAAGCATTCGACCAAATCAAAATCCAGAGGATAATGCGGAAAGATGAAACTCTGACGATCCCATCTCAAACAATGGCTGAAAATTCGTTTTGTTTTACCATCGGAGGAAAAAAGAAACCTAAGGAAAAAAAAAACAAAAAAAAGATTGAACGAAACTCACCTGGAACGTGCTGTCGGAAGGGTTGCAACATCATTGCCTTTCTCAAGTAAGATTGGAGCGGGGGGTTAGAAGGGGAGGGACGAAGAGAGATAGATCAGCACCCAACTAGGATTAGAAAGAGTATCTCTTAGGGAAAAAAAAGGAAAAAAAAGCCAAAGACCGGACCGCTTCTAGCAGAAAGGCATTATGTTTGCCAGCCAACCCGGCAACGTCCAAGGTTTACTGCTTACTATGGGGTGTTGAGGGATTAAAAACAAAGAGGCTCCTTTGGGTACCCGCGACGAAACCAACAATTGGCAAAAAAAAAGGTGAAGGAGAGAACGGAAGCAATGTTGTTTTATTCCTCGATTGGGGTGTCGGCAGGGCGATATTCTTGGTAAGCACGCTGACTCGCTGTTAAGGGTAGCCGCGTGGAAAGCCTCGGGGTGGGGGGGAGGGGATTATTCCACACATTCTGGTCATCACAGAGAGAAGAAGGCAGGGGAATCGGGGGAGGAAAACCAAAGATTCGCCAAGCTTGGCCTTTGACCATACTGGACAAGGCCATTTTTTTGCCGTCAGCGAACCTCACAGCGGTGAAGGGGGACAGAGCTTGGAGGATGCCATGTCCTTGAGTCAGGAGAGCCGTACAAGAGGAAAAGGCGGAGGCGGAAAGAAATCTTGTTAAGCCCTCTGGTACGCCCGGCATTACCTTTGGAATGCTGTTAATTGTGTCCAATTGGTTGGAGAGCTAACGTGGGGTTGTTCGCTCAAAAAGAAGGGAAGGAGAAAAAGAGAAACGACGGGGATTGTTTTGATTTTGGCCGGAACTACTCTACTTGGCCACAAAAGGCAACGAGCGGACAAGAAATTAAGGAAAAGTGAAAGGCTTACAATCAATCCAAATAATGCGTGGGTTCGTGAGGGGAGAAAGAAGGGATTTCGGCAGGGCGAAGCACAGAAACGAATCAACTGTTCAGCGGAGGAAAGCACAAACATTTCAATGACTTTTCTCCTTCATCGCGGAGAAGATTCAATCAAGAGGGGGGGGGAGCACGCGGGAGAAGGACTGTTCACACCGATCAGATCGCGGCATGCGCGTGATCTCCTTTGAAAAGACCGGAGGGTGGCCGGCCATCATGCAGCACGAAGGAGAGGGGGGAATAACAGGAGCATCAAAATGGCATGTCAAAAAAACGGGAATGGCGTGCCAACTGAGACAGAAGGGACCTCATGGCTCGCTCGTTGATCTCGATGGCTTGGTTGGCAAACATATATATATATCGAAAGAGAAGTGTAGGTATGATAGAACTGTCTAAAAAAGAAAGGAAGGGGCAGCGGAAAAGCAAAAAGAGAACTAACCCGAATAACGAACCGAAACTGGACCTCGAAAGACAGAAAAAAAGAGAAAAGTAGGACAAAAACAAGTATGACGTCGTTCCCTGCAAGCTACACATGAAATCGAAAGTAGATCGCCGCCGGAAAAACCGAGGGACGCTACAGAAAAGTAAAGAACGAGAAGCACCGCGAGACTTGGTGAAAAAAGGGGGGGAGAAAGAAGAAAAACAGGCGAATTCCAAACGAGGAAAAAACCCTTTGACCAGGAGCGATTCCGCATACGAACCAAGGGCATTGGTAAAAGCAAGAGGACGCCACCCACTTTCCTCAAAAAAGGCACGTCGCCTCATACGTGGAAGAGAAGACAAGAATCATCAGAAAGAACAGGACAAGCAGTGGCTGGAAATGGAGGAATGCCGGTGGGACGGAGTTCAACCATCTAACTTACCTGACCTCGTCGGCAAAAACAAAATCGGACAAGGGGCGAAAATTAGGAAGGTCTGACCTCTTCGGTTGTGGACAAGAGGTCAGAAAAATTTCGACAGGATCGTCCCGAGCAACTTCGACAGCGTGGCGTGTAACTCGAAGCGGAAAAAAGCGCGAACACCAAGACACTCAAGAAGGAAGGTAACTTAGCACCGGGCATGACCTCAATGTGGAGGTTCCCAGTGACGAGATGGGAAAAAAGAGCCACCAATCTCGTTGCCTGGCCGCTATCTGTCTGACAAAAGGACCAACGAACATTGCATAAAAAAAAAAAGAACCAGGAGCAAGAAAATCCTTAAGCGGAGGCTAAACAAAAATTCCCGAGGTCATGGTCGAGAATAAAGGCGAACAAGAGAGGTGCGCTCCCGGCGGTTTTTTGCTCTGGATGCGACCAGCGAACCAATTAACATCCCTCCGCGAAACCTGTATCTGCAAAGGAGCCTAACACGCCTCGAAGAAAAAGTGTAGAGGAAAAACTCCGATGCCGTCCCGTATCGTCGTGTACAACCCCAAGGAACGAAACAACGGGATGTTAAACTCAATCAGAAAAAAGGAGGGCACGGGCAGGACAGGTCAAGGTCGCTACTACTCGAGTCGCAGCCTATATTCGAAAGGGAAAAGGGAACCAAAAAAAAGCATGAAAAACGCTTCTCGCGCGCAGGTCCAAGCCCAGATTGGTGTTTACAAGTGGTTGATGCAAAACATGGAGCCAAGTCAAACCGGAAACACAAAGTGCAAGAAAGAAACCGCCATCATCAAGTTTAAAAATCGAGCGGCAGGAGGAATCACCCGACAAAATCAATAAACGAAAGAGTGGCTGGATTAATTTACCTTAGTCAGGACTCGACCGGCAACAAGGTTACCAGTCAAGGAGGTCCTAAGAAGACAAGGAACAAGACAAAGAAAACTACCATCTTGAACGATGGAAAGTGACCCAACCAACTGAAGGACGAAAGGAGTCCAAGAAGACAGTTGAACCTATTGCAAAGTCCCGGCAAGGTGAAGAGCGCCCGAAAACGGAGACGACGAGATTCAGCTGCAGCACAGGAGGCAGAAAAAAGTCAGCGACGATCACGCATGTCCGTTGCGTCAAAAAGTAGCAAAAAAACGAAAAATCCTGGCAAAGACACTCATCGAATGGAAAACGCTATTTTGGCAACTCTCCTTCCGGCCGTCCGGCGATAAAGGAACAAAAAACAGGCAAGGGGCGAAAAAAAAGAAAAAAGACGAAGCAAAAACTCGTTTAAAAGCACACCTCCCGGCGAAGCCGGGGGGGAGGGGGGGGGCAAAAAAAAAAGACCAAAGTATTGCTGGCTCTCATCAGTGAAGCCTCCACTTCCTTTATCACCACGCCCGCAGTGTCGTTGACTTTAAAAAAAGGAGAAAGAAGAAAAAACGAAAGAATACGTTAGAGGAAAGAAATGAGCCTGCCATCGCATAAAAGAGGGAGAGAAAAAGGGGGTAAAAACAGGAAGACAGTCTCGCTATCTGGGTCCTTTGGCCTGGCCCGGAACGCCAACTTCGAAGAACAAACAAGGACGGCGAAAGATACGCACTGTCAAAAAAAATTTCCTTCCGCTACAAACGCGGAAAAAAGGGATGGGAGAGAAACCTCAGAATAGTTCGTAACCAGAAAGTACCCAAGAGGAGGGGACAGAGTTGGTCCGCACGGGCGGCGGACCGAGAAAAAGGAAAAACAGAAAAAAAAAGAAAAAAACGCCCAGCCGCCAAGTTAACATGATGCGGTTGCGAGTGAAGTTCGCGAGTAACCAACGGCAAGGGCGGGAAGGAGAATCCTCCGTGGCGATCGTAAACACAAGATCGGATAGGGAAAACGAGAACGGTAAGCAGCAACTGGCGGAGATGGTGAATTTATTCGAAAAGAGGGGGGGCCTACACATTCCGAAACCAAAAGAAAAGGGAGAGACTGGTTGGACGATCGAACTGATAGTCGAAGTCCACGACCCATTAGGCGGGAAACAGCGCCAAACGGGAAGATCATTTTCATGGCGGCCTGGGCGTTGAGTTGGTTTGAGCGCGGGGAAAGGGGGGACACAGCCGCCGGTGCGGACCAAATGAACATAGAGGTGAAGGGGGTAATGTGCCAAAAAAGAAAAGCGGGCCAATAGAAAAAAACAATCAGGTGTTGCCTATTTGGGGAGGTAAGTGGTGAAGTGCGGAAACGTATAGGGGAAAAGTAATTTTATTGTGAGCCGGCAAAGAGGAAACAAAAGGAAGGACATCAAGAGAACGAGAAGTGCCCCGCATCGACATAAGGCCCCTTTGGAACAACTGGAGAGCGTAGAAGGGCGAGTGCAAAGGGAAGAGAAGATTTCAAACGTGTGAGGGGGTCTTTACGGGAGACGCGAAGAACGAAGGGAAGGGGGGTGTATAAGAACTGGTAGAAAAAGAGTCCACGAACTAACCCGTACGAGAGGCGGCGCGCAACGCAAACCGTCCTGTGACAGGGCGTTGTCAGAAAAAGAGTGGGGAAGGGAGGTCAAAATGGCTTCTTTTGGTCAGCCACTTAGATTTGAAGTCGCGGCGTCCGGAGACGGAGGAAAAGGAGTGGGAAGAAGGTTAGAACCATTCGATGAGGTGTGGTTCAATCCTCGTTCGCAGACGTCGCGGAGCTCAGTTGGGGGAACGATGACGAAACTGGAATAAAGAAAAAGAAAAACGTTGGGGGGGAGGAGCAGAGAAGCGCTGAATCTCGACGCACAAACCAAAACAAAAAAACCAAAAAAAAAAACCAAACACCCCCCCCCCAAAAAAAACACCCCCCCAAACCACAAAAAAACCCCCACACCAAAAAACAAAAAAACACCACCACACCCACCCCACCAAAAAAAAAAAAACCCAAACACCAAAAAAAAAACCAACCCCCCACACCCCCCCCCCAAACCCCCCCCAACCCCAACCACCCAAACCCCAAAAAAAAAAAAAAACCCAAAAAAAAACCAACCACCCCCCCCCCAACCACAAACCAAAAAAAAAAAAGAAAACACCAAAACAAACAACAACAAACCAAACAAAAAAAAAAAAAAACACACACCCCCCCCCAAACCACAAAAAAAAACCCGTCACCAAACCAAAAAAAAAACCCGCCCACCACCAACCCCAAAACAACCCCCCAAACCCCAACAAACAGAAAAAAACGCCAAAAAACCCCCCACCCCCCCCACCCCCCCCCCCCCACCACCACCAACCCAAAAACAAAACAAAACCAAAAAACAAAAACCAAAACCCCCCCCACCAAAAAACCCACCCCCCCAACCCAACCCAAAAAAAAAAAAAACAAAACAAACAAAAAAAAAAAAAAAACAAACTACAATTGTGAGGCGCTCATTCCAAAGTGCAGCGACATTTCTAGGCAAATAATAGACAGAAGCGGACGCTTGAAAGGGAAAGGAATGAGCTTCCCATCAGTCCAGCTGGAGAATGTTGAGGAAGTTGGAGGGGGAAGAAAAGGAAAGAAAGAAAAGGTGGTAAACTGTTGCGGTCGCGGCCCGGACTGACATGTCAATGAATCCAGAATCGAATCAGTGCCGCCATTTTAAGGAGCTAAGAGGAGGGTGAATGTGAAGCAGGAAGGAAGAGAGGGAGAAGTGAGAATTTGGTCGGTTTCCTGTTCGTGGTCCGCAGTGCACGGGGAACGTTGCTACGAGCGCCCTCGGGGTCATGCAACCACGATTTAAACACCACTCTTGAGTGACCGGACTACGAGAAGGCTGCAAAAACAGGGGAAATAAAGTAACATCGAAGAGCGTCTGCGAATCCGAGTATAGCCTGACCTTAAGACGGAACGCAGGGGGGGAAGGAAGGAAAAAATTCATTCGTTGGCCTGTTTGTCAACGAAATCGCTCGAAAGCCCAAGAAGGCGCGCACGGTGCACTCTCTATCCGGCTCCTGAAGATACGGTCTGATTATGGGGGGCGGGAAATTGCGTAAAAAGAAATAAGCTAGCATACAAAGAAGGGATCGCACACAAAATCACTCTCTTCAACCATAGAAGGAAAAAAGTGACGAACATGAAAGAGGAAGGGGGCTAAGGTTCCTGTATCGCTGCGTTCCTGCTGTTGTCTAAAGATGAGGAGAAAAAGCGCTATACTCGGCATCAGAACCATAGAGTCTCCGGCAAAACGAAAAAGGGGGGACGGCGCGGGCCTTTGTTGTGCCAATCGGGAACCTGGGGAAAGGGAAATGGGAAAGAAAACTGATAAGGGCCGTAATGTCCCTTGTTGAGGATTCGGGGTTTGAGCGAAAGTGGGGGTGAAAAGGGGGAGGGAGAGAAAGAAAAAAAACGCGCTCTCAGTGATACGGGACGCTTCACCGTACGAAGCATTCGGCGAAAGATGGGAAAAACCAGCCTTCAGACCTGTCCTCAAGGTTTTCTCACATTTCCTTTGAATTGAATAAAAAGAAAGGCGGGCATAGGGGGGGGGGGGAGTAAAATGGTGAACTCCGCCACCGGCCTTCCTCCATAAAGCCAAACGGGGGAGAAAGAAAAGTTGAGAGGGGAAGGTGGGTCTTCTTCAAGGGGGAGGTGAAGGATACTGTGGGACTTTTTTTGGGGACGGTTCGGGGGCGGGAAGGAGGGAAAAAAAAATGCCAACTGGTGTCGAATGACACTCGAGCTGGGATCCCGGTGGGGAAGAGTACTTAAAAAGAAGCCTGTGTGTGTTCGCGATAGCAACACCCTTGGCATCAGGCAGCAGCGATTCCACCTCAGAGAGGACCCCGCGGGTGGCAGTCGCGCATGTTTTCCTAACTTGAGGACAGAGGTAAAAAACCTCCACAAGAAAGGGGGTGACGTGCCACGAATAGTCTTCGGCGCTTTCCTGGAGGGCTTCTTCGGGGAAAGGGCGGTTCTGGAAAGGGGGGGGAGAAAATGAGGGTAAAGGGCGCATGCCGCCGCGCCGCCGAAAAGGGATCAATGTCTACACTCATACTTAAAATACCTTTGAGATTGGGAACAAGCAAAAAATCTCTCAAACGATAACGATACTGGGAAACTACCATAGCTGATAGCGAAGGGGCCAAAAACTACGGGCAAAGGGGGAATGAACAATTTTAATGAATACGGGGCTAAAATGACTTCCTAAAAACCAGCGGTTTGCAACAACAGCCAAAACTGCAACCGGGCCAGCGATTCTGATCCGTTAACCTAACCACGGATAACACGTGGCACAACCCAGCTAAGGGGGGAGACCTAAACTCAGAGAGAATAAAGTGTTTCTTGCCCGCCTGCGCAAAACCGAGTGCCGTGTGGCGCAAAACAGCCAATTCCGGAAGAAAAAAGAACCACCGCGATTAGGCTTGAAAAGGGAAGGGGGGAAACAAAAACAAGAAAGGGGGGGCCGCCGGTCCACTCCGCTCGCGACGTTGGGTGCAAAAGTCAGCGTGGGCACAAAAAAGAAAACCAGACAAAAAAAGAAAAAGGGAAAAACTTCTCTTGAGATTCCATCTTTGTTATCTAAAAAAACGTCCCGTCGAAAAAAAGGGGGGGAAAAAAGGTCCAAACCAAGGGGAGTAAAAGTACTGCTGGCTTACCAGAGTCGTAAAGCAAACTCAGAACTATGAAAAAAAAAGGAGGAGGGGGGAAAGAGTGTAATGGGGTAGGTCACGGCTACAGGAGCAGAGAAAGGAAAAAGGCAGGGAAAAAGGCACGATGGCGGAGTTCGGCCGCCAGGACGCTCAAAAATTGGCCTGGCCAGTATGAGAACTCTTTGAAGAATCAGAGGGCTCCAAGAACCCAAAAGAGGAAAGAAGAGAGTCAGATGACCGATGTGGGTAATCATAAAGAGGCCCACCAAAGATAAAGGGGAAAAAAACGACGAAAAGCGGTCGTCATCGTTCGGTCATCACACCAATAAGTTCGCCCCTTCCTCCCCCCAGATAAAAAAACGAGCGTGCAAAGAGAAAAGAACCATGCGCTGGACAAATTAGTTGGTGTCGTCGCAGCGGTAAAAAAAAAGTCAAAGAAACACCGAATATGACTACGTCAACTTGGACGGGCGTTCGGGGATGGTTGGTTCGGGGCCAAACATCAGGAAGTAAAGGACCTCAAGGGGGCGGGAGCCCTTTTAATCCTGCATAG
>Ga0179593_1456736_pt1 | contig 22050 bp, 31 predicted proteins | sample CZODoug2_1_08_16_FD_185931 | JGI IMG/M metagenome (GOLD analysis project Ga0179593, IMG submission 185931) | Vadose zone soil fungal communities from Angelo Coast Range Reserve, California, USA - CZODoug2_1_08_16fungal (PacBio error correction) | ecosystem: Environmental > Terrestrial > Soil >...
GACATAAATGATTGAAGGGGAAATAATTTGGATAAGGGAGGGGAAGGGGGGAAAACTCGTCTTACAGGTCCATGCGGGAACAAAGGAAAATAAATAAAGGAAAGAAAAAAAGGAGGATGCTGATCAACAAGGATTGGACAACAAAAGATGTGGAGGAAAGAAGAAAGGGAAAGGAATGCACTTTTAAACCTATTGATCGGCACTGTCTGGCGGATGGAGGGATTAAGAGGGAATTTCCCGGACTGCGTCTTTTTTCTGGAAAAACACGAAAGGACAAGTGAAACGTTGTTTTACAACGTTCAAAAGAAGGCTCTCGGCTAAAGAAATCACTGTACAGTTGGGCTCCGAGAGACGAGGCACACGTCTTTCATACGAAGGAAAGTGGGAAGAAAAGTAGAGCCGGATGGGCGCCTAAGAGAAAGTTATGCGGGGGGGGCAAATGTTGAGGAAGGTTCAGAAAAAATATCTGCCCCGAAGAATTGCCGCCGGGGCTAGGCAGGGGACAAGATAAAGGACTGGCAGAATATTGGGAGGGAAAAAAGGGTAAACGGAAAAGGGACTCTTGGGGTGAAGCTGCGAGGACGAGAAAAAAAAAAGGCTCTCAGTTGAGGGATACACGCACCGAAAATGCAAACATTATCCAGCACATGACAAAAAGGGAGGAGAGATTGGGGTGGGAGTGACAGCCCGTTGTGGTTAAGAAGGGGGAGGGTAGCGCGGATCTGAAAATAGTTGAGGGATAGAGCGAGGAGTTGCAAGATTTGTGAACGACCAGAACAGACGCAACGACAACAAGAACGCACAGACTACAAAAAAACGCGCGACAAAGACTGGTGAAGAAGGAATGCCTTCAGGGAATCAAAGGGGGCAGGGGTAAGTGGCGGAGAAAGGGACTGTAAGGGACGAACGAAATCCACATGATGGATGGTTATCGGGGGCAAATTACTAATTGAGGGGAAAAAAGGGCAGTCCCTTTACGGACCTGGTCCAAAAATCGGTCGATTGCATGAGAAACTGGAGAAGGGGGATGACTCGAGCGTGGCGGAAAGTGTTTAAAAAAAACCAACCAAGCGACCGGAATGGAAAGAGGGGGGGGGGAGGGATAAGGGATAGCAGTGTTCCAAAGGGCGCAGGGAGGTCAAGCGTTTTGACAGACGGGGTACGGGAAAGAAGCCGGGTAAAAGCTGGAGAATACGGATGAGGGGGTGGGGGTCGAAGCAGGCGGCCGATCCTGCTTAAGAGAGAGGAAAGGAACGGAGTTTGAGAAGAGACCCGCAAGGAAAAGGAGATACTCAAAGATTTTATAATGTCGAAAAATCAAGGAAGCAGAGGGCAGGGGATAAGGAGATCACGATAAAAAGGAAGGCCGGTAGCGAAAGTCTCAAAAGATCTGAACAGGAGGACAGAACCGCAATCAAGGGTTGGCGGAATACATAAGTCGACAAAGGGCGGAGGGATTTCAGGGGAAAGAAACTGTATGGAGGAGGAACATGGCACACCTCACCAGGGATCTACAGGTTCGGTTTAAGCGGAGGAATTCGAACCAGGGAAAGGGAATGACTTCTCTATTTCCGCGGGGGAGGGAAGGGGAATGCGGCGGGAATGATAAATCAAAGAACCAGGTACTGAAGAAGCCGGAGAACGGGGAAAGGGGGCCCACAGAAAGCGCGACGAAAATCGCTTCAGACGTGAAGGAAAAAAAAGGAAAGAAGGCTAAGACCTACTTTTACTCAGGGAAATGGGGGGTCGACTTATGTGGTTAATAAAGGGCAGGGGGGGAGGTTATGTGCGGCAGAAAAAGGTACCTGGAGAGTGCAGCGGGGGAGAAAAAAAAACTTTTTCAGTCGAGAAGGAACCGAAAAGGGGGTCAAGGGGCGGCTCGGAAAGTTTTGACACGAAGAAGGGAAGAGTGCGGTTCACGACATAGAGGGGTCTTGGAAGTGAAACGGAAACACAGAGGCAGCTAGGGATCGTGGTGTGAGAGGCTCCTCTATCATGGTGAAAGACGGGAAAGAGGGGGTCAATCTGGAAAAAAAATCAGGAAAGCCGAAGGGAAGGCCGTTGGATGGGATAAAGTGAAAGAAAGACTACGGCAGGAGGGAAAAGTTACGATACCATCTTTGCAGGAGGAGAAAAGTGTAGTCGGCGCCTTATCAGAAGCCTCGAAACACGGCGTTGGAGCGATATAAATCAAAACAGGGCCAGCAGCCAACCGTCAGAGAAAAAAAACAGAAACCTGGTCAAAGGCGGGGAAGAATAGGGGACCTACAAAAACGCCATATCAAGCGAGACTCAACAAACAAAAAATGATTATTCTTGAGAAAAGATGCTGGTAAACCGCTGCGTTTGGGGGCGCCCGCACATCAAGAGTGGGGAAAGGACTGTGTCTTTCCAGCACTGAAGATGAGGCTAAGGGTTGCAAGGACTTAGTCGTCAAAAAGAAGTTGGTCTGAGTCTTGTGGAAAAGGATAAAGGCAACTAACTGGGGAAGCATTACAAAAGGGAAGGGTCGGGGAAAAGGGGGACCAAGTATCGGGGGCCTTCGTATGAAAGCAGTATGGGGAAAAAAATAAAAGACACAGGCTCTCATCTTTCTTGAACCCTAAAAAAAAAACAATATGATTCACTCTTACCATGAATTCGTCGGCAAAGAAACACTAGAGACGTTGGCCGCGAGGTGGTTTGGGTCACATCTCAACCAGAGGAGGAGGGAAAGAACCGCAGTCCCTTAATGCGAAAAAAAGGGTCAGAGAAAGCTACGGAACAAAAGTCAGTAGGAGAGACGGGACATTTTAAAAACAAACTGCTGCAGAGAGAAAGAAATCTGCCGCACCATAACAGAAAAGGATTACCAAACTTTTCCTCAGAAAAAGGAAAGGGAGACTCTGAAAAAACTTAAAAAGATCGGTGTTCCTGAAAGGAAAATAGATCCGGAAATCAGGAAAGACCAGTCCCAAACTGCAATAATCAGGGAGGCTACAAGGGGGGGGAAGCAGATGGTAATTCCCGCAAGGAAGGAGAAACTTTAAATCACCCTGGTAGAAAACTGCAATCGCAGACTGAGGGAAAAAATCTGGACGAATGCAACCACAGAGCACGCAAAAAAAAGAGGGAAAGGTAGGAAAAAGAAAGGTTGGGGTCCATTTTAAGACAGAGAAAAAGCTTCGTGGGGGGGGGCGGAAATACCGCCTAGGCAGAAGACAGTGCGAAAAATAAGGGTTAAAGGACACGAGGCAGCTCGGGGAAAAAGGCTCAAAGCCAAAGGAGGCGCTGGGAATCATTCCTAAAGGTAGAAGGTGGAAAGGTGATAAGAATGGCAGACACAGATAGGCAGGTCCTGGAGAAGGGTCCGTCGAAGGGGACAAGCGGGGGGATCAGAAAACCGAGGTGCCGGAGAACCCTGAAAATTGCGACAGGAAAGAGATTCGAGGAGCAGAGAAATTACGCCAAGGGGAAAGAAAGTGGGACAAGAACGGGAGAAGCATTGGGCAAACGCGCTTGCTGAAAGAGACTTAAGGAAATCGTCTCGAAAAAGAGGCTACAAAACAACAAGGAGTGAAAGGACAAATGCTCAATACTCCCCTACAAAGAACTAGGGTAAAAGCAAAAAGAAAACGCGGGGGGGGGAGAACTGAAGGGCCCCAGGAAACGGAAAAAAACTCTTAAGAACAGCAGAAAAAAACGAAAACGTTACGAAAAGACTTCCCTTTGAGTCAACCCCGGGGGGGGAGGGGAAGGGTTGAAACAACAGAAAAGGTCGAAAAAGGGGAGATAAAAATCCTCGGTCTACGCAAGTTTTCGTCCCCAGGGAAGGACAATGTAAGCTCCACGACCCGAAGACAGTCTGTGGCCGACGGATTGCATCTTTCAAAGGGTGGGCAGGAGGTCAGCGCGAGTGACAGGAGGAGGGGGGACTAGATTGCATTCCAGTTCGGGGAGAAGCGCCAGAAAAAACTAGGGAATACATCTATGAAGCAGACAAGCCAAACCATCGTTATAGTAAAAAAAAAGGCGCAATGGCCAAAACTGACCAAGAGGTCCGCACCCACGTGGAAGAAAAAGAGAGGGAAGGGCTTTGCCGGAAGATCGTATAAGGGTATAAGGGTGGAAGTGAGGTGATAGAAATTACGAGCGAAAGGGGGTCCGCGAAGAAGCAACTTCACTGAAAAAAAACCGAAGGTATCGGGAGGACCTAAAATCGAGCCAACAAGAAAAAATCGCAAACTTAAGGGTCACGGAGGAACGGAGAGCAAAGGAGGAAGGAGTACAAAAACCAGGGGGCCGACAGGCAATGAAACAAGGGGGAAACAACAAGACAAAAGCAAAGGGGAGAAGTCGCCATAAAAAAGTCCAATAAGTGGCAAGCCACGGGACACGAGATGGAAAAACTAAAAAGGAGAAGGGAGAAACTGGAGGGACAAGCCAAAAGGGAAAATAAATATAAAGCTGGAAGGAAGGGCATCAGATGAAAGAGTGGGAAAAGAAATTACAGGCAGTGGGGGGAAATCCCTGACGGAAAAAAACCAAAAGGAGGTACCAAGAAGAGAGGAGAAAAACGAAGAGGCAAAGAGGGAGTATCAACCGGGAGGGAAAGGGGGTATCCTCAAAACAACTTATTATTATGAAAGAGAGAGGAGACGTTAATCACGGGTGACACATTGCTTAAATGGTGGGCAGAACTACAGTTTGGGGAAGAAGGACCTGGGACGGAGGCGAAAAAAAAACCAAAACTAAGTAGAAGGGAGGTCCAAGGTAAGACGCCAAGAACACAAAACAAGACTGGAGGCTTTTCAGGGTTCAAGGTTGTTCGGCCCGATCCCGGCACTACGAAGACTCCTAACTATGTACGGAAAAGGGGGAAGGCGGGCCCTCGAGGTCTCAGAAAGAAGAAGGGGGGGTCTTTTGGGGGCACTGGGGAAAATTAGTGGGTTGCAAGAAAATAAATCTGACCAAAATTCATAGACGCACGTAAACGAGACGCCAGATAGGGGGAGGGCGAGTGGGGGTTCTTACTATGTGAGAGGAGAAAGAACTTTTGGGTTTAAGTGGAGCGGGGGGACGTTTGCAAAGAACCAGGTAGAGATGTTCTTGAATCAACATAAGGAAAAACAGAAGTACCGCGATTCTACAATGAAGAAAAGAAGGCCCGCCAATATGGGGGACAAAGGGAGGGACAGAAAGTGGTTAAATCCAAGGGGGGAACCGGAGCGCGGATGCCCGTTCGGGGGGCTGGATGATCTCTGCTAAGCGTGGAAAGGGAAAAAAAGAGCCGGAATCTATCCTCCATCCTTAGGAAAAGAAAAAAGAAAAAGAATTATAAGAAACCTGGCGGAGCTGACCGACCTAATTTGGAGTACTTCACTTCAGAAAATCGACAGAGGCAGGGGGGGGGAAAAAAGGGGGGAAGGTACATTGTTCGGGAGTAATGGAAAATGATTAGCGGCACAGTGGGGCACTGGTTGGATAGGTGCAGTCAAGGAGTAAAAACCAACGCCGGAGGGACGACATGGACGGAGTAGGGGAAATGGGAATGAGGTTTCTTGCCTTGAGTACTCTCGAGGTTACATTAAAAAGGGGATGGGGGAAGTTGGAAAGATTCGGGCGAAACTTTCGCAGGTGGGGATGGACTCTGTAATTCTCACCAGTAGGCAAGTTGGAAGAGCCAGAAATGAGAAGCGTCTTTTTCAGAAAGGGGAGTGAACGGATCATTAAAGAATCGACGTTTCCAACAGAGGAGAATGAGGAGAAGGAACGGACCAAGGATATTGGAAAAAAAGGGGCAGCAGTCGGATCTGCGGTAAGAGCTCAGTGGTTAACAGGTTTAGAAGGACTCAAAAAATCATTGTGAGGGAGAAAAAGATGTCATGCGACCCTGAAGTTAATGAAAAAAGAGCGGTCAAGGTCGAAGGGGGAGAGACTAAGGCCAGTCCCTGGGACGAGGAGGAATCGAAGACGAGAGGGAGGGGAGACATGGTGCACACGCCGCTCCGGGCGGTTCGGAAAAAAGAATAGGAGTGAGACACTCATCTGGAAAAAGATGTGGGCAACAAGGAAGGTGCAGACAAACGATGGGATTCTTCACATGAAAAAAGGTACCACCGAGGGAGGAACCTTGATGGGACAGGACGGCGAGGTTGGCGAGGGCAGAATGGGGAGGAAAGGAGGTGCGCGGGTCAAAGGTGGAAGTGGATTTGCAGGGCGGGGGATCATCCATCATGGAAAATGCAAGGTGGAAAAGGGACCGGGACCGGATGCATGGTTCCATTGTGGGGCCACCGAAGGGAGGTCGGGGGATCAAGCTGACGTATCCTCCAGCAAAAAAGGAAGGGAAGAACCTATTGGAAAACCAGATTGACCGAAGGATGGTAAGAAGGACCTGGGTCCCTGCGAAAGGGGGGGGAAAATGGGCCAGAGATGGAAGGGCTCATATACCGTTGGAGGGGGAGGGAACTAGTGTCGGATTAAAAAAACGGGGGGGCTCAGAACGACCTACACGATGGGTTGTGGGTGGTTGGGGGGTGGTTGGGTTTTTTGGTGGGGGGTGTTTTTTTTTTTGGGTTTTGGGGGGGGGGGGTGGGGGTTGGGGGTAGGTAGTTATGTTTGGTTGTGGGGGGTTGTTGGTGGGTGGGATGGGGTGGTTTTGGGGTTTTTTGGGGGGGGTGCTTAAGGGGTCGCGGGTCAAGTGGGGAAAAACGCAAGCCAACACGTTTAATACCGAAAAGAGCCGGAGGGGGGGAAGGAAACCTGAGTCGCACAGAAAAAGGGTTGGGTGGATCGCGGTCAGGACTGAGTAAGGTCCAAAGGGTCGTCTCTCCAGAAAAAAGGGCGCAAGCTGGAAAACCTTTGGCTTGGTGGGCAACAGAGAGGGAGAAAGAAGGACCTAGCAGGCGTTTCAGACCAGGGAAAACGGGAAGGAGGCTTAAGGAGCGTAGAAGTCACAGGAAAATCCTCGCCAGCGTTTGGAAAAAGCCACAGACAGGCATACCGACGACCAAACCTTCAACGGAGTCAAGAGGGGAAAACAAAAACACACGCCTCGGACAAGAAGCCAAAAAAAAAGAGTACAAAAAAGAGAGATGCGTGTAACCGCGGAGTGGGGGGGGGGGGGTAGGCAAGCGACCCATCAACCTTGAAAGGGTAAGGTTTAAAGGGATGGGGAGGAAAGCTAGGCGCTTGGCTCTCTACATAGGAGAGAACAGCCGGGGGAGGATTTGGGACAAAAAGGGGAGACCCCCTATTGGGCCACATCAGGAACGTCCTTAAGGAATGTAAAAAAAAGTACTGTAGAGGGAAGATATGTGGGCCCAAAAAAAAAAAAGGCTAGTCCACGTCCGAGGAAGAGCGAAGAAAGGGGAACCCCTCGAAACCTGGAACTAACTTTGGAGGAAAGGGAAGGGATCAAAAAACACGAGCAAAGGGGGCACGCAACGGTGGGGAAAAAAATACCACCAAAAATCTTTCGGAACCAGAGGGGGGAACGATGTGAAAATTTCCCGATCCCAAAAAACGTAGAAAAAGAGGTGTCGGGCAGTGAAAAAAAAGTTTCCTCAACACCGTCGGCAAGGTCAACATCCAGGTGAAAGAGGTCTGCCGGCAAAGAAAAGCCAAAGGAAAGGTACCCCAAAAGTTAAGGGAGAAAGAGGGACAGCGCCAGTCGTCGTTTCAGGAAGAAAGGAGGTGTACTGTCATCTGAATCGAGAAGGGAACATCAGTTAGCGACCGGGGTGTTGGAAAGAACTGGAACACATCAGGCCTGAATCGTCCCCGGAGGAAGATGGTGATTCCAAGACATGAAGCATACACGGCACATCACGCGGCTCGAGACTGGAAAGGCCAAAGGGGAGGGAGACAGGCGAAACTAGAAAAAAAAATACGGATGGGGTGATACCGCGTGATGCAGAAGCTACATAAGCGGGGGGGAAAGCACGTCCATTGAGATCCATCAAACAATAAAGGGGCGACTCAAGAGGGTGATGGGGAAAGGAATCTCCTGTCGCCTGCGCAAAGAGGAACGGGCGGAGAGGGGAAAGAAATTATTACTGTCCCGGGGGATGGAACATGAGGACTTAACGGAAAGTCAACGAGAGGGAAGTATGAAGAAGGTGGAAGTCTACGGAATCGTTTGAAGGTAGGGAGAAGAGGTGAGTCACCGGAGAAAACTAAAAAGCAGGACTCTTAAAAATTCGGACAGCCAGTCGGCTCCAATGACTACCGGGGTAGGAAGAGCAAATATCAGCGTGTGTTATCGGAGCGGAGGAAAAATATGAAGTGAAATCCTTCTCTGACGCCTGAGAAGAAACGTACTTGGGGGAAAAAATGAAGAAGAAAAGTAGAGAACGATCAATACACCCGCGACCGGGCGCTTGTGCCCCGTAATGACAAGCAAGAGGGAGAACACGAGAAAAGGAGGGAGAAGACCTAAAAAAGAGTCTAAGACGTCCGTTCGAGAAGGGGGGAGGAGGTTTACCAACACAAAAAACGGAGCATAAAAAAAGACACCGAAGTGGCACGAGTTTCGGGAAAAAAAAACATGTAAAGAAAAAATGAAAAACGCAATCGATTGCCGTGAAAAAGGAAGAGGGCAATTGGGGAGCGCTTCGTCAGCGAGAAAGGGCGGAGAGGGGAGTCCGCGTTCAAAGGTGAAGGGAGGCGATCGAAGGACCAGGGAGAAAAAAAGGAAATCGATAGCAAGAAAACAAACTCTGATAGTCAAAAAAACGCGAATGGAAAAAAGTTTAAAACAAGGAGGGAAAGCCCAAAATTTTGAATTCTTCGGTCCTCGTGGGAAGGAGGAATAAGGGGAATATGAAAAATTTAAGGGGGATCAAGAAAAAAGTAGGGGTTGTATAAGAGGGGAAGGATCACGGCAACCGAAAGGGCTATCCGAAAGACGCAGCCCAATCACGAAAAAAAAGGAGATGTCCTAGGCTGTCGGCTAACAGGATATCGGGAGACCTTCCTTAGGAAAAAAAAAAACCTTACAGGGAAAGGTGAAAAAAAAAGAACGATTGAGGAGGAGAGGCCATCGCGAAGCAAATTCGTAAAAGGAAAAGGCTAAAGAAAGGACGCGTCGGGAGGGAGGAAGCCAAAAGTGATAACCCGACTTTATTGCAGGAAGAAGCTGGTTAAGGAAAAAGATCGATACGTCAGGAAAAAGGCCAGAAGCCAGCGTCAAAAGGGGAAAAGAGTTACCCCTGAGCCATACAGAACGAAAAAGTGACCGAGTAATCCTGGCAGGGGTAGACTAAAGCACAACACAACGAAGAAAAGAGAAAAGAAAATTAACTTGGTGAACATGCCTGATTGGAAATAAAGGGGATCCGGAGGTATGGATTCTGAAGGGTGCCGGAAAATTTGACGACGGGGAGGGAGGCCACGCGAACTGAAAAGGACACCGGCTTAGGGGACGCAGGGGTCAAAGAAACAAAGTAAAGAGGGGAGAGGGAACTTTCCTTGTGGACGCATCACCTGCTAACTGAGTCAGAAGCCTGCCTTGGCTTCACGAGTTGTGAGGGGAGGGGGGCTCTGCTATCTCAATTGTAAGTTGATTGGTTGTCAACTCAGAAAGGGGGGGAAGGAACACTAGGGGGCTCAGGGCTCCGACTCAGAAGTGAGCCGCAGGGAATAGTAAAGAGATGACTGGAGAGTCGGGGCCTGAGGAAAAAAAAGATTTGAGGGGTGGGGATTTCAGACGGAGGGAAAGACACCACGCAGGGAGATCCATAACTGCAAACATGGGAGATGAAGAAAGGAACGGGAAAAAAAACGGCACATATTAGACCATAGGGGGGGGCAAGGAAAAGGTTTTGACAAAAAACGGGGAAAGGATCGCGGGAAAGCAAGGGGGTCATATTGGGGTTTGCTGGACAGAAGTCCTAAAAGTATTGCCATAGCGCCTTTAAAAGGGGAGGGAGAAAAAAGCCTGGAACGGAGACATGGACAGAGAAAAGAACCTGGTCTTCGTTCTCAGACGAAGGATGCAGTCCGTAAAACTAGAAAGGAATTTAAAAGTGGACGTACGGAAGTTGTAAGAAACCAAAAAAGGCGAGGGAGTGCCGGAAGGGAGTGAAAAAAAGTGCTCCAACCTGGGAGACTAGAACAGGGAACGAGGGGAAGATTCACGTAAAAAGCCTGTCAGACCGCGATCTTTCTTCCACGAGCTGAGTGACCGTGTTTACAAAAAAGTTCAGGCTCCGCTCGCAGGGTGAATGGGAACTGTTTAGGGTGGCAAGCTCCAGTGGATTCAGTATGGTCATAAGCGAAATTGGATGGAGAAATTTTAGACGGGGTTTCAGTAAGCTTAATGAAAAGAGGGCCCACGGGAGGGAAACAGTATGAGAAATTCTCAAAAAATTGTCACAAGCTCAGTGAATAGAAGAGAGTGGAAAAACGCGGACGGTTATCGGGGGAAGCAAAACTGCTGGTTCTACGAAAAAATCGGGCAAGGGAAACTTATGACTAAGCAAGAGCGGGCATAAACAATATCAAACTCATGTCCGAAACACCGGGGAAGAGAAAGATTCCATCGGCCGACCGGAGGGGGCGAGAGTGAAAGGCAAAGAGACGTAGGTCTTATACGTCAAGTCGCACGTGGGCGGCTAAGGGGTAAACGCGGCGACGATTTGGAGAGACCAAACAGGCAACCTCAAAGGAGTGAGAAACACACCTTATGTTAAAGGGGCAAGGAAAAAAAAGGGGCCATGGGAGGGGGAAATTTAATGAGAAGAATCCAAAGCGAAGGGGAAGTGGAATGACGCAGGGGCTGGGAAAGAAGAAGAAAATCCATGGGTACGAATAGTACTTATTCAAGGGGGGGAAAGAGGGCAAACTGAGTCGGCGACATAAGGATCCACTCTAACATTAAGTGAAGGAAAGCGATACTAAGTTCCCGAGAACGGAAATTGGAAGAAGGTAAAGAGGGGATGCGGAAAGTTGGGGGGGGGGGAAGAAAAGGGGAAAAGGTTATTAATTGACGCAAGAAATATTTAACTGGAAAAGGGGGGGCCAGGCGGGACTAATTTCCCCAAAAGAACAAAAAAACACAGGGTTTAAATTGAGAGGTCTAGGGCGGTTGTGCATCACGGGAATCGTGCGGGTGAAGAAAAGGATTCGGTGGGCGGATGGAAAAACCTCCAAAACCGAAGAAAAAAAAAGAGCGCTCGGGGGGTTGGTGAGAGCGGCAACGAGCAAGGGTCAAAAAAAAGAATGGGTCAAAAGGATCGTCTCGAAGAGGGAAAAAAGGGGAGGTTAGGTCCAATCGTGATGGAAACTCAGAACGAGAAGGTGAAAGGGAGACGAACAAATTACACCCTGAAGGGGGGGGGGGGAGGGAAGGCCAAAGAATAGAAACAAGAGGAAACGAAGAAGGAGAAAAATCGAAAGCAAGAAAGTCGCCTACGACCAAAGAAAAAGGAAAAAAGGAGGAGGAGACTTTCCCAACCGCACTAGCTTACCAGAAGAGCAAACAAACACACCAACTTGAGGGAGAAAAGATATGAGATGACTGGGGAAGGAGGTGTTGTGACACAGGGCACCGTCATCACCTAATTTGGTAGCCTTTTTTAAGAGGAAAGGGAAGGGAGGGAGCGACTTTTCTCTAATCTTAGGGGGGAGTAAAAATGTTTCTCTGACTGGGAAGAAGGCGAGAATAAAGGGTGACTCGGATGACGGGAAGGGGGATAGAAAGCCTGAAGGAAGGAAAGAGGTATTCAGAATGCCCACACAACTGAAAAAACGTACGAAAAGAGAAAAGAGAAAAAAGTCATCAAGGTACCTTACTTGAGCCGCGAGAAGAAAAAGAAAAAAGAGGTGTTGCCTCATGGGGGTGGAGGTTCAATCAAACACCAGAATCTTCTCGGCGAACAACGAAAGAAAAAAATTCTGGACAAAATCAAACAAGAAAAGGAAAAAAAAGAGGTCGGGGTCCTCGAAACAGGGTTTCCTCCGAAAAGGAAACCCTTACATCAAAGGTAAGGCGGAGTCTTCAAGAATAACATCCAAAGGCAAGTCTTACCAACCAAAATGGTCACGTCAAGACAATTTCAACAATAGGAGGACGGAAGCTGAGACTTGAAGAAAGGGGAAATGATAGCTATTAGCCTTACATCGTGAAAAAGGGGGCTGCCGACTGTGAAACTGATCAGCCGAGGATCCAAAGGGGGTGAAGGATGATTCACCAAAACCGTCATAAGAGGCACGACCCGGCAGCAAGAGAAGTCCTGAATTCCAGGTCATTGCAACAGAACGAAGTGTATGGTTTAGTAATAACGGGGGGGGGGGGGGCGGGGGGGTGCCAAAAAGTTAAGCCCGCTACATATCGGCCGGCAAGAAGGGGGGGAACCTAAGGAATAGAGGAGAAAATCCGAGGGAGGGAATACCCTAAGGCGCGGGAAGAACAAACTTCTCCATACGAAAAAGGGAAGAATTACCTTAAAGGGGGAAAAAAATAGAAACGCTTTTCATCATAAAGAGGATGAAGAGAAAAGGACTACATGTCAAAGGGAGGGTTGGGTAAAAAAGGTTAAAGGGAGTCAGGGATAACCAATATTAAAGCAAGCCTTCTATGACAGCGAGAAGGGAGGGAGAAGCACGATCTGGTCGAGTAGCCAGGTGAGGGGGAGGTCGTCGGTAAGTCTTAAATATTCCGAAATAACGTCATCATAACGCCTTAGAACGAAGACTGCACGTCAAGACGGAGACAGAAAGAAAGTCTAAAAACTTCTAAACTCTTCTGCCAGGGAACGGTGAAAAGTAATAATCAGCTAGGACCGCGATGCGTCAAAAAAAAAAGACTCCGTAGAGAAGCGGAGTACATGGCATCCGACAGTGTTGGGGGGGAGAAGTTCATCAACTGCGACAAAGAGAGAACGAAAAATCGGATAAGGGGGGTGGGGACCATGACGCCATTACCGAGCCCTTCCCCCCAGGCGAGGGAAAAAATTGCAAAGCTGACAAAAAAGGAAGATTCAGTCATCTAAGCCAATTATCTGAGGGAGGGTGTCCCATGAGTCACTTTTCCAGGGCTGGAGGGAGAACCAGAAAGCGAAAAAAAGGGAAACAGAGATAGCCAGCGCTAAAAAAATCCTCGTAGGTAAAAAAACTCGATCCACCTGAGGAAACAAAGGGATTCCGCACCCCAATGAATTGTAATACGCGGATGACTCGTTGTGCTAGCGAGAGGAAAGGGTAGGGGGGGAGAGAATAAACTAGAGAAGGGGAGAAGGGACGGCTAACAAAAATACTCGGAGGGAATTAAAAGCCCAGAAAAAAAGAGAAAAGAAAAAGGAGCTGGGGCGAAGAGGGGAAGAGATCACTGCGTTGAGCAAGGGAAGTGACACCTGAATGACCATTGGAAAAAAAAAGAGCAATTGAGATAGAAAAAATCTTCCCCAATAGTACCACGAGAAACTCGCCGGAATTCTCGGGAAGCAAAAGGAAAAATGGGGGAAATCAAGAGTGTATTTCGATTCAGAAAGATGGAAACCGAACCGGATACGGGATCCGTGTGTCCAAAACGCAGAGTCAAAAGGACGAGAAAACTGAAACGTCACCCTTTCAGAGGCAAAAAAAGCTTATCAGGGAGATGGAGAATATAAAAAAAAAACATATGGGAAAATATATGAGATACACCGGATGTTGGGAAAATGAGTGGATCGGCCAAAAGTTTTAGTGGATGAGAAAAAAGGGTACCAGGAAATGGACAAGGGGGAAGTTCGGCGGTCGGGGAAACCAACGAACAGAACACTTCGGTGGATTAGAAACTTCAAATCGAAATAAAGGAGGGGAGGAGTATGGTCGGTGCTCCGAGAAAAAAGAGACCGACGGAGGGAGAGAGCATCCTTTGGACTATTCACGTTGGGGACGACCGCTAGGAGAGATAATCGGATTTGTACTGGTGGACTGGGAAGCTCACAAAGAGTGCCCGACAATGAGAAAAGGGGAATAGGCGGGGAAAACTTCGGTAAATCTGTTTATTGGGGAGAAGATTTTAGCGCGAAGAGAGGGCCGGGGAAGGAAAAAAAGGGTAGTCAGAGAAACCGGCAGCTGTGCGGGAGAATCAGCAGTAATTAGTAAATTTAGATTGGGAACGGGGACCAAATACGGCACTAGGAGGAAAAGGGGGGAGTTCAGCCCGTGGGTGGTAAAAAGACAAGGGGGGGAAAGTATCATATGCCTGGACGATCACAGGGGGGGGCGTCTGAAGAGGAGATCGCTGAGTCCCATGATCTCAGGGGGAAAGTTCGTCAGAAAGAAAGGGAAAGGTCAACATGGTAACACCAGGACGAAGAAGAAAACCTGGAGAGATTAAGAATAGCGAAATTGAAAGATAAACTGTCGCCAAGAGAGGGGCATTGAAGGGGCGTAAATTGGCTTCCCATGGGGGAAGAAAAGAGGAGACCCAAATGCGTTGCGGGGGGGGCGGGGGTGGAAAGTTTTGGGAAAAAGCAAAAAGACGGGAGGGTGGCACGGACTGGAAGAAGAAAAAAAGCAAAAAAACTTTGAGGCCGAGAGAGGGGAGCAAGGCGGGATTACCGTTTTTAAAAGGGAAACCGTGAGGGACCCGGGTTTCGCGGGGTGTGATGAAAGAGGGAGCTCGGGCACAGAGGGGGGAAGGGAACGCGCGGAGTGGACAAATTTTCCGAGAAAACGGATGGAACCCGGAAGATCAAATGGAAGAGACACGGGGAAAAACCTAACTGAGAGAAAGACAAGAGAGGGGCCCATGGGAGAACTCGTCTTCTCCGAAGAACTCGTGTAAGGATCAATACTGAGGGGGAAGCGGACTCCAAACGGCATGGTGCGAGGGAGCAAAGAAGGGTGTCATGGAATTTACGAGGGGTCCGGAAAGCTAGCTTCAATATGACAGCGTTAAAGCCTAACTTGAAGTCGACCGTTAAGAAGGAGGCAAATCGAAAGCCGACGCTGACGGAGTGCAATGCGAAGCGCCTTTCGTTTGAGAAGACGAAGGAGACAACCGAATTCATGGTTTCGCTGAGGGGAAAACGCTATTTGCGGGATGTAACCCCGCAACAACACCGGGTCTCAAATCAGGAGGTTAAGGGAGGAGAAATGGACGAAGGGAGGACAGAAAATGGACGGCCGCCGGTATGGCATTCTGAACGGCAGGCGGGGGATCAGAAGAAGAAATTCAAAGGGGGGAAAAAGAAAACGAGCGGTCCAGGGTGGGACCAACAGCAGGAGTCAAGACAAATGACTAATACTCTAAATTAATTATTAACCGAGATGGACAAGCAGAAAGTACAGACTAAAATTGTACGAGGTACTCTGAGGCAGGAAGGGGGGGGACGAAGGGGGGGGGGTCGAAGATCCTAGGGACGGGGGAAGCCACAGGGAGGAGGAAAAACATTGAATCTCACAAACATGAAATACGTTGGGTGAAATCGGGCTCGGAAGGGGGAAAGAAGACCAGTCCTCTTTCGGAGACAAAGCCTGGCGGGGGGGAAAGACAAAAGAAAACAGTGAGCAACAATGCTCTTGGGGGGGGGTAGGGGAAGATACGAAGATGTGACCAAGTTCGCTTTACAAACGTCTCGGGATCATGGAAGAAAGGGGGGTGGGGTAAATTCCATCGTGATGAATACGCAGACGCTAAGAAAGTGAGGGAAAGAGAAAAGGATAAAGAAAAAGGGTCGTGAACCTTCGGATCTCAGAAACAAGGAGTGTCACGAAAAGTGTCCCCCATAAAAAAAATGAAAAAAGACGAACACAGAAAGCATAGGGATCGCACAACCGAAAAACACCATACACCGAACAAGCATCGCCAGAAAAACAAAAAGGAAAAGAGGGAAAAGAGAGAGATGGGGGGTCAGACGTGTTTTTCAAACGCCGCAAGAAAGAAGGTGAAAGTGACTGGTCTTCAGTCTGAAGTAAGACTGGAGCGGGGGAGACCTCTTCGAAAGAAAGCCAAAAAAACCGTGAAAGGGGGGGACGAAAGGCGGAAACCCCTATTGCAGAATCGATTCGTGAAGAACTAAGAAGTGCGACAGTAGGAGAAAGGGGGTAATACACAAACCCACAGGCTCTTAAAGCGGGATACAGAGCAAAAAAGGCCCGAGACCGAAGGAGACGCCGCGATCAAAAAAACCAAAAAGGGGGAAGAAGGTGAGGGGGCAAAGAAGAACAAAAAAAGGAAAGATCGGATAGTGTCGGAATGACCAAAAAGGTAAGAAAGGAGGGGACTGTCTCAAGCAAAGTTTCCTCCGCCCCTGCTGAAAGGGTCAAAAGAAGGGAAAAAGAGATGACATCAATACACAGGAAAAGGGTAAAAAAACTGGAAGAAACCTGATAAAAGAGGGAGGGAGGATATCTATAAGAACCTATTAGTCGTCAAGATGAAGACAAAGCTGGACCAGGGAAAAGGTTCACTGGGGCAGTCCCCTTGGGGGACATTGACACTATGGGACCCAACTGAAGAGAAAGACATACAGCTCCTATAAACCTCAAAAAAAATCTGGAGAAAAAGAGACCCTCGACGGGAACATAAGTGATGGGGGTAGGATCAGGGAGACTTTGGGAAAAGAGAAATAGTCCAAGGGACAGAAGCTAAAATCCAGACGAAAAAAAAGGTCGAAAAAAAAAATTTTTTCCAACCCGAGCGCGCAATCAGGGGGGCAAAGAGAGCCCCTAAATAGTCTGCTTAGTTGCATCAGGACCGAAACGGGGAGAATTACCGAGTGTCTTAAGACGGCCGAAGACGAAGAGAATGACGTGAAGGGAGAACATAGCAAGGCTTGTGAGCAAAAGAAAATCCGTGCGTGTCGATAAAATGAAGAGGGGGATGATTCAAAACTCGAGGCAAGCGAGCCAAACGCGGGCGCAATGAAAGAGCTGTAGGGGGTCCAGAATGAAGAAGGGGGGGCACGAAAAAGATCTTCTGAATAGGGAAGAAGTCCGTAGAGGAAACGCCTGCTCCAAGGTGGACCCTTCCTTCATCACATGGAAAAGAACTTCACCCATCACAAACCCGAGAGAAAAGAAGGACGTAAAGGAAGATCCTTTGACGAAAAAGGGAAAGAAACGAAGTCGAATGAATCGGAAGCTCACATCAAGCCCCATTTTAAAAAAAGTTTGCAACCCACCACAAACATGCAGGGTCACGCGCGAAACCATAAAAACCGAAAGGGGGAGTCCATTAACAGTCCGCGGGGACCAAGGAAAAAAGCCGAAAGGAAGGGGGGGGGACTACCCCCCCCCAAACCGTGAAGGGGGACAGCGGGCAAGTGATCGCTCTGTCAAAGGGACAGCCAGGTAGTCGGCGATTTGGGACCTGCGTGGAACGGTCCATGGGGTAGGGGGTAGAGAGGCCCGAACAGGAAAAAGGCACATGAAATGTCGGACAGCCATACAACATCTATCGTCAAGCAAGAACGCGGCGAAAAGGACCATTGGGAAGACCCGGCCTTTCCAACACCAAATCAATTTAATAAGAGGAGGTTCGGGGGACCGTGAGATTCCGGGTAAAAAGGGGTGACTATGGGAGAAAAAAAGAACGAATAGCACGAAGCTGCACTGGCAACCAAAAATAGATGAGCAGAGAATATCCAGAAAAGAAGCGAAAGAAACCATGATCAGTGCACTAAACGGTCTAACCCTTGCGCGACCTTAGTGAAATTATTGAAACATTACATTGCCCACCAAGAAAAAGAAAGGGAAATAAGGGGAGACCATCGTACGTTAGCCGCACGGGCCAGCGGAGATGAAAACGGAGGACTGTCGGCGCGACAAAAGGACCAGGGGGAATCCCAGGGGAGGGCAGCAGCTTAACGGGGAAGGGAAGGAGTCAGGTCCGGTTGTGGGCAGTCACATGGAATACCCCCTTAGGATACAAGACAAAACCGAAGTGAGAAAGGAAAATAGTGATCAACACGTGCAGGAAGTATCGAGACAACAACAAAAAGGAGGGATATAGAGATTCCTGGCACGGAAAGAGTTATTGGAAGAGGAAGATGTCCGTAAAGGGCTAGGTTAACCATGGACGGGGGAAGGAGGCTTTTCTGCCACGGCCCTTACCAGTAAACCGAGTAGGGGAAGGGAAGAGGCCAGACGAGAAAAGTGATGATGGACACTAAGGGAGAGCTAGAAGAGGGAAACTCGGGACTCGCAAAACAACGGTGTCGAAGGCACGTACGTTGGACGGGGAACGGGAGAGGGCGACTAGAGATCATTGCTTTGAAAAATTGGGGGGAAAACTGTTCATTAAGTTCGGCAAGAAAGGCCGGCTCCTACAAAAAAAAGAGCCGAAGTCAGAGGCGAACAGGAAAGGGGGAGGCTGTTTTACTAAACTTTAGCGGGAATAATTTCGTGGGGGGATGCAGACTGCGAGTCTCGGAACCCGTCGCTCGGTGGGGGCATCACTTAAAAAGGGAAGGAGAGTCCTTACGAGAGGCACGCAGATTTATTAAAGAGGGGTGCTGTAGCCCGGGGGGGGGTCAAAATGGGCCCGAGCGGTGCTTAGAATGTTGTGTCTTGATGAGAGAGATAAAGAGAGGGAGGGCCCATCCGTGGTAAAACACGGAGATCCGAAACCAGAAAGGGAAGTCACGACATGGACACCTGAGGCCGGACGAACAGCGGGGAAGGAGAAGAGATAAAGGGGAGGCAATTATGAGCCACAAAAAAAGCGGCGGGAAAGGTCTCTGACATTGTTTCATTACGAACGCAGTCAGGCCAAAAACTTTGAGGTTTAGAGCGGTGACAAGTTGAATGGGGGAAAAAGGGGTGCCAAAGGGGAGAAGAAAGGGAGTAGTCGGATGCATTCTTACGCCTCCTGAGACCGTCTCGCGTTCGTCAAAGAGGGCGGGGTACCGTGTTACGTTCCACGTTCCGGCGACCGAGAAACAGGTGAAGGGGGAAGACTCTGCTCCAGGGGAGGAGGTTCCCCGCGCAAGGAGAAATCAATGCTTCAGAGAAGATTAAAGAGAGCAGGAATCGAATGACCAACGCTGTCGTCACGGGGAGATGAAAAGCGAAAGTGGGACACAGGAGAAGTCTGACTGCCTTTGGCCTGACTCGAGATCAGGAAGGGAAAAGATTAGTTGATCCGGAGAAAAAGGCATGTCGGGGAAACAAGGGGAAGGTCTAACGGAAGGAAGGAAGAAAAGTATCGGTAAGGCATGAACATCAAGAAAAGGCCATCGACCTTGAAGCTAGGAAAAAGTGCATAGCAAAAGATGTTGACGCGGCGTGCACCACGCAAAATCGGGGGGGCGAAAAGAAAGAAGTTACCTTTATTCTGGGGAGAAAATTTGGTCGCACAATGAAAGAAAAATTATGTATCAGGGCGGAAAAGGGGCCACATAACCAGAAATCAACTTAGTTTTCTTGCCAGAGGTGGCGAAGGGGCCGAAAGGGTGATGAAGCTCTGGGGGGCAATCGGGAGGGCATGGAAATGAAGGGAAAAGGCGGGATGTCATCCAGAAGGGGGACTGCCCAAATTCTGCCGAGCAGGGTTCCATTTTGGCAAACAGGCGGAGGGCGACAAATTTGAGCACGGAAGACCGACGAAGGAAAGTGGGAAAAAATGGTAGCTTCAGCATAGGGAAAGAAGGGTACAATACGCTTGGTCCGTGGGGGTTTAAACGGGGGGGGGGCGGGGGGGGGGGAGGGTGGGGGAAGGGGGGGTATTGCGGCAAGAAATTCAACTGGAAGGAAAGAAAGATTACCCAGAACTACAAAAAATCGTTTGAGGAGGGGTTCTCGTGGGCTCAAAAAAGTTTTGCAACGAAAACGGAATCTGCAGGGGAAAAAAACCCCAGTCGGTGCGAGGGAAAAAAACAACGGGGAAATCTAGAGACGGGGGGTGAGAAGGCGGCGAGAATTAGGGGGTCAAATATGGGGAAAATCATCTCGATCCGGGAAAACGAGGAGATTTTAGTTTGGTCCCAGAGTGAAGAATCGCATAAAATCTACGGCCGAGGCATCTCAGAAAAAGAAACGGGCAGATGCGGAAGGCTTAGCCCTTAGTAAAAAGAATCTGAAAACAACTTCGGGAGCGAAGGAAGGCCCCCAGGCAAAAAACAACCGTCAAAGGCTCAACACAGAACCTTCCAAAGAGTATTCAGAGGGAAGAACAACAGGACGGCGCGGAAAACATAGATCCCCCACGAGGGGGGAAAGAAAGAGGATAGGGAGGGGAAAGTTTGTGTTGTTCGGGAGCGGGCTAACCGTAAATGGGACTGGGAGGGGCTTCATTCTGAGTATGCTGCTGCGTGGGGGGGCTCTCACTTCTCTAATGTGCGAGGCTGGGAAGAAGTGAAGAAAACCTCACGAGTGGTCAAGGAAGAACACGGTAAGTTGTCTTTCACAGGGAAACTGCCGAGATGGGCAGTGCTTATTCAACTATGTGGGGGAAACCATACGCACCCCAGGCTAATTCAAAGGCTTGGAAAAAAAAAAATCAACCCCCCTTACAAGGACGACTGCGGGACCAGGAAAACACCAGAGAGAGGGGGGGGGGACAGGGTTTAGAACCAGACCGACCCTCTGTCGGAACCGCAAATCAAGATGGGGAAAAAAAAAATTCCTAACGAAACGGTAAGCACACAGTGGCGGGGGGAGACTCAGAAGGGCAAAAGTGTCCATAAAAGGCCCGGCGGCACCTAAAAGAAAGGAAAATCGGATCATGCGCAAAACCCAATCACCTAAACCGAGTACCCAAAATGGACAAGGGCAAACAGCGTAACTGCAGTAAAAAAGAGAGGGATGGAGGAGAAGGGGCAATCCGGAGAAGGCATCATCGGGGAAGGAAGTCAAGTGGGGGGAGAAATACTGGACACCTGCAAAACGGAACGGAGCTCCCCCTTGGGCATTAGGATGGGGTCACCCCGAACATCACTTTAAAAATCAAAGGAGCCCACGCATCGAGACCTGAATCCACTGCTGAGCATGCGCCACCGAACGCCAAAAGAAACAATAAGTGATGTTGATCCCCGGGTGGGAGGGTGACGAAACCGAGAAATAGGTCAGGACGGAAGGGGAAAGCAAGAGGAGAGGAAATAACTACGATTAGGGTCCGAACCCTGAAGGCGTTGGGCACAGACGGCGAACAGACAGAGGAGTGGATGAATCAGGCGCTTGCCGAGTGGAAAGGGAGGGGGAAGAGGAAGCGTCAAAGGAACTATGCTCGGAATCCGTGCAGGGAACATTGTATCAAACTCTTTGTTAGAAAGTGAACAGGCAGGCGGAAAGTAAGGGATAAATTAAACGAGTCACGCTTAGGGGAAGAGCCCGGCGCCATGTCAGAAGCGGGGAGGAAGAGCCAAGGGAGAAGCGTGGGAACGTCAAGATGCTAGAGAGGAAGTAAAACGGATCGGAAAACGCATGTGAGGAAAAGAAAAGGACTTGAATGCACATCCCCTTGAGACAGAACGAGGACTCAACCCGCGAAACGCGGGCAAGGAACGGGGGGGAACCACAGTCAGCAGATTTGAAGAACGAGAGGAGTTCATCAAGGAGAGGGGTTAAACGAAGAAAAAGGAAAGGGACCATTGGCGGCGCACTTACAAAGCGCTACCACCAAAGCCTTGGGGTAAGTTTCGTACAAGGAAGCCAGTCGAGAACCACTTCCAAAAATAGAGTGGCCGACTTGTGAACAGAGGAGGGGAAACTCGGGAAAAGGGGAAGGAAGGATCATGAAGTGTCTGCAAAGTTCCCAGGGCTGTCGGAAGACAAAGTGACAACGTATCATGGGCATACAGCTAGAGAAAAGAGCAAAAAATCAAAGAGGAGCCAGGCAGAAAGAACTCAAGGACAAAGAAGTGCAAACCACTGGGCTGGACCAAAAAAAACGGATACGCGTGGCCTGTCTTTAAGTAAACGTTACTCCGGGGGGGGAAGTATGATCTAAAAGAGAGGGTCTCGCGACTAACAGTAAGACAATGAAAAAAAAAAGATAGTGTCCTATCGTCAGCCCAAGAGCTCCATAAAAATGATCCTGGCGACGCGGAAAGAGGCAATTCTTCGAGGGAGAACCATCTTCGTGCCGAAAAAATCACAAACACAAAAAGCAATTGATATAGAAGCGCCGTCACA
>Ga0179593_1448803_pt1 | contig 22047 bp, 23 predicted proteins | sample CZODoug2_1_08_16_FD_185931 | JGI IMG/M metagenome (GOLD analysis project Ga0179593, IMG submission 185931) | Vadose zone soil fungal communities from Angelo Coast Range Reserve, California, USA - CZODoug2_1_08_16fungal (PacBio error correction) | ecosystem: Environmental > Terrestrial > Soil >...
CAAAAGACGAGGCTGGGTCGAGCACGGAGTGCCCGTTTGGGCGCGGAAATTGCTGCCAGGGTGAGGGGGCTTCCGGACGAAGCTCCGGAAAAACAGCGAAGACCGAACCGAACACGAAGCAAATATGGATAAAACGGGTCTCAGAGACGGGGGAGCGTGCCACCCCGGGGCTCCTGTGCAATCAGGCTCATCGTACAGGGGGGTCAACGCTTCCACGCCGCCGTGACCGTACACCAAGTAGCTCAGCTCGGGGGCGAGCTCTCCACCACTTGAAGATCAGGACGGCTGAACTGGACGGCGGCTTGGGGCTGGCGGAACTGGGGCAAAGTGGGGCCGGGACGTCCCGGGTCGGCGCGTTCGGCGGATTTGGTCAAGTTGAGTGGGTGTGAGGTATGGAGGGTCCATGAGGCAGCATAGGTTTAAAACTTGAAGAGGAGTGGGGAACACAGAGAAACCGAATAAGGTACACTTAGAAAAAAAACAGAGACGTAGGCAGAAAAAAGCCCATCGCACTGCAGCCGACGAGAGCCAGCCACCCTCGAAACAGATATGATCAACCCTCGAATCGAGATCAAGCAAGCCAACGACTGTCATCAGAGCCGAACGGGGGAAGCGCCAGCATCAATGAAAAAAACGGAAAAAAAACAGGCGTAATACGTAAAAAATTGACCACGTTCGATGGTTAGATACAGCAACCGGACCAAAGAAGGTTTACCTGCCGGAAGAAATGAACAGCATGGTGAGTCAGAATGGTCACTCCGGAAGGAAGGCCACGGACCATGGGGTGTCAAAGAAAACCCAAAAAAAACCCGTCCAAACTTCTTCTCAGCAAGTCCACGATCCGCACGACATGGACGCGGAACTCCCTCTCAAATGGAGGGAAAGGGACGACCAAGGAATCAAAAAGGTCCCACCATAACGGAAGCGAGACCATGGCGACCGCGAATGACGCAAGAAGAAAGAGGAAATTTGAAACCTTCACGGGGAACCGACCTGTCAGAATCCAGGACTGGCTGAAACGAGGCTACTTGGGTGTATTTAACCGACGAGGACTTCCAAACTCGGGAGAGACCCAGTCCGCTGTCTCACGCGCAACGGGGCACGGCCAAACTCAAATTTACACAGAAAGGGCGCCGCAAAAAACAGGGACGAACTGGACTTCCCTGCAAAGGGAGAAAAAAAGGGGCCATCGAGCACGAAGCGAGTGTCTTCGGACCGCCCGTCGAAGGGAAATGGCAGGAACAAAACACCACAAATAAACAACACTGGGACAAGCAATAGGCACACGGGAAGTCAAAGCCCTGATGCAACAGAGAAGGACGAGGCTGCGACTCAAAACACGAGTAAGTCAATTCCCCGACTAAGAGGAAAGGGAAGTGGACGGGGGGGGGGGCGGAAAACTTTCACCACTGGGATGAACACACCGAAGAGGAACAGAGGTCCCAGGGGATCCTAAAGTATCGGGGGTGAAAGGACGGACGCACCGAAGGAAACCTGCAACGCTCAAGAGGGCGCTCCTTTTGATCCACTTCGGCAGAGCTCGTTAGCATTTTGGGAGCAAAGTTGCCGATCAACGGGAGGGAGGGCCGATGATACCTGAGCGCGGAGAAGCAGTCAGGTTGAAAAAGCAAAAGCTGGGTGCATCGTGCTAACGGTCGCGAAAGGAGAACACCGCCGCCCCGAAACAGAACTGGTACGAGGGGAAAAAAGGACACGAGAACAAAAGGGGAAGGGATACGGGAGGCTTTGGGATCCGACAATTTAAGGCCAAAAAAGCGGTAAGATCCATGAGAAGGGGAAAGGGTGGCTTCTGGTCCATCACTAGCGGACAAAACAATGGCGGGTTCGCAAGAAATTGAAAAGAAAAAGGAAGAAAAAAAAAACAAGCTCATACTCGTAACTGCTAGGACCGGGGACAGCGGGAGAAAAAGTAGGGAACCCTCATCTACGTCGTCACATCCGATGGAGAAGGGGGGTGCAAACCGCGCAAAGGGATTTCCTTTGAGCGGGGGTATGCCTAGTAAAGAAAAACGGGCACGGCCTGCGCTGTTGCATTGAGGAAACGGTGAAACCGAAAAGGGAGCGCTAACCCGAGATTGGGGGACGTGGTTATAGCAACTGCCAGTAGAAAAAAAAAAAAAAAGGGGGTAAGAGACGAGACGTCAGTGTGTCGGGGATGTAGGCAGGAAAACTGACAAAAAAAGAGGGAATTTGCTTGCCGGGATTGACGGAGAAGGAATATATATCTCATTCATGGAACTTCCGCTTTAGGAACGCAAAGAGGGTTTAGGGGGAGGGGAAATCGCGCCAATGGCCGTGTACAAACCCGCAAAGAAAAAGTATGCAGCCGAGCTGCCGTTGGAAAAAAGAAAAGCTGCGAGAGTTACAAAAGAAAACTGTTAGCTTTATGGCATGGTCTCAGATCTCAAGGACGAACTGAAATCAAAAGACAAGGGAAGAGAAGGGTCCTCTCAACAACAAGGAAGGAGTCAGGGCGCATCCGCTGAAGATCGTCATTGATCGAGAAGTCACGGAGGACGGGGGAACCCATGAAAAGGACAAGAAAGCAGGGTCCTCTTCCAGGTTGAGAGAAGGGCCGTATTCACACAAAGGAAGAGGAGCTGCCACCTGGTAGGTGGCCCGCTGGATACCTCCGAAAGTAGGGAGGGGGGGGGGGGAAGAAGCGGAGTCTTAAACGACTAAGTTATCCTAAAAAGCAGCAAACAGAACTGCCACTTGGCCAGGGTGAATTTCACCTCATAAAAACAACCAGAAAAGGAGAGGCCATCTACTCCTTGAGGAAGAAAAACAATGGCGGGGGATCGTCTCCATCAGGAAAGGTAGAACGACTTCACTCAAAATAGGGGGGGTGGGGGGTGGGGGGGGGGGTGCCTCAACAAGCAGGAGGGGGGAAAAGATAGTTGAGGCAATACGGAAACATCTTACAGCTCAGAGCTTAGCAAACTAGAAGGCAAAAAAGAGGGATGGGAAAAGTAAATTGCAAGTGAAGAAGGGAACCTTCGGTCCTATGCAGTTTAGTGGAAGGGGGGAAGGAGCTGTGCCAAGGAAGTGGTAAGGTCCCGGAGGATCAGGACCCGGGAAGCAAGGGAAGACAAAAGAAAGGGGAGATCACAAGATCTTACGAGCCAGATTTTCGGGGGAAGGAACGGGTTGGGAGGGGGAGCGCATCCTCTACTTTTCTTCAGAAGAAAAACCATTGAAAAGTAAGGCTTAGCGCTTCGGGCGGAGGTGCAAAGAACCGCGATAGGGAAAGACAAAGAAACAACCTTATTGCCCAACAAAAAGGAGAGGGCGAGTCCTTTGAAAGGCCGGGGTGTCTCTCCAACTGTCCTATTCCCAAGGGGCGAACGGAGAGAAGACGCCGACTAAGAAAAGGGGAGGGAGGGAATTAGAGTGGCGGAGGTGGGGAAGGAGGAAAAGTCGTCCCTCAAACTCGATAGGAAACAAGCTCTCGAGAGGAAGGGGACTGGCATACTGGCCAGCATGGAAACCAGCAATCGTTCAGATCAGGAAGGGGGGAGACGTAAGAATTGGTTGGAGGAAAAAGAAGAGGGAAGGTATGCTGCGTGCAAAGAGGGAGGAGCACGGAGGGGTATTTTTCCTAATAAGTTTGGGGGGGAGGAGTGTGCGGGTAAAGAAAGAAAGGGAAGAACCCGCCGCGGGGGTGGGAAAAACGATAAGTAGTCGTGATAGATGGAAAAAGGGAAGAAACTGGGGGGAGAACATCATGAGGACAGGGAATTCGCCCGCAGTTGGCAGGGGAAGGGACCGAAGTCGGGGGAAATCGTGTGCGAAAAAGGAAGGCCTGTTAGCGAAAGAAAGAGGAACGAAGAAGGCACCGAAGGTCGGAATACCAACCTATTGGGGGGGGAAGGAGCTGAGGGGGGCAAGGTGGGGGGAAGGGGGAGAGCAACTCACTTCTTTCTTCAAAAGGGGGTGGGAGAGAGGTGTAGGGACCTGGGAGCGTCGGGGGGGTGACAGGACCTGTTTTTTATTAGTGGTGAACCAAGGCAAAAAAGAAACTGGAAAAGAAGGGAACGACCCATGGGTCGGGGGTAAATGTGATTGCAAAAAATAAAAAGTGAAGGGGGGGCCTTTTGTGGCCGTGCGGAAATAACCGCCCACCTGTCTGCAAACAGTGGACGAAAAGACATAGGTTAGAGGAAAAAATCGCCGGTTGTTGGGGGGGAATAGATAGCGCCAAGAGAAAATGCGCACTATTGTCCTCGACGCTTGGGGAATCAAGGAAAACCAAAGTCTGGAGGGTGGGGTAGGCGAGTAATATCTCGATGAAATTAAGGGAGAGGCTTAATCTCGGTACTTTTTTCTCATATAGGTAAGAAGTGAGGAAGCTGGGGGGGGGAAAAAGGAGACGTCAGGGCATGAGCCAGGAGGGATAGGGGTAGTGGTTCCCTTTCCGTCCCGAGGGGTTCAAGTGTCCGTGAGCTTAGTTTATGTCACAAGAGAATCAAAGTGTCCCCCAAGATAGTAACTCCAGCCAGAAAAAACGACGGTTGGGTGTGGTGTGGGGGGGGTTTTGGTGGGTAGCAAACCTCCTCTCTCACAAAAATCCTCACAGCCCTCCCCGCGGTGGAAATCAAACCGACAGCTGGGAAACGTCGACGAGCAAGCCTCCTGTCAAGAAGAAAAGAGAATTTAGCATATCTGAAAGAAGGACATGCAAACCTCGAGGGGGACGCCCAGGTAGAAATTGAGTCAGCGCAAAAAAACACTGGCCATTAAACGACTGAGTGCAGAAGGGGAAGACCACAGGAGCAAACGGTTGTGAAGGGGTCAAATTAGCCTCTCACACGTGTATCAAACAGGGCAGGCGCTGGCACGTGCTGGAGGGGGAGAAGGAAGTTCTCCGGACGGGACTATTAATACCCGCCCCATGGCTGGTGTGTCGCGATCAAGGACAGCCAACAGAAAAAGTCCTCAGAAGAGGGCAGGCAATTATACTGGTATCTTCCTCAACAAGGGATAAGGTAAAAGAGATAGAAGAAGGAGAAAACCTGGACCTCCGAGGACTGGAGATATGAAGGTGAAGGGGGGGGCCGGCTGGCAGTTATCAAAAAACGCAAGAATTAATCTTCGGCTCTCAAAAAAGCGCAAGGAAAGGGAACAAGGCGGAGAACGCAATATGTATGTGATCAGTTTAATAAATGAGTATCGTTCCACCCGGAGAACAATGGGGCATAGCTCACCGCTCCAGTGGACAGGCGACATTGGGGACGTTACAAGAAAGGGGCCCCTTGACAAACTTGAGGGCTACTGGGGGTGCTGCCGGGAAGGAAAAACGAAAAAAAAAATATTTCCCAGCTTGCCGAGGGGGGGACGGCGGCGGGCGGGAAAGAAAAAAAAACGGGGGGCGTTAAAAAGGGGCTTGTGTGAATGGCCGTAGGGGCAAGGGAATAGGGGCTGGTGGTGGGAGGGTGGGAGAGTTAGTGGGGGGGGGTGATCGTAAAAAGGGGCGGGAACACGTGAGGGCGAGTGTTGAACACTAAACTAGAGAAGAAGAATGACGAACGGAACAGGGAAAAAAACAGCCCCAAAGCGAGCAAACCGAACGAGAGAAAGAGACACAAACACAGAAAAGGAACGAGACAAATCCTAGGCGGCGGACGGAGAATCAAGCATCCACCGAGAAAATCTAGAAACCTAGGACTCGCAAAAATCCATCAAGCCCCGGCCTGGTCAGGAAATGAAAACAAAAGCTTCCTTGGCATGAACCGCACGAAACTGACAGGACCAGGAGGTGGCCGCGAGCTGAAGCTCGGGGGGACAGGGTACCGCCGGGAGTTAAACGAGTTCGCCAAAAAAAAAAGGGGGCAAAAACGGGGGGAAGATAAAAAAACCCAGGAAACCAAGGGGCCTTCTGCAATTCAAAGGGGGACCCGCACGAGCGGTGGGAAATCCGACGCCCGGCGTGGGACGAAACACCTTAATCAACACCAGGAGGGGAAAGGGGAAAAGGAAAAATCACCGGGCCAGATCAAATCCAGGGGACAAAAGAGCTGGAAAAAGCCGGGATTGAAGGTGCACATGGACACTTCAAGCAGAGGACCCGTTTTAAAAAAATACTGAGAAATTCGTTCGTGAGGACCTTAGGGGGGGAATCCTCACTCTGTCAGAAAAGGCCGGATCGAATAAAAAAAGAGAAGGAAAAGGGCTCCCAAATTTAGGGACTGCAACGACCACAGAGAAAATACCGCAAAAAATGACTAGAAGATGGCGCATGACAATTCTGAACTGAACCTCTAAACCGAATAGGGGGACTGGTTCTAACCAGCAAAAAGTCAACTTCCCCACCAATCACGACCCAAGGGGCATGACAAAGAAACCGATAAAAGCCCGGGGATGGAAAAAACGAGGCCGCAAGCACAAAACGGAAAGGGTATGCCCACTGGAACAAGGAAAAAAGGGAAGAACCCGAGTTGCGTAGCAAAACTGGCCAAAAGAGGCCGCAGCCGCCTCGATACGCAGGGGATCTGTTGAGAAGAATGAGGGGGTACGAACGGTGGCTAAGGAAAACAACCAAAGCTAAACACTCAATGGGGACTAGTTTATCTCAACGGAAGGCGCGCTACTCGTTCCGCGGGCCCTCGTCATCTGCCGATCACGGGGTCGGGAAAGGATAAAAGGGCGAGGAGAAGAAAAGTCGTGGGGGGAAAAAAAGAAATCGGTGCGGGTAACGGCCGGAGGAAGTAACACCGCAGCAAGAACTCTAAAAAGGGCCTCCTGGTCCGGGTCGGGAACGTCGAAAAAACACGTAGGGGTTGTCTTTGAAGCAACGGGTCAAAGGCCGAAAAAGAGGGCCGGAGGGATGAGCGATACTGTTGAAAAGGGAAAGGGGTCTCCCGGTCCTGATCACCTCGGCGGACCGAGCAAGGAGGGGGGGCCTGGGCCACATCAAAATACGACCAGCGACTCGGCTGAGAGGACAAACCGGAATTTACCCAAAGCGTAGGCGGCTAGATACAAACAAGAAAGGTCGGCAATCATAGGTGAGGGGGACGCCAGAACTGTAAGGAGTTCAACCTGGGGGTAGAAAGGTCTACTAGTCCAACGGCCCGAGGAAGGGTGAGGCAATGGAAGGGAGGGATACACTGAAAGCTGGAGCGAGGAAAAGACACGAAGCCCTCCAAACCTGCGGGAGGAAAACTTATATTGTAAAGTTAGAAAAAAGAGGGAGAGGGGGGGGTGTCGGAGGGGGGAGGGTCGAAAAAACCGAAGTCTGTTGCTGAGTAAAGAAAAAGGATCGGGGATACGTCTAAGAAAGTCCTACTACGGGGCCGCGGGTAGGAACAAACCGGAGGGGTAGGTAGGGAAGCAAAATGCGGGCCAAAAAAGCGCGGGGCAGGAAAGACGCCAGGGGCTGACTACGTAAAACCTAAGTACAAACAAAAAGAAAACCGCAGTTGGACGTGAGGGTTAGAAAAAAGGAAAAAAAACGAAGACTGAATCATGAGACAGGGAAAAGGATGCGCGCGATCGTCAACAAACAAAAACAACGGAGAGAGATCGCGCGACAATTCCAGCGTCAGGGCAAGGAGAACAAGGAACTAAAAAAGGAGAACCTGGAAGCCATTTGAAACTGTGGTTGCAACTAAAGAGCACATCCGTACAAGAAAAGGAAGTCGGAAAACTAAGACCCTGGGAAATAGTTTGTGGAACAGTGAGCGTCTCCGAAAAGTCGGGTGGCAAGAAAAGAGGCTCGAAATAATGGTCATCATCTAAGCAAAGAGGACCGCAGGACTAGCCAGGCCACAGAACGTCCAAGGAGGTAGGGTAAAGAGACTACCTCCAACTAAAAAAGAAGATAGCGGGAGAGAGATCAATAGATGGCAAATAAACAAGGTTGGGGGGGTCAGAAGCGGGTAGCGCTCGCACTTACCGAGCAAAAAGAAATGACTCAAAGCGAAGAAGTGGACGCGATAAGGAGGGAAAGCAGACCATAACTCAAAACTTAAAAAAAACCCTGGATCTTGGCAAAGGGAAAAAAAGAAGAGTAAGGTGGTCGTATGCCGACGACGCTGGGGGGGGCCGGTCCTAACAGTTTCTCATATAAAGGCGGGGTGGCCATACGATTCTCCGCCATGAGGTCGCGCGTAGGACTCAGGAAACCAAGAAGAGGATAACATTAAAGGGAAGTCATCGGGTCGGTACCGCCTCGTCGGCTGACGCGTGAGGGAGAAAAGAAAAGACCCTCTACGAAAAGGGAGACCTAAAAAGAAACACGAAACCAAAACAACACACATACACCATCGGCAAGTGCGTAAGGAGTAAAATTGGGGGGCGGAAATCTCAAACCGAACCGCTGAAGGTAAAGAAACACCTGAGACAAAAGACCACGCGGCGGGCTAGGAGACAACATAGGGGCCAGCAAAAAAACCAATATTGTCCCAACATGGGGAACGAGGAGAAACCGACGTGATCAACAGGGCGGAGTGAGAATGGGGCGGCGGGGCATACGGGCAAAGGAGCAAAAGGACGATCATGTAGGAAAAACGCGTGCGGGATCGCGGGCGCAGGGCCAGAAGGTGGCAAGCCGTCAAACTCAGGTGAAATCCCTGCCGTCCAAAGCCATAAGCCGTCAGTGTTGGGCGTCGAAAAGAGCGGACCCGTATCTTCGAAAAAAAAAAAGCTCCTTGGTCATCGTTTCTCAGGGGTGGGAAAGGGTCTGGTGGGGACCGGAATCCACCGGGGACGCTGGTCAACCAGATCGGTCTCGATGGCCCGCGACCTTGGAAGGTACTAAAATGGGCCAGTTACGGGCGGGCCCGCAGGTTGGCCGGGGCCGTCCAGTACGGGGGCAAAATGCACGATTGTGACGTCGAAGCATGGCGGGAGAAAGCGCGCGGAAGTTCCTGCCGAGAAACATATTCTAATGTACCGAAGGACAGGGGGTGAAAAAAACGTCGCGACGCGGCATGGTCACGGCCAGGCACTCCCGTAGGGGGCAGCGATGTCGCAAGGATCGGCGTGGAGGGGGTGACATTGCCTCGGGTGGGGGGGGGGAAAAAGCCCACAACTAAGAGAACCAGGAGTACGAGTCCCGCAAAGTGGCAAGGGGAATTTGCTAAAGGGAGTAGCAGGCTTGTTTGGGGAGGGAAATTCACCCCCACCCTGGCGCCGGGGGAGCAAACTCGCGGATTAACCGAGGACGGGAAACATCGACGCGTATGGAGGATGAAAAACCGGCACAAGTAAGTTGGGAAAAGGTGAGGGGTACTCCGCCTTGTAAAGCGAACGAGGGGACGCTCCACGACAAGGATGCGGCGAGATCTGGTTCCAGCTCATCGCGTTGGGGCGAGCCTTGACGCAAGCTTTGGAGGAGGATCCGTTCGTCGGGGGTCGGGTGGGTCTCGTTCGAATGAATGGCTGAAAAAGGGCTCTTTCTTGGTTGGAAAAAATGGCGTCTCTGGGTGAATCGTCTTCTGTCTACGTTTATGGCACCCACTCGAGAACATGCGTGGCGAGGAGAACATCACCCCTAAAAAAAAACAACCAGCTCCCGACCCCGCGAACATCGCCCCAGGTCCGAAAAAACAAGACCCGCCCAAAAAGCCCAATCCGCCTCCTCAAAGAAAAGCGAAAAAAATGAGCTTGAACGGCGGAATGCCGGCAAAAGATGGGAAAGGTAGGCGCTGCACCGGCGTCGTGGAGGAAAATGTGAGGCCGCAGGTAAAAGGGCGATTGCCGCCGAGCGGCAACAGGAGCATAAGGTTGTAACGCTAAAGCAAAAATGAGGAGCGTGATAAAAAGAAGGATGTGGGACGGAAAATTCGAAAAGTCACTTCGTACGGTTGGCGGAAGCAGAAAGCACTGGCGGGAAAAAAAGAGGACATATCCCACCATCACCGGGCAGTCGGATCGAAGAAAGTCGGCTGAGGTTCCAGGTGATCAGTGATAGAAACAAAAACAGAGGATGAAAAAGAAAAAGACAGTGAACCTAAAAAAAAGGAGTTCCGATCACGATAAAATGCGGTGGGAGGAGGGCATTTTGCGGACAAAAAAAAGGATTGCTCTTCGGCGGCGGCTCAGGCCCGAAAGAGACCGAAAGGAAGATGAAAGCAGCGAGAGACGAAGCCTCAGAGAGGGTTCAACCCCGTTCCATGTACACCGTGGCCGAGAGTTCACCCGGACGGGAAAGAAAATTCACACCCGCCGTTGTACACCTGCCTACCTGAGCTCGCTTGCGGTGGCATGAAAAGAGATGGCCCAGAGACATTCCTTCCGATGAATCTTTACGGCTTGGCGGGGACGACCTGGGCGGTGGTTTGAGGAAAAGGGACTTATTGGCGCGTGGAGGACGTTTGGGCGGCTCGGGGTGCCCCTGAAAAGAAAAAGGGACCCTTGAGGCTAGTGGGTGACCCCAAGACCATCAGCAAAGACGGGAAGAACTCCAACGCCAGGGAAAAATCGCCCAAAGGAGAAGAAAAACCAGGCCAGATAGTAAAACCACCAGGGACTATATACAAAACTAGGCGCACCTTATCAGCCCCGCCAAAAGCGAGCGGGACGGAAGGAGAATCAGGAAAAATCGCCCTCATTGTAGGGGAAAGCCCGTACAAAATTCCCTGGGCGAGCAAGGCATCACCTAACCTGAAAGGAGGGGAAAGCGCAGTCAAATCGACTAAGCAAGTGACCGTCCTAGGGCTGAGTAGTTCGGCCAAAAAAAAAACCCCCGGGGAAGCCCAAAGGGTGGAGCAAGCCGCACCCCGCCCCAAAAGGAAAAAAGATTATCAGTCCACAGGGGCAATCACATGTACATCAGGGACCTCCCGAAAGGCCCAGAACTACCACAGAATCAAACCAAATTGTGTCCCATGTCACAATCAAACCAGAACCGAGCTATCATAAATGCTACAAGAAGAAGCCTCAGCGTGGAGGCAGTGAACAGGGCGGCACGCCGCCAGGGGAAAAACTCATCCCATGTACTTAACGAAACTTCGGGTACCTAGGACTTCCTCGGTAAATTCCTTCTCCAGAATTCTAAAAAAAGCGAAAAGAAAGAATTCTGGAGCACTTGCGCAAGTGGCGCGAGCAATAATTTCGAGAAAGGGGATCCTGCACAATGGCCAAAACCTTTTTAAATCGACGAAACGCGGAGCCTTTTCGGAAAAAAACCAACTTACGTCAAAAAGGTATGACTTTCCAGACCCATATCCACACAAACCCCAAAGAGTCACGACTCCGTCCAGGAGGCTACTCGAAAAACGACAGCAGTACGCCGTCGGTGGAAACACGAGAGTACGATAGCTCACTCAGGGAGAGCACCGAGTTGAGCACCATGCGGTGACATGTCCCGCCGCCGCCGATCGGACAAAAATAGGGGAGAAGACTAAGAGTTTTGGGATAACGGTGGCCCTAGCAACGGACACTCGCTCACTTGGGGGGGAGCACGTCGGCGGCTCTCGTACTTGGCAAGCGGCCATTGGCCGAGACGCGGGCCCTGAGAGCCGTAGAGATCCGCCGCGGTAGTGGACCAAGCATGGAGGGGTGATGGTTATAGAAGAGGAACGTCGAACACCAAACCGAGCGAACTTGAAACATTGGGAAGGGTCGGGGGGGGACAATTCGACTGCCAACGATCTGTCTCTGAGACAAGGGGCCGAAAAAAAACAAGCGAGAGGATGATCGAAACGGGGAAAGGTGGCGGCTTAAAGGGAGGACAAGTTCCTGAGAATCCTTCTGCGAACAAGGGTGTTAGAATCGTCGGTGGCAACACAACGACCGACTGAGAAAAGGAAACCAAAGCCGTCGTCGAAGGGATGATCTACGTCGGCACATAAGAGAGAAGGACGGTGGGCAAGATTAAGGCGGTAAGAGGGATTGGGAGAGAGCCTCCAGGAGAAAACGGCCCGAGCGAAGGGGCTTTCGGAAAAGGAGTGGGAAAGCGAAGTGGAAATAGCCACGGAACGAAAACAGGCAAAAAAAAGGCATTTTCAAATTATAGTATAGAGGCAAAAAGATTCGTGTGTTCGGGATGGTGAAGGGGTAACCAGTGACAAAGGGGGCGAGTGGCTGAGGAGTCGGATAGCCGGAGATGCTGCACATAGTCGGTAGGAAAGAAAATGTTAGGTAGAAGGCGTGCGAAAAAAAAAAACACGCCCGAAAAAGGGTCGCAGACACTGAGGGAATGGATAAGCTCGCCAGTAGGCAAACACACCATGACAGGCCATCTTTCGGTGGCTCCTTCGTCTCACGTGAAAGGGGGGAACTGGAAACGACAGATGAAACGGATGCGAGAACACAAGGGGGGGGGGGGGAAAGGGAGAGATAGACGAGCGCTCCGAAAAAATCGCATCACGTGAACATGTCATCACAGAGTAGCCCGACAGTCAGGGTTGCTCTCTAGCGCAGCGAAAAGGCCACCAGCGGCAGCTTGAGGATGAAGAACTGGTAAAAGCCGGTGGGACTCCCCGCGTCCTAAAGACTCGAGGCGAAGGAGGAAGTCTCTACGGCCATCCGGATCCGCTACTAGCTGCAAGTCCACTGGGGGGAATTCGAGGCAAAGAAAAGAAAAAAGACAAAAAAATGAACTCTAACTCATAACTGTCAAACAAAATTGGGGGGGGAAGCGGGTAGCGCTCCAGAAGGTGGGTAAGACTGGGCTGGTCAACAGCGCGTTACGTTTACGCTCTATGAAGGAATAAAAGCTAAAATCTACCTCCAAGGCTGAGCAACCCAGGCGATCGGGGGGCCGCGATATGTGGCATCTATAACCTACGAAATTTGGTACCTTAGGTCTAAAAGTGCCCGATTATGACAAGGACGTAGGTGGGAAAAAGAAAGTGCTAACCAAAAGGATCGTGTGGTCAAGAAGATACCCGGGAGCCGCAGTGAAGAGCACACATACCTGGAAACCGCGCCTTTTTCGGAGAGATGAGCGACAGGAGAGAAAAAAAAGGGGGGGGGGGGGGGGTTCGACGTGCCACACCAGAGGAGTATGGATCAGGAGAGGGTGGGCTCCGGGACCGGAAGGCAATGCAACACCATGGAAAACAAAACGTCTTGCTCAAGGATAGCGGCCTCCGCCCATTGGATCTTAAATGCTCCTGCCCAAAATGGGGAAACGAACGGATAGCGCGCAAGAATTCAACCTAGACGCAAGGAGGGGATGGGAGGCGTTGGGGGACAGGACAAATTAGCACACCGATCATTTAGGTCTCAGAACTTCTGAGAGGGGCTGCGGGCAGCTGGGAAAGCCGGCCAAAAAAATCGGTGTCCATTACCCGGGCAATACGGACTCAGGGAGGGTTGGGTCGGGACCCGACGCGCCGTGATAAATCCGGCGAGCCGCGCAACCAAAACCGGATGGCAGTTGCAGAAGGGGGGGGGGGTTGGACTGTGTGGCCGGGACCGGAATCACCCGGCCGGGGCGCGGAAAAACATGCAACACTATAGGAGGAGAGATTAGTACTTGTCAAAGGAAAATGCTGTCCATGGTCCTGGGATCCTCCCGCAGTGGCCGCCCAAAAGTATGGTGCCCTGCTGTAGTCTACAGTTCGAGAAAGGTGACGCGACCGATGGAACGTTATCAGGAAGAGAAGGGGTCAGTCGCATCCGAGATGTGAACCATGCGAAGCAAGGGGTGGACCATGTCATCTCAGGCACTCACAGGTCAATTGAGAAGAGTGTGACTGAACCGGTCGCTGCGGATTGAAATGGGACCTCCAGGGGTGTGAATCAGTTGGGGGGAGGCCCTAACCCCTGGGCGTTGAAAGGGGACCATCCCCCTTGCGGATCAAAGAGTGCGGACAGAAGGTTTGCGTGCCGGCGGGGGGGGGGCGGTATACATCCCACCTGCCGGGTCCTGAACGAACTCCCAGGAAGGGAGGTCCAAATAGGGGAAGAGGGGAAGGGAACTCGCGGACACCGTCGACAGGGAAGGTGCTGTAGACTCCCTGAATTTTCGTTAAAGGTGGCCGGAAGAAGGTACACAAAAACGTTCTGAGGAATGCTGGCAGGATGGTTCCTGATAGAAGGAACAGTCGGGGGAAAGGGAGAGACTCTAGGAAAAAGGAATCATTGCTCATATCGGTCTCAGTGCTCAAGCGGGGGGGGGGGGGGGGAAGATTCATGCGGTCCTTGCAGTGGCCGCTTTGGGCAGCTGCTGGTTGCCCTGGAAAGGGCCTGGGAGTAAGGTCTCCTGAGGAAAAAGTGTTGGGCACGCCACTACAACTACCAACTGCCTCATGGCGACCCCAAACCCGAGAAAGAAAAACTAAAGCAAAAGAAAAACCATCAAAGAGGCCATAAAAAAAATGGCCCACCATAAAAAAGGGACAAATCCGCGCCGAACGCCAACCCGAAAACGCCGGCGGAAAAGTTTGTAACAAGATCTTGTCTCGGGAGAACCAGCATCACAAACAATAGGGGAAGGGCTCAACTAGGAGGAAGCAGGAAGGGGGAGAAATTCGAACGAGCTGTGGCCGCCGACGGGACAAAGGGGGGAAAAGCGGAAGGGGGGCTGGGGATCAGGACCTTAATTGCGGCGCTGCTAGTGGTCAGTCGCGGTGGCGAGCTCCGCCCGAAGAAGACAGCACCCTCGGGAGGGCCCGCCGAAAAAATGGCCGCTCTACTCCAGCATCGAGAGGGACGTGATCAGGTATCGACTCGAAACAAAAAAAAGAGGTACCTGATCAGCAAAATGGAAAAAGCGCTAGTGGACAGAGCTGACCCGTGATTGTGGGCGGAGGGGAGGGAAGCAAAAAAAAAAGAGGAGTCTTCCGCGAGGCAACTAGGACCAAACGCGAGCAACGCCCAGCAAGCGGGTTTGGATCACGTGTGGAAAAAAGCGCTTATGATCGTGACCAGGGTCATGCTCCTGCCGCTAGCGACAGAGAAGTCGGCGGGCGCCAGTGTTCCAGCGGAGCCGCCCTGTGACTAACTTGCAGAAAAGGGCAAGCCGGGCAGGGTGGCAGCAGAGAAGACCGGAACAGGTACATGCCGAAAGTCGTGCATGAGTGGAAGACGGAGTGAGGAAAAAAAAGCTTACGGGCGGTGAGGGTGGCAGTTGTGAGGACCTGCAGGGAAATTCAGGGAGGGGTCGGGAGTGCGTGGCGGGAATTGGGATGGGGAAAGGGGGGAAATCGGGGGGGTAAAAAGGGTCTAGGGTGGAAAAAAAAACTTAGAAAACAAATTGAGAATCACAAAGAAAAGGCCCAACCAGAACACCGCGCAAAAACCTGGACAAAGACGGGGGAGAAAAAATCCTCGAGCGAACGAGACAGAATATTAAAAGCCTAGGCGCGAACCTTCGAAAGAAGCAAAGTTCATCAGGGATGGAAACATCCTACGGGCTCCTCAAGAACGGCAGGGAAAAAAAATGTGCGGGAGGCACCAGCTGAAAAGGGACGAGGAACAGAGAGGGGCTACGACCCTGGACCTGACCGACGGTGGACGAGGCAGATCTACTACGCGGAGATGGTGACCGTCCAGGGCCATATCCGGAGAGGTACAAGGGACCCGGGCGACGGGTAGGGAGAAAGCATCAAACCCCAGGAAAAGGAAGCTTATTCCCCAGTGGACCCGAAGAATCAGACCGAACGAAGAAAAGGGGCAGGACGACCAAGAACACCAAAACAGATTCCTGTCACAAAACAGGGGGAAGAAGATGCTACAGAGAGAAGGGTACACCGGTAGTGCCTGAACTGAAAGGAGGCACGACAAAGTGTGACCAAAGAGCACAGTAACTGGAAAACTGGTGTGTACCGGAATCTGATCAAGTCCTGATAGAAAAAGAAACATAACTAACAAAGGAAGTGCGCCAAAAGGACTGGACCAAAAAGACAACCGCTACCTGGCCAGAGAAAAAGTATCTAGACACAATGTCGAACCGACAAAGATCACGAAAAACGGGGGAAAGACTTGCCTTGTGAAGGTGACCATAGCCGGCTGGACCTCCATGTAGACGTCCACCGCAACACAGCGAAAAACCCAGGAGTAATTACCAAGACAAGGCAGGTCGTAGAAAGCAGCAGGAGAAAAAAAGCTTCGTGGGTCAGACGCGGTACGTAGGCCCGCTGGGGTATTTGGACAAACCGAGGGAGGTCGAACATGCTGGCGAGCACCTGCAGTGAGAGGGGGCAAAAAGTCGTGGGGGGCAAGACGATCGTTTTTGAGGGGAACGAACGGGGGGAAAAAGAGGCCCACACGAAACCACAGATCACTCTTAAGGCTCCGCTAAGGAGGGGGGATAAGAGGGGGAGCGTGTGAGGGTAAGTCATCTCGTTCTCGTGGGAAACGGCCAGGTTAATCAACGGCGCCGGGCAAAGAATACCGTGAGAAGGAAAGCCGAGTGTCCCGTGGGGCTCAGGTCTGGGTGCTCGGTTAAAGCTGCGGTTCCGGAAAGAACACCGAGGGAAGAAGAGAAGCCTACCCAAAAGGGTCCGATGTGGGAAACTTCTAACAAAAGTAAGAGGCTCTGTGCATTGACCAAAAAAGGGAAGGACCGGAAAAAGGAAGAGCGGTACTAATCGATATCAACTTGCTTCTTCACGCAACGGGGGAGAAGCCGGACGGGAAAGAACACGAGAATTGGAAGTGAAGCTCTTGGAACAAGCACACAGAAGAACAGCGCAGCTCACTGCTAGAAAGGAAGGGCCGTCGTCGGCATAGATGCCAAAAAAGAAATTCGGCCACATCTAGGTGAAAACGACGGGCTAACTTAGGAGAGTAGGAGGTGGGGATGGGTAGGGGCCTCCATAAGGGAGAATCACCTAGGGCGCGGAGGGGCAAGCGAGGGAGGAAAAAGTACGGAGGAAAAAAAACGTCGCCGCTACCCGGTCGCTGCAAAAACAACATAAAATTGGTTCGCATTGAACTTGAGGAGTACCAAGAGAGGAGTAGGTGTAGTGAAAAGAAATGACCCAGTGGAGAACTGAAGGATAAATAGGGGATATGCCGTAGATGCTAATTAGAGCGTTAGAAGAAAGAACTGGTTAGGTCGCGGTAAAAAACCCCAGAAGGAACATCCAGGAAAAGGAATGCGTGGGCTGACTACGGCTGACTAAGAGCACACCGCGGGCTATAGCTTGAAGGTCATGGTATAAGGAGTAAAGAGGACTGAGTCAGTAAAGATGAAACGGAGGCAGATCCAAAAAACGGGTGGGGGGGGAAGGAAAAGGTATCTCGAAGGGGAGTCAAGTCTGACTGATCTCATCGTCACGTGGGAGGAACAAACTTCAAGCACAGAGTAGCCGGTACAAGTTTTGTGAAAGACTATGCGCAGCCGGACAGCCCCAAGGTCGGCAAAAATGACGAAACTTCCCGGCGGTGGGGGACCAAGGGGCGACTGACGACCACCAGGAAACAGGCGTCGGAAAAAGGAATGATAGGGCCGACATCCGCTACGTTGGTGGTTTGCGCAGCAACAGAACTGGCCAAGGGGAAGTCGGGGGAGTGCACTAATAAGTAAGCGGGACCTCGACAATAGCTTGCAAGAAAAAACGAAATGTGGAAAAAAACATGAACAACGGAAAGGTGGTGATCATCCGCGTAAATTGCAGCAACGGGACTTGGACGCTCTACGGGACAAGGAAAACTCTTACAGACGACGAACTGGAGCAAAATCTGATCTAACCATAGGCCGACGTAGAAGGAGGTGGGGAATGAAGTTTTCATGCCGCCGACCTTTGGGGGGGAAAGAAAATTGACCGGAGTATGATCTTGTCGGCAATTTCTAAGAGAGAAGGATGAGGGGGGTCGCAGAAGAAGAAGAGAACTGCCGCATTGAAGATCATCACATGACAGTTGCGGGACGGGGGACCGAGCTCGAGGGTGAACCTTAAGGATCAAAGCGACAGAGAAGATAATGGTCTAGTCGAAAACCGAAACAGAAGGTCTTGTAGAGGATTGCGGAGGTATCAGAAACAAGAAGGTATCACCCCAGAACTGAGGGGGAAAACCGGGCTCGAGAACACCGTAGCCGGCCCGCCGCCGTTGAACCAAGATGGCAAGGAGGCCCAAAAAGAACTAGCGAGCAGGACTGACGAGACGAATTAGGAGGGCAGAGTGTGGGGGAAAAAAGCGGGCACCGTTCGTCAAAGCAAACTGTCGACGAAATCTGAGTCGGCGGCGGCTGCGCACTATGTTCAACATCACAGGGTAAAGATACAATGGAAGCCAGAGGGGAAGGGGTTTGGGAGGGAAGAAAAAAACGTATCTGCAGGCTGTCTGGCGGAAGGACGGGCCAGTGACACTTCCGCCGTTGGTTGTCTCTGGGGCGAAAGTCTACATGGTGGCCCGCCAACATGCCAAGAGGGAGGTTTACATGGCCCAGGACCTTGTGTTGGAAGGGTACGAAGATTCTCGGCCAAGGCAGGGGTGGAGAGGGAAAGAAGGCACATGGCCGTCCCTGTGAAGAAGGGACAAGCGCTTTAAAAAAAGGGGAAGCAGCGCCTGGGCGAGAGGAAACACGAGGAAGTCCGGCACGGAGGAACGACGAGTCGATCCGAGTGGATGGGAGACGGTCAGGGGAGAGGGGGAAGTTTCGTTACTCAGCACTCCGCGGAGTTGAGGAGTCGAGCGTGTAGCCCCGGATGGTGATGGATGACATGGACCGCAAAACATGGTTTGAGAGGTTTTCAGGGTCCACAAAGGGGCGGGGGAAGGGAAGAAAATGAACCGAGGGGGGGACCACGGGGGGAATGGACTAAAAAAAGGGGATTTGGCCGGGTGCCGGGGCGGGGCTGCTCCATCCCAAGAACACCAAACAAAAGAAACCCCAAAACACACAAAAACATGCTGACGAGGGGGAAAGACCAAAAGGAATAAAAAAGGGAAAAAAGGAACATCGCCGCGTAGTCGGCAGACGACAACCGGTAGGTAAAGGGGGGCTGTAGTGCCGCCGCCTGTGAACTTTTATTCGATGTCCACGGAACCATGCCGGTAGGTGAGGACTGGGAGAGATGGGTGGGGTGGGTCGCAGGGGAGCTCTGGGAGACAGTCGCGGGGCATGTCGCGAGGTCGCGCTAGAGGGAGGAGACGTTCGCGAGGCTTAGGTGGTTGGGCTCGTGCTACTGTCATGAGCAGAGGTGGGCGAGGGAAGGTTGCATGGCCGTCTCTGTGAGGGGAAATTCCGTCTGCTGGTCTCGCCCCCTGAAATCAAGTGGTAAAACACTATCATGGAAATCATCACCCACCTAAAGAGCCCTAACCTCAAAGAAAAACGACGCGCCATCGGCCCTCGCGTGCCTCAAAAACCAAGACACCGCCCAAGGTCAGAGACGAGAAACAATAAGGTCCACAGAGGGCACGGCATGAGCTGGTAGATCGGTGGCCGGAAGCGAAAAGGAAAGGAGGCAGCGTCACCGCGGAGGGGAAAGAACACTGGAGCAAGGACAAAAAGGAGGCCAAAGGAAGCCATGGGCAAGGTACGCTAAATTGAGCTTCACACTGAAGAAACCGGGGCGGGAGAGAGAGGGAGAGGGGGGGGCTTCGCGTTGGAGCAACGCAGGAAACCCGCACTGGCGGTGTCAACAGCCAAAACCACCAATCAACGGAAGATACGGGAGAGCTCAAAAAGTCAAGCGGAGACTGATAAAATCAAAACAACAAACGGATATGAAAAGAAGTGAAAGAAAAAAAACGCCTCAGCTGGAGTCGAGCCGATCTGCCAAGGGAAGCACAGTTGAGAACACGAAGGGTGATCGGCGGCGGACTAGAAAACTTACGCGCAATCAAACTAAGAAGAACGCATAGGTAATGGGTCTGGTGATGAGGCTGGAGAGGGAAAAAAATTTCCTGTGTCCGCGATCCCAGCTCAGTCGGGGCGACAGTGTGCAGGAATCAAGGGACGGTGACGCCCCATGGCTACTCTACCAGTGTGCATGCCGACGCTCACCGGGATGCCAAGAGAAGGCAGGCCGTGCATCTCGTTGACGGCAGTGGCGCGACCTTGGGCGGGGGAGGTGGGGGGGGATGCCCTGGCCGAGGGAGCTGTGGGAGATGAGATGACCCTTGGTCTGTTGTATGGGTCGGGCGGGGGGATGGGAGGAATGCAAGCATAAGTGGGACCAATTGAGATCCACTAAAAAAGAGAAAAAACGGGTTGGGGATAAACAGAGAGTGAACAACCAAGACACGGAAACAACTTAGAAGCCGGAAAGGAGCAAAAACACCGAAACGCAGGCGAAGGACCTATATGAGCAAATCCAGGGATCGCCTTCGAGATCCAAGCAAATCGAACAGTGGAGAGATCGGAACCGAGATAAGACGGAAAGAGACTCCAACCGGGGAGGTGGGGAAAACTGGGGCAAAAAGAGGGGGGTAAGGAGGATGACATAAAAAAATGGACCCTTAAAAGTGTCCGCGAGCTGCAGAGGACTAGACCGTCCGAGGTTACTGACCAAAACGCCCGGGACGACATGTTGTTAGCATCCTCACGCCACAAAAACCAAACGTCATTGGATGGAAAGTCCACGGGACCCTCACTGATGACATCGGGACATCCCGACCAAAGGGGGGCTTGAGACCCACCACCTTAGAAAAAAAGAAAGGGGTAAAATGTCCAAGCACCATCACCAAAGGCTCCAGGGCGACAAAGCTCGAGACCAGCAATAGGGAGTGCCTGAATGAGACAACGCGGAAGGACCGACCTGGGAAACGCCCGAGGAAAAACACGACTTCGGGGGAACTGAACTCGGACCGAAAAACCAGGAAAATCATACGCAAAAAAGAAAAAACGAAGGAACCGACTTTAGGGTACGGCAAGTTACCTCGGCGCCGCCCAAGCTACCGAGAACTGGAACAAGAGATAAATGGGACCCGCAGAGAGGGGGGCTGAGAGACAAATTCGTAAAAGAATTGACTCCCCGCAACCCAGATCCACGACACACGGAACTGAAAAGGTCGGAGAGGGGCACGGATTAACCAGCCCTATACGGAACGCTGAGGCCGAGCCACTGCCTATTACGTATGAAAGTGCCCCATGAAAAAAAACCGTTGTGACACCGGAGGGTTTGGTCTTGTAAGAAATGGGCCAGCATGCACCGGAAGCCGGACTGCGCTAAAAACATCGTGAACGTTTGATCAAACCCGTGGAGGGGGGGAAACGGAAAACGGTGCCTGAGCCAACACGCCGCCCCGGCTAAAAAAAAGGCGCCGCCTGGATCGGTCAGCAGCTTACTCCACACAATGTTGGGGGGGGGCACACGAAGTTGTCAATCAACTAGAGGAGGGACAGCGGTACCGGTTCTACGGTCGCCGGTGTCGTGTTGTGGAAAACTGTGCTCGTGACGAGAGGTCGGAGAACACCGCAGAATCGCAGCAAGCCTAAACTGGGGGAATCAAGATGACCGAGGAAAAGGGGAAAAATGCTCTCGCTTTGATCACAGTACCAAAGAAAAAGCCGACGAGGGGTGAACAAAAGTCACAATGGGAAGGTGCTTCTTCACTGCGGCCGGAACTGTCCCGCTAACTAAACGATCATGGGGGACCACCCCGGGGGGTTTTGAAAAAAGTGGTCCTTTGCAAGCAGACGGAAACTCGGAAAGGTAGGGGGAACCGGAAGACCCTTCGGATCTTCTCAACCGAGAAGTCAAACCAGAAAGTGCTCCAAAATGAGCGAAGGGGAAATTGGTAGAGAATGTATGAAAATGAGGGCCAAAGGGCCAAGAGCAGAGGAAATTGCGCGAAAGTGACGGAAAGAGGCTGGAGCCGAGAAAAAAGTCAACCAAAAGGGGTTCCTAGACCAAGCTCTTGAGTAGACAAATAGATACGGGGGGTCCACGGGGATTAGGGTGCATTCGAACCCAGGGACATTGTCTGTTGAGGGAGGAAAAGGAAGGATCCCAGAAATGCCGGGATGCATTCAGGAAAAAACAACGTCCGGTGAGGAAACCGGACGGTCCGGGAGCGTAACAAAAATGAGGGAACCCACGGGGACCATGGTCGCAGCCGACCGTGGGGCCAGTACGGGGCTGGGCTAGCAAACAAAAAATGACGACCCGCGAGTGCAAGGAAATGTCAGACCTTCTTCTAGACGGACGAAACGAAAAGTTGAGCGGAGAGCGA
>Ga0179593_1531428_pt1 | contig 22042 bp, 22 predicted proteins | sample CZODoug2_1_08_16_FD_185931 | JGI IMG/M metagenome (GOLD analysis project Ga0179593, IMG submission 185931) | Vadose zone soil fungal communities from Angelo Coast Range Reserve, California, USA - CZODoug2_1_08_16fungal (PacBio error correction) | ecosystem: Environmental > Terrestrial > Soil >...
TGCGGTAACGGAGTGCAAAGATCCCGTTAACCAGGGTAGATTCTGACGATCAACGCCGGGGACCAGAGAAGAATTTAAAGGCCGTAGCTGAGCAATCTAAGCGAGGGAAGAAAAGAATGTCATATAAAGGGGACAGGGGTCACTGTCTCTGGGGGTCAGAAAGCAAAAACAATCCATCTGGATTGAGTGGCAGCAACTGACCGTGAGTAAGGGCGATGGAGGTTAGGAGGACACTCAATCTTTTTCAGCCGGAAGGAAGAGGAGCTACATTCTGAGTTGGAAATCTTTTGCGCTAAAAGCGAGAGAGGATCGCTCCCGCACGAGGGGAGGCCGTTCTTGGTGAAGATCAGAGAGCATTGCTTCGTCAGAAACTGCTCCTCGGGGGGGAAAAAAAGTCAAACCGCTGTTGTGAAATCCAGCAGTAAAAAGATGGAAAAAAGCAGGAACCACCACTCGGACCAAAGCGGAAGCGTCTTGTAAAGGGAGTAACCTTCGGGTGATAACGGCTCTTTGTCCCGGAACCAAAAGGGGGTTTGAGGGAAACAAGGTCTTCCGGTGGGTAAAGGGAAGGAAGGATATAAAATAAATTTCAGTCGGGGGGGATTCCAACTTACGCACGACAGGGAGAACAGAGGGAATAAACCCTTGAAAGACATTTCGGACAAAATGGGGGGGTTGAAAGGAAAGGAATTGCGAAAGTAAAAAAAGATCCCAGGAAATTTTGAAAAATCTAAAAGAAGGAACACTGCGTAAGCGTTTGTAGGGAAGGAAATCAAAAGAACCAAACCGTAACCGTCCGAGTGGGGGTGGGGGGGGGGGGAAAGGGGAAAATCAAGTCAAGAGCTGGGAAGAAAATCCCAGGTTCGCCCAAGAAAAGTAGGAAAATGGGGTAACGCGGCGCGTAAGAATGAGATTGACATCCGAGAGGGACAAGAATACACACGGAGTTTCCTCAAGAAGGTGTCAGTATAAAAAGGAAAGAAAAACAAATGTGTGTCCTTGAACTCCGAAGAAGAGAAGGACGTCGGACGGATTGAGGGGCTTGGAGGGGTTTCCAGGAGGCGGGAACGCCCAAACAATAAAAAAAACCGGAGCGCTCCCGACAGATAAAGGGGGGTAACAGGAAAAGGAAATGGGTAAGCCAATCTACAAAAGCTCTTAAAAAAAAGGCTTAAAATTAAAAAAAAGATTCGGAAGATAAATGGCCCGCTCAAAAAAGGGCAAAAAAAAAAAAAGACGAGATAGGAATCTCGTCCGGGCGACAAAAGGGGAAGGAAAAAAGGAAAAAAACAAAAAACGTACCTCGAGCGGCTAGTTCACCACCCCCAGCAAAAAAACAAAAAACCCGACTAGGGGGAGAGAGTTGGTTTTGGGCTTTTTCCAAAGGGAAAAGGGATAGGTAAGATGCGAGAGGGCGCTCTCAGGCAAGGACCAAAGGGGTTTTTCTGACAAGAATTAAAAAAACATAAAGAACGGAAAGGGCTAATCATAGGGGAAGGGGTGTTTTAGCGTGATTCGGTCAAAATAAGTCAAGGTGTGAGAGTAGCGCCAGCCTTAAAAAGCAACGGGGGCGAGGGAAAATAAAGTAAATTTCAGGCCTCCCACCACAAGTCAGGATGGGCAACGAAGAGGTTTAAGCCCCAAACAAGAAAGGCAAAAGCAACAAACATGGATCAACGGGTTCAAGCCGCTGTAACCTTCAGGAAAAGAAAAAGCAAGTCAGAAAAACCGACGAGAAGCGTGTCGCCGCCACAGGAAGCTCCGCTTTAAAAAAAATGTAAAAGCCGGGAACGGCTCCTCACAGCTAACAAGGGGCTTCTGCAGGAACGAACTACAATGTGACGTGGAAGTTAGCAATCCGACATGCGACTTAAACGTCCTAAAAAGCACTGGACCAGCAACAAGGGTTCCTTCTCTAAGGGGGGGGGCCAGTCAAGAAAAAAGCAAGCATGACATTGAACGGGCTCGCCGTGCTGTACTAGAAAAAGTTCACCAGGAAGCCAGACGGAACTGTCGCAGGGAAAGGGGTAAAGGGAAAGAACGAGCACAGCTCTGATTTTATGGGGTCAGGAAAGAGGAAAGACGCGAACAACAGTGAGGAAGGAAATATTTCAAAACTTCAAAACAGTTGCAAGAGAGAAACGTAGGGCTGCATAGATGTCGCAGAGCAAAAAAAAAGACAATAGGAGGGGCGGAAAAAAAAACCGGTTTGAGGGGACACACCTTCAAAGTGTAAGAAACATCGAGTAGAAGGAATCGTTGGTTGTGCTGGGTGGCTAGAGGGCAAAGAAGGGAAACACAAGCACTGAGGGGTCAAGGGCTACTTTGGGTAGAGAGTTCTCCAACTCTCAAAGGAATAGGAAAAGGGCAATGGACACTAACTGAAGCTGGGGGGAAGGGGAAAACGGCTCAGTTGAAGACTTCAGGTTCACTGGTCAAACGCACGCCCAAAGCCTGCTGGCGGAAGCAGAACAGGGGGGATTTAAAATCCCTGCTCGGTACAAAGACGAAATTGGGGAGGGAAGGGAACGCGGGGCCGACGACAACCTAAAATGTCACTATGGTCAGACTGAAAAGTTACGGACGGCAGAGAGGGGAAAAAAAACAACCCCAATCAGGAGGTTCAAAAAAGGATCGAAAACACATGAAAGATGAGTGAAAAGATGGATTGGGCGTGGGGGTGGGAAAAGGACCGCGACCGGGAAAGGGTTGAAAAGACATAGGGACACTTTGGAAAAAAGGGGGCAGGGCGCAAGTGCCATCCGTTCACAAATGCCAAACTAAAGGGACGTAACGGTGAGAAAGAGTGGAAAAAAAATGTCCCGAAGGCTAATCTAACAACTGGTCAGTTCCGGGACACGCACCAGCAAAATAAACGCAGGAGAATGCCACGCGTAGTTGTGACCTGTTGTCATCGTCATTTCTAGGTTCCATGGAGCCAACAAGCTTAAAAATTCGTTCAAGTTGTAGGGCCCGTAGGGAGGACTGAGGGAAGGAAGAAAAATCGAAAAATAACCTCTGGCCGAAAATAAAAAGAACTTTTCGATTGGGGAGTAACATCGGACGTGTGGGAGCTGCAAAAATTGGGGGGCCCACACGGGTGTTCCAAAAGAAGGTTGGCAGCGGTGACTTGATGAGGAGAAGTGGCGGAAGAGCAGAGGGGGATGTGGAAGAAATATTAGAAGACGAAAGGGAGGTTTTCGTCGCAGGCGCCATTCAAAAAAGTCCAAGAACAGCAGTTGAATCAAGTGCGTGAAAGGGATGCGGCGCACCAAAACGAATTGGTGAAAAGGCTACTTATTGGACATGCGGATGGGGGGAAAGCGAGGTACGCCGGGAAATTAAGAGAGATGTGAAATGAAGGGGGGAGAACGGCAGACGGAGAAGGAAGGAGGCTGAAACCTTCCATTTATCGAAGGGGAAGTCGCCGACGATTGGAAAAATAGGAAACGGTGAAAATGCCACAAGCGTGGAGAGACGCAGGGTGGTAGTTCGCCAAATATCCGTGCCGTGGAGGCTTCAGTTGAACCATAGGAGACGGAGGGGGCGACTGAGACCTTGGCAAGATTGGGACTTTCCTGGGCTTCTTGACGGGGGGGGTTGACAAGTGGAACAATACTTACAAACGGAGTTCGGGGGATTTGAACCGTCAGTGAGGGGGGTAGCCGGCAACAAAATTAGGGGAAAAGGGGGCGAAACCTCCACCACTTTTGTGGAGGGATACGACCCTCTCAATGCGGGAGTGTAGTCATGGCGGGATTGTCGTAGCCACAAAAACACCGTGAGGGGGGGTAGGGAATGGGAAGACTCAAAAAAAGAGCCCGAAATAGCTCCCTGAGAGAGACCGGGCGGTTTGGGTTAAATACTGGAAGCGGGGAGGAATGAATGAAAACTCGCAGGAATTTAAGACGAAAAGGGGAGGTAACCGTTTTATTTGCCAAAAACAAAATATCGCCCATAAGTTAGGAGGAGAGAGGCCGCTGTAAAAAAGGGACCTATTCTTTGGAGTAAAGGGAAAAGTTGCAAAAAGAAGGAGGATGTACCTGAGCAAGTTTGGTGGCCGGCGTGCCGTCGCAACAAGAAGGAAAATAGTATTCGAAAAGGGATAACTTAAGGAGCGGGGAAATGATTCGGGGGCAAAGGTGGAAATTTGTGTCGTATTGGGAAGCACTAGAGGGGGACCACAGGGCAGGCTGGGATTCTCGCCGCAAAGACTTGGATGGTAGTGGAAAAGAAAGGCAATGTCAAAGCAAGAAAAGAAAATCCCTTCCTAAAAGGCTATGGAAGATGCAGGAGGAGACATGACACAAGAAAATGCTGTTTTTACTTGCTGAAAAAACGGGTGGCCAACTTCTGAACTCCAGTGAGGAACTCTTGGAAGGAGCACCCGGATGGTAAGTGACAAATTGGGAAAGTCACTTAACAAGAGCCCCGCCGAAAAAACACGTCAAGTCGATTCGAAGTGGGCAGGCTTGGGGGCCCAAGAGAGGGTAGAAAAAAACTTTCAAAAATCCGGAGGGAGGGTCTGAGAAAAAGAAGGCAAGAGTTGAGAAGTAAAAAAGAGAAAACGCCCGGGGGGCTGTGCGAGGGAAATCTTAAGGCCTGGGAAGGTGAATAGTTGAGGGTAGGAGAACGAAAAACAAAGAAATCTACGAAAAAAAAAAAGTCAAGGGACGTGACATGAATGAAGCTTCCAGCTGAAACACGGGGTCATCTGGAGTTCCGTCGGAAAAAGAAAGGAAAGCGTGGAAGAAGAAGTGGCCAAAGTTTTCCTGGGGAACAGCTGCGACCCGGAAGAAAAAGGCCCGGCAGGGAAGGCCAAGGGGAGGGCCAGGAAAAAGAGCGCAGGTACTCCGTGTCGTCTAGCTCTACAGGAAGCGGGGGTGATGCTCTGCATGACACGAGACCTTGGGAGGTGGAATTCGCCAAAAAAAGAATCGGGACAGACGGAGAGAGCTGAAAATCAAAAAGACTAGATGCGAAAAGCATTGAACAAAGAAAGCCGGGGTAAAAACGGTGGAAGGCAACATCAAAAGAGGGGGAATTGCTGGGAAAGAGGGGGACTAGATCGTACTCTTGTCAGGCAAAACGTCAATGCAAACGGCGGAAGAGGAAAAAGCCAGCGGAAATCCACGGTGTTCCAGGTTCCTTCAAAAATCAAATGATGCATTGGGGAGGCAAGTCCTGAAAAAACGAAAAAACATCCTCACCAAAGGTCCGATTCTGTTCTGAAAGGCTGGAAGGGAGAGCTTCAATTCTCACAGAATGGGGAAGAAAACCTGAAAGAAGAGGTCATCGTCGCTTGGGGAGCGTCAGGCGCAAGGGAAAAAAAAGTAGGGGGCACTTGAAAAAACGAAAAGAACACCAAAGACAACGAAAAAGAGAAAGTTGGGAGGGGGGTCGAAGGCAGGTTCAAAGACCGTTCGGTCGGGCCTGAGCCTATTAAGGACCAGGAAAAAGCCTGAGGAAGACAGCCGGGACGGAGATGCAATCTTGAGCAGCGTGACAGAGAATGGACCTCCAACTAAAAAATTCATAAGAAGGCTCTGTCTCTTAAAAAAAAAGCCGACAAGTCTAACAAAATAAGGAGAGCCGTGGAACAAGTCATCGTGGGACTCGGGGAGGGGCGTTCTCGAACACGCCTTTGGCACCCTGCAAGAAAGTAGGGAGAGTGAGAAGATAAGTTTCCCCGCTAGGAGAGATCTGGAGTTCCGAGGGGTTGAGACGGCGTTAGGGGGGGGGGAAAGCTGTAGCTAGGTGCCTGCGGGAAAGCTGAATAAGAACTTTTTTGTCTGGTACCCAGCGTCAGGGGGGGAGAAAGACCAGGGGACCCGCGGTCGCAGTCGAACACTCTGGCCAAAAGCGAACGTCTTGACGGATGACCAGCCTTCGGAAATGTAAGGGAGAGTTGCCCCTTGCCGTTGGTGATGGAGAAAAGGGGGGATTCCGGGGGAAAAGGGGAGAGTATCAGGAGAAGTTGAAAAAAAAGAGGGATCACGGCATTCCAGGGAAAACACGTGAAAGGTGGTCAAAAAAAGATTCAAGCGGGGGAACGAGCAGGGGGTCCTCCTCCTTGTAGGTTTGATTCACAGAAACGTTACGCCCCAGGGACGGAAACAACAGAATAAATCTTGGCGTATGATTTAAGGAAAAATCCCATCCGTTACGGCCCTTAAGCCGAAGGGCAAGAAGATCGAGAGTTGGTGCAATCAGGCAAGGGTCCTGCCCAAAGGAGGTGGGATTTAAAAAAGGCGCGCGTTCGCCATCCCCAAAGGGGGAAGGGTATTAAGCAGAAAGCAAGAGTAATCGACACCGAAGGGGTTCCTAAAAAAGGAGGGAGAGAAAGACGTTGGGGTCTGCGAAGGGAAAAAGCAGAAGTTGGAGCGGCAACGGACAAGCAGGGGGAAACGAAAAGTCCCCTCGGAGATCTGCGTGGGCCGGGCGGCAAAAGGGGGGAAAAGGGGGTGAGGAACCCAAAGATGAAAAAAGTTGGGGGGAATATGCCCGGACTACAAGAGGGCACTAGTGGGGTAAGAAACGAAAGCTGAAAAAGTATGACACAATAAAATTTCCGGGGAAGAAAGTTCGGAAACGTCAGGCAAAAGGAAAACTTAAAGCGGCGAGAAGCGCGACTGCACCCCGGACATAAAATCAGAAAATCGAAGGGCAAAAATCCCTCTGAAGAAAAAACCTCGATAAGGAAAGAAAAAATCTATTGTAAGAAAAAGGGTGACCAATAAATGGAAGATTCTTAAGCGATGGCTGGGCGAAAAGCCATCCAGAATAAGAAGGGGGTCAAGGGGCCCACTCCAACCGATAAACGCGGTCGCGCTTCAAGCTCAAGCGGGGGGAGGGGCTCTGGGGTTTTAAAAAAGGGGGAGGAGAAAGAACGTAGGCCTCAAAGTACGGCGCAAACATAGGAAGAACACCAGAAAGGGGAATTCGAGTCAAACTATGATGTTCCAAAAAAAAAAAGGTGGAGGGCCAGGATAAGAAATAATGTGGGCAAGGTACCACACCCTCCACCGAAAAACTTGCAAAGGAGAAACTAAGTACGTCCACTGGTCATTGAGTGGGGGGGGAGGCACCTTCAGGTCAAAAAGCCCCAAGTCAATTAAATGCCGTGAGACAGAGGTAAGAGTAAACGCATAAAGAACTGAAAAAAAGGCCCCCCCAGTTGCTACCAGGTAAGGCAAGGAAGGTATCAGGTGTCTAACTACAGAGGGGGACAGTAAAATCCGACATTGGGTGAGTTACCGGGGATAAAAGCCGGTTCTTGACTACAAGGAAACAGAAAAGAACTGTGGCGCCGGGTCCTGAAGGGACTTTTATCAAGATAGAAACAGCCATCTTCAAAGGGGAATCGGACGGGTGGATCCAGAAAAGGTCGGAAGTCTCAAATTCAAAAGATTTCTATTTGGGGGAACTACCCGGAGCACTGCTTCAAAAACTCTGCGGGATAGGGGCTTAAAGAGAGAAGACCAAAAGGAAAAACTGAAAAAAAATCGGGACGCCCATGGGACAGCTCAAGAGTTCGGTGGAACTCGAATGGAGCTAATTGTCTGCAGAGGTAAGAAGCTCACAGATGAAGAAAAATGAGGGGAAAAAGCACAGGAAACCAAGGGTTGGGGCTTGGAAAGGGACTGGTACTTCAAAATCTCACTGGGAGGGTGAAGTTGTGAAAAGGGAGATACCCGGAACCGGCAGACAGAAGCCACAGGACAACGGACCTTGGTAAAGGTGGGGGATAGGCTTTCTCAACCAGCGGACTCAAATCCCCAAACGGCGAACCAAAAAAAAGGGCAAGAACTTCAATCGGGGGTCAACCCAACCCTTGGAGAAACGTCGAACCCTCGGGGTGAAACGTCAACGGCCCCCAAAGGCTTCCGCTGGCGATCCCTTTGAGAAAAAAAACCTGCTCGGCTCCCGCTAAGCTAAGGGCTGTGGAAGTGGTGGCAAGACATGCGCACGCAACAAAAAGTAAAAGAAAATGTTCACGATTTAGAGTGTAACCGTGTCCGGTGGTGGGATTAAAAAAAGGAAAAAAAAAAAGTCAGAGGGGAACAACAGTACTCGGAACCCTTAATGTCTCGCTCAAAACACGGAAGTGGGAAGACTTCAGGGTGGACCGGAAGGGGGGCGTAAGGGGTGTCCAGAACAGTCGAAAAAACGGGAAGAGGAAGCAGGGGTCGGAAATTAAGTTGTGGAGCCAACCACGAGCAGCAAGCACTTTCACAACTTCCAAAGCTAATGGGCTGGGAGCATGGGGGGGTTGCAACCCCCCTCTCCAGGACTCTAAACGGAGAATGGGGCGGGGCCAAGATGGGCCCGAGAGAGCGAAGGACCGGCCGGGGAAGGAGTTAGGGGCGGTGAGAGAACAATAGGGGGTCCTCTGTGGAGAAAGAGACTAACCCTACACCTGTAGTGTCAGTGGAATTGGCAGGGAAAGGGTGATCACCCCCCTTTAAAAAAATATCTGCTGGGGGGCAGTTCCTACTGGCCAGGAGGAAAGCTCAAAAAGGGCCTTCACTATTGAGATTGGCAAGCCGGTGAAAGACGCTTCAAAACGGTTGGGTTTCAGCCATTGTTGTGGGAAAAATTGGCCTGAGGGGCGGGACATCTTAGGCAGCCAATCGAAGGGGGTTGAATCAAAACAAACGTAAACTGCTTTAGCTTGAAGATGAGGGGCCGAAAGTGAAGTGTCTGTTGGATGATCAGCAAGCCGACCAATATCAAACAGAGAAAGTGGTGAGGAAAAGTAGGAACAAAAAAAGACCAGGCCCAGATTGTTGAAAATGCGGAAAAAGTATGGGGAACAAAGGGGGGGATTTAAACAGAGGGCTCCCGGGAGCTTGAGAGGTATGGACGAGAAGGAGCAGGAGAACGGCTCCACCTCTTGGGAGGGGGGGGGACGTATGGGAAGTATAGTCCGAAATAACGCAGGGCTTAAAAAACCACGGTAAAAAAGCCCCCGTGTCCGGGGTTAATGTGAAAGACACGAGTCGCCTTTCTTGATACCACGGCAGCAAGATGTGCACCAGAGGGGGGCATGTCCTTGCGGCGACGCTGAAAGGGGGAGGCTAAAAAAAAGGATGGGCTTGCCTGTGTCGAGGAGAAGGGGAGACTTAAAACTGAAGCGGATCGGTTGAGTTTCCGCCAGGGAGGAACAGAAAAGGGTGATTGGGTGTCCCGTGGGCAACACAGTTTCAGGGGCGAGGCCAAACCTTGGGGGCAAGTAAAAAAGTACGACCGCAAATGCGGGTGCGGTGCCTTCCATGAGAGAAGAAACCTTGCTGAGCGGCTTCTGGTAAGGGGTAGAGGGCAGAAGGAGACGGACCAACCAGAGTAGCTCGCTCCCCTGAAGAGAGGGCGTTACAGTTGGAGTTGAAATATTACATATCTTAAGGTGACTGGAAATAATCTAAAGAGTTAGAAAAAAAAGACAGCAAAGGAAGTGTAACAGTTGTCTATTTTTTCAACAAAGATCAGGTGTCGGGGGTAGAAAGGGAGGACGCTGTATGAAATATTTCTTGGGGGTGGAGACCTAGAGGACGGGGTCAGGAGGGAGTCTGAGCACTTTGGGGGGGGGGGGGGGGGCCCGCGTGCCAAAAAAGAGCAAGGATCTCCTTTAAAAGCTTCTGAAAGGGGAAGGAGGAAGGTGACGTTTAACCGGGATGGAAGGAAATGATTTTGTGTCAGGAAAAAGGGGGGTCCGAGAGTGTCGTAGGGGATGTACAACAGGTGCGGGAAAAGGGAAGCAAGGAAAGGGGGGGGCGAAGCAACGTGTTGGGGGTAAATGATTTGGGACTCACAAAAAAGGGGGGGTTCCCCACTAAAGGACCAAGCGCCGGGATAGGGGAAGAGGGAAGAGACGAGGTGGACGACCGAGACAAAATTCTGGGGTTGTAAAAACTCTTTCGGAAAGAAAAAAATGGGTCTATCCTGGCTGCAGGAAAAGGCAACAACTGTGTGTCTCGTTCAAAGGGCAAGAACATTCAAATTGGGATGCTAACGCGCCGCCGATCACCGGAAAACAGGGAAGATGCTGAGTTTCCCCAGCCTTGGGGGAAAAAAGGCCTGAAAGGGGTTCGTTCTAGCAGATGCAGAATTTGGGAAGAGAGACCTACGGCGCATGCCAGTAGGGAAAAGTTTTGGACCTCTCCAGGAATTTATTCCTGAAAGCGGGGGAAGATGGTGAAGGAGAAAGGATGGAAAACTCCAGAGAAGGAAAACTAGATCGGGAAAAAGTAAAGATCCATCCGAGAAAAGGGAAAGGGGTTGGGGAATGCAAGGGCTCCCAGGGATGTAGGGAAGATGTCCAGTCAGGTGTCACATCTGAGAACTAAGAAAAAAAAACCAACGTAAGAAAAAATTGTATGAAAGCGCCAATTTTGGAACCCGGAGGGCAGATCTCGAAGAAAATGCTGGCAACGCAGGCGATTTGGCAAAGGTGGGGGGGGGGGTAGATGTGCGCTCTGGTTACGCCCGACCTGGGGACAAAAAGGCCACCCAACGCTATAGAAGTCGCTGAAAAGGAAAAGAGCTACTAAGCGGAATTGAAAAAAAGCGGCCGACCCGCGTGAACCCTGAGCTGCTAACAACGGTGCGAAAGGATACTCCTACACTTCGATCGATCTGTTCTGGGAGAAAGAGGAAAAGAGGGGGAAAAGGAAAAAACCGGCACCAATCGCCCAGATCCAAGATGAACTGCGTTCGAGCGAGGGGGAGGGGGGAATCCTGGCAAAGGGGAAGTAAAAGGAAAAGACCGCGCCAATTTAATTCTGAAAAAGGAAGTTTGGGGCGGTCGATGACGCAAGAGCGATCTCCGCTGGAAGAGAGGATGAGGGGGAGAGTGCTCATGAATGAAAGCCGAACCGGGATCTTTGGGGGGACTTACGGAAGAAAACACATAGACTCTCAACACGGAAAAAAAAGGGGAATGGGGGTGGGGAGGTCAAAGAAAGTGCAAAGTCCCGTTAGGGATTCAAATGAAACAGAAAACTCGAAAAGCAGAGATCAGAAAGAGAACGAGGCCAAGAAGGCGCAGCGTGCAAGCATGTCGTCGCCAATTCCTGGCAAAGGCTTCGGGGGAAAAAGGGAGGAAGTTGGGGAGCCGACGGGCCTATCAAAAGGAGGAGGGCAGTCATCAATGAAGGTTCGATCGCAGGGGGGAAGGGTCGAAAACCGCAAGGCAGGCGAAAGATCCCTTACCTGTATGAGATCTACTTTCGGGGGGAAGAGGCGAGTTTGCACTCCAGAGGTTCGCAGCTCCGGGGTCACGCGGGTGAGGACTGCGTAGGGAAAAATTGCAAAGCGAAAAGATTTTGCCTGAAAAGTCGACTCTCAAGGGGGGGGAGGTGGTCAAACGGGGAGGGGTGGGGAGTCCAATCAAGGCCCGCTGAGTCACGATCAACAAAAAAGCCGATAAGATCGGGGGCGGATTCTCCACTTCGTCGCTCGTCATTAGAGGGGGGAAGTAATAGTTGGAGGGTCGATGTCTTGTCCGGTGTTAGAGATGGAAAATCTTTCCCAATGATTTAGGGTCAAAAAAGGGGACTCAGAACTGCCCCTTGAACGGGGTTATAAAGATATTCGCGAGGAAGGGACGGTATAGCCCGGAAGAAGGGAGGGGAGGCGGATCTTGCGATCCAATCTCAAAGGCAGTGAAAAAGAAAAGTAATGGGAGAAGGAAAAAGACAGAATCCATCAACTGGAGTCAGCAGTAGAAAAATTCAGTGCGAAAGGGGCTTACCCAAGCCATGGGCAGGAATTGGCTGCTAATGGGGAAACAAAAAGGGACTGAAAAGATTCGAGTTGTTTTTCTTTATTTCAGATAGTCATCCAGGGAGAGGGGAAAGCCACTGACAAAAAAGACGGTAAGTTTCAAAGAGGGCGGAGGCTAAATGTGGGAAGAAATCAAATTGGGGACTTGGCATCCGTCCCAAACCTGGGAGCGGGAAAGGCATTAATCAAAAAAAGGTGGGGGAGGAGGGGGACAAAAAAAGTCGCTTTTGGTGGGAAGTCAGTCCCAATCAAACAGCAAGGGGGGAAAGTACATCTGCGGTAAAATCAATCAAACCAGTTTAAGGGCGACACAATCTCGGGGGGAAAAATCTTACACAGGGGCAACGAGGAAGAGAGGGTAACGTCCCTAATTCTCACTAAGAAGATTACGAAACTTATAGGAAGGTCAAAGGCCACAAGGCGCATTAAATAAAGAAAACATAAGTCACACAAATCTCGCAACAGCCCCCCCCACGCTGCAACGCCGGTAAAAAAAAAGAGGGGAGGAGTTTGTTGGAAAAAGTTAGGAGGGGCGGGAGGATGGGCTTCGTGGAAGGTGGTAGAGAGGCAAGTAAGTAAAGAAAACCGCACGCTGTCTGAAATCTTAGCTCTTCGAGAGGGGGGGTTTTCGAGGCGAAATCTCCTAAATTACAAGAGTTGCATCAGCAAGGGTGGGAACTGGAAACGGAAGAAGAAGGCATGGGAGTCGTACCTATTTATTACGCAGGCAAGGGGAGGAGGGAATGGACAAAGGGGGACCAAGGTACACACATCACCTCGGTCACTTTCAAAGGGAGAGAGAGAAAAAGTAGTCTTGGCCACACGCACCTGGAAAACTAAAATCCGTTGCAGGACAGGCAAGCCTCATCCCGTAGCCGGCAAAAAAAAGGGACTGTCTCCGGCTGTGCTACAAAAAATTGGAAGAACTGTCAGGGGGGGGAGGAACTAACAGTACACTAAGGGCGGCGACCGGGAAAATCGGGTGGGGGGAAAAGGGGAATAAGCACCGCCAGTGAAGAAGAAACAAAGAGCCGAACATGGGGGGGGGGGGGGGGGGGGGTGGAAAAGGGGGGGGGGGTCCTTTTCTAACCGGGTCGCTTGAAGAAAAGAGCCGCAGCAAAGGGAGTTAAAAAAGCGCTCTACTGTCTGTATTTACCTTAAGAAAAAGCGTCCTGGGAGGGCAAGGAAAAAAATAGGCGCCTGCCAGAGGTTTGTAAGACCAACTTCAAAAAGAGATGCTGTATATGGGGAGGGGCCCCTGGCTCGCCCAACAGTACACATCACTGCGGAAAAAAAAAGGGGGAAAAAGAGGGGAAAAGGGGGGGTTACCCGGATCAGGGTATGTGAAAGAGGCAGAAGCTCCATAGAAAGAGAAAAGTTATACAACAACGGTGCACTGGAGCAACCAAGTGTTTCAGAATAAAAAGAGGGGAAGTCCCCACATCCAATTTCGGCCGGATAGGGGAAGGTTTGCCACGAGGTGGAGAAAGGGGAACACGCAGCGATCAAGGGGACTCCGGCCTGCAACGGAGGTCTCAAGGTTTGGAAAAAAGAGGGAGACACAACTCACTCTCCCCGACTCTGCCCACGAAAGAAAGGGAAGTAGACGCGAGGCAGACCTCTCGAGCCGTGGGATTGAGGGGTAAAAAAGCAGAGGGAGGATAAGGAGCGGACCGTGTGGGTTCCAACAAACCGAAAAGCGACGAGATGGTAAGTGTAAGACGGGGCGGGGGCGAGACGCTCACAACGTAAACTCAAATGTCATGAGTTCAAGGGAGTCAAAGGGGGAAGAGGAACGGGGGGGAGCGCTGTTTACAAACCCTTACCCCATCAAGATGTGGATCTGAAATAAAATGAGAGAGGGGAGAAAAGATCATAAGGAAACCGATTGATTGGGCGGAGGGGTTTGTAACCAGATGACTAATCTGGACCAAAAGGGACGGTCGAGGACATTTGAGTTGCACGTTGGTGCTAAAGAGAGATGGCGAAATTCAAACGGCGCCTTCGGGTGAACCGGGGGGGGGGGCTGGGGGGGAACCACCCGGTCCCGATCAAATCTCCATAAGGGGGAAAAGGGGGGGGCTTTGGCTTAAACTCCGAACTAGCCGATCCGAAAACCAAAATTCGGTCTTTTCCCGGTGTCAGTCAAGGGTCCGAGGGGGGGGGGGGGGAAATAGATCGAAACCTTAGCGAGAAACTTAAAGGGGGCATGGGGGGAAAGAAAAAACTTAAAGGAAGGGGGTTTTGCATGGATCGCCACATTTCGCAAACTAACGGGGGGGATCGAAATGATGGGTGTAAGTACCATCCAGGTTCCAAAGAACGCGGCAACATTGTGAAAAGAACTGGGGGGGGAAAAGGTGGAGCCTTGTGGAACTACATCGGAACAAAGAGAAGGGGGGTGAAGACGGGGGAAACGGAACTCGGCTTGAAATAGAAAAAGAAGGGCGGTGTCTGTTGGATGAGCGAGGGATAAGCAAACACAACCAACATATTTGGGAAAAGGAACAGGGTAGTACCAACCGATGGCAGAGCCTCCACTGTAAAGGGAACAATGGGAATTTGATGAATGTAAGAAAAAGTCGTAGCCCGCGAAAAAGGAGAATTACCTGTAGAGTGGGAAGGCTAACTCGGCGGGATGCAAGGAAAAACTGCAGACCAAAAAGACGTGTGAGGGGGAGACGTTCTAGCACATCTACCACGCTCAAGGGGAGGAGAAATGGCCAACGTTTAAACAAGCCAAAAAGTTATGGGAGAAATCACCCGGTCCAGGTGTAGAGGAGTGCAAAAAAAATAAAGCAGACTTTTCTTCTGCAACGTGTAGAAAAGTCGGACAGAAGGGATGGGGAGAGGTGGAATGAGGGGGTACCTCTGAAAGGATTACTTTTTGAAAAGAAGGAAAAGGGAAGGTGCAGAAGCTCTTTGAAACCGACAAAACTTAAACGGGGAGGGAATAGAGGGGAAAGTGAAAGCCGTGATTTGGTGTGTATTGAAAACGATTGAGGGAACCGCTAGGCCCCTCCACAGGTTGGGAACAGGGAAGAAAGGCATTGACGCAATTCTTGTTCGGGTGCCAAGAGGGGGGAAAAAAAGGGAACCCCTTGCTTTTGCCAGAGATGTAAGTTAGAGAATTCGAAAAAAAAGAAACAACATAAACGCCCGAAAGAGGACTGAAGCAGTTGAAAATCCTGGAAGCGGTGGGGAGTGAAAAATCTATTCATCGGGACTTGAAAAAAAAAACCATCTAAAAGATTTTAAAAAAAAAGAAACAGGGAAAGGGGAAAAACATGGTTGCTAGGGCCCAAGGATCCGCAATAGGTTTTGTGCGGGGCTATGAGGAAAGGATGGTGGGGGCTGGTGAAAGCGTAGGAAAAGGTGAGATTTGGAAATTGGGATTACGAGTTGCATTTGGTCCGGGAAAAAGAAGAAGCCTATCCGGGGGAGCTCTGAAGGGTAAGAAATCAATGAAAGGTGCTCGGGTTCAAGGGGCAGAAAAGGGGGTGAAGATGGTCGTATTGTCCTACAAAATGCTAACCTGGGGGAAGAGTCAGCGGGAGGGAGGAGCAAGGTTCTGTAATGATGGGTGGTGACTGAAAAATCCAAAAGTACATAAAACAAGACACGACAATCCGGAAGGTGAATGCCAGGACAAACATGTGTGGAAGGCCGGGCTTAAAACAGGACAAAGAAAATTCGCTGTTTTTAAAGTGGGGGAGGACCAAAAAAGGAATGAAAAAAAAGGCTAAAAACTCCGCTCTTGTGTAGTGCTCTTACTCGGTCCCTAAAGAAAAAAATAAGAGGGGGGGGGAACGCAATCCTGAGGAAAAAAAAATCGAATGCTACTTGGGCAGGGGGGAAGGAAAACTCTTGGAAAGACCAAAGGGACAATTGCTGGCGGCTCTCGCTAAAAGGGGGGGGGTAAGGGTGAAGTGAACGACAAAAAATCCAGGATTAATATTTCAAGAGAAATAAGGGGGGACTTTTGGGAAGTTACGGAATCGGGGAAGAAACTCCAAAGGAAAAGAGAAAGTAGAGTCCAAAGAGGTTTCATAGAAAGCAAGAGGCCAACGGGAAAGGTAAAAGGGAAGTCTCCCCCTGAAAAGGCTATACTGTGACTGAAGGCAGGGGGGGGGGAGGAGGGATAGCACACCGGAAGAACCAGTTGGATGAAAGAGCCAGTGCCAAATAGCGAGAAGAGGGGGGGATGTGGGGGAGGGGGTCCAGACGCTTAAAAAAGAAGGTTTGCAGCGCTCGAAGAGAAAGCTGGGACTGGCTTTTTCTGCCAAACTGAAAAAAAAAAAGGAAAAAAGATGCGAAAAGGGCCAGAGCTACCTCGCAATTGTGGACCAAGAAAAAGAAGCAACCCGCGTGACAGATATAAGAGGAGGGGGCAAAATAGAGAAAACTCAGAAAAAGGAGCTGAGTGACGGGCTCGTGTCAGCCCGAAAATCGGAGAAAACAAATCGCCCGAAAGTCCCACTAGAATCTTGGGAACTGCAGGAAGAAAAAGGGATCTGGGATGGAGAAGGAAAAATAGAAGAACAAACTAGCGCCAAGGCGATACAGGCAAGGAACTAAAAAGGAAAAGATGAAAATCGCATCTCCGGCCAGAACGAGGAATTGGGCGGGGGTTAAGGATAATTCTAACTCCAACGGGATTCTTTGGAAACAGGGACTTTACCATCAAAGACACATCTCCTAGGAGGGGAGAGGTTGTGGTAGGGGAAGGTGGTCAACTAATCGGTTGAAAAAAGGGCGGATAAAAAAATGAAAGAGAAGAGGAAAACCATATCATCATCGTGAAGGCCGGCAGAGGAAAGATTTCGATCTCAATGGGGAAACAGTCAGTAAAACTGGCAGAAGCGAACTAGGGGGAGGGGCTCGGACGCCTACAGCCGGCAGAGGTGCAGTGCAAAAGAAAAGGGTAAGTGGAGATCTCGGATGAGGGAACCTCTGAGCAACGCCTTTGCACAAGGGCTGCAAAACGTAAAGGAGCAGATTCTAATTTGAAGAGCGAAAAAAACCTCTGGGATCTCTGGGAGAATCATCCGAAGAGGAGGACGGGGGTCTTGTTCATGCCGAAGCTCTAGCTCAGTGGGGGAGCGAAAAGTAACCGAAAATCTTTGGGACGGTTCACGGCGGGTGGGCAACCAAAAGAAAAGAAAAAATCAGTAACCACACCTGGCCAAAAAAGAAGGCTTGGGGGAGCCCAGGAATGGAGTAGGAAAAAAAGGACCCTGCTCGGTGGGCCCAGACAAAAGGGGTCGATAAAACTGGAAAGGCCGTTGGGGGGGAAAAAGTAGAGCGTACTTATACTGAAATGCGACTTAGAATGCCACTGACCACGGGACAGGGGTGTACGAGGAAGTATTCACGCCTTGAACGAGCAGGGTAGCGGAACGTTGGAGGGGGGGAAGAGGGCGAGAAGGAAAAAAGAGGCAAAGCCGAGAACAGGAAATTACTTAATATGAAAAACGAAGCCACACAGCCGGAGACGTGGGGGCTCCGTATGAAATCTCTCCCAAATGCCGTGAAAAAGGAAAAGAAGAAGAGAAATTGAAAAAAAGGGGGCGAAAAGAGCTGGGGAAAGCCATGCAAGCCCCAAAGAATTCAGGAAGGGAGAGTTATCATCCCACAATTATGAAGGAGAATGGGGGATGAAAAAGAGAAATCACACAAGGGGAAGGAAAAGAAGTTTGAAGGTATAACCCAACCGTGGGTCCGAACAGAGGGGAACAGCAGAACTTCAAACCTGCAAACGTAGCATTCATAAAGACGTGGAGAAAGGTGGTAATTTGGGGGAGAGCCCAAAGTAAAAGAACACGTTTTTGCTTGGAGTCGCGAACGGTCATTCCATGGGGTCAAAAAAGGAAGGGTAAGACAAGAAAAAGCTCGTAACAAAAGTGACAAAAGTCTCCAACAAAAGGAGAACTTGAAAAAGAAGTGAAACGTCGCACTCGTGGCAGAAGCTTCGACCGGATGGAAGTATATCCGAAAAGGGGGAAAAAAAAAGTATCCACACAAACAAGAACCATAGGAAAAAAATAGAAAAAAAAGACCCCCATCCCTCAGCAGCCGGAACAGTAAGCCAAAACACATTTGGGGAAAAGAGAATGTTACCTCCTGCATGGTGCGGGATTAAAGGTGAGAAAGGGAGATGGTCGCAAGGACAGTCCTCTCTGGACGCTCTGTCAGTAGCAAAAGGAAGACGGTTCGCGCTTCAGAGCAGAAGCGTGGGGGGAGGGGGGACAGTGTTGAGCGAAAGAGAAGAAGGAATCAAGTTGTTACTGCAAAAGGAAAAGGACTTGAAAGTAGCTTGATAGGAAGTACTTCTATCGCGCCACACCAGTTGAAAGATTGGCCAAACTAAGTTGCCAACTGGGCAAAGTGCGTACAGGGTCAAAGGGGGGCTGGGGGGGGGGAGTGGACGGCAACGAAAACCAATCAAACACGGGGAAAATGTTCCATCTCTTTATCATTCAGTAACAACCATCATCCGTTTCATAGGGTAGGAAGGCCTGAAAAGACTACACGCACTTCTGGCTGGGCTAACCAGTGGAAGAATAACTTCACTGGCAGGCTACAGAGACAGACGGCGCGAGGACCTCCGACCCCCAGGGGGGGCATTTACCGAATTAAAAAAAACCAAGGAACGGTAAGAAAAAAGGAGATACCACTTGACCAACAGCGGTCTAATAAGGGATGCAGGGCCTTCATAACGCTAAGCAAAAAAAAAAAAAGTATGGGAGAAGACGACTGGTTGAGGACAATTCGCAGCAACCAATAATAGCAGGATTAGAGCGAACAGCGGGGGAATACCTGGCAACACGAGGGATGCTAAGCTTTCAAGGAAACGGACCGAGCTCCTCCAACCTTGCCTGGCACTGCGGGTCGGGAACTTAATAAAGGATGGGAAACGGTGTTAAGAAAGTCCTCACGCAACGCTAATGGCCTGCATAGGAAGAAAAATCAAAGCAGGGAAAAAGGTGGGACATGGGACTTGAGGAGCAACAAGTGTTTGCCGAAAGGTCCTTAATAAGAACACACAATCTATGTTCTGTATTTCCGGGAGCGTGAGGGGAAGGGGGCGAGTAAAGGAAAAACCAATGAGCAAGTGGAAGACAACGGCAATGAAAAGGGATTTCTCAAGCTAGGTGTGAAAGGGTCGAAAAAAAGGAGAAACACTCTCCCCTGGGAACTATAAAAACGCTCGAGGGAAAAGTTCTCAACGCTAAAAAAAGCGAAATAGGAATCTCACTGGTCGTCCGAACCAAGGAGAGCTTCGGGGGGGAGTCGGGACCCTGGGGTAAAAAAAAAAGATAATAACGAAGTGATGTGTAAACTTTAGTGGAAGCTCGATGTCTCACAGAGGGAAACAAAGACCTTTTGAAAAAAAAATACGTTGTGGAATGAGCGCGAGGAAAACTGTAGGAGAAACTCGGGGGCCAGAAGGCTATAAAGAGGAGAGTGATTAAAAGAAAAGCATGGGGGAACCTATTGATTGGGGCGGAGGGTTTGGGGCAAAGACTTCCGGGACCACGCCGAGGTTAAAGTGAATCGTGACATTAGTTTCCGTTGTGTGGCGTGAGGAGGGCAAAGGGGGGAAAAAAAAACTTTGAGAAAAGAGCTCGGGGGAAAGGAGCCTTTTGTGGAAACACAAAACCGAGAAAGGCGCCAGCGAGAATTTTGGGAGTTGAAAGGAAGAAAAGGCTGGCCCTAGAAAAAACCCGCGCCGGCAAGACAGCTGGAAGGGGGGGGCTTTGGCCAGGGGTCAGATTCACAAGGGGGGAACCTAGAAGCTACCCTAAAAAAACATTGAGAAAATCCGTCAGGTCATGCCTGGCATCAAAGGAAAGTGCATCAGCCAAAAAAAACGAAAGATCGCAAAACGAAATTTGAGGGGGGGGTGGGGAATTCAAATTACAAAAAAGGAAAACTTTTTTTGCTCGACCGGAAAAGGTTGTGGGGGAAAAAGTTTACGGCAAAGCCAGTGGAGATTCTGACGACATCTATAACCATTAGCTAAGGGTGGGAAGGGAAAGAACCAAAAGAGGTTTGAAGCGGATTTCGGAAGCGACCGCGAACTGTGAGGAAAAAGGCCACACCACAAACAGCGTTGGAAATGCTTGACGAGTAAGAAGCAAGGAATTGCGCTGAGGGTGAAAAGGCGGCTTGGGCTCATGTACGAAAAAGAGAAAAACAGAGGGCTTGTTCGCGTTCTGAAGGCTAACAAAGGTCGGGCAGAAAGGGCAAAAAAAACAGCCTTTTTGGGGTGCTAGGGGAGTCGTCGACGTTTAGTCGACAAAGATGTATGGCGAACCGGCAAATGTAAACTGCCAAAAAGTGGAAATCCGGCCGTCGTTAGCTGGAAAAAAACTTAGAGTTCAATTCTTCCACTTGGAGCACCAAGCGAATGGGACTGTGGCGGACCGCTGAAGTAGGCATGCCTTGAAAGCCCTAAGCCGGGGGACGGGCTCCAGCGCGGGGGACCACAAAACGGGAGTTTCGGGGCCACTGGAAAAAGTGGAAAGTGACTGTGATTGGGGGACCTGGTTCACCAGAGAAAGTTCTAAAAGAAAAATTGTGGGCCTTCGAAACAAAAAGTAACAAAAGACGCGCAAGCGGTGCAGGGAAGCATTGACGTTTGTCTAGACCGAGCAAAAGGCGGTAAATTCGGATGACTGGGTAAGCAATACTGAAGAGTAAAAAAGGAAGAAAAAAACAGAGTCCCTCTGAACCTTTGAGAGGTGGAAAAAGAAGTACATCTCTTAGCAGGAAGGAAAGAGCGGCAACTCCCATTAAAGATTAAGAAAGGAAAGGTCCCCAAAGCAGTAAGGTAAACACTTTGAGAGTTGGGAGCAAAGAAGAGGGTTGAGGCTTATCGGGCTGAAAAGAAAGAGGGGCGGGTGGGGGTCAGATGTTTGAATGGGGGGTCGATGTTCTTTTGGAGGAGGGTGCCCGCGCCTATTCAGTGAGGACGGACAGCCAATTGCATAGGGATACATTCTTAAGGGTTCCCAAAAAAGTAAAGGAAGGATGTTTCAAAAAAAATTTGTTAGAGTTTGTGGTCGTGTGGTCGAAAGACTATGAACAGGCCTGTCACCAATGAATGGACGTGGAGAAAAGGTTGGGAAAAGGGGGGGGGGGGGGGGGTCCAAACGACCCATTTTTGCCAGGGAGCTCAAAAAGAAGATGATTAAATGCTAAGTGACTCGTCATTGTCATGGTAAGTACAAGGAGGGTTACTTGTGAGGAAAAAAAGAAAAAGGGAAAGACTGGATTAACCTGAACGTCACCAAAAAAAAAGGGGGTCTTTCTCCGTGAAATAAACAAAAAATTGGGGATGCTAACCGCACAAAAAAAAAGAACAAATCTATTGTGGCAAGACAGGGCAGGTTTCCCAAAAAATTTAGACGACCAATGTCATTTGCCAGGAAGACTCTCGAGGAAGGGAGAGATGGGAATACGGACGAAAGAATAAACGCAATGGGAGGGGTGCGATTGGACGCCTATAGGAAGGGACAGGGGGAGTAAGGGTTTACTGATGGGTCAGGGGAAAAAAGGGAAAAATCCAATATTTAGGGAATCTACCACTGGACCAAAGTAGGGGAAATACAAACCATCTTCCAGCTGGATCCCAAATTGAGGGGGGAAGGGCCAGGGCTCACACACTCTATAACGAAAACTGAAAAGCAAAAGGAACATGTTTCCATCTTAACATGAAGGAAAAAAAAGATTTTGGCCGAGCCCCGAAAAAAAAGATAAAAAAGGGCAAATACAAGGACGATTCTCATTGAGACTGGGGTGGTTACTCTAGGCTTTAAACTTGAAAAAAGGGGGAGATGAGGAGGACACGACCAAAGCGAGAGAAGGAGCACGTGACGAAATGAAAGAAGGCTGCGATTGACAAGAACGCCTTCCTCAACGTGAAAAAAAGGAACAAAGAGGAAAGAGGGGGGAACGGAAAAACATATGAATCACTCAGAACGTAAAAGAGACTGAGGAAAGAGGCAAAGAGGGAAGGAAAAAAGAACCAGAGACCGCTAGGAAAGGGAAAGGGGCAGATGAACTGCATCAATGGAGAAAAAGGAAAAACGGTGGATGGACGGAAGGAAGGACAAGACCACCGACATGCTATCGGCATGCAGTTTGCGGAACCAAGGACAGAGGTGGCCCTGAAAAGCGGGAGGGAAGCAGGAAGTCTGAAACAGACACTCCGGAATTACGAAGAAAAACATGGAAAAGACGTTACGAAATA
>Ga0179593_1407824_pt1 | contig 22041 bp, 27 predicted proteins | sample CZODoug2_1_08_16_FD_185931 | JGI IMG/M metagenome (GOLD analysis project Ga0179593, IMG submission 185931) | Vadose zone soil fungal communities from Angelo Coast Range Reserve, California, USA - CZODoug2_1_08_16fungal (PacBio error correction) | ecosystem: Environmental > Terrestrial > Soil >...
AAAAAATCTATTATCTCGAAGCCGCTGCACAGTCCCACTAAGCGGCATCTAATACGAGACTGGGGAGAATCCACACCGGAAACCTATCTAGAAAACAGAGAGACCCGCCGAAGGACAAAGGGAATCACCTTCCCTCCGAAAAAAAGGGACGGGTTGCGGGAGGGACGTTGATGAAGAACAAAACGGGAAAAAGGAGTTTGTTCAAGAAGGAAACGAGTTGCTAGCAAATAAGGAAAAAAGTCTAGGCATCTATTCGAGGGAGATTTAGAGTTTGCTTAGGAAAGAGGAAGGTCCCGGAGGTCTCTACCTAGAGAAGGTTAGATGGCAGGTTGGACTAAGAAAGGAATGTGTGTGGAAGAAAAAAGTCTGCCGTTGACAAGAGAAAATTACAGACTGGGGGGGAAGGAGCGAGTACTAAAAGGGGGTAGCCTCAGGAACCATGCAATCTAGAAGGAATAGTGGAGAGAGAGAAGCCGCCAGATCGGGGGGGGGGAGCGGCTGGCAGGGGGACCATGAGTCTTTCAACCACAGCAAAGGAAAATAGAAAAGTAATAAGATAGAAGGGTCGGGGGGAGAGTCGACCCTCTTAAAAAGGATCAAAACAGAGAAAGGGAGACGGGAAGACTGAAGGGAAATCGTTCTACTTAAAAAATGTGAGCGGCGCACTTAGGGAAACCAGGGGGGGGAGTGGGAAGAGGTGTCAATTACAAAACTGGGAAAATAGAAGCTAGACGATGAAGGGAGAAGGTAAAGATTGAAGAGGTGGAGCTATCGCAAGAGAAAGAGCGGGAAATGCTGTTTTTCATTGGACAAACGAAACATCGGTCAATAGACGTGGGATATATAGGGCAAGGAATACTGAAAAGGAAAAAAAACATAAGGCGGTACTTCGGGAAAAAGTTGCCTGTAATCAACTCCTTCTTCTGGAAAAGGGGGAAAGATAGAGCAGAGATCGGCTTGAGGCTAAAAAGCAAGTCACGACAACTAAGCAAAAAAAAACATCGAAGGAAGGACGGGGAGAGGGGGAAAAGCGAGTTCCGGGACGAAAGGGCGCAGGGAGGAGGGGGCGAGGCTTTTTGGAATCGCACGGAAGGGGAAGCTGAACAGGAAATCTACAGGGGAATAGAAAAATAAAAATCAGGAAGAGGAGAGAGAAAAGGGCAGTCAGAAATTGGGGCAAGGAGAGGAAAGTCCCGATCAAAACGAAAAAGCATTAATCGTAGAGAGAGGATATAAAGCCGATTTCTAAAAGGCGGCGGAGACGAGAACACAACTGGGGAGAGTGAGAAAATTCTCGCCGCCGAATAGTCCACTTCAGGGGTATGGAAGAGATCAAAAGATTCAGGCAAGAGCGAACTAAAGAGTCATCGGGTATGGAAGGAAAATTTTCACCTCGGGGAGGATCAAAAGAGTAACAGAGGGTCGAGTACTATTTATGTCTTTGCTTGGGAAAAGAGCCGAGAAAGGAGCAAAACCAAGGGCAGGAAAAGGCAAGAAATAACTCGGCGCCACTCGCATCTTTTCACATCGCAACTAAAGGGCGATGCGCTTAGAGAAAAAGGACTGAGGACAGTGAGGTTCGTCTCCTGGGCGGAAAAGAAGGAGAGAGGCTGACTAGCGGAAGGGAACGAGGAAAGGAGTCCCAGGGAAAGGGTCGAGGAAGGCATTGAAGAAAGTATAGGATGAGTCTGCTCTTTAGGGCGAAAAAGGAGAAAGGTTCAAAGTACACGAGAAGGTACTGGGAATGGTGAAAAACCGGGTCATCTCTTCATCTGGAGGGGGAAAAATCCGAACTCACCTAGGAGTCAACAGAGAGGCGTCTTCTACATTAAGGAAAAAATGGCAGGAAAGAAGGGGGGGGGTCTTTGAGCAAAAAAAGGAAGGTGGACGATTTACTCTGTTCCAAGGAGGAGCATTCCGAGGAGGAAAAGCGCGGTCTCTGGAGTAAAGTGAGGAAGTAACAGGGTCACGGGAGGATCGGGGGGGAAAACCTGTCCTGAAAAGTGGGTGGTGGAAAGTCCGCATGGCGCAGAGATAAAGAATCATGGGGGGAGTAAGCGGAGCCAGAATTGGAAAAACGGTAGTTACCGAAGTGAACTGAGGAATTTCTGGAGATAGGATAGACAATCACGGGGAAGACGCAATGGGGGAGGTGAGAGGTCCAAGCGGCAGAGGGGGAAGACATAAAGAGAACTCAGGGCGGGTAGCCCAAAAAACGAAAAGGCGCAAAGGGACCCGAAAAGAAATGGTCGTCCTGGTATATGAAATCGCTGGAAAAAGGAGAAGGGCGCCAACGCAGGGAGAAAAAAACCTGGGTCCCTTCTTCCGAGGGAGGGGAAAGAGTTGAGCTATCATCTGGTGAAACATCAGCGGGAGCCAAATAGGTGGAGGGTAGATGTGAATAACAGACGTGGAAATCCGCAACCAGAACAGTGTTCTTGAAGGGAGCAGAATGATACAAAGGGGGACAGATACTAAAACCAGTTCTTTGTCGACTGGGGCGTTGCGCTACCGGGTGAAAAGGGTGGAGAAAAGAGAGGAAGTGGAAGGAATGCCGAGGAAGGGAAGAGTGGAAACTCCTGCAAAAAAAAGGGAAGAAGGCTTCATCTTGAGCGAGGGAGCGAAATTCGTAGGGGGGGGGGGAAGTGTCCAGGGGGGTTGGGGAAGAGGAGAAAAAAGAGCCGCTCTCGGAAAAGGAGAGGAATGTCGGTCGACATAAAGGGGTTTGACGGGGGGCGCAGGAAAAACATTTTCCTAAAGGGGGTTTCGTCCAAGTTGTCTACTTTCGGAGCGCACTCTTGTCCCGTTGGGCGGCAGCACCGGCCCGGATCGGGAAATCAAAAACCGAAGAAAGAAAAGGATGTTGGAATGGAAGTGATGGGGAAAAACACGCTCAGCGAAAGTCCTAGGGAATGGAATGCAGCCTTCAAGTGGGGGAGAAAGGAACCAGGAGGGCGGGAAGCAAAAGCGTAATTGGGGGCCTGGGAAAAGAGGAAATACAAAGGAACTGCACATGGGGAGAAATTTGCCGAACCCGACGGTATTGAAAAACAGGGGGACGGTCCGTCACGGTTTTCTGAGGAACTCAAAAGATGGTAGGGGGAAAAATAGCTGAACGGAAGGGAGAAAGGGGTTGCCTGACAAGGGCCCATCTTTTTGGGAAGATCGGAAGGGGGGGACAGGGGGGGGGGGGGACTCTGCCACGTCCTATCCCCTGAGAGAGAGGGACGATTCGCGAAACCTTGAATACGACGCCCCTCTATCGAGGAAAGAAAAGCAGGGCTCGAAAAGGGGGAGGAAAGGATCACGTAGAGAGCCACGTTTGGTGTAAAAGGAGAGGTAAAGTAGGTAGACTGGGGGAAAACTTGTTGGAGGGGAAGAAGCCTAACCGAAAAAAAGTTTCCATTATTAAAAAAAGAAACCGGGTGCGCAAAGTCAGATTCAGAGCGTGCAGGTCAGCAAAGAGGCAGCGTCAAAAGAGTCAACGTCCCTTTACTCGGAATATTCAGGGGGAAGTAGGGGGCGACTGATCACGGTGGAAGGGAGGAACGTTCACAACAAAAAAAACGATCGAACGGTTTAAAAATAAGAGAGTATGTGAGGGGAGGAGCCATGGAGGTCGGAAAAAAGGTTCCCATCAGCACATCAAGAAAAGGAATGGAGAAGTCGTATAGGAAAAGGAAAGACTGTCTGGAGGATATGTCTAAAAAAAGGGGGGAAGAAAAGAGTCTGCCATGAACAATTCTAGATCAGCCGTTCCTAAGGGTTGGGGAAGTCTGTGGAGGGAAATGAAAAAACTACAGAGGAAGGGAAGGGTGACCTTCTGGTCAAAAACCAGACCTTTCATCTGCGGATTCAGAACGGAGAAGGTCATGATTGGAAAAACAGCAAAAAGGAAACGCCCCTTAGGAAAAACCGGGTGCGGACGGAGTGTGGAAGGGAACGGGCAAAGGGGAAGGCTGCCACGAACAGTGGGCGCGACTAGGAGGACGAAAAAAAAAAAAAAAAAAAAATTGGAGCCCTAAAAAAAACGAGACAGAGAAGGAAAAAGGCTCGAAGGTTTTCTCCCATCACCTGGAAGGAACAAAGCGGGGTGGCCAGAAGGGGGGCAATCTAGAGAACTTGGGGAACTATCGGAGGAAGAAAAAACAACAAAAAACGGAAGGGGGGAAAAGAGATCTCCCAAAGGGAGTCAGAACAGAGAAACTTTATCTGGCTCCCTTTGCTAAAGGATGGGGGTTTGCCAGAAAAGTGAGCGGGGTTCAGCATGGAAAAAATTTAGGGGACCGAGGCGGTCGAGGAAGGGGACACGGGGAAGAAAAAAAATCGGGAACCTTTGGGAAGTTCCAAAAACCGAACCATCGATCTCAATTCAGAGGGCAGTTGCTGGTTTCGCTCCTACAAAAAAAGAGGTGACGAAAGGGAACATGGGAAGGGGCTTGGATCGGAAGAAGGGGAAAGTGCGGGAGGGGGTGTGCTTTGCTTTACCTCCAAGAGGTCCCACAAGGGTGGGGGCCTGCTTCTCCGAGGAGGAAGGAAAGTAAGGAGAGCCGAGATCAGAAAATTGCTAGTAGAGAGAGTATGACATTATTATGGGTGCAAAAAGAAATGAGCAATGAAAAAAGACTGGTCTTTCATTCCTACAACGACAAAAGGACGATATACTCTTCTTGGGTGGGGCCAAGGACCGCCGTCCACCAAGCTAGAGCAAAAAGAAAGGGAAAGGGATTAACGGGATGAGAGCGGGACACGAGAGAGGGGTTCAAGGGGGGATTCAGCTCTGATCACTTCTGAGGGCTGGAAACGTCAAAAAAGGACCTAAAACGCAGTGTCGAGGCAACAAGGAAAAAGGGTACGATAGGACCAAGAGAGTACGCGGAGGTGCGGGGACAGAGAGGACTATAAATGTCTGGAGGCGATATCGTGGCAATTAAAGAAGATCAGCTGCCCTTCTGATGAACCTGAAGAAGACTTGGACGAACGAGGGTAAAGACGCCAAAGGTCGGGGAGGGAAAGGCCACCAGATGGGAAATGCACCAACAAAACCGGGTCTCACTATTCAGTAAGAGGCGTCTAAAGCAAAAGGGGGGACGTCCTCTCGGGGGAACTATGGTTGACGGAATGGCGGGAAAGTAGAGGGAGAGTAAAAGGAGGACAACCTAAAACGAAGGGGTTGTAGAAAGTCCAAGGAGCAACCAACGAGCGTTCAGGTGCAATGAGAAGGATGGGGACCGGAGGAAGGGTAGGGCCTATCAGGAGTACAAAGGGGACGGGCGGCGGACTTGAAAAAAATGAAGAAGGGGCGACAGCAACTTCAGAAAATCGAAACGACTCAAAAAACTGTGCTTCATCAATGGGAATCGAACCAATCACACACTTGGAGGGGGGGTTCGGAAAAAAGAGAAGAGAAGGGTTTCGTCATCTGGGGGAATTCACGGGTCTCCACCTGTCATAACTAGGACCGCCGCTCGAGGCAAGGGGAAAGCTAAGGGAGAGTCTGGCCTGAGAATCTTCCAAATAACGATCAGTTCAATTAAATAAGAGATGGGCCATCAGGAAGAACGCCAGAAAGAGGTCCGGCCCAGAGGATCGCATCAAGGGTGGTTGGAGTGCAAATTGTAAAAAAGTCAAGAGAGAAAGGAAGAGATGTTGGGAGGGAGGGTTCGACAAGAAAGGGGGTCAGGCAGCTTCTTACGAAAGCGCCAGAAACCGAGAAGCGGTTTAAAAGTCTAGTACGAAAGTCGTGGAGGGCCGTCGGGCTTGCGCGGCTGGGTCATCCGTAACGAAACGACAGCGGGGGAGAAAAGAGGAGGGGAAGGTTTGGCCTTTGGCGTCTGGAGAAAAGAAGTCAGCTGGACAACTATTCTCCCTCGAAAACTTCAAAAAAAGATACTAAAGAGGAAAAGAAGAATGGGGCCTATTTCATACTTGCAATGACTAGAGAAACAAGTTGTTACACAAACCAAAAAAAAAAAAAGAGCTAGATCCATTCCAGAGTAAGAGCGGGAGCAAAATTATGAGGGAAAGAAAAAACAAGCCAAGGAATCAAACAGATATCTAACCGAAAAGTCCTCCAGTGATAAGGAAACGCGGAAATTATAGATAAACCCCTATACTCGGTCAAACTGCCTACGCAGGAGAAGAAGTCACTCCGCAAAGATTCTGAAACCTGAATGCTTTGGGAAAAGGGCTATGGTGGAGAAAAAACTCAACGACCTTTCCTAGGGGGCATCGGAGGTGCAGAGATAGAAAGAAGAAGCTGGAAGACGTCGTCATTTCCATGGAAAAAAGGCGGTCAAAGTTGATAACTGCGAACAGGATAACAAGTAAAGACTGGAGGGGATACAATGGTCAGGGCGAAGGACAAGGAATCCGAAAGGAAAAAGGGGAAAGTCAGTCCTTCTATCTGAGGGAAGACGACTTTACTCAGATTAAAGGTGACTGCTAAAAGCGACATCGCTCTCAGTAAGAACGCTTAGAGGGAAAGAAGCAGAGGTAGGGAAGGAATGAATCGGGTTTTGTCAGAGAAAGATAGGGAATTAATAACTACCTCCTAATAGAAGGGAGAATTAACCTTCTATTTGAGATAAAGTTGATCTTAAACAAAGAAAACAGGACAAAGCTTCTCTGGGACTCTCTTGCAGAAAATCAATTGCGAGGGGAGCCACGAAGAAGGATATTCAAGGAGGAATCTAGAGAAACAAAAACGAGGGGAGGGGGGAAGGGGATCTAAGAAGTATCCCTCTTCTTTTGGATGAAGGGATCAAAAGGGGGGCGGAAGCAAATCACCGATCGGGGAGATGAGCCGCCCCAGGGATAATCACGCCTCTGCCAGGATGGTACGAGCTAATATGGGGGATTGGGACTAGGAATGTGTCACAAGGGAAAAAAATTTCAACCCTATCGAGTCGAAGGAAGAAAGCGTCGAACTCTCATCTTTCCCATCCCGGAACGGGAAGGAGGAATGGCTACGTGGGGTGAAACCGGGTAGAGGGAGAGGGGGAGGCGGAGGTAGGGAAAAGACCCACAAAACCAGCTTCTTCATCACGACTTCTTAAGGCCGGAAAAGAACGGCTTGAGGGGAAAAAAGGAAGGGGGGTACTAAAGGGAAGTCTTAGAGTGGCGTACTCAGTTCATCGAAAAACACCACCGAGGACCGACTTTGGGAAAAGGGAAAAATAAAAGCCTCCTTCCGACCCTGATCTCGTAGAAAAACCTGAGGCCACCGCGAGGGACAAGGGCAGGAGGGGGAGATATGGGGGATAGAAAATAAAATGACGTCCCGAAAGAGGTTGGAATCAGATGTAGCAACTACAGGTTTCCCAAGGAAGGTGCCTTAATGCTTCAAACGGCGCGGAAAGGTAAGTCAGGAAGATAAGTTGGGGGGAAAGACTTTTTACAAAATGGAATGCTGAAAAGGGAAGAGAGACTGCATGAAAAGGGGGGTTACCCTGGAAGGATCATGGCGACCATAGATGGAAAGCTGGGCCGGATCTAGAGACATGCCTGGGGGCCAAGGATATAACTTGGAAGCCGTCTCAAATTGGTTGGGGGGGGGGGGGGTGGGGGGGGGGGGGGAAAGGAAAAAGTAGGACTCTCTAGATATCGACGCTCGTGGTGAGGGTGAGAGTGTGCAAAAAAGCTAGGAAGAAAGAACATGAAACTACGAAAAGAAAAAGAACTGCTCTACTTGGAGAAGATATGGGGGGTACGGCCGTTAAAGGACATCTAAAGGCACATGAGGAGGACCAGTAAAGGACCGAGATAATAGGGAGATCATGGACTACGAAAAAAAAAATCAGGTCAGCATCTAACTCTTTTTCCGTTTTCATGGAAACCGGCCAGCCAGGGGGGCCCCAAAAAAAAACAAAAAAAAGCTCCTCCTTGGCATGGAAGGTACTAGGGAGAAGGGGGTTCAATCAACACTTGAGGGGGGAGGGGGAGCGAATGGTGCGTTGAAAAATGTGTTTCACTTGTTCAAGCGTCGAAGGGGGAGAAACGTGGAGGGAGAAGTAAAAGCAGAGAAAAAGGGCTTTATTAGGCCCTCAAGAGGGGTAGTGGAAAACGGGGGGAAAGGGTGGGGAGAAACAGGCAAGATGAATAGATCGATATCCATGCGCTTCCAATCTCTACCATGAACGTTTAAGGGCGCCTGGATTTTAAAGGTGAAGCAAAGGGGAGGTCCGTGGAAGTCTATGGATCCTTGGGCCAGGGGGGAAGGCACTCCGCAAGTTTCGGCAAGGAAAAGAAGACCCCCCCGAATTGTGATTGGAGGCAAGAAAATCGCAAGAAGGAAAGATGTAATTGGAAAAAGGGGGGAGGTGACTCGGCCAATTCTTGAAGGGGGCGCCAACAAAGGGGGGCCGTCTTAAAATCGAAGCCAATGGAACGAACAAAAATCGTATTTCACCGGTCAAAAGGGGGCACTATTTTAACAGTGGGCTGGAATCTACTCTCGGGCCGAGGGAAAACTATAGCGAGTGGGGGTGGGGCAAGGGGGGCAGGGACTCGGATGGGGGTCCTTATCTAGAAGAAGGGGGCCGATATGGACATCTGTAACCGGCACGTCCGAGCCGTCCTCGAGATTGAAAAGAGTAGAGGAACGGGGAAGAGTATACGAGAGAAAGAGGATATCGAAAAAGAAGGGAACGAATCTCCGGGCCGACGCTCCTCCTTAGTGAGAAAACGGGGGGGGCCTGGGGACTGGGGGGGTCTAGAAATGGGTGTCGGCAGAAAAAATGAAATCTGAGGGGGTCGGGCATGGGAGCCGCTCCCTCTCCGATTGAGAAAGGCGCTTAAAGGAGAAAGTTACGAAAACCGAGCGTAAGAATTCAAATACATGGAACTAGGAAGCCGGGGATTTCTGAAGGCGGTGTGCAAGGGCGAAGGGGAAAAAAACACCTAGAGTAATATATCAGTAAGATCTCGGGAAACGGAGCCAGAGGCAAAGCCAGCAATCAAATCCGGAGAAAGAAGGCAACATCAAAAAGGGGGGGGGGGGAATGAACAGAAATTATCGACTCTCCTCTATTCGGCGAAAAAGAGTGAATTCTCAGGAAGCCGCTAGAATTAAGAAGGCGTTTTGGAAAAGAGCGAGGGGGAAATAAACAAGACAATCCAAAAAGAAGGATGGTAATAACGTCGCTTCTACAGTTGCATCACGGGGGGAAATTCTTAACCAGAGGCGATCGGCGTATACAACACTCAAGAAAGGGAAGACCCTTGGCGCGCACGGGAGGGAGGGGGAAGGGGGGACGTTGACAGTGAAAAGGTTGACGATGAAAAGAAAGGTGTAGATTCTTCTAAAAGAAAGAGGGAGAAAAACTGGAGCACGTGGACACCAAAAGAAAAATAAACGTGAGGGGGGCAAGTATAGAATTTTCCATCAGCACTTAAAGAAAAAAGAACATCTTCGCGTACCGTTTGTACGAGTTCTAAAAAACACGAGGAAGGGGGAGGAAAAGAAGTGAAAGAGTTAACCAAAAAGACTGAAAGGCAACTCGGGGCGAAGTAAAACTGATAAAAGAGCCTGGGAAAAACTGACTTTCGTCGTGTAAGAAGGGCGAAAGGATGTCAGCTGGAGGGAGCCTGGGAAAGTGTTCATCTTACCCACGTGGGGGAAAAAGAAATAATTCACGCACGCTAAGAGACTTGCACATGGGGAAATCGGACGGGAGGTGGTCGAATCACTGAAGAAGCTTGGGAAAGAGAAAAGTCCGCAATTCTGGGAGACCTAAGGCCTCGAGCCGCTTGGGTGGCGGAAAGGTTTCTTAAGAGGTAGACCACAAACGTACGGCATGGACTGAGAGTGAGCAGAGAGTCCAGAAGAAAGAGGGTAGATAAGAAATCTTACTCCTACTAGGCGGAGGACGAAAAAAAAAATTCTGTCAATTCCTGCTGAAAATGGACTCGGGATGGAAAAGGGCGGCCGACTGCTTTCCGTTCAAACGGGCACTGAAAAGGGGGAAGCGCGAGACTATACTCGGACGCAGGGTGGGTGGACCAGTTCAGAACTAGTAGCGATAATGAGATTGCCGAGGGTGATTTCTTCGAGGAACGAGTCTCGCGGTGTTACGGGCGTTCAGCACAGGAAGAAGGAGAAGGGAGGCAATGGAGGGAAAAGGTGTAAAAAATAACAGACCCGAGAAGGTATAGGTCACACCAATTTCTCTAGAAATTTAAGGGAAAAAAACTGTCGTAAAGGAGGTAGCGAGCCCGAGCTCGAGGATATTAGTTGGAGGGCGGGAACGAGGGATCGGCAAGGAGAAAGACATCGGAAATAGCGAGCAGAGGACGAGGTGATTTCCTAAAGGAAATATCGTATTAGAACTGTCCAAAGGGAGGTAAATTTAAAGCAACCACATCGAATATATCGGCGATGACGACGGCAGATAAGCAAAACATCAGTTGGAAAGGAAATATCATACTTGGGGGAAAAAAGACGGGATGGTTGCGGAGGGAGAAACGTGAAACGGGAGATGGCTAATTCATCTAGAAAAAAGAGGGCTGCTGACCGCCCTAACGGGGACAAAAGGGGGAGAAATGCACGGAAATCTATTTGCCGTCGGAGAATTCTGAGGAGAGAAAGGGAACTTAAGTTGTCTGACTTCTCTTCGAGAACTGGAGGTAAAGGATCGGCAAACTTTCCAAATAAGAGAACCAAGAACAACTGACGACCTCCCAGGCTTAGAATGAGTCAAGGAAACGACAACACCGTTATGGGGACTGAAGAGATGAAGCGCAGGAAGCGAAGTGGACGGCCTGGAAGGAGCGAAAAGAAAGGGGAAAGGAAGGCTACTCAGTCGATCCTGAAGGATAAATCGAGGGAAAGGACGGGGAGGAAGCCCGATGCCGGGAGAGGCATCGAGCGCTTGTGGGAAACCGCACAAACCGGTATTCAAAGGGTCTAAAAAAAAGAACTTGAGAGAAAAATTCATAATAAGAAACTTCCCATGCATATAAAGGACGAAAAAGGGGGCGTAGTTCCGGCAGTTCCGTACAGACGCACGACACATCGGGTGGGGCGCAGAGGGCTGACATAGAGGATAGGCGGAAGATTACGCCCGGAGCGATGGGGGTGAGGGCAGGGGACGAAGAGATTAAGAAGTGTGCGATTGGCAGCGTCCAGGTCCCACTTCGCAGGGGCGCCCGTCGAGGGGCAAGGGGGAGAACAGTGGGCTGAGAGGGGCAGGTGGTAAACGATCGAGGGAAACAGGCCAAATGGGACAGCGTGAGCTATAAATCTTATACGGAACTTGTTCTTAACAGGGAGAGGCAAGTTCCAATAGCATCCCCAAAAAACGGGACTGAGAAAGAGCCTAAAAGAAGCGAAATCGCAAGCCATGAGCGAGGGAAAAAAACAACTGTTCCAATTATATCTAAGAGGCAAAAAGGATCGGGAACATTGACCACTTAAGAGCGAAAAAAGAACGCGCGTGTCTCCTAGAGCAGGGTCGAGCAAGGTCAGAGGCAGAAACCATTAATGATTAGGAAGTATGTGACCGGGAAAGGGTGGCGGTTGGGTAGAAAGCTCAGAAAGAGGACGTTAAGGGCGGGGGGAGAGGATTTTACTCATCTACTATAGAGGAGGCAGGGGAAGGCGGCGTGGCGTGAAATATAAATGAGGGAGGGGACAGGGTTGAAGGAAAAAGGAAATTCTGCATAGAGGAACGATCCCTGTAGACAGGTGCGTCCCAGGGAAATCAAAAAAGGCAAGTGTGGCTGAAGGGAGATGAAAGGCTCTCCATAAGGAGATAGGGGATTCGACTCTGCTCACCGGGGACGAGGGAACTGCCGACCTACATTCATCGAGACAGCGTCGGGGGGGTTGCCGCGCGGGGGGGGGTGGGGGGGGGGGGGGGGGAGGGGGGGGGGGGTGGGGGTGTGGGGTTTGGGGGGGGGGGGGGGGGGTGGGGGGTGGGGGGGGGGGGGGGGGGGGGGGGGGTGTTGTGTGGGGGGGGGGGGGGGGGGGGGGTGGGGGGGGGGGGGGGGGGGGGGGGGGGGGGGGTTTTGGAGGAAGAAGACTGAAAAAAAAACCACGCCGAGAACAGGGAAGGAGGAGAGAATGTGAGAAGGCCGCGCTTCATTTCGGATCTTGTCGGAACTCAAGGGATGAATCGATTCCAAGCAAACAGGCTCGAGGGACGAGAAAAAAACAGAGGGGAGGAAAAGAGAAGAGACGTCGCAAAGCAGGCATAGCCGAGGCTGGAAGATACGAGATGAATCGGAAAAAAAGAACGCTAAGAAAGAACGGGGATGAGCACGCGGAAATAGAGATACGCTCGGATCGAAAGGATGGGGATCGGCGAGAGGGGTGGGTGACTGAAAAGGACTCCTCTTTGGTGGCGCACCGCACCCTGATCATCTAAATGCGGAGAGAGAAACACGCATCGTTCAAAAGAGAAACTAGGAATTCGACCTTGAGACCAGGAGGGTAAGGAGGGAGTAGAGCTGGGGGGAAAAAGATTCAAGATACGGGCGGAGACAGTAATTGGTGAAAACTGTCATTCTCTTTGCCAGGGACGAAAAAGCATTCAGGCTTTGCTCTGGAAGGGGACAAATGCGAATTATTGACTCGCGGAGAGGAGACAACCGTCTCAGAAGACAGGGAAATGGGAAAGGAAAAGAAGAAGGCCGGCAGCAGCGCATATCTAGAGGGCAACATCGACGACCGGGAGCCGAAGGAGACGCCCCGATTGAGCCAATGCGAAGGAGTTCGCAATCGGTCAAAGGGGGGACGATTTTTGTTAAAGGGAGAACGGCGAAACTAAAAGCCTGTACCGAAACCGTCAGATGGAGTATAAGTTTGCAATGTCGCAACGAAAACGGGGGGCAGGATGCATCAAATATCTCCTTGAGCAGTGAGGTTTTTTCCCTTTGCCGTGGGAATGCGCCCTAGATGAAGGGGAGATTTCTTGATCTCGGGGAATCCACAGGTGGGGGAAAAACTAGACCCTTTCAGAAGAGGGAAAGGTCGTCAGGTCCTCTATATGAGATAAGAGTGTTGAAGGGGGATGCAGGAAAATAATCGGTGGAAGAAAGAATCACTCCCCAATCACGGCCAGAGAAGGCCGCGATGAGAAGAGCAAATGTGGAGCCTCGAACAATCTCTAAAATCGCGAGGAGGGAAAGTGTTAGAGTCCAAGCATCTTTCCTGCGTCGAGGAGCTCGAGAAGTATAAAGAGTAGTGAGAAAACTCGGGGTTGGCTCGCTGGTGAGAAACAGGCCTCCCTAAAAAAAAAACTCTTCCGTGGCTGCATGGAGGGAAGACATGGGCAAAAGGGGGGGGGGGGCCTGAAAAAAAGTATTGGGAGTGGCAAGGTTCGCGAGGACTGGGGGGCCGTGAGTCGTCTCTTAGGGAAGAGAAGAGGTAACTTGCAAGGTACATGGGGGAAGCAAAGACCCGTAACAATGGATCAAAGGAAAAAATATTTGCAAAGGCGTAGTTTGAAGTTGACCGGTGAAAGAAGGGAAAATGTAATAGACTTCAATTCTCTTGAAAGAGAGAACAGGAAAAAGGAATCCTTTCGATTTGATTCCAAAATTCCGGGAGTTGTAGGGATAGGTTAGTCTTGTATGGGTCAAGGGTGGGCTGAGAGACCTTGCCTTAAAAATTTCGGGGGAAACTCCGAAGGGCCCTCCCCTTCTTGGACTTTGAAGGGGACTCGCCAAAAGGAAGAAGGCAAAGAAATGAATGTATTCACTCCGTCACAGGGGGGGAGGAGGAACAATCTTGACGGGAGAACAACGAGAAGGGGGGTGAGCCGATGAAAGTTGTTCAGACCCGATCAAGGGACGCCATTTGCCTGAAAACAACAGGTTAAAAAAGATGCGTAAGGGAACAGATTTGGAGTACTCGCCGCCAGAAAAAAATCAATAGGAGAGGGTGTGGGCCTTGGAGGGAGGCAAAGAATGTGGCCGCGCACTATTTTGCAGATAGGGGAGCGGGAAAGTAAGAAAAGGGCAGAGCTCGAATTTTCAGAGGATGAGGAACTTGAACGGAGGAATCGAAATCGAGAGCGATTTAACTGAAGGGCAAAACGAAGAAAGAAAACGGGGGGGCACGTTGGGGTAACAGTCTTCTACAGTCGGAAAACTGGGGTCATGCCGAAAAAGATCCTTTTGCGGGTAAGTTACGTCCGAAAAATCTCCTACTTAGCCAGAGAGTACACGCTCATTTCCTAAAACGGGATCAAAAAATTAACTGTAAAGAAATCATCTCCTTCTATGGAGATCGGGGGCGACGGTGGGTCCTTCGAAAGGAACCAACAAGTGCGTGACAAGAGAGGGTACCTATTCATCTCGCTTGAGGTGTTGGGGAAAGGATGAAAACAGAAAGAGCCAGAAGGGCCATATGATTCAAAATCAACACGAAGGAATGGAATAAGGACGGCGAAAAGTCTACTCCCCGTCAGGGAGTGCGGAGTCGACTTCTCTCAAGACAAGAAGCTATAAAAAATTACTGGGTGGGGATAGATGGCGGTAAAGAAAAACAGACAAAAAAGAAGGAGCAAACTTCAGTCTTGTGGGGAAAGTTTGCATCGTACTCGTATCACCATCGCGAGTACCCCAGAACCTAGGATACCAGGAGAGAGGGACGGAGCGGATTCTTGGGATTAAGTTAAAAGGGTACAGGACTTTCCGACAAGGGGGGTATAAGGAGACAAGAAGAGGGAGGAAAAGGAAAGCTACCCTACAAAGCCGAAGCCGGGGGACCAAATGGCGCGAAAAGTTGGCAAGCACTTGAGAAAATCGGGAACAAAAACGCGATTCAGGACCTTAGGGTGAAAGAATATCTAAACCACAGGGAGGGATGTGAAAAGAGTGACCCAAGGAAAAGATAACTGGTTCCTTCAGATGGGAGACGCTCGGGAAAAGACGGTGCCCAACCTGATTGGTACTTCGTGGGGGTGGAAGGGGCGGAAAGGTGGAGAACTCTTCTTTAAAGGGATGCCGGTCTGGCAGCAATTAAACCGTTGGAAGGGAAAAACGAAGCCGCAAGAGCAGCTCAAAAAAGGGGCAAGTCAGTGAGGGTTTTCTCGACGAAGAAAAGTTGCGTTCAGTCAAAGGATGGGAAAATAGCGGCCCAGGAAAGCGGCGTTGAGGAAAGATGGACCGCAAGAGGAGCCCACACAGGGACGGCCTGCGGATAAAATTTCTCCTGCTGGAAGGGAGAAAAAAAAGAGCAGCGACGCAAGCTATCTGGCTAAAAAAGGAGAAGGAGGGGGGGGGGGACGTCGTCAGAAGGGACGTGATTGGTTCGCGCCCAGGGGGAACTTCTGGGCTGGCCTGGGAAGAAAAAGGGAAAAGCGGAGAAAAGGATCGGACTCCTGGTTTTTGGGACCGTGGAATATCTCTATCGCCATAGAAGGGCAAAGACTGAGGCCGAGGCCGGGACGGAAGTCGTAGACAGAAGAGAGGTGAAATGGAGGGAAAGAGAAACACGGAGTCTATTTGAGGGCGTCACACAACGCTAAGGAGGGAGGGAAAAGACAGGAAGAGGGAGACGTTAATATCAACTCTCGTTAAAGGGAGGTGGGAGGGAGGCCATCGTAGAATAAAAGGCCGTGAGGTCTTCTCTCTTAGAGGAGGCGCGATAAAATCGGCAAGCATAAATTCCAGTCGTGGCGACGATGTCCAGAGAAAAGGAGCGGGAGGAAAAGATGGAGAGGGCGGACAAGACAACTCTCCTATGGGCGCTGAGGGGCAAGAGAACACGTTGCCGTCACGCGGGGAACGAAAAATGTTTTCCTGACATGGGCAGTATGAGCGATGAAGCCTTCATCGCTCCACATACTCTGGTGCCTTAAGCATGGGGGACTCGGAAGAGCGGGCGATTAGAGCGTCTTGGATGACCGGCCCGTCCCAAAGGGGAGGTCTTCGTCAGTAGGGTCTAACTGGGGGGAAAGGAAAGGACGGACGGAAGGAACAACTAAGAGAAAGAAAAATAAACCTCGGCGACCTAAATGTTCGGTCATTTGGAAGGCAGACTCAAAATAAAAAAAATAGGTTCTATCTGGCTGAAAAAAATGCGAAGGGATGCGCGAGAATTAAGAGCGGAAGCCACCTTTACAAAAAACATCGAAAGCCGCAGCCTAGGGAAAAGAGGGATAAAGCGAATGATCTGTCTGTGGAAAGAAGAAGCGAAACGTCATGGAAGAGACATAAGCGCTGGGAGACTCAATCAAAACTTCCGAAGGCGCAAAAGCCAAAAATAAGCATACCTTTTTTAAGTGCATCATCGGAGAAGGGGACCATAAATGAGGCTTTGGTTAGGTCCGGGCGTGGGAGACAGGAGAAAACCGCCAACGGGTTTGTGGCGAACAGGGATCTGAAACGCATGATAGAAAAACATGGTTACTCCCTAGGAGGAGTGTCAGAAGGAAAAGAATGGTTTTCGAAGTTGAATCTTCTCTTCCATGACTGAATCGGCTCCGTCGACGTTGGGAAGATGGCAGGGGACGAAGGCGATAATAGAAAATTTATTGTGGCACAAGGGCTCAACGCGGCACACGGGAACAAAATGTTATAGACTAGTAGGACGAAGGGGAAGAAAAGACAACAAAAACAGATGCAAGTGATTATCAGGGGGAAACAAGTAGTGGCACTCTATATCCTGAATAGAGAAAAGGGATCCCATATAGTCAGGAAAAACCGAAAGGCATGCTCCATATAAAAATACTCTTCAGCAACGCTACAGATGCCACAGTTAAAAACAAGCTAAGAGCGAGGGAAGGAAGGAAATACGGTAAACTTTACAGGGAATCTTCAGAACAGAAGTGCTGGACCTTATTGAACGGCAAAGCTGAAAGGTCGTAATCTCAGATAAGGTCGAGGGGGTGCATCGGGTTTCAGATCTCTAGAAGAAACGGAAGCAGGAGTGAGCACATAATGCGAAGAAGGTTTTGTAGAATTAGCGTCCCAGTACGACCAAGTTATAGAAGAAAACGATAATCTTTCGAAAAGGTTTCGTGCTGCATTGAAAAGACCGACGGTCATATGGAAGAAAAGAGCGGTTACCCAAAATGGGATCAAAACGTCGCAAAGAAATTCAAAAAAAAAACACGTTCTGCTACAGGGAGAAAGGCCGCGGGGATTCACTGGGCACAGATATTCGACGAGGCAAGGATCGGAGCATTCGCTGATTCGTGGTGCGGACTAAAAAGAGGAAGGAAACAAGGGGAAAAAAGAATAGAGCCGAGAACAAACATTGCCTAGCTCTCTAGGACTAGGAAAGCTCATCACCCGACGGAGCGTGAAAGCTAAGGGATCGTATAAAAAGAGGGGTTTTATCTATCTTCTCACCAACAGGGGGGGGGGGGGGAGGAAGGAGGGAACGACGTCATAGAACTAGGAGTGTAGAGAGAGTCACGCCAGCAGTCTGCTATCTGAGGATTAAAAAACAGGGGATCAATATCTCCTCTCCCAAGAGGACTAAGTGCTGATACCGACTTAAATGGGTTCAAAGCGCCTCGGGGTAGCCGCCAGAGAAGCAGAAGGAAGGAGAACCGTACCACGTCCACATCGGGGAAAAAAAAAAAGGCGAGGCGAGAGCAAGTTACTGCGTCATCTTCGTCACACGACAGAGGCAACGAGCAAGGGCAGAAGGAGTATTAAGGACACCCCCCCAAACCTCACATAGAACAACGAGAAGGGAGCCTAAATGAAAGAGGAGGACTTGACAGAGGCGGAGAATCAGTTAGAAAAAGGGAGAAACGGGAGAAGGGGTCAATGCCAAAGCCCATAAGGGAACCGGCGCGGGTCCAATATGAAAAAAAGCAACCGAGACGGGACCCGGCAGTCAGGAATTCACGCAACTAATAGAAGTCCTCTGTTCAAGAAAAAGTCATGGTGTTATCAATCGTAAAAGGGGAAAAGAACGGGGGAAGCGGAAGGCGGACGATGCTAAGGAAGCGGTTGTAATTTGGTTCATCTTGACAGGATAACGCCGCTGCGTTAGAGACTACAGGAGGAATTTCGTGGTTGCCCCTGGACGCAAAGGAAGGGCCGAAATCGGGGCGGATATCGCGAGAAAATCAGGTGGAAAAAACTGATAACTTAGTAGGCCTGAGAAAAAGTCAGTGAAGTCTGGCCACGAGAGGGTGAGGGTTGGGAAGAGTGAACAGAACAATAGTAAGAAAAGGCATAGGTCACAATCAGAACCAAAATCGACTGAAGGAGAAGCAAATCTTACGGGCAGAGGAAAGCTCTCCCAGATCTCCTCACTCAAGTGGAGGAAGAATTTAAATAGAGGCTATCAGTGTAAGTCAATATGCGTCACGGCGAAGCTGCAACCATCAGGGGGAGGGGGTCGAGGGAAGAACCAGAGAGGAAGGGGGAAGTGCTGGAGTTAGAATGATGGTTCACTATCGACCAAGGTCAGGGCTAGAGATTGCAGTGGGAGGAGGGGGTGGGTCAATGGAGTAGAAAGCGGAACTATGTCCGAGGGGAAGGGACAGCAACCTGGTCCCAGCCGAGAAACCTATCTTTAGATTAAAAACTCGGAACCGGGGAGGTCGAGGTGGCCGGGAAAAAGGGTGGGAGAAGACCGGCAGAGTCAACGAGAAGTCGCAGTGCATCTCTTCTACCATAAGGGTTGACGGGAAAGGCAACCGAATTCCAAAGGGAAAAAACATGGTCGGAAGGGGGGGCGAGTTCGTCTGGACTTGGGGGCCAGTGGGCCTGAAGAAAGGATGTCATGTTTAGGAAAGGAAAAGAGAAAACCAACCGAAAAAGTATTTACCTGTCCCCAAGAAAAGGGGCGCCCGCCGGGAACAGGAAAACTCTGTAATTGAAAGGCCAGAAATCAAAAAAAGGGTACCGCGGCATGCTGACGGCAAAACGAGACTGTTAGATGACGGCGTCATAGGAACGACCCGGGGTGACTCAATGTGGAATGGGGAAAAACTCTCTATCTTCTTCGAATGGCTGTAAAGGTCAGAGAGCCGAGATAGGAGGTTTTTCCTTGGCGCAGGCGGCCAAGAGGGTTGGGGAGGAGCAGGTCGGGACCGGGCCGATATTTACATAGGGAGTTAAACGTGAACTACTGCCGTGAGGAGAGAAAGGGGAAGTGGGCTCGCTTTAAAACTAGCGAAGAGAGAGCGAGAAGCAGGGATAGTAGGAAGACAGGGCAGAAAAGAAACACAGAAGACCGAACGGGGGGCACTTTTTGGGGGGAGAGAGGGGGTAAAGAAAGCGACGGTCGAAAACATTGGTGCGCGGGGCTCATTGAACCGAAAACCGCAGCCGACGCAGAGACGGTCTAGAGCTAAGTTTCGCGACCGCGAGCTAGGGGACGCAAGGAAAGACCGGGGAAGCTAATTAAAAATTAATGGCGATCTGGGCGTTTGCCGTCTGCAAAGGGACACCCACACGACGCGCGGGAGAAAGGAAGGGATAGGAGGAAAGTGTGCGGGGGGAGGAATGCAAGCCAAAAAAGGCTTAAATCAGGAAAAGAAAGAAAAACATAAGAAGGGCGTCCGAAAGGCTTCTCCGCCTACGGGTACTTTACTGAGAAAAAGAAAAAGAAGGAACAGGACGCCTGAAAATCAGCCGGAAGTAAGGGGGGGATCGCGGGGAAGGGGAAAGAAATCCACAAAAAGCACTGCCTTCGGCATTCTTCCATGTTGAAAAGACCGGACACATAGTAGGGAGAACTGGAGGTAGACCACAGAACGTCCCCGAGAGAACCTTGATCGAGTCAACGTTATTGGATTCCTTCGGGAGGGGAAAGGCCGTTTTACCTGAACGACGGAGGGAGGGAAATCCGCAAATGATGAGCCAGAGACAAAACTCCAGGGAAATAGGGAGGCCCAAGGGAAAGTTTGGGACATAAACATTTCTGAAAACTCAAAGAAGAAAAGAGGAGCGGGACTTTTTGGGGTACCTGAAAAAGCTCAAAAACAAACTTAAGCTTCTTGACACACGGACAACAAGGGTGAAAGGCAAGTACTGGGGAAGGATGGAAGAGGGTCCAGGGGGTCTGACAGAATGCGCGAACTTGGGAGCAAGGATGGGACGGAGGTGGGTTTCTCCGGTTCCAAAGGGTAAGTATGAGGGGCGCCTGTCAGTCACAAGGTAAGGAGGACTTTTTGCAATGAAAGCGTAATCAATCACAAACGCGAAGTCATCGTTTTGCGGGGTTTTGGCTAAGAGGGGGAACGAGCACGGGGGGGGAACTCTCAAATGTAAAATTAATGAATGTAACAGACGCGGGGAGAAGGCATTTCATAGTAGAAACAAAAAGGGGGAGACGGCTGATAGTGCTCAAGCGACCGGGATAGGTACTTCAGGGGGAGAAGTCTACTAAAAAAATACTAGGAGGAAAAGGGAGAGAGGGCTTATTCAATGAAAAGAGGTTCCGAAATGGGAAACCAAAAAAAAGACGCTGGTAACTTGTGCAGAGGCAAGACAATTAAGAGAGGAGCTATCTACGCTCTGGTGGGGGGGGGAATGTCCTTCCAGAAGCGATAGAGGGGGAAATAGGGGGGGAGAAAATTGGAAGAGTGAAAGGGAGTATGTTTGAGGAAAACTCGGGTTTAGTAACTTGAGCGTTCAAATCGCGTCGAAACTGAGAGGCCAGGCTCACGGAGACCCGTCTTACTTATTGGATTTCTTCTACACAAGTGTAGGATAACGACGGTTTACGCTGCCCAAAGAGAGTATTAGTAGTTCGTTTTAAAGAGCGTAAAAGGAGACTGGTCGAGTTAGTCGGGGACAAGTGGGCTCTATCTTCCAAAACGCGGGGCAGAAAACTTCGGGAGAGGGGAAGACTATGGAAAAGGGAACAAAGGGCTTAAGCTCCCGGCAACAATTTTCCTCTGAGACAAAAAAACAAGAGGAACATCATATTGACAGAGACTCAGAGCTAAACCATAGGGGGGGAAGGGGAACGGACTACTACTATGTGCGCACATGGAGACGGGGGGGGTGAAGAGGAATTACTCTAAAAACTCAAAACATCGCGTTCAGAATTAAAATTTGGGACGACGTAGAAGTGAAAAAATTTGGGGGGTCGTTACTTTCAATTACAGGATTGGAAGCGTTTAACCGGTTAGCGTTCAAAGGAAAGTAACAAAGTTTAGAGCTTTCTTGAGGGAGAAACTAAAAATTCCGAAAAAACCTTGCCAAGCATCATAAAGCCCCAGCAGACGGGAAAAAAAGGTTTACTCAAGTGAATCCGGTCACTCACAGTCCCCGTAAATGTCGAAACGAAGGAAGCCGGGCAGGAGGAAGGTTAGAATTCTCAAACCCTGTCAAAGACAGAACGGAAAAAAGGGGTAAGGAGAGAACTATTTCAAGAAAAGCGCTATTCTGATGGGGGAAGGTGAGCGACCAATAGAAGGGGAAATATAAGCTGGGCCTAAATCAAAAGGCCATAAAGACAGAAGTAGCCAAAGAAATGTTGTCGTGAATAGAAAAAAAAAATACAGGAGAAAATTGAACAGCAGATCAATACGATAGGTTATAAAATTTCGGGGGGTAAATCGACAACGAAAAGAGGTGGTGGCGCATCAGGCAGAGGAGCTGAGAAGCAAGAGAAAACGATAAGTTGGCAAATTAATTGGTAAACTTCTTGGGTCTTCTATCTGAGGAATGTTCATCGGACGGAACGAGGAGAGGATCCCGAGAGTCGAGTCCTTGGATACGGCGATGGGGGGGGGTGTCCGATGCAGAGGGGGGGGAGCGCACAAAGGACGCAAGCGAGTTCTAGGGAGGACAAACGGGGTCGTCTCGGTAAAGATGCAAAGGGATAAGGGAAAAGGAGGGGCGAAACTGTCTATCTAAGCTCAGAAAAAGGGACATATAGGAAGGCAAAAAAGCCACTTCATTCGACAGTATAAAATCCGAGGAGCAGGAGGTGGTTCGCTCAAATCTAAAATATAATCGACACAAAAAAGCGTCAAGTGCCGAAAGCAAGCTAAGAAAGTTCAATCGGATAAAGAAAAAGGGGGAGAGGAAACTTAGTGGCCGGACAGGGCGAAGCTTTTTCTCTAATCTAAGCCTCAAGGAAGGGATGATCGAGTTGCGAGGAAGCAAACG